>Ga0070658_10004068_pt1 | contig 11986 bp, 10 predicted proteins | sample KBSC13metaG_FD_64664 | JGI IMG/M metagenome (GOLD analysis project Ga0070658, IMG submission 64664) | Corn rhizosphere microbial communities from Kellogg Biological Station, Michigan, USA - KBS C1-3 metaG | ecosystem: Host-associated > Plants > Roots > Rhizosphere > Soil ... | reverse complement strand
GTGAACCGCGCGATGCCGCGGACGCAGTCGGCGCTCCTGGAGGCGATGGCGGAGCGCACGGTGACCGTCGACGGCGTCACACGGCAGCTGCCGTCGCCGTTCCTCGTGATCGCGACCGAGAACCCGATCGACCTCGAGGGCACCTTCCCGCTGCCGGAGGCGCAGCTCGACCGCTTCGTCCTCCGCACCGCGCTCGGCTACCCGACGGAGGCGGAGGAGGTCTCGATCGTCGCAGCGCAGCGGCACGGGCACCCGATCGACGAGCTGCAGCCCGCGGTCACCGCCGACGAGCTGCGCGCGCTGCAGGCGGCGGTGGAGGATGTCTACGTCGACGACCTGATGCTCCAGTGGATCGTGCAGCTCGTGCGCGCGACGCGCGACGTCGAAGGCGTCGCGATCGGCGCGTCCGTGCGCGGCAGTCTCATGCTCGAGCGGACAGCGCGTGCGTGGGCGCTGCTGCACGGCCGCGACCATGTCGCACCGGAGGACGTCGAGTGGCTGTTCCTGCCGGTGCTCGGCCATCGCCTCCTACTGACGTCGGCGTTCCTCGCCGAGCGCCGCACGCTCGGCCGCGCAGAGCTGCTCGAGCAGATTCGCGCGCGCGCATTCGAGCTCGCGCCGCCGCCGGCGCCCGCCTGGGAATGACAGTGACCGCCGGCGGCGAGCGGCGGACGTTCCCGCTCGTCCCGCGCAGGCGCTCGACAGGCCACCCGTTCGGCGACCTGCCGAGCCGCCGTCGCGGTCACGGCGGCGACATCATCGGCACGCGGCCGTACCAGAGCGGCGATCCCATCACCTCGATCGACTGGTTCGCGTCGGCGCGCCTGTCGTCGGCGAGCGGAGGCGACGAGTTCGTCGTGCGCGATCACGCCGCCGACGAGGCAGCGCGCGTCGTGTGCGTCATCGACCGCAGGCCGGCGATGGCGCTCTACCCACCGCCGTTCCCGTGGCTCGCGAAGCGCGCGGCGCTGCGCGAAGCAGTGACGGCGATCGCGGCGAGCGCAGCGGCAGCCCGTGCCGACATCGCGGAGCTCGACTTCGCGGACGGCGACGCGCATTGGCTTCCGCCCGGGCGCTGGGACCGGCAATGGCAGGTCGTGGAGCGTGCGAACGGCGCCACACCCTTCGCCGCTCCCGAGGACACGCTCGAGCGCGCTCTCGCATTCCTGAGCGAGCATCGCGCCGGCCTGCAGGCGGGAACGTTCGTCTTCGTCCTCTCCGACTTCCTCGCACCGCCGGCGCCGGAGGCGTGGCAGGACGCGGTCGCGCACGGCTGGGACGTCGTCCCCGTCGTCATCCAGGACCCGGTGTGGGAGCGCAGCTTCCCGGCGGTCGGCGGCGTCGGCATTCCCGTCGCAGATCCGCGCACGGGCAGCGTCTCGATCGTGCGCGTCGGCAAGCGGCAGGCGGAGCGGCGCCGCGAGGAGAACGAGCAGCGGTATCGCGCGCTGTTGACCGAGCTGGAGTCGTTCGGGCTCGAGGTGGTCGAGGTCTCGGAGAGCGACCCGGCGGCGGTCGACGGCGCGTTCATCGCCTGGGCGGAGGAACGGCGGCGCCGGCGGTGGACGCAGTGAGGACGGCGGCGGCGGTCGTCGCAACCGCGGCCGTCGCGGCGGTAGCCGCGCTCGTGCTCGCGCACTGGAGCTCCGCCCCCACGGCGACGCCCACTGCGCCGCTCGTCGTGCGTGCGTCGTTCGACCACCCGATCGTCTCCTTCGGCGATCCCGTGACCGTGCGCGTCGACGTCGAGCTCGACCGAAGAGCGGTCGAGGCGAGCACGCTGCACGTCACCACCGACTTCGCGCCGCTGACGCTCCTCTCGGCCGCGACGCGTACGCGAACGGTCTCGGGTGACCTCGAGACGGTCTCGATCGTGCAGCACGCGGCGTGCCTGACGGCGCCCTGCCTCGCGAGCACGCTGACGGTGCATCCCGTGCGTGTCTCGGCGACGCGGCGTGACGGCGGGGTCTCCGTGGGGTCGGCATCGCTGCAGCTGCAGTTGCGCAGCCGGGTCACGGCGAAGGACCTGGCGCCCGCGAGCCCTCACTTCGTCGCCGACGTCTCCACGCCCCCGCCCTCGTACCGCATCGCGCCGGGCACCGCGGCGTTGCTCCTCGACGTGCTCGCCGCGCTCGCCGCCGGAGGTGCTGCGGCGCTCGTCGCGCTGCAGCTCCTGGCCGTGCGCCGCCGCCGGGAGCGCGCGGAGCGCGGTGACGAGCTCGAGCGCGCGCTTCGTCTCGTGCGCGAAGCTGAGGACCGCCCCGTGCCCGATCGGCGCCGCGCGCTCGCGTTGCTCGCGCGGCTGCTGCGCAGCCGGGACGACACGCTCGGCCACGAGGCGAGCCGGCTCGCGTGGTCGGCACCGACACCCGAGCCGCCGGCGATCGACGCGCTCGTCACCGACGTCGAGAGCGAGCGTGCAGGATGAGCACGATCCCGCTCGCAGACGCGCCCGCGCTTCGCACGCCGGCTCGGCTCACCTTTGCCGTCCGCGCGACGCTCGCGGGCATCGCGATCGGTGCCGCCGTCGCGTTTCTCGTCGTCTCGCGGCACCCGCAGGCACGCACGGTCGTCCCACTCCCGCGCAACGCGAGCACCGTCATTGTGCTCGACGTCTCCGCGAGCATCTCGACCGACACGTACGCGCGGATCGGCGGCACGCTGGCGGCGATCTCACACAGCGGGGCGCGTGTCGGGCTCGTCGCCTTCTCCGATCTCGCCTACGAAGCGCTGCCGCCCGGCGTCCCTGCATCGGATCTCACCCCGTTCGTGCGCTACTTCTCGCTGCCGCCCCAGACGCAGGCGGGGTTCGCGCCGACGTTCCCGCCCAACCCGTGGACGAACACGTTCACCGCCGGGACGCGGATCTCGACCGGCATGGAGCTCGCACACACCATCGCCCAGGCGCAGCCGAAGCCGCCGACGGTGATCCTCGTCAGCGATCTCGACGACGACCCACAGGACCTCACGGCGCTCGCCGCGGTGATGGCCGCGTACCGCCGCGACCACATCCCCGTCCGCGTCGTCGGTCTGAACGCATCGCCGCAGGACGTGACGCTCTTCGAGCGGCTTCTCGGGCGCACCGTCCCGGTCGCACAGGCACCGACGTTGAACGAGGTGCCGCCGCACGACGTCACCGTCTTCCCGGGCGTCTTGCTCGCGCTCGCGATCCTCGCAGCGGCTGCGCTGGCGCTGCGTGAAGCATGGGCGCCGCGCCTCGAGTGGAGCGCCGAATGAAGGTCCTTGCCGCCGTCGTGCTTGCTGCAATCGCGGTGTTCTCCGCACTGCTCGCCGGCGACGTGCGCACGTGGCCGAGAGCGCTGACGCAGGGCGACGCCGCGTACGGCGTGACGCCGCATCGCGCAAGCTGGTCGCCGTCGACCCGGCTCGGCGGCACCGCGCGCAGCCTGCTCGGCACGGGCGACGACATCGCGTTCCGCCGCGCGCTGCAGCTGTACCGCATCGCACAGTCGACACCGAATCGCCTCGACACCGCCGTCGAGCTGCAGACACTGCGGTCGCAGGCCGACGGGGCGTTGAGCGCGGTCGCGCACGGGTCGCGCGCGTCGGAGGCGGACACGCTGCTGGGCATCCTGGCGTTCGACGAGTCTGCGGGCGGCGCAGGCTCGAATGCAGCCGACTCGGCGATCGCAGACTTCGCAAGTGCAGTGCGGGCGGATCCGGCGAACGCCGCTGCGAAGTTCGACCTCGAGCTGATGCTGCGGCTGACCGAGGCGCACGGGACGCGCACCGGCGCGGGCCCGGGCGGCTCGTTCGGGAAAGGCGGCCGACGCGGGGCCGGCGGCGGCGTGCCGGGGAACGGGTACTGATGACGTTCCTGACGCCGCTCGGCGCGCTGGTCGCGCTTGCAGCGCTCCTCCCGCTCGCCGCGTGGACGGTCGGACGACGTCGCGCCGCCACGGTCGCCGGCGCACTCGGGCTGCAACCGCAAGCCCGGCGCGACGCGCTGCAGACGATGGCCGCTGCGGGCGCCATCGTCGTGCTCGGCCTCGCGGCGGCGCAGCCCGCGCTGACGCACCGGCCCGGGACGCGCGTGCGCACCGACGCCGAGGCGCTCTTCGTCTTCGACACGTCGCGCTCGATGGCGGCGTCTGCGAGGCCGACGTCGCCGACCCGGCTCGATCGCGCGGTCGCGGCGTCAGAACGGCTGCGCGCCGCGATCGCAGACGTCCCGTCCGGCGTCGCCACGCTGACCGACCGCGTGCTACCCGACCTCCTCCCCGTCGCCGACGTCGCGAGCTTCGACACGGTCGCCGGCCGCGGCGTCGCGATCGAGAGCCCGCCGCCGGCCGCGAGCGACATCCGCGCGACGACGTTCGCCGCCCTCGGCGACATCGCGTCGGGCAACTACTTCCACGCGAAAGCGACGACGCGTCTCGTCGTGCTGCTGACGGACGGCGAAAGCAACCCGGTCGACACCTCCGGGCTCGCGGACACGCTGTCGCGCGCGCGGGGCTATCGATTCATCGCAGTCCGCTTCTGGCACGACGGTGAGAGCGTCTACAGGGCGGGCGGGAAGGCCGAGACCGCGTATCGGCCGGATCCGCTCGGTCGCGTCGTGCTCGACGACGTCGCGTCCGCGCTCGGCGGGCGCGCGTTCGAGGAGGCGCAACTCGGCGCAGCGACGTCGTTCCTGCGACAGGCGGCGGGCAACGGGCCGACGGCGGCCGTACAGTCGGCGACCCGGCGGCGCACGCCACTCGCACCGTATCTCGCGACGTTCGCGTTGCTGCTGCTCGTCGCGGCCGTGCTTCCTGTGGAGCTGACGTCAAGGGGGCTACAATGGGGCGCCACGTGATCTCGCGCACACTCCCCCGCGCGTTGGCGATTCTTGCCGGCGTCGTCGCATTCGGCACGCTGCTCACCTCCGCATCGGCGGGCGGTAAAGACTCGCTCGCCAACGTCGGCTGGGCCGGCTTCGGCAACACGCCGAACGAGCTTCGTCATTCGCCGCTGACCCAGATCACACCCGGCAACGTCGACCAGCTCGGGCGCCTCTTCACCGTCGACTTCCAGAAGATCGATCCGACCGTCCGACGCGGCGAGCAGTCGTATCCCGTCGAGAAGAACGGGACGCTGTACGTCACGACGAACGACGACAACGTGTGGGCGCTCAATGCGACAACGGGCGAAGTGAAGTGGCGCTGGATTCCGGACGACGTCGCCGTGTTCCGCAACTTCGGCATCGTCGCCAACCGCGGCGTTGCGCTCTGCGACGGTCACGTGTTCATCCTCACGCTCGACATGACGATCGCGCAGCTCGACGCGGCAACCGGCAAGCTCGAGCGTCGCGTGCCGATTGCGAAGATCGTCCCGGGCGCGTCGATGAACGCCGGGTACTCGGAGACGAGCGCGCCGATCTGCGCCAACCACCGCCTCATCTTCGGCGCCGCGGGCTCCGAGTACGGCGTCCGCGGCTTCGTGATGGCCGCGCGCTCGAGCGATCTCAGTCCCGCCTGGCCGAATCCGTTCTGGAACATCCCGCCGAACGGCACGGAGTGGCGCCACGGCTCGACGCTCGCAGGCGGCGGTGTCACGTGGACGCCGACCACCGTCGACACGAGCACGAACACGCTCTACTTCGGCACGGGCTCGGCGACGCCGCTCTACTTCCCGTCGGTCCGGCCCGGGAACAACCCGCGTGCCGATTCGCTGATCGCGGTCAATCTCGCGACCGGCCGCATGAAGTGGTGGCAGCAGCAGATGGGCTTCAACGAGTGGTCGTACGACACCGCGCAGCCGCCGCTCGTCTACACGGGCAAGGTCGGCGGCAAGAGCCAGAAGATCGTCTCGGTCGCCACCATGGAGGGCTATTGGTTCGCGTACAACGCTGCGAACGGCCGCCCGATCTACCAGCGGATCAAAGTGATCGACCGGGTCGAGCATCCGCGCCTCCAGGGCGGCAAGTCCGTCGCGGTCTATCCGAGCTCGCTCGGCGGGATCAACTACTCCCCCGCCGCGTACGACGCGAACACGAACTACATCTTCAACGCGGCATCCGAGACGGCCGCGGTCGACGTCCAGTCGATCCTGACGCCGACGCAGAAGAAGCGGAAGTTCACGCTCGGCGACGTCTTTCTCGGCCTGCAGAACGGCAACTTCGGCACGCAGCTTCCGGGCTGGCACGACCACGGCTCGATCAGCGCGATCAACGTCTCGACCGGCCGTCAGGTGTGGAAGTTCACGACGCCCGAGCCCGAACGCGGTGGTGTCACGACGACTGAGAGCGGCCTGGGCTTCGCCGGCGGCGGCGACGGCGTGCTGCGCGCGTTCAGCCTGAAGACGGGCAACGTGCTCTGGACGTTCCAGACCGGGCACCAGATCGCGGCCGGCCCTTCGATCTATTCCGTCGACGGGAAGGAGTACGTCGCCGTGACGATCGGCGGCACGCCGACGTCGTCGAACGGCGGCGTCGGGGCGGCGCTGCAGGTGTTCGCGCTGGGCGGCTCGCAGACGCAGTCGCCTCATCCGTCGCAGGTGACGCGCTCGTTGCAAGGCATCGCCGCGCGCCCGGGTCGGGTTGCGCATCACACGCATCGCGCCGCCGTGCGCGGCACTGGGCGGATCGTCGCGCAGAGCGCGGTCACCGTCCGGCCGTGGGATGCGAACTCGTCGAACGTCGCCACGGTGTCCGGACGCGTGCTCTGGAACCGACATCCCGTTGCGGGCGCGCACGTCAAGGTCGACGGCTACTTCGTCCCGGCCGCGACGGCGAAGGACGGCAGCTTCCACTTCGACACGGACGTGACGCTGCCGGCGCGGCGCGTCATCCGCGTCAGCTCGGTGAGCGGCGCGACGATCGCCGGCAAGCGGCTCTCGGCCGGCCAGCAGAGCGCGGTGCTCGGCGCGCACGGCGGCGTCAGCGTCGGGTACGCGTTCACCGGGCTGCACGCGCGGGTCTCGGGCGGCAACGTCGTCATCACCGGCCGCATCGTCGGCAGCCGCCGCCAGGTGCCGCCGCTCGTGCGCCTCCTGACGTACCAGCTCTCCGGCACGATCACGAATGCGGCGGGCCAGCCCGTGCAGGGCGCCGTCGTGATCACGCGCACCCAGGACCGCGACTTCTGGACGCACTCGTCGGCGAGCGACGCGAACGGCCACTACACGTCGTACTTCGCCGCCTCGGACGAGACGTCGGCGGATCCGGTCTCGCTCGCCGTCGGCGTCGCGCTCGGCAACACGGCGTACGGCGGCAACGTCGGCACGAACGTCGACTTCGCCCGACTCAAGAGCGCGACGATGAACATCCAGCTCGGCAACGGCACGGCATACACCGTCCAGAAGCCGGGCTCGTTCACGGGCGCCGTCTACAGCGGACTCGTCGTCGGCGTCACCGCCGGCGGCCGGGTGATCAAGCCGATCAGCGAGACGTGGCCGAGCGTCAACGGCTCGTTCTCGATGACGCTGCCGGGGTCGGCGCGCGGCAAGGTGCTGACCTTCTGGGAGAACCAGCGGCAGGCCTTCTCGCACTTCCCGGCAGTCGCCGGTGGACGCATCGACCTGTCAGCGTGGCCGGCCCAGCTCGGGGACGCCGTCCCCACCGGGCTCGCGACGCTCAAGGTCAAGCGCTAGGCCGACAACGTCGTCCGGGTTGCAACGTCGTTGCAACCCGGTTGCAGACGTGGGACGCGCATCGAGACGCGCAGCCATGTCCGGCAACCACGTTGCTGGACGTGGCTCGTCAGTTGCCGACGGCGGGGTCCGGCATGAACTCGTGGACCTCTTGCGCGCAGCGGCAGGCGGCGGCCGTCTTGGCAGCCCAGGTCAGCGCCTCTTCGCGTGACGGCACGTCGACGATCCAGAAGCCGCCGACCGCCTCCGGGTACGCGCCGTCCGTGACAGCCCCGTCCGTGCCGACGATGCTCGCGCGCCGGTGCTCGATGCCGCCGCCGAAGACCCACACGCCCGCGTTCATGGCCTCCTGAACCACCTCGTGCGCGGCCTTTGCCACCTCGGGCATGTCGTCGTCCGGAATGTGATCCATCGCGTGCGCGTCGAACGAGATCAGGTACCGCGTCATCGGCCGACGCGGTAGCGCACGTGGGTCGCGAGCGGCGAGTGGAGCACCTCGAGCGGCTCGAGACGAAGATCGGTGATGCCGTCGAAGATCCGCTCGCCCGAGCCGAGCAGAACCGGGGCGATGTCGAGGACGAGCTCGTCGATCACGCCGGCCGCGAGCGCCTGGCGCACGGTCGACGCGCCGCCGGCGATGTCGACGCCGCGATCGCCGGCAGCCTCCGACGCGCGTGCGTACGCAGCGTCGAAGCCGTCGGTGACGAAGTGGAACGTCGTCCCGCCCTCGAGCTCGATCGGCTCGTGCTCGAAGTGCGTGAGGACGAAGACCGGTGCGTGGTACGGCGGCTCGTCGCCCCACCAGCCGCGCCACTCGCCCTCCCACGGGCCGCGAATCGGCCCGAACATGTTGCGCCCCATCACGTAGGCGCCGCGCGGCCGCAGCAACAGGTCGCGCGCCCGGGCGTCGACGTCGTTCAACGGTTCGTCGATGTGCCACTCGTGCAGCTCTCGGCCGCGAAGGCCGAGCGGCTGCTCGAGGCTCTGGTCCGGTCCCGCGACGAAGCCGTCGAGGGAGATGGACATGTGACAGGTGGTTTCGCTCATGCTGTTTCGACTGCGCGCGGACGCAGAACTCATCGGCGTCCTGCCACATTCTTAGCGTGAGCAACCGGGTTGCGTTGCAACCCGGTTGCTCACGTGGGACCTAGGTCGCGCCCCGTTGCTCCCGCTCGCGCAGCTCGATGCGGCGGATCTTGCCGGTCAGCGTCTTCGGCAAGTCGTCGACGAACTCGACGAGCCGCGGGTATGCGTAGGCGGAGAGGCGCCCGCGCACGAAGGCCTTGAGCTCGTCGGCGAGCTCGTCCGATCCCTCGACTCCGTCGGCGAGCACGACGAAGGCCTTCACGACGTTCCCGCGCAGCTCGTCGGGTGACGCGACGACGGCCGCCTCGCGAACGGCGGAATGCTCGAGCAGCGCCGACTCCACCTCGAACGGGCCGATGCGGTAGCCGGCGGCGATGATCACGTCGTCCGCACGCCCGACGTACCAGTAGTAGCCGTCCTCGTCCTGCACGGCCGAATCCTTCGAGTGGAACCACTCGCCGCCGAACGTCTCGGCGCTCGCGGCCTCGTTGCCCCAGTAGCCGAGCGGATACGTCGGGTTGCTGCGCGCGCGCAGGCAGATCTCACCGCGGGTGCCGCGCGCGACCGGCTGCTCGTCCTCGTCGAGGATCTGCACGTCCCAGCCGGGCATGGGCTTGCCCATCGAGCCTTCGCGCACCTCCATGAACGGATAGTTCGCGACCAGCGGATACGACTCGGTCAGGCCGTAGAAGTCGAGCACCGTGACGCCGTACTGACTGCGGAACCAGCGGATCGCCTCCGGGTTCAACGGCTCGCCGGCCGAGCACACGCGCCGGAACTGCTGCGGATACCTCGTGCCCGCGTCCTCGATCGCCATCATCGAGCGCATCGCCGTCGGCGTCGTGAACACGTTCGTCACTCGATGGCGGCTGAGGAAGTCGAGCTGCTTGTGCGGATCGAAGCCGCCTTCCCGGCGGTAGACACACTGGACGGCGCCGAGCCGCCACGGCCCGAGTAGCGGAGCGATGCCCGCCGCCCACGCCCACTCGCCCATGCCGTGGAAGCGCTCGCCGTCTTCGACCTCGTGGCAGTACGTGAACTCCTCGTGTCCGAGGACGTACCGGTGCGCGTGCACGATTCCCTTGGCGAGACCGGTCGTGCCCGACGTGTAGTAGAGCTGCGCCGGATCGTCGGCTGCGGTGTCGACGAGGATCGGATCGTTCGCCGCCGACGCGAGCAGCTGCTCGTCCAACACGAGGGGCGCATCGAACCGTCCCGCATTGGCGGCGTCGGTGACCACGATCTTTGCGCCCGAGTCCTCGAGGCGGTGCCTGATCCCGTCGTCGCCGTACAGCACCGACATCGAGAGAAGAATCGCGCCGAGCTTCCACACGCCGAAGAAGAGCGCCGCGGTCTCCGGAGTCGGCGGCAGCACGACGGCGACGCGGTCGCCCTTCGTCACTCCATGCGCCGCGAGGAGGTGGGCGGCGCGGTTCGCCAGATCCTGCAGCTCGCCCCAGGTCAGCTCGCGTTGGCTGCCGTCGAAGCTCTCCCAGACCATCGCGAGCTTGTCGGGCGGATGCTTGTCGCATACGTCGGCCGCGATGTTGTACCGCTCGGGAACGACCCACGCGTGGGCCGCGCACACCGATTCGTACGTCGCACCCACCCTGTGGGGCGAGCTTACGCCTGATCGGGGGAGACCGCGAGGCCTCCCCCGATCGGCAATGCGCGAACTACGGAGTGATCTGGAACGTGCCCGTCATGCCGCGATCGACATGGAACGGGACGTCACAGGTGTAGAGGTACTGACCGGGAGCAAGGGAGACCGTCCAGGTCTCGCTCTGGCCAGGCGACAGAATGGTGCCGGCCTTCACACCGTTGATGTCGAAGTTGTGGACGTCGTTGCCCGAGTTCTTGATGACGAACGTCACCTTGCCGGACGGGATCGTCGACTGCGACAGCTGGAACCCGTAGTCGATCATGTTGACGGTGACCTGCGTCTGAGCGCTGCCGACGTTGCCGGCCGTCGTCGTCTGCTGGGTCGTGGTGCTGGTCGTGCCACCGCCACCGCCCGTCGGCGCCGCGACTCCGACACCGAAGAGCCCCTGCATACCGAGGCGGGCGTGGCCCGTCACGGAGCAGATGTACTTGAACTTGCCCTTCTTCGTGAACTTGACGCTGATCGTCTGGCTCTGCCCCGGGTTGAGGAGCTTCGTCTTCTTCCCGGCGATCACGAAGTTGTGGCCAATCTTGCCTTTGTTGGTGACCTTGAACGCGACAGTCGACCCGACGGGGACCGACCGCTTCGACAGGGCGAACGACCATTCCTTCGCGACGACGTTGACCTTGATCGTCGCGGCGTGGGTCGTCGACTTCGCGCTGGACGACTGCAGGAAGACACCCGCGAAGATCGCGGCCCCTGCAAGCGCGAGCAGCGCAACTGTCGTGTTGATGTAGCGACGCATTCAGCTTCCTTTCCGTTGAAACGCAAGGCTCATGAGGACCGTGCCCTCATCCTTGCCAAGACCCCTGGTGGTGGCCGCCGTCTCCGGCGACCACCACCTCATTGTGCCAGCGATTAGACCGGCTGGGGTTAACCGAGCGCGAACGTGTAGACGTAGTCTCCACGGACGCGAACCGGGCTCAGGAGCCCGTTCGGGCGCGTGACGTCGTTGTGGCCTGCGCCACCGACTTCGACCGTCACGTACTCCTTGCCGCCGACCGAGTACACGATCGGAGCAGCTGCAACCGGATACGGCATGGTCGGCGACTTCCAGAGGGACGCACCCGTCTTGGAGTCGACCGCCTCGAGGTACCCGTCGCCCTTCGACCCGTCACCGGTGCCGAAGTGGCCGACGAACGTCACGCCGCCGGCCGTGGTGGCCGAGCCGGAGTAGCAGATCGCCGTCCAGTGCTGGTGGTACGTGTACTTGCCGGTCTGCACGTTCAGGGACGTGAAGTTGCCGGTGTTGCTGATCGGCGTCGAGCCGTCGGACACGCCCAGGCGGGCCGCGCCGAGACCACCGAACAGCGTCGGAACCTGCGACGCCGCGGGGATCTGCTCGAAGCCGGTCGCGCGACCGGTGACTCCGCACGTGACCATCGAGTGCGTGAGCGGGTCGTACGAGCTCGCCGGCCAGTCCATCATCTCGAACGGCGTCACGACGTACTGATTGGTGTCATACGGGTCGTATGCGCACCCGATCTTGTACGGCTTGCCGTCCGGTGCCGTCGAGGTCGCGAACGGCGCTCCGGTGGAGGTCACCGCGTCCGTCGTCGTGCACGGGATGTTGTCCTTGTTGACCGGGTTGAACAGCACGTTCTGCGTCGACGGGATCGGCTGCGTCGGCCAGGAGTTCACGCC
>Ga0070658_10004063_pt1 | contig 11996 bp, 6 predicted proteins | sample KBSC13metaG_FD_64664 | JGI IMG/M metagenome (GOLD analysis project Ga0070658, IMG submission 64664) | Corn rhizosphere microbial communities from Kellogg Biological Station, Michigan, USA - KBS C1-3 metaG | ecosystem: Host-associated > Plants > Roots > Rhizosphere > Soil ... | reverse complement strand
TGCTCGAGTCACCGGCAAACCGGAAGTTACCAAGCAGGAACGTCCATACAGCCGACAACCCGTCCTCAACTGCGGCGTTGTGAGCAACAGGTGAACGCGTTCACGGGTGCTCGTTCGGTGTTGCACCCGTGCTTAGCGTGTGGCTTTCACCTGAGGCTCGCAACCGCGGCGGTTAGCGTGGGCCGCCCAAAGTGAGCCGTCCCCGCAAGCGGTCTGGACCTACCCTCCCTCCCGACCTGAGAATGCCCCCATTTGGCAGCACGAACCCACGCGCGGAGGTGCAAGCTCTCGGCTGATTACTTGAACAGCTGCCTCTCGATCTTGAGTCGCTCTCTCGAAGCATTACCTGCGGCGCCGATCTCCTGTTGCAGGAGCGGGAATACGTGAGAGCGCCAATCATCCGCTCCATCAGCCGCCATGTTTCGATTTTGTTGAAGAGCTTGAACAGGATCGTCCGGAAAAATAACTCTTCCTCTGATTGTTCGCCCTGGTAGATGACATCCTTAATTAGGAATTGGCTGACGCGATCCGACGCGCGGTATGCATTAGTGAATTTGTATTCGGAGAGAATGGCGTCCGATGTCCAAGGTGGTCGGGCGTTCTTCCAGCGTTTGAAGAAAACTTCCTGGCGTTCAGCGGCAAAGCGCCAATACGTGTCATAGACCATCGTAGGGTGGGCAGGCGCAAGAGCGCTATAAACGGATGGCGAGGCGACAGCTTTGCCGAACCCCTGCAGAGGTCGCTGTGATGGTTCTCAGACATTCGACTGACGACGACAGCAGGATGGGGCTGACCGGGTGCACAGTCGCGAACGAAACCCAAACGGAAAACCAGTTTGAGTCCCCGATGGAAAGCCCAAAAAAACATGCACAGCTACAAAATCGTCTACAGTGCTGTAGCGGTAAAAGGCAGGTGCCTTAGCTAGAGCCAGCGCATCGCCTTGATTCTCTTTGAGTTGAAATGGTCGGGGCGATTGGATTCGAACCAACGACCCCCTGCTCCCGAAGCAGGTGCGCTAGAGAGAGCGCCTCCAGTTCGATCCAGCACAGACGAGAGTTGGAATTCTCCCAGCGGAACTTTTGGGCCGGGAACCAGCAGATCGCGGCCATTTTCGCCAGTTTGCGGCAAAGTTCTGCCAGAGAGCCGAAGACTTAAGACTGTCTGGCGGAGAGAGAGGGATTCGAACCCTCGATAGAACTTTAAGGTCCTATAACGGTTTAGCAAACCGCCGCCTTCAGCCTCTCGGCCATCTCTCCTGCCTAGCCCGCTTCTCTCCTGCCGAAGCAGCCCGGGTGAGCTTTGATTATAGAGGAAAACACTTTTTCGCCCAAACTAGCTTTGTAAATGGTCAACTTTGAAAATCCATCGCTTCGCCCCCACGATGCCAGACGCCCGGAATGTCGCACACTTCTAGGCCCAGCGTTCCCGAGGTTTACGCTCTCCACCTGTGCTCATCCGCCGCGACCGGCCAGCGTTACAGCAACTGCACCGAGGCAACTCTGAACAACCCGCTGTCCCTCGACATCAAAACATCCGGTCAAATGACGCCGGATGTTGCGATGATGATAGCTCTTCGTAATCTGCGCTCTGCACACATGATCCAACTGGTTGACGATCGGACCGCACAACCTGGCATCGCGAAAGGACGCAGGCCAAACTGATCATCCGAGGCAGAGTACGCCGTCTGGTTTATCCACCGCCCTGCTGCCATCTGCGTTTATATGTCCATACCACGTCGGATCATTGATCTTACTGGGCCGCGGACGAGTTACACCAAGAGTCGTGGTCGCCGACGTCAAAGCGTACGGCAAGAGTGGTTGACTGCACGTGGAGCGCTTCCCTGAAGCCGAGAATCGGTTAGACGGCAGAAGCTTTTACATCGTATCCTTCCGCGTTCTGGAAGGATGGGGCACCCGGACCGTGCTGGCCGTGTCGATGGTCAGAGTGCCACGCAGGCGTATGTCGTCGGAGGAGGAGCCTACGAGGATGTCGAAGGCTCCGGGTCCCACACTGAAATCGTGCTTACGGATATCGTAGAAGGCTAGCTGAGTCAGCGGCACATGGAACTCCACGCGCTGAGTTTCGCCCGGCTCGAGTGTGATGCGCTTGAATGCACCCAGCTTCCTGACGGGTTGGACCTCGGTGCTGTGCTGGTAGTGGGTGTAAAGCTGGGCCACATCGGAGCCCGCGCGGCTTCCTGAGTTCTTGAGGTCGAATGAGATTTGCGCCTCGCGTGAGCGACCAGTGGCAGGTATTACCTTGAGGTTAGAGTACGTGAAGTGCGTGTAGCTGAGGCCGTGGCCGAAGGACCAGAGCGGCACGCCCTTGAAGTACATGTAGGTGTAGCCCTTGGTGATATCGTATTCGTTCTGCGGGGGGACGCCGTCGAGGCTGGCATATACGGTATACGGCAGGTGTCCGCCGGGATTATCGAGGCCGAAGAGCGCGCGGGCAATCATGGTACCGCCTGCTTCGCCGGGATACCAGGCGTCGAGGATGGCGGGCACGTGGTCCTGAGCCCATGTGGCGGCGATTGGGCCTGCAGACATCAGCACGAGGACTGTCTTCGGGTTCGCGGCGTAGACGGCTTCAAGCAACTGTTCCTGCGCGCCGGGGAGATCGAGATTACGACGATCGCGTCCCTCGCCTTCGACGCGTAGATTGGTGCCGAGGCAGAGAACCACGACATCACTATTGTGGGCAAGAGCCACGGCGCGGGCGACCGCATCGGCATCTGGTGGATCGAAGAAGCCGGCGCCCTTCTCGTAACCGACCTTGGCCTCTGCGCCGAGTAGATCCTTTATGCCGGTGGTGACGCTGGTCTTACGCACAGGTGTTCCGTAGTAGTTGCCGGTTTCGTATTCATCGCCGCCGGCGGGTCCGATGACCGCGATAGAGTGAATGGCTTCGCGCTTGAGCGGGAGAAACTGTTGGCGGTTGCTGAGGAGTGTAATAGACTCGGCGGCGACCGCACCGGAGAGCTTAAGGTGCTCGGGCGAACGGACGACAGACATGGTGAGTTTGGAATATGGGCTGAGCTCGGGCGGATCAAACGCGCCGAGGCGGAAGCCTACGCGCAGAACGCGTCGGAGGGCCTGATCGACATCCGACTGCGTGAGCAGACCGCGTTTCACGGCGAGCGGAATGTTAGTTTCGAACTCGACATCGTCGGAGTCATTTCCTGCCTTGATGGCGTCAGCTGTGGCTACCACCGGATCTTCTGTGTAGCGCTGGCCTGCCTCAGGGCTATTGGGACGGCTGCCAGTCAACAGAGCGACGGCTCCGAGATCGTCCGTAACGAAACCGTCGAATCCCCATTTCCCGCGAAGGATGTCTGTGAGCAGGTAATGGTTCACAGCATTAGGCGTGCCGTTGATAGCGTTGTAGCTGGACATCACGGACTGCGGGTGCGCTTCGGTGAATACCATGCGCCAGTGTGCGAGCCAGTACTCGAAGAGATTGCGTTCGTCGACCTGAGCGGAGAGATGCTGACGACCGGTTTCGACATTGTTGATGGCAAAGTGCTTCACAGTTGCGGCGACCTTGAGGTGCGCGAGGTCATCCCCTTGAAGTCCTCGCACGTAGGCCACACCCATGCGTCCGGTGAGATAGGGGTCTTCGCTGAAGACTTCCTGAATGCGTCCCCAGCGTGGGTCGCGGCTGATGTTGATGACGGGCGAGCGGAAGACGAGGCCGTGCTGCGAGCGCGGACCCTGGGCGTGGGCATTGTAGAGGGCGCGCGCCTCGTCGCTCATAGCATTGGCGACAGTATGGATGAGGTCGGGATCCCAGGTGGCACCCATAGCAATGGGCGCGGGGAAGAGTGTGGTCGGCTGCTTTGACCAGACGCCATGTAGGGTCTGGTTCCATCCGCCCCACATGGGAACGTTGAGGCGTGGGATGCCGTTGTTGAGATGATTGAGTTGCTGCGCCTTTTCCTCTAGGGAGAGGCGGCCGATGAGGTCGCTGATGCGTTCTTCGATCGGCCGTTGGGGATTGCGGAACGCCTCGTTCTGTGCGGCCGCCGTCGTGATGCACGCGAGCATGATGCAGACAATCGAGGCAAGGGTAAGGACGGTTCTGCGCATGGTTGCTCCGAGGGAACGGGGAATGTGGTGTCGCTGTGAGGTCATTGCAAAGTCTGGACGCGCACGGGCGCCGTGAGCGGCTGCTGCGCGGAGATGGTGTTACGCAAAGCGCGGCCGAAGCCCTTGAATTGCACCTCCATGACGTCCCCGGGCTGAAGGCGGACCTGCTCGCCGAAGGAAAGAGTATCCGCGCCCATAAAGTGCACGTGGACCTGCCCGGGCAGGCGATGATCTTCGAATTTGAAGTGGTGGTGCTCAAGATTTTCTAGTGAGTGGCACATGTTGGATTCGCCGGTGCGGATGTCCTTCTGCCAGAGAGGCTCGCCCCGACGCAGGATGCGAACGGTACCCGGAACATCATCGAACGCTGCTTCGAGCACGAGTTCTGGACCGATGCTGCAGACGCGCAGCTTGGACCCCGCGAGGTTCAGGTAGTTGCGGCGTTCGAACACGTGGTCGGAGAACTCGTTGCCATTGCACATGCCAAGGCGAAAGGGAGTACCGTCGGGACCGGTGACATAGATGGCGGCGATTTCGGCTTCTTCGCCTCCGTCCTCGGCGTATCCGGGGATCTCGAGTGACTGGTTGTGAGCACGGAGAACCGAGCCGGACCCTTTATAGAACCACTCGGGCGCGATGCCGATAGCGCCTTCGGCAGGGCGGCCGTGCTGGCGACCCCATTCGAACATGCGCATGCTGTCGGTCATTTTCGAATCTGGCCCGGCTGTTGCTACTGCCTCTGCCGTGGGTGCCTGCTGCGCCGTGATCGTGTTCACGTGCATGTTCTGACGGTCGCGCGCGCTGCCATAGTGGGTGAGGCCAGTGCCGCTGATGATGGCGCGGTGCGGATCGCCGGGGACATCGATGGGGGGAAGAAGCTGCCACTCGGAGTCGCCGTTGTAGACTGCATCGTAGGAAATGAGGTCATTGGAGAGGCTTTGCCGGACGAGGCTGGACAAAGAGATTCGCTGCGCGATCGCTTGCTGAGCGAGCGCGTAGATTGACGACTGCCCATCGAGGAGGCGCAGGCGGGGCTCCTCGACCAGTGCGATGCGGCGGGCTGAAGGGCCGGAGAGCTGGACCAGGTGGAGCGACGTGGACATACTTACTTACTCCAGAATGCGGAAGCGCTTGAGAGATTCCTCATTAACGGTGAGGCCGAGGCCGGGGATGTTGTCGTCGAGATCAATGTAGCCGTTCTTCGGTGTGGGTTCGCCGTCGAAGATGTACCAGAAGAGCTCGTTACCGACTTCGACATCGACCTTAGGGAAGAACTCGGCGATGGGCGAGTTGAGGCTGGCCATCACCACATGGAAGTTGTGCATCTGGCCGGCGTGCGGGACAACGGGCACCTGGAAGGATTCGGCGAGTGCGGAGATTTTGCGCGCCTGACTGATGCCCCCCACGCGATTGGTATCGAATTGAATGTAGTCAAGCGCATTGTTTTCGAGAAGTTCGCGGAAGCCGAAGATGGTGAATTCGTGTTCGCCGCCCGCGATGGGGATACGGCCGTAGCTCTTGAGCTCCCGGTAACCGCGGGTATCGTCTGGGATAACGGGCTCTTCAAGCCACCGAAGATTGAAAGGTTCGAGCAGCGGGAGCATGCGCTTGGCGTAATCGAGCGTCCAGCCCATGTACGCATCGGTCATCAGGTCGATGCCGTCGCCGATTACGTCCCGGACGGCGTGGATGAGCTCGAGATTCTTCTGCATGCCGACAGCCCCGTCGATGGGGCCCCACCCGAAGCGCAGCTTCATGGCGGTGTAGCCCTCGTCCTTATACTTCTGGGCTTCAGCGCGTAGCTCAGGGATGGGCATCGCATAGAGGCGGCTTGCGTAGACTGGGATCTTGTCCTTGGTGCGGCCGCCAAGGAGCCGGAAAACGGGCTGCTTCGCGTCTTTGCCGAGGAGGTCCCAGATGGCGATGTCGATCGCGGAGATGGCGGTGAGGGCGACGCCTTTGCGGCCGAACGCCAGTGTGCGGCGGTACATCTGCTGCCAGAGGAACTCGGTGTCCCAAGGGTCGGCGCCGAGGAGCAACGATTTGAGATAGGTGTCAATGAGTTGCTTGGTGACGACGGGAGAAAGAGCGGCGTTGCCGAGGCCGATGAGGCCGGAATCAGTGAAGATTTCCACGAGCAGCCAGTTGTGGAAGGCGAAATTACCCATAGAGGCTTTTCGGAAGGCCACTAGGTCCATGGGATTGGTGCAGAAGTGCGGCGGCAGCGGAACGGTGTTGCCTTCCCACTGCACCACGCGGGTTCGTACCTCGGTGATTTTCATGCTCGGCTCTCAATCTCCTGAAGTTCAGTAGCTCGAAGTGGTTGAATCCTTCCGGCAAAGAGTGCAATGGCAGCAAAGCCAATAAGATGAAAAGTGCCAACTATGACGAATAGAATGCTGTATGAAACTCCGTGGCCTAGGAGATAGCCCACCACAAGGCCGAAAATTGCGCCGCCGATGGCTCCGCCAAATCCAATCATGCCAGCGACGGAACCAACGACGGTGAGCGGAAAGACATCCGTGGGAAGGGTCATTATCAGGCCGGACCAGGCCTGCTGCGCGAAGAATGCGACGCTGAAGAGTGCAATTGCGATGCTGACGGGGGTGAGCGAGACAAGCATCACGACAGGCATGAGAGCTGCGCAACAACCGAGCGCAATTTTCCGGGCGGCGTTGATGGAACGCCCGCGACGCAGCAGATAGGAGGAGAACCATCCACCTAACAAGCTGCCCACGCCCGAGGCAGCATAGGGAATCCAGGCGAAGTAGCTGACGTGCTTGATGTCGAAGCCGCGCGCGTCATACAGGTATTTGGGGAGCCAGAAGAGCAGGAAGTACCAGGCAGAGTCGCTCATGAATTTGGCGAACACGAAACACTGGACGTTACGCATGCGGACGAGCTCAAGCCAGGGGATTTCGCGAGCGACAAGCCGCGCGTCGAGCGTGTTCGATGAGAGCGTGCCGAGGTTGGAGTGATAGCCAATGCCCCACCAGACAACCCACGCCAGTCCTGCTGTGCCGGCGAGCACGAAGACGGCTCGCCAGCCGCTGTATAGCAGAACGAAACCGATGATAGGAGGGGCGAGCAATGAACCCACGGCCGTGCCGGCATTGATGAGGCCCATCGCGGTGGAGCGTTCGTGTGGCTCGATCCACTCGGCAACTACGCGTGTTGCGGCGGGGAATGCGCCGCCTTCACCGGCTCCAAGAAGAAAGCGCGCGGCGAGCAGAAGCATGAAGCCGTTAGCGAGTCCATGCAGGGCGCAGGCGAGCGACCACCAGATCATGATGAGCAAAAAACCTCGGCGAGTGCCGAGCCAGTCGAGGAGGCGGCCTCCGACCACGTAGAGGGCGGCATAGGAGAGCAGAAATGCAGTTTGCAGGTACGAGAACTGCTGATTTGAGAGAGGGATATTGTGCTGGATGGCGGCGACAGCGACCGGCAGTGTCTGCCGATCGAAGTAGCTGATCGCGATGGCGATCGCGACCATGACTATGAAATACCATCTGCGGGACATCCTGAGGGTCTCCGGGACTTACCAGGTTAGTTTGACCAAGGATATGCTTTGGCGCGGCATGCTAGAGTTGAGCTGCAGCTTGCCGTTGGCGACCTCCGCCCATAATGGTGCCGTGAGTAGTTGGAGACCGGCGGACGCCTGTAGCTGCGCGTACTGCTCGGTCGTGGGCTGCTGCGGGGAGCCCATCTGCTTCCATACGGTATAGGCATTGCTGTGCGTGTCGTCGATGCGGTAGTGCTGCACGAGCACGCGGTGCACGTTGTCAGGCAAACCGCTAATGCTAAGCGACACGGAAGATGCCGGTGCGGGCTCGTCTGCATCGTGATAGTTCCACAGCAGCACAGCGGCCTGGCGCTCGCCAGCCGTGGCGAATGCATCCACATCTGTGTTTGCGCGGACACCGGTGTTAATCAGCGTATCGAGCGGGATTGCCGAGGTGCTGCTGGTCTGCACGCGATTGCCGCTCATCAGGCCCAGCATGCGAAAGAGGTTGAGGATGGGCTTATCGATTCCATTTGTAGCCAGTGAGCGGAAGCCTTCGAAGTAATCCTTGTCTTCGAACTCGAAGGACCAGCTGAGCATGGAGATGAGATTGACGTTGTGCTTGTCCTGGATGTCGAAAAGCGCCTTGAACGCAGTTGCCGTGTACGCAGGATACAACGTGCCGTTGCGATAATTGTTCGCTGGGTTTACCCGAGAAGAGCAGGCGGCACAGCCTTCAGGGTCAGCCTCGCTAAGGATGATGGGAAGACTCTTGAACTCGGGGTAGGAGGCGATGAGTGAGAAACCGTGATCGACGTCCGAAAGCTCGTGCGCCAGACCCATGGTGACATGGCCCTCGAGTATGCGCGGCTGGCCCTTGGCGTGGAAGGAGATGAAGTCCATAGGAATAGCTTTGCCGTTAGCGAGACTTTTTCCACTCTTGACGTGGTCCAGAAAGCCACGGAGGAACTCGTATGCGTGTGGATTCGACGGGCTGGTGCTGGCGGGACCGCCGACGCGGGCTGTGGGCAGCGCCGCACGCACTCCGGCGACGGCATAGTCGTAAAGCTTCCAGTAGTCCTGTGGAGTGGCGTGCCAGTAGTCAATGTCAGGTTCATTCCAGACTTCGAAGTACCACTGCTGCACGGTGTCATGCCCGTACCGTTCGACTAGGTGCTGTGTGACGGCGCGGATGAGCTCGCCCCACTTTGCATAGTCTTTGGGCGGGTTGTTTGAGGCGCCGCTGATGGCGCTTTTCGGATAGTGGACCTGGTAATCCTTGCGGTCTGGCAGCGTGGTTGCGAGATCCTTCGGCATGAAGCCGAACTCGACCATCGGGCGGACGCCTGCTGCCTTGTACTCGTCGAAGATGTCATCGAGGATAGTGAAATCGTAGATGGGCTTACCGGAGGCATCCTCACGGTAAACGTTGGTGGAACTGAACTTCAGCTCTGCCTTGCCGGTGCCACTCGTAAGCAGATGGTGCACCCTGATATAGACAGGGACGGGAGAAAGATCATGCAGGTCGCGCAGAAGCTGTTTCCCGTTGCGCATGGTGGTGTAGTTGGCCTCGTCATATCCAAACCACGAATAAATCGGTTTGTACGGACCGGTAGTCTTTGATAGATCGGCCGTAATCTGCACCGGCGGTTCTGAGGAAGGGGTGGAAGGCGGGATGACCCCTTGCGTCGCTGGAGCCGGAGCAGTAGCCGTTTGGCCCATTTGTGACGGTGCAACAGCCGCCTGTGCACTACAGGAGGAGGAAAGAAGCGCGAGTGTGGCAAGAGCGGAGGCCCGGCATAGCGCCGAAGTCAGTTGCATTCCCTATTCCCTTTGGCTGTTAAAAGCTGTACTTGAGCGCGAACTGGATCTGGCGCGGAGAGTTGCCCTGAGCCGTAATCTGTCCGCCGGATGTTGAATCGATGTTAGCGTTTGGCGCGGCAAACGTGGTGAGGTTCGGCACGTTGAAGAACTCGGCGCGGAAAGATAGCGTGCTCTCGTTTGGCATGGCGAAGTTTTTGAACAGCGAGGCGTCAAACTGGCGACCCACGTCTGCTCGGACCGTGTTGGCGCGGACCGTACCGTAGCTATTAACGGGGGCGTCGATGTAGCAACCGCGATCAAACCAAGTCTTGATGGAACGCTGGAAGTTGGCATTGCAACCGGCAGGGTTAAGGTTTGGACGCTGACCCCCGACGCCCGTATTCGCGCGATCACCGCCGATGACGGGAGTAAAGGGAGTGCCGCTTCGTAGGACGATGATGGTCTGCGCCTGCCAGCCGCCGAGAACTTCTTCGACGAATAGGTTGGAGTGACCGAGGAACATCTTGCCTCTGCCGACAGGCAACGCATAGATGCCACTCATGGCAACCTGGTGAGGAACATCGAAAGGCGAATAGGTGTACTCGTAGCCAAGATTGCCACCGAGCGCGGGCGACTGAGCATAAGTCAGCAGCTTTGACCAGGTGTAGGAAGTCAGGAACATGAACTGATGGCTGAAACGATGCTCAAATTTCGTCTGCAGCGAGTTGTAGCTCTGCGACATGTCTTGCGTGTTGAAGGTGATGGCTCCCCACGGCTGATAAGGACGCCGCGCTTGAATATTTCCGGAGCCGGGCGGGGGATCATTGAAGTCGTTGTTGGAGTTCAGGTGCACGCTGCGGTTACCGACGTAGCCGAGGTCGAAGACGTCATGGCTCGAGAACTGCCGCTGGATGTCGATGCTGTAATGAATGTTTTGGCCCACGCTCATCCGCGTCTTTGTGGGGTTCAACGAGGGATTTGCGAGAGCTGAGCCGAGGGGGGCGCCTAGAAAGAAGTTGGCGAGTGTGCGAGTAGGTGCGACGTTCTGGGTTTGGTTCTGAGTCTCGGCTAGCCGGAATGGCAACATGTTGAGGTTCACGCGGCCGCTGGTTCCTTCCGGCTCATAGAAGATACCAAAGCCGGAGCGAATGACGGTCTTTGAATCTGCCGAAAAAGCCAGGCCGATGCGCGGAGCAAACTGCCTCTTATCCGTGTACGTGACGTTATACGGCAGATGAGCGCTGCTGCTGGTCTGAATGTACTTGCCGAAAACGTTGTACGCCTGCTGCGCAGCTGGCTGCGCGGTGAGGTCGGGCGTGGTGCCTCGGCCGGCGACGATGACGGGTTTAGATTGCGTGGGATCGAAAGTACCGACCTGGCCCCTGTAGCCTTCGAGCCAAGGCGAGTACTCATAGCGCAGCCCCATATTCAGAGTCAGCCGGCTGTTGACACGGATATCATCCTGCACGAAGAACTGCTTGTACCACTGCTCGCCGCCGAAGTTGATTGCTGGATAGGCGCGACCAACTGACGAAGGATAGCCAAGCAAGAAGTCTGCGAAAGCATCGCCGCCGGAAGTCGAGGTGACGCCATTGTTTACGATAACGTTTGCCGATTCGTTGCCGTTGAAGCCGAACACGCCTGCGTAGGTCTGGCTATCAAATCCGAGCCACTGGTAATACCGGACCAGCACGCCGAACTTGAGCGACTGGCGGCCCTTCAGGATAGTGTAGTTTTCTGTGATCTCCCACGCCTTGCGATCCTGCGACTTAGGGCGCTGATCGAAGGTTGAGCCTTGCAGCGAAGCATAGCCGCTCCAGGTGTAGTCCGGGAACGAGCCCGCTCCATTTCGCAACAGGTCGCTGAGGCCTGTCACTCCGAACTGTCCGTTGAAGTCCGGGCCCTGCAGGAAGGCCTGCAGACGGACGTGGCTGGGCAGGAAGTGTGTGCGAACCTCGTTGACCATTGTGGATCCAATGTTGGAGATGAGGCCGACAGCAATGTCCTGCCCGATTGAAGTGAGATTCGCGGTCTTTAACGCCGGCGAGAAGTTGGGATCGACTTCGCGCTGTTGCATGTAGATCCAGCGGGCGAAGAGGCGGTTCTTGGAGGTGAGCTGGTCATCCAAGCGCACGATATATTGGTTGTAATCGATAGCTTGGCTGGGGACCGCACTGAAGGTGCCGGCTGCGGTGTTCTGGCGTGGGTAGTAGTTGAGGATCGCGAGCGCCTGCTGAGACAGGCGATTGGCGGGGATGGTGTCGTTGGCGAATTCGACGCGCTGCGTAATACCGCCGCTACTCACGGTTGACAGAGGATCATAAATCTTTTTCACACCGCTGAAGTTGCCGGTGCGCATCGCATCTGTCGGAACAATGCCATTGAACACGAGCCCTTGGCGCAGACGCTGCCCTTCGTAGCTGAAGAAAAAGAAGGTCCGGTCCTTGCCTTTGTAGAAGCCGGGTACCGTGAGCGGTCCACCGACGTTGGCGCCGAACTGGTTGCGTTTCAGGATCTGTTTGGTAAGCGCGAAGTAGCTGCGGGCATCGAACGCGTCATTGCGGAGGAAATCGTATAGACCGCCGTGGAAACGGTTGGTTCCC
>Ga0070658_10004062_pt1 | contig 11997 bp, 7 predicted proteins | sample KBSC13metaG_FD_64664 | JGI IMG/M metagenome (GOLD analysis project Ga0070658, IMG submission 64664) | Corn rhizosphere microbial communities from Kellogg Biological Station, Michigan, USA - KBS C1-3 metaG | ecosystem: Host-associated > Plants > Roots > Rhizosphere > Soil ... | reverse complement strand
GCGGTTCATTATCTGCTCGGTGCACTAGTGGCGTGGATGGCCGCGACGTATTTCTGGAGCCTAGCACCAGATGAAACAGTGACCAAAGCCGGATCGTGTCTCCAACTTCTATTTATGGTGTGGTTAATCTGGGAATTTGCACCAACGCAAGATCGCCAAGTGTCCCTTATACGTGCATACGTGTTTGGCAGCTATGTCTCGGCGTCCAGCGTCATCTACTCATTTGTGACTCACACGGGAAGCAATCTCGGGCTATCGGAAGGACGTTACACAGCTGCTGGATTCGATGAAAACGAACTGGGAACGACCTTGGCATTGGCACTGGTCATGTCCTGCTACTTGCTCACAAAGCCTGGTGTGGGGCGGCTTGTGTGGTTCTTCCACATACCGACGTGCATTCTTGCCATCTGTTTAACCGGTTCCCGGGGTGCCTTCGTGTCGGCCAGTATCGCAGCTCTGATATTCCCGCTGAGCTTTCACAGCCTTGGTCCACGGACAAAATGGGTAGTGTGCGTGGGATTGCTGGTCTTAACCGGGACGGCAGTGGCTGTGCTCCCGGAGAGTACCTGGCAGCGGCTCGGAACGATCCAGTCGGAGGTCGCAAACGGGACTCTTACGAAAAGGACGTATATTTGGGCAGCCGGACTAGATGTTTTTCGAGATCATCCTTTACTTGGTGTCGGGGCGGGTGCTTTTGGTCCGAGCGTCTACAGCAGACTGGACATTGCGTATGTAGCTCACAATTCATACCTGTCAGTACTTGTGGAGTTAGGCGTTACCGGTGCGGTCCTCTTCAGCTCAACTTTGGTTATGCTATGCCAGCTGATTCTACGGCTACCAATGCTGGAGCGCAGGACATGGCTCATTCTCATGGTCACCTGGTCTGTCGCCGTAAGTTCATTATCCTGGGAGCACCGCAAGCCAACGTGGTTTCTGTTTGGTCTGCTGATTGCCCAGTCGCAGACGTTCGCACAAGCGCGGAGCCGCAGTCCATCCGGGCTAGCGTCACGATCCGCCGTGGGAGACGCATCTTACGAAGGCGCGGTTCGCGCGTAATTGGCGCATATTGAGCGATGAACGTCCAGTAGCGCCGTTCTGCCCAATCAGGATCGCTTCCATTTCACGAAGGCCTTGGAGGATTGCCACAGATGGTTGACCATAACGGTGAAGCAGACGACATCCACAATAAATGGCTGATTCTTACCCAATACTATGCGCCGGAGATTGGGGCCCCACAGATCCGTCTTGGCTGCTTTGCACGGCAGCTGAAACGGCAAGGAAAGATGGTATCTGTCACAACAGCAATGCCGAGCTATCCGCGTGGTAGGGTCTTCGCCGAATATCGCGGGCGTGTGCGCTGCAAGGAACAGATCGATGGTGTTGACGTACAACGCGTATGGGCGTACGCCGCAAATGGTAGGGCGCCGCTTTTACGACTCCTCAATTATTGCAGCTTCGCAATGAATGTGTTGCCGATAGTCATGCTGGGGACCAAACCAGACGTGATATTTGTCGAGGCGCAGCCGCTGCCGTTGGGAGTAGTTGCTCTGCTCATGAAGCTCATACGAAACGTTCCGTATGTCTACAATGTACCCGACCTTCAAGTTGAAGTTGCGAAGGAACTTGGATTTCTGCGGGGGAAATGGTTACTGGCGATCGCACAGGCACTTGAGAACCTGCTGCTTAAACATGCGTGGAAAGTGTCCACGGTGACCCAAAGCTTCATGGTGCAACTCGAAGCACGTGGCGTCCCGCCAGAGCGCATCACGTTTTTGCCTAACGGTGCCGATACGGAATTCCTGACCCCTACGGCGTCAAATGCAGCCCTTTTACGGAGCTGGAACATCGAGGGTAAAAAGGCATTCGTTTATGTGGGGACTCACGCCTATTACCACGGTCTAGATACTTTGATTAATGCTGCCGAACTACTGAAAGACGAGAACGGCATTAGGTTCGTAATGATAGGAGATGGGCCGGAGCGCGCACGGATTCAACAGCTCGCAATGTCCAAGAAACTCAAGAACATCACCTTTGCTCAAATTCCATATCGGGGAACAAATGATCTGTATTCCGTGGCCTATGCATCGATTGCCACATTGCGGAACATCCCCGTTGCTCAAGGGATGCGCCTCTCTAAGGTCTTCCCGGCCCTTAGTTGTGCTGTTCCGGTGATCTACTCGGGCCAGGGAGAAGCAGCAGAATTACTTAACGCCAATCGTTGCGGCCTCACTACGGCGCCTGAAGATGCGCCTGCGTTGGCTCGAGCGGTCAAAGCCCTTGCTGATAACCCATCGCTGCGGAATCAACTGGGATCAAACGGAAGACTGCTCGTCGAACACGATTACAGCTGGACCACTATCGTGAATCGTTGGCTGCTGACCATAGGGAATCCGGACGTATCGAGTCCCGAGCTAGCAAGCGACGGAGCTATGAAAAAGCCCGCGTTGGCAGCCAGTCACGAAGGTTTGACTCAGGCAACGAAGTATCCAGCGCAGATTGGTATCGAGCGATGAATTCGCAAAACGGAATAGACCGACTGATCGCGGTCTGTGTGCTGATCGCCACACTTCCGATTGTCGCAATCAGTGCTCTGGCCGTCGTGATAGAAGACGGTGGCCCTGCAATCTTCCGACAGCGCCGAATAGGCCAAAGCGGTAAGCCGTTTGACTTATTCAAGCTGCGAAGCATGAGAACAGTATCAGCGGGCACCGGGATTACGGCGCGCGGAGATCCACGAATAACTCGGGTCGGGAAGATCTTACGGAAATACAAGCTTGATGAATTGCCTCAGATTTGGAACATTCTCCGCGGTGAAATGGCCTTTATCGGACCACGCCCAGAGGTGCCTGAATACGTCGACACTTGTGATCGCCGATGGCGAGTAATCTTGTCCGTCAAGCCGGGTTTGACAGATCTAGCGTCGCTCCTCTTTTGCAATGAAGAGCAGGTTCTGTCTCAACAATGTGACATAGAAACATTCTATAGAACTTATCTTCTGCCCCGGAAGTTAGAGTTGAGCTCGCAGTACATCCGCACACGCTCGTTTACTACGGACGTAAAACTTATCTGGCTCACGATCGCCCACTGTCTGCGACCAAACAGAAACCCTTCGAGTAGCATAGCAAGACACTTTGACCAAGGAGAGGCAATATAATGGCGCCGAGGACTTTCATTCCTTTTCATCGCCCCACAATAGGAGATGAGGAGATCGCAGAGGTCGTCGACACACTACGCTCAGGCTGGCTTACCACGGGCCCCAAAACCGCCCAATTCGAGCGGGAGTTTGGTAGCTACGTTGGGTCGCCGTTTGCCTTGGCGGTAAATTCTTGTACGGCAGGGCTTCACTTGGCGCTGACCGCATTAGGCATTGGGTCTGGCGATGAGGTGATCACTACTCCGCTTACGTTTTGCGCGACGGTCAACACGATTTTTCAGACGGGTGCAACTCCGATACTGGCGGACGTCAGATCGGATGGCAATATAGATCCAGCCTCTGTAGAAGCACGTATCACGGCGCGCACGAAGGCTATTGTCCCGGTCCATCTCGCCGGGCTTCCCTGCGATCTCTCGAGGATATGGCGCATCGCGGACAAGTGGGGACTTCGAGTCGTTGAGGACGCCGCCCATGCGGCAGGGGCTATGTACAACGGTCGGTTGATAGGTGCCGCAACCAGCATGAAGGGATCCGAAAGTGATGCGATTGCATTCAGCTTCTACGCCACCAAAAACATGACAACCGCTGAAGGGGGTATGGTTACCACGTCTCACCAAGAGCTATATGAACGCATGAAGCTCCTGTGCTTACATGGTATCAGTCGCGATGCGTGGAATAGAAACTCCGAATCTGGAAGCTGGTTCTATCAGGTCCATGAATGCGGCTTCAAGTACAACCTTAGCGACCTTCAGTCCTCCGTCGGGATCCACCAGCTCCGAAAACTAGAACGGTTTACCGATACACGGTCGAGGTATGCGCACCAGTATTCCGACATACTTGCTGATGTGGAGGAATTAGAATTGCCGCCCGACGCGCCACCAACCGGCCGTCATGCTTGGCATCTCTACACCATACGCCTCAATCTCGAAAGACTCGCTATCGATCGCGCGGAATTTATTGGGGCTTTGCGGGCGAGGGGAATCGGAGCGAGCGTTCACTTTATCCCGATTCCGCTGCATCCATTCTTCAGTGGCTATGCCGACCTACCACATAACCAGTGTCCCATCGCGTTAGAGCTATACCCGCGCTTGGTAACTCTTCCGCTCTATCCTGAGATGACAGAGTCGGACGTGGAGTATGTCGGCCACAAGGTCCGCGAAATTCTGAGAGCCGCCCGGACTGCCACGTGTAGGAGTTCGCACCTCGAACTTCCGGCGGAATGGCCCGCAAAGATTGTTCTGAGCGAGACTGTCTAATTTCAGTAAATCCACGCCGAGGGAGCCGTTGTGAACGTTCGAAGGCATCTCATGTTGGTAGCCGCTGCGCCGGTTGTGGCACTCTCTGTCGCGGTGTCATTCGGATTGCGCTTCGATTTTTCTGTGCCCGAATCGCAGCTGAACAACTTCTACGATGGCGTCTTTATCTTTTTAAGCGTAAAACTTCCGCTCTATTATGCGTTTGAACGGCGACGGCGCCTGTGGAGTTACGTTGGATTGCGCGATCTGGTTGGATTATTGATCTCGAGTATCACGGGTTCTGTGTTTGCCTACGCCGCAACCCGGCTACTTGTCGGGCCTTCCTTCCCAAGATCCGTTTACATTATGGATTTCTTGGTGTGCTTTTTTGCCACCGCAGTGCTTGTATTTAGCCGAAGACTCGTTCGAGAACTGATGGTGACACCGGCGCCCAGCACTACTGATCAGAAGAAAATGATTCTAATTTATGGCGCAGGAGATGCAGGTCTTACGGTTGCGAAGGAGATTCGCGCCAACCCGAAGGTCGGCGGTAAGGTTGTCGGTTTTTTGGATGATGATTCAATGAAGATTGGCGCTACTCTCGCTGGCATTAGAGTTCTCGCCAGTGGTCATTCTGCCGCCCAGGTGGTACGTCAGTACAGTCGACGCTCTTCACCAATATCAGAAATCATCGTTGCAATGCCGTCGGCAAATAAGCATGAGATGCGCGAAGTTATCGCGAACTGCCGGACGACTGGAATCCCGTTTAAAACGGTGCCAAGTCTCGGCGAATTGCTGGAGGGGAAGCTACTCACGCGGCAAATTCGGGAGGTTTCGGTCAACGATTTGTTAGGTCGCGCGCCCGTACAAGTGTCTGAAGAAGCTATTGGGCAGCACATAACCGGTAAGGTGATCATGGTCACCGGCGGCTGCGGCTCAATCGGCTCCGAATTGTGCCGGCAGGTTGCAAGGTTCTCTCCTAGACGGATGGTGATTTTCGATCAAGCGGAAAGCGAGATGTTCATGCTTGCAATGGAGTTGCGAGAGCGCTTTCCGGAACTCGATCTGATCCCGGAAATTGGCGACATCGTAAGCTTCTCGCGCCTGAACGAGGCCATGTCGAGAAATCATGTAGACGCCGTATTCCACGCGGCTGCTTATAAGCATGTACCGCTGATGGAATCCCATATTTTAGAGGCAGCCAGGAACAATGTTATTGGCACTCATAACGTAGTATCTGCAGCCTGCCGGAACCGAGTACAGAGGCTGCTGATGATTTCATCTGATAAAGCTGTCAACCCGACCAGCATCATGGGCGTAACTAAACGGGTCGGCGAGATTATCGTGTCGACCGCGTGTGGCAGGGGGAGGCCGAATGGAAGAGCATTCGTTTCCGTACGCTTCGGGAACGTATTGGCGAGTAATGGCAGCGTGGTCCAAATTTTTAGACGACAAATCGCCGCGGGCGGGCCAGTTACTGTTACCGACCCAGATATGCGTCGTTACTTCATGAGCATTCCCGAGGCTGTTCAGTTAGTCCTTCAAGCCTTTGCGATGGGGAGCGGTGGGGAGATATTCGTCCTCGACATGGGAGAGCCAATTCGGATTATGGAACTTGCTCAGAACATGATTCGCCTGGCCGGCCTTACCCCCGGAAGCGATATCAAAATCGAATACACAGGGTTGCGGCCGGGCGAGAAGCTGTTTGAAGAAATTAATACGTGCAGCGAGGACATGCTGCCCACGTATCACGAAAAGATAAAGATCTTTAGCTCGCGGTATCCGGTTCCGGAGGATATGGCCGTGTGGGTAGATGAGCTGCGTGCAATTGTGAAAGCCGGGAATGCGGAAGAAGCTAAATTGCATCTTCTAAGTCTTGTGCCTGAGTACTTGGGTTCGACGCCTGCGCTTCCAATTAGGCATACCAAAAATCAACAACTCCAGAATGTATGCGCGTGAGGTCAGCGGCGGTGCCATTCCGCTATGCCGCAGTGGTCTATTTAGGCCTCGTTGTTGCAGGCATTTGCCTCAGCGGCGGCGCAAGAGCCGGAACGCAGGAGAGGTGGGTTGTATGGGCCGCCTCTTCAATGCAAAGAGTGGGCAGAACAGATCCGCCATCCCACGGCGCTTCCGTAGAATTGAACGCTGCTGGAGGCGAATGCGAGTCATTCCAGATCGTCGTTACAGCAGGGAAGGATTCCGTTGATGATGTCGATATCGAAGCGTCGCAGCTGACGGGACCAAACCAAAGCACGATTCCAGCCTCGAACTTCGTTATTTTCCGGGAACATTATGTTCAGGTAAAGCACTCCAGCCCAGACATTGGGAGCGGAAATCGGCCATTAGGAGCGGGTTGGTACGCTGATGCACTGGTTCCGCGGCTAGACCCTTCGACGGGCCAACGGATCGCAGGCGCCATTCCATCATTTCCGTTCCGCACAGCCGCCCATGAAAACCAACCGGTTTGGATCGATTTGCACGTTCCGTTCGGTGCCACTAAGGGTACATATCGGGCTAGTCTACGACTTACCAGCAGTCAAGGCGAGGCACAGATACCGATCCTGCTGCACGTCTGGGGTTTTTCGCTTCCGCGCTCGCCAACTCTAACGTCTAGCTTTGGAATGCATGAACCATCGCTGACGGACGCTCGTGTTCAGAGGATGCTGCTTGAACATCGGGTTATGCCGGTTAATATCAACCCGGGGAATGCGCATGAGTTTCAGGAGCAGCTCGGGCTAAATATCGTCGGTCTGCGTTTTTGGGGACACTCAAACAGTGTCTCGTGCACGATGGAATCGCCGCCGCCGACTGGTAGCTTCATCGCCGAGCTAGCACACTATCCATCAGATTTGCCCGTTTACGTCTATCCCGCCGACGAGATTGATCGTTGCCCGTCCTTGTTTGAGACCGTCCGGCAGTGGAGTGCAGAGATGCATGCCGCCAATCCCCGCATTAAAAACCTGGTGACGGTGGCTCCAGTTCCGGCGCTATATGACGACGGCACACCGTCGCGGCGTTCTGCAGTGGATATTTGGACGATGCTCCCAAAGGTGTACGACGCTCATACTGCCGAAGTCCGAGTGGTCCAATCCAAGGGAGATGAAATCTGGTCATACACTGCTCTCGTACAGGATTCATATTCACCGAAGTGGGAAATAGATTTTGCTCCAATTAATTATCGGATCCAGCCTGGCTTCCTTAGCCAGGCACTTGGGCTAACGGGGATTCTTTACTGGCGCATCGACCTTTGGACAAAGCAACCATGGCGAGACGTCGAGTCCTTTCGAGTCGGGAGTAATGTCTATCCGGGCGAGGGCATGCTGATTTATCCGGGCGCCGATGTTGGCGCGGAGGCCGTCGTACCATCGCTACGCCTTAAGTGGATACGCAAAGGAGTGGAGGACTACGAATATGTGGCCATCCTCAAGCGAATGGGTCGCGGTGAATGGGCGATGTCACGAGTAAGGCATGCGGCGACTGACTGGCGACACTGGACACAAGACCCCGCCGTTCTCGAGCAGTTGCGGAGAGAGTTGGGTGATGAGATCGACAGGCTCTCATCATCCCAGTTGGGGAATTAGTGTTCAGCATGGACGAAGTCGGAATTGGTTACGAGACTCTCTTCGACATCTGATGGATTGGACTCAGGTGATCGCGCCATAGATAAATGCCGTTGGTCAGGCAAATAAGGCGTGTGAGTGCACTGATAGTGCTGCGACGAGCAGTTATCGGTGGGATAAAGCCGGTGTCATCTTCCATGAGCATTTATGCACGCGCGAACCGACCAGGAGCTCGATAATCATATGTGTGGAATCGCGGGGTTTTGGGGTGATGCCGCTTCGGCAACGGACGCTGAATCTCGACTAGCACACATGACTACTTCGCTCGCACATCGCGGGCCCGATGGTCAATCATATTGGCTTGGGCCGAATGTGGGCGTGGGTCATACCCGACTCGCAATTATTGATCTCGCGGGCGGGGCGCAGCCCATGTGGAGTTCCAACGGCGAATATGTGACGGTTTTCAACGGAGAAATCTACAATTACGGTGAATTGAAGTGCAGGCTGGAGCAGCGAGGGTACGTCTTTCGAACACGTTCGGATACCGAGGTAATATGGGCGGCTGTGGACGCTTGGGGGATTGACGAGGCGCTACTCAGTTTGCGAGGCATGTTTGCATTTGCCCTATATAGCCTCAAAGCGCGGCAGCTGTTACTCGCAAGAGATCGAGTTGGAATCAAGCCGCTCTACTGGGCCCGTATGCCCACGGGGATTGTTTTTGGATCAGAACCCAAAGCTCTGCTTGCCTCAGGTCTTGTGCGTCAGCGCATCAACCTCGCTGGAGTCCACGATTATCTTGCGGTCGGGTATGCGACTCCACCCGCTACGTGTTGGGCCGACATCCACGTGCTTGAGCCCGGCTGCTGGTTGGAAATCGATCGAAGAGGTGAGAGACATGGGCGTTATTGGAACTGGTCACCGCAGCCGACATTCGAAGGTGACATCAAGGCGGCCTCGGAGCGGGTCCGCTCTGTGCTTGTCGATTCAGTCAAGTCCCATCTCTTATCAGATGTTCCAATCGGCACGTTTCTTTCGGGAGGACTGGATTCCTCTTTGATCACCGCCGTGCTGAGCGAATGCAGTACGGAGCGTACCAGCACATTCAGCGTGGGATTTGGGGATGCCGCATTTGACGAAAGCCAATACGCACGCCAGATCGCGAGACATTTCGATACCGACCATCATGAACTCCACGTCAACAACGGGGACGGTGATCCTGACTTATTCTGCAAAATCGTTGAGCAATATGACGAACCGTTTGGCGATAGCTCCTGCATCCCCTCCTATTTGATCTGCCAGGAGATGCGGAAACACCGCAAGGTCGTTCTGTCCGGCGACGGCGGGGATGAGGTGCTAGGGGGGTATACGCGCTATGCCCGCGCCCAATCGATTTCGAGTTTGGCCCGCTTGAACGGCGCCCTTCCGCTCTTCCGGCCCATCGCTTGGGTAACTGAAAAGAGTTTTGGGCGTTATGGGCAGCAGGCAGCCAAAGCGTGGCGTTTCGCCCAGATGCCGCCCGTAGAGCGAATGTGTGCGCTCCAAACATTCTTCACGGAAGAGGAGCGGCATGCAATGTATCAACCAGAAATCCGAGAACTCGCCGCCGCCTTCGGGTCCACTAGCGATCGTCTGCGGAGGTTTGTCCCCCGCGAAAGTAATAACTCCATTGAGCAGTTGATCTCGACAGAAATGGGTCTGAGATTACATTCGGACTATCTTCGCAAGGTGGACGTCGCCAGTTCGGCCCACGGACTTGAGGTCCGGGTTCCGTTTCTTGATTCTCGAATGCTGGATTTAGGTGCGGAGCTTCCCTCTAAATTCAAAATTTCAATGCGGGGCACTACTAAGATTCTTTCGCGGCAGCTCGCCGCGAGATATCTTCCCGCCGGCTTCAGCGGGCGGGCGAAGCGTGGGTTCAGCATCCCCCTCGATCGATGGGCCGGTCCGAAAATGAACGAATTTTTCGCAGATCTTCTCATTACTTCTAACCCGAGGCTTTCACAATTGATCCACCCCAACGTGATCCACGGAATTTGGAACGGATTTCACAATCCGGCAGCATGTAAAGGCATTAGCCGTTATCAACGCTACCAGCGACTGTTTATGATCGCTTCTCTTGAGCTCTGGCTGCGGCGCTGGTCGCCTTCTTTGAATTAACGAAAATGGCCGTAAGAACACGCATTCTCGAAATCCTCCCAAGTTTGCGGCCCGCCGGTGCCGAGAACGTAGTTCTGTCGCTCGCCTCAGGCCTCGACCGATCCCGTTTCGATACTGCGGTGGTTTCGCTATATGATGCCTTTCCTGACGGCCTCGAACCGCTGTTTCATGCGAACCGAGTTCCTGCATGGCATCTCGGAAAACGGCGTGGGCCCGACCCACGCATGTATGCTCGCCTGCGCCGTCTCGTGCGCGAATTTCAACCTGATGTCATCCACTCCCACTGCTATGTCACAAGGTATACGCTGCATCTTCGCGCTCGCGCGTTAGTACACACGGTACATAACCTGGCCGGCACCGAAGTGGGCGCCTTGGGGCGGTTTGTCCAGCGATATGCCTTCCGAAGTGGCGTAGCCTCGGTCGCTGTCGGCGCCACTGTCGCGGATTCATTTCGGCAAACGTACGGTTTCTCACCGGCGGCAACCATTCCAAACGGAATCGACACCGCCCGGTTCTGGCAGCCTGAGCGTCGTCATGCGTGGCGGCAAGCCAACGGCTTTCGTGATGACGATCTGCTGATTGTATCCACGGCCCGCCTAGAACCGCAGAAAAATCCAGTTGCGCTGGCAGAGGCTGTGGCAAATATTCCCAACACGCATTTGCTGATCGCCGGTGAGGGTGGCCTCCGCGCATCCCTCGAAGGCCGCGAACGCGTCCATTTGCTCGGGGTGCGCTCTGATATCCCCGACCTACTTGCTGGCGGTGACATCTTTGCGTTGGCGTCCGATTGGGAGGGTTTGCCATTATCGGTTATTGAAGCCATGGCAGCCGGTCTGCCGGTTGTGGCGACCCGCGTTGGCGGTGTACCTGAGATTGTCGAGCACGGCAAAACCGGGTTGCTCGTACCACCACAGAATCAACGCGCTCTGGCGGACGCATTACGCACACTGGCGGCAGATCCAAGCCGCAGACGTGAAATGGGAGCCGCCGGTCGTGCGCGCTCGACGTGCTTCAGCGTGAATGCTATGGTTGCGGCCTACGCCGACTTATTCGAGCGGCTTCTGTGCGCATCGGCCTTCTGATGCGGGTCTTTGCTGGACACAGTTGATTCAGAGGCGGACCGATCCGGCGCAGTGAGGGCGACTCTATTCCAGAGGAACACGGTAATGAAACTCCTGGTCGTTACAAATATGTACCCGACGATCGAGGATCCGACGCAAGGTACATTCGTTGAGCAGCAGGTGAAAGGTCTGCGGCAAGCAGGTATGGATGTCCGCGTCGTCCATCTGGATCGGCGTGGCTCTGGGATGGGTGTATACCGCAAGATTGGGAGCCGGGTCGAACACGCTATAAGTGGGTATGAACCCGACCTGGTGCACTGCATGTACGGCGGCGTCCTAGCCGAGGTCACCACGCGAACCTCTGTGAAAAAGCCCGTGGTGGTGTCATATTGTGGTTCTGATCTCTTCGGAGAAGGTGGCGTCGGAAGTCTGGTGCGGCGGGCGATAGGCGCGTACCGTGTACGCGCATCCCATCGCGCAGCGCAGCGCGCCTCTGCAATCATAGTCAAATCGGTTGGGCTCGCTAAATCCCTTCCCGCGAGCGTGGATGCAAGAAAAGTTTTCATCCTTCCCAATGGCATTGACATGGAACGGTTCTGCCCACTTGATCGACAGGAGTGCCGTGCACGCGTCGGTTGGAACGATGATCGGTTTCATGTCTTGTTTACAAATGGCAACGGCGATCCGCGGAAGCGGATCGAGCTTGCGCGCGCTGCGATTGAACTCCTGTGCCAGCGCGGCATTGCAGCGGAATTGAATCCGATTCCGTGCGTTCCACACGCTGAGGTTCCGATCTGGATGAACGCGGCCGATGCGGTTATTCTCACGTC
>Ga0070658_10004061_pt1 | contig 12001 bp, 3 predicted proteins | sample KBSC13metaG_FD_64664 | JGI IMG/M metagenome (GOLD analysis project Ga0070658, IMG submission 64664) | Corn rhizosphere microbial communities from Kellogg Biological Station, Michigan, USA - KBS C1-3 metaG | ecosystem: Host-associated > Plants > Roots > Rhizosphere > Soil ... | reverse complement strand
CCTTTACGGCGCGGCTGAGGCGGGCGGCCAAAACGGCGCAGGGATCGTCTACTCGCGAACGTTGACTGGGACGATGACCGTGCTGCATTCGTTCGGCGCGTCCTTCGACGCGAGATATCCGACGGGCGGGCTTGTTCAGGGAATCGACGGCGCGCTCTACGGAACGGCCAGCGGAGAGGTATATCGAATTCACACGGACGGATCATCGTATGAGTTGCTGACCGGGATCCAATCGGGCCCCAATCTATCGATAACCGGCACGCTGACCGCGGCGCCCGACGGTTTCTTGTACGGGTCGGCATCCTACGACCTCTCACCGTTCAACTACAACTGGGGCGGCATCTTCCGCATCGCCCCCGATAGCAATCTGGTGGACAACGTGCACGTCTTCCAGGGCGACATCGACGGCAGCGCGCCCAACAACGGACTGCTTATCGGCCAGGACGGTCAACTGTACGGAACGGCCGCCGGCGGCGGCCAGTACGGCGGCGGTTCCGTATTTAAAGTCACGCTGGCCGCTCCCACCACTCCTACCGGAGTCGCATTGCAGACATGGGACCGTCACATCGTAGTGAAATGGCCACGGGTCTACGGAGCCATCACCTACAACGTCTATCGCGGAACAACGCCGGGAGGCGAAGGGGCTACGCCATTCCGAACCGGACTAACCACGCCGTCGCTTACCGACGTCACCGTTGGCACACACGGCACGTATTACTATAAAGTCACTGCCGTGAATGGACTGGGCGAAAGCGCCCGCTCGACGGAGGTACATGGGACGATGACCGCGACCGCCGTCACGTTTGTCGGCACGGACACGTCGAATCAGGGCAACTGGCGCGACCGGTATGGGGCGGAGGGACATGACGTCTTCAACGGAAGCGGCCAGGTCTATCCCGATACGGTGGCCGTGAACTTCGGGTCGGTTAAGGGATACGGGTGGTCGTCGACCTCCATCTCCCCGGCCGCTCTTCAGCCGGACCAGGGAACGACTCCGTACCGAATTGCCGAAGATCTGCGCGCTGCCTCGTGGACGGTGAATGTCAGCGTCGCCGGCACCCATCAGCTCTCGCTCTACCTGCTCGACTACGCGAACGCAGGCGACGCCCAGACCATCACCCTCAAAGACGCCGTCACCGGCACGACCCTCGACACCCGGTCCGCCACGAACTTCAGCAACGGCGTCTACTACACATGGAACGTCACCGGCAATGTCAACGTCACCTTCACCACCACCGCATCCGGACACTACGCCGTGATGTCCGGCATATTCTTCGGAGGCCCGGCTGGTCCCAAGTCACCCGCCGCGCCCGCTAATCTCACGGCCACATCCACAACCAACGGCGGCCACCTCACATGGTCCGCGTCACCCGGCGCTACGTCCTATTACGTCTTCCGTTCGACATCAGCGGGCGCCGAAACCGGTCCGGCCATCTCAAGCGCACTATCGGCGACGTCGTTCAATGACATCACTGCATCTCCAGGAATGACTTACTACTATAAGGTCGTCGCTGTCAACACCTTCGCCGGCGGCTTCCCCTCCGCCGAAGCCACGGTTACGATCCCAACGGTATCGTCATCGGCGACATTCGTTAAGACCGACGCCAACACACACGGCACCTGGAAAGGCGTCTATGGCGTCGACGGCTATAACGTCATCGGCGACACCAGCGGTCCCAACCCGAGCTACCCGTCATACGCCACTGTCACGCCGTCATCCCACATGTCCGGCGTCTGGACCTCGTCGTCAATCGATCTCGGCTGCCTCCAGAAAGTCGCTTCCGGGAGCGCGGATCGAATGGCCGGCCTCTGGTACAACACCTCCTGGTCAATGAACGTGGGCGTCACCGGCACGCACCAGTTGGCACTCTACTTCTTCGACTTCCCGAACGCCGACTACGCCGAATCGATCACCGTCCGAGACACCGCAACAGGCCAGCTCCTCGATACGCGCTCGTTATCGAGCTGCATCGGCGGCGTCTACGAAGTCTGGAACGTCAGCGGCAACGTCACAATCACGCTGACATCGACAGCGGGGCACTGGGCTCCGGTGAGTGGCATCTTCTTCGGGTAATCCTGCTTGAATACTCGTGGCCCGGACACCCTTGGGCGTCCGGGCATCTCTCTAGGGACCATCAGCGTTTCTGAATGCCTGGCTAACTACAGGAGTCAGGGGTACAATGAGTATACGAATACTCTGATTTAGAAAACGCCGGTATCCAAAGAGGGATCCATGAGCACATTATCTGTTGCGCGTCGCATTCCGATAGCAGCCGGGCACCGCTGTCGACGTCGGCCGCGCAAGTCACATCTCCTTTCCTTGTACTTTTCAGGGATTGTTTCAGTGGTCGCGACACTCATGGCTGTTCAAGTGTCGGCGAGTCCAATCGTCCTCAACTTCGACAGCCTCCCAGGGATTGCCAACTCCAACGGCACCGACATTCCGACGGCGTCACAGCTTAACAATCAATACCTCTCCTCGTACGGAGTGTCGTTCGGTTCGACCCTCTCCTTTGCCGCCGTCGTAAATCTCGGCGCGGGAGTCGCCACCAGTGGGACAAACGGAATTGCGGGCACCGATGGCAACTTGACCCTATCGTACGATCCCAATCACCCTGTCGTGGCGACGTTCTACAATCCGGCGAACCCATACTACGAGGCTGTCACGAATTATGTCTCCGTTCGCGCCGACACCAACGGACATGGTGCTAACGTTACGCTGGAAGCCTTCGACATAAACGGAACGATGATCGGGAGCAACACTGTGGCTGACGCCGGCGGCGAAACGCTGTCGGTTACTGTTCCGGGCATCCACAGCGTCGAATTCCTTGGCTCCGATTCGGGGGATGGGGTAGCGATCGACGACTTCACCTTCAATCCCGTCACGCCGGTACAGCGCGTCGTCCTCAACTTCGACGAACGATCGGGAGGCCTGACCTTTCTCGAAGGTAACACAATCCCGGACAGCGCGAAGATATCGACCCAGTATGTCACGCCCTTCGGCGTTCGGTTCAGCTCAGGCAGCAATTATGCCAGCCTAGTGGCGTATCCCAACCTGACTTACACCACAAGCGGATACAACGGTCTGGGCGGATCGACCCCGGAAGGGAATCTGACCTATGACTCCGACTATCCGACCATGGCAACCTTCGTTGATCCGGCAAATCCAGCAAACCCCGCGATTACAGACTTCGTGTCCCTACGCGGCGATCTGATTGGCACGAAGAACACCAACGTGACCCTCAACGCGTATGATAAGGACGGCAACCTGATCGGCAGCGACACGGAACTCGACTTCAGCGGCGAATATCTTGCAGTGTCGGCACCCGGAATTCATTCCATTAAGTTCTTCGGCAATCACGGAACCAATATCGGAGTGGGCATAGACGATTTCACCTTCGGCGTCGTCGCAACCTTCCCCACAGCACCGTCCGGCCTCACGGCAACACCGGGGAACGCTCAGATAGGGCTCAAGTGGACTGCCGGCCCTGGCGCCTCTTCCTATAACATCTATCGCGGAGTAAGCCCTGGCGGAGAGGCGAGTACGCCCGTTCAATCCGGAGTGACGGCCTCGTCGATCACGGATACGGGGCTAACAAATGGCACAACGTATTACTATCAGGTCAGTGCCGTCAACGCGCTCGGCACAAGCGTCCGGTCCACGGAAGTCAGCGCCACCCCCGTCGCCCCGCACGCCACCTTCGTCGGTGTCGACGCCACCACCCAGGGCAACTGGCGCGACAAGTACGGCGTCAGCGGCTTCAACGTCATCGGCGACACATCGACAGGCAACCCCCACTATGGCACGGGGATCGCGGTAACACCCGGCGCCCACAACTCCGGCATCTGGGCCGCGAGTTCACTATCACCCACATGTCTTCAGCCGGCCGCCTCCGGAAGCGCCAACCGCCTCGCCGGCATCTGGTATCAGACGTCCTGGACGATGAACGTCAGCTCGACGGGTGCCCATCAGATCGAGCTCTATCTGCTTGACCTGAACAACGCCGGCTACGCGGAGACCATTACCATCAAGGACGCCAACACCGGCGCGGTCCTAAATACCCAAACCGCCTCCAACTTCCAGGGCGGTAAGTACTATATCTGGAACGTCAGCGGCAACGTCAACGTGACCTTCACGTCCACCGCCGGGCACTGGGCCGTGCTCAGTGGCATATTCCTCGGCGGCGCGACCGGATCGAAGTCCCCCACCCAGCCGACCAACCTCACGGCGACCCAATCGACCTCTGGCATCGGCCTCGCCTGGACCGCGTCGACAGGTGCGACCTCCTACAACATCTACCGCGGCACAACGTCGACCGCCGAACTGACCACGCCCATCGCCACCGGTATCAAGACGACCTCCTACACCAACTCGGGGCTGACACCCGGCGCGACCTATTACTACAAAGTCGTCGCGCTGAACTCCTACGCCGGCAGCTTCGCCTCGACAGAAGCGAGCGCCGTCGCCCCCTCGCCGACAGCCACCGCCACCTTCGTCACCGCCGACACGTTGACCCACGGCAACTGGAAAGGCGTCTACGGCATCGACGGCTACAACATCATCGGCGACACCAGCGGCCCCAACCCGGCATACCCGGCGTACGCCACCGTCACCGCGGGCACGCATACATCAGGCGTCTGGTCGTCGACCTCCACCGATCCTAAGGCCCTCCAGAAGATCTCCGCCACCGCCACCACCCGCATCGCCGGTGTCTGGTACAACACAGCGTGGTCGACATCCGTCAACGTGACGGGCACCCACAAACTCGCCCTCTACTTCCTCGACTATCCGAACGCCGGATACGCGGAGACGATTACGATCAAAGACGCTGCAACGGGCGCCGTCCTGGACACCCGGTCCGTCTCGGGCTTCCAAAACGGCGTCTACGAGGTCTGGAACGTCAGCGGCAACGTCACCATCACGCTGACATCGACAGCCGGCCACTGGGCGCCGCTCAGCGGCATCTTCTTCGGGTAAAGCCCGAGCAAATTCGATGGGCGTCCCGCCCGTTCACACGCCGGATCCATACCCCAGCCCTCTTCTTTCCAAGGAGAGGGTTAGGCTATTCCTGGCGCCACATTGACAAACCCTGCGCGGGCACAGCAGTCCCTGTTCGAAACAACAGGTATAATATGGTAGGTCGCTTTGTTACGCAGACTCAACGGGGAGAGCGTCGTCGGGCGATCGCATTCTTCGTATCTGTTAGTCACCCTCTTCCTCTCGCCGGCGGACGTTCTGCGGCGGGACAGTTAACCGGTTATCCGGCGTTCAGAAGTTCGGAGAAAAACGGCATGGTTCGCATTGCATTGGCAAAGATCGCCAACCTTGTTCTTACTTTGACCCTGGCCAGCCTGCTTTGCGCGCCGGCGTGCTTGGCACAAACCGTCCCGTTGGTCAAGCTTCACGACTTTAATCCCTCGCCCAATGGAAGCAATCCGGTCGGGAGCTTGGTGCTTGCCTCGGACGGAAACTTCTACGGAACCGCGAACGCGGGCGGAACATTTGGATATGGCGTCGTATTCAAAATGACGCCCACCGGGACGATCACCCTGCTGCACTCCTTTAACGACACCGACGGAGCCTCGCCGAAGACTGCTCTCGTTCAAGGAACCGACGGAAATTTCTACGGGACGACTAACAGCGGCGGCGCATCGCACTATGGCGTCGTGTTCAAGCTCACCAGCGACGGTACGTACACGGATCTCCACGATTTCAGCAAGACGGAGGGAGGTTACGCCACCGCCCTGGTGCAAGGAGCCGACGGAGCTTTCTATGGATCCACGGCGTTCGAGGTGTACAAGATTTCGTCGACCGGCACTTTTCAGGTTGTCAGCACCGAAGCTTCGAGCTCGGCGGCACTCCTGCTCGCATCGGACGGAAACTTTTACGGAACAACCAATGGCGGCGGCACGCATAAGCTGGGGTCCGTATTTCAGTGCACGCCCGCCGGAACCGTCACCACACTTTACTCGTTCACCGGTGGCGACGACGGCGGCTACCTGTACGCCAAACTTGTCGAGGGCGCCGACGGTCAACTTTACAGCACCACCGGTTTCTATGGTACCGGCAATCATGGAACCGTCTTCAAAATAACGAAGACTGGCACGTTGACCACTCTGCACCGCTTCATCGGAACCGACGGTGGCAACCCCTATGCCGGACTGACACTCGCCGCCGACGGCAACTTCTACGGCACGACGGGATCCTATGGCGCTAACCACCTCGGCGTCGTTTACAAAATGACCCCAGCGGGCGACGTGACCGCCATCTATTCGTTCACTAGCGACGACGATGGCTACTTCCCGTCATGTGACCTTGTTCAGGCGTCGGACGGCAGCCTGTACGGCACAGAGGCAGGGAACCACGGGTTCGGATCCGTCTTCAAAATTACGACCGCCGGCGCACTCACCGTCCTCAATAGTTTCCCCGGTGCCGAAGGCGCCACCCCTGACACGGCCCTCGCGCAGGACGCGGACGGCAATCTCTACGGCGTCACGTACAATGGCGGAACCTACAACCTGGGCACCGTATTCCGTTACTCGTCCACGGGTGTATTCACCACTCTGCACTCATTCGCGGGCGGAGCCGAATGTGGAAATCCCGAGGGGGGCCTCGTGCTCGCGCCCGACGGAAACTTCTACGGCACCACCGGCGATGTCGGCGGTCAGGGCGTTTTGTGGGGAACCATCTACCGGATCACTCCCGCGGGCGACTTTACCATCATCCACACGTTCAACAAGACCGATGGCTGGCGGCCGGATAGTACGATGGTGATAGGGCCCGATGGCGCACTCTACGGCACTACCAATCTAGGAGGCGCCAATTCGCAGGGAAGTATCTTTAAGATCACAACCGCGGGTGTATTCACCAGTGTCTATAACTTCACCGGCGGCGACGACGGCGGTGAACCGCTTGCGGCACTGACACTCGGCACCGACGGAAACTTCTACGGAACATGTGCCTACAAAGGTCATTTCGGCTACGGCACCATCTTCACAATGACGCCCGCCGGCGTGTTGACCACACTCCACGCATTCACCGGTTACTACAACGGCATCGACCCGAATTCCAAACTTGTTCAAGCGAGCGATGGCAACTTCTACGGCACCACTGAGTCCGATCTCTCCGGCTCCTTCGGTAATGGGGTGGTCTATGAGATAACCCCGACCGGGACGTTCTCGATCATCCATAGCTTTGACACAGGTGACTCTTTAGGCACCTATCCATATACCGGACTTCTGCGCGCGCCGGATGGGTATCTGTATGGAACTACCGAGGCAGGCGGCCCGAGTGGTGGCACTATTTTCCGGTTCTCTCCCAGCAACCCCACCCTCACCACCGTCCAGACGTTCAACGGTGTTAACGGCGGAGCGCCGCAGGGCGACCTGTCCCTGGGCACGGATGGGAATATCTACGGAACCACGGCAAACGGCGGCACCGTGAATCGCGGCGTCATCTTCCAGCTACAGACCGCATTCACGCACGCCACTTTTGTCAAAACGGACACCGCCACACAGGGCAACTGGAAAGGCGTCTACGGCAGCGACGGCTGGAACGTCATCGGCGACAGCCACACGCAGACTCCCGGCTACGCGACCTTGACACCGGGGACCCACACGTCGGGCGTGTGGGCGAATCCGTCCCTATCACCGGCCTGTCTACAGGCCCCAACCGCGGGAAGCGCAAATCGACTAGCGGGCGTCTGGTTCAACACGTCGTGGACCACGAACGTCAACGTCGGCGGACCACATCAACTCGCCCTCTACCTCCTCGACCAGCCCAATGCCGGTTACGCGGAAACCATCACACTCAAGAACGCCACCACCGGCGCTGTCCTGGACACCCGCACCGCCGCGAACTTTAGCGGCGGCGTCTACTATGTCTGGAATGTCAGCGGTAGCGTCAACATCACATTGACATCGACGGCGGGGCACTGGGCCGTACTCAGCGGCATTTTCCTCGGTCCCGAGACGGGCAGCACGGCTCCGACGACGCCCGCCGGTCTCCAAGCAGTTCCAGGGACCGCGCAAGCGACCCTCACCTGGACCGCGTCGACCGGGGCGACATCCTACAACGTCTACCGCGGGACAGCCGCGGGAGGGGAGTCGACCACGCCCATCGCCACCGGCATCACGAGCGCCACCTACACAAACTCCGGCCTGACCAATGGAACCGCCTACTATTATAAAGTGGTCGCCGTCAATACCGTCGGCGGCAGCTTCGCCTCCGCCGAGGTCAGCGCCATCCCGCTCGCTCCAACGGCCTCCGCCACCTTCGTCAAAACTGACACCACCACTCACGGCAACTGGAAAGGCGCGTACGGCGGCGACGGCTGGAATGTCATCGGCGACACCCACACGCAGACTCCGGCCTACGCAACGTTGACGCCCGGTGCACACACTGCGGGAGTGTGGGCAACTGCGTCCCTGGCCCCGGCGTGCCTGCAAGCCGTCACTGCAGGAAGCGCGAATCGACTTGCGGGCGTCTGGTTCAACACGTCGTGGACGACGAACGTCAAAGTCAGCGGCAGCCATCAACTCGCCCTGTACCTGCTCGACCAGCCCAATGCCGGTTACGCGGAAACCATCACTCTTAAAAACGCCACGACCGGCGCGGTCCTGGACACCCGGACGGCCTCTAACTTCTCTGGCGGCGTGTACTACGTCTGGACTGTCAGCGGCAACGTCAACATCACATTGACATCGACCGCGGGGCACTGGGCCGTTCTCAGCGCCATCTTCTTCGGTCCCGCGACCGGCAGCACCGCGCCCTCGACGCCGGCCGGCCTCGTAGCCACGCCCGGGGCCGCGCGAGCGATCCTTACCTGGACCGCGTCGACCGGGGCAACATCCTACAACGTCTACCGCGGCACAACCGCCGGCGGTGAGTCGACCACGCCCATCGCCACCGGCATCACGGGCGCCACCTTTACAAACACCGGCCTGACCGCGGGAACCACCTACTACTACAAAGTCGTCGCCGTCAATGCCGTGGGCGGCAGCTTCGCCTCCACCGAGGTAAGCGCTACCCCGCCGACATTAACGTCATCCGCCACCTTTGTCAAAACGGACACCACCACCCAGGGCAACTGGAAAGGCGTCTACGGCGCCGACGGCTATAATATCATCGGCGACGACGGCTCCACTGTCTACCCCGCCTACGCCACCGTCACCAAAGGCACGCAAGTGTACGGCGAATGGACCAAGTCTTCTACCGAAGTCCGGTGCCTTCAGAAACACGCCGCGAACAGCACGGATCGAGTCGCCGGGATCTGGTACACCACGTCGTGGTCGACGGGGTTCAATCTGACGGGAACGCACCAGCTCGCCTTCTACTTCCTCGACTACCCGAACTCCGGCTTCGCCGAGACCGTCACGATCAAAGACACCGCCACTGGCGTAGTCCTCGACACCAGGTCGGTATCGAACTTTTACAACGGCATCTACGAAGTCTGGAATATTAGCGGCAACGTCACCTTCACGTTCACCTCCACCGCCGGCCACTGGGCCCCCATCAGCGGATTCTTCTTCGGGTAGGTGACTCCTGGTTCCCTCTCTATTCCAAGGAGAGGGAACCAGCCACCGCGCCGGGTACACTGCGCTGTAGCAATGAAGACCTGGACCGACATCACCACCACCGCCCTCATGGGCACGGAACGCAAACCGCTCCCGTCGATCGTCGACGCCGGCGACCCACTCTCAGCCGCCCTCGCCATTATCGTCAATCCACAGCCGAATACCACAAGCCCCTCGCCCATTCCCATGGGAGAGGGGGCAGGGGGTGAGGGTCCTGAATCCGCCCTCCTCTCCGCCGCCGCGCTGATTACCGTCTACCGCAAAGTGGGAGCGATGCCGGCGGTCGCCGACGTCGACCTATCGACCCCCGCGCCGCCCGACGTCCATCCCGCTTGCTCGGACAAGGCCGCGCATGTGGTCGCCGTCCTTCTCGCCGGCGGGGCAAGTCACGCGGAGATAGTTGTCGAGGCAGTTCGATTGCTGAAGCAAGGAGGCCTGCGCGTGCCGCACGCTCTATTGCCGGATCTCCTCGCTTGGGCAGGCCGCAATAAGGGCGTCGATGTCGACATTGTCCCGGTCATCGACAGCCGCGGCGTGTGGCTCGCGGCGCAGAACCCGGATTGGTCGTTCGCCGCGCAGCCGCTGATCGACGCAGCCGCTATCGACGCCGCGGCGTGGGCAGACATCCCGAACGTCACCCGCCGCGCAATCATCGCCGAGGTCGGCAAGCGCGATCCCGCCGAGGCGCGTCGCCTCCTCACGCTGACCTGGGCCACCGATTCCGCGGAGGAACGTTCGACTCAGCTCACCTCCATGCGCGAATGGGTGACGCCGGCGGACGAAGAGTTTCTCGAACAGTGCCTCGACGATCGTAGCGCCACCGTACGCTCCGCCGCTGCCGACCTGCTCACTCGCCTACCGGATTCGCGCTACGTCCGCCGCATGATCGACCGCTCGCGAAGCGTCCTGAAAATGGACTACCACTTCCAACAAGGGCATGTCCTACACGTCACACTACCGACCGATCGTGACGACTCGATGAAGCGCGACGGCATCCAAGCCGACGGAGGCGTAAGGGGGTCCAGCAATCTCGACACTGGCATTCGATCAGGCTGGGTCCGACAGATCATCGCGGCAATTCCCACGGGTCACTGGAGTTCGGTATTCGGGCTCTCACCCGGCGAGTTTATGGCGCTCGCCCACAAGTCGGAATGGTCCACGGTTCTCACTAACGGCCTCGCACAGGCAGCGAACCGTCACTTCGACGCGGAATGGACCATGGGAGCACTTCGCTACGTCGTCGAAAAGCGGTCCCTCTTCGACGTCCTCAAGGAGATGGGGCCGGCGATCAATCGGATTCCGATACGAGACCTGGAGCCAATCATCCTCGACCTGCTCGCACGAACTCAGGTCGGCGACACGCGGAGTGTGGTCTACTGGTTCATCGGGGCTCATCGAGACGAATTGCCGGTCACGCTCGCAAAGCCGATCCTCGACAAGATAGGCCAAACCCTGAGCGACTTCAGTGACCACCAAACCCTCTCGATGGCCATCACCCTCATGCGCGAAACGGCTCTCAAGATCCCTCCGGCGATGGTCGACGATTTCGCCGCCCTCGTCGACCACGCCCAGACGCTCGTCCCGCCCGTATGGCATCGACAAATGGACCAAGCCCTCGACATTCTACGACTCCGGAAGGAACTACACGAGTCGATCAACAATTCTTAATCTCGGCAGAGCCGGAGTTCTTCGCGCCCGAAGGGCGCTTGGCGCCTCGCCTGTCAGCCATGGGTTTCATACCCGTGGTTCCGGCGCTATCTTGAATCCATAATCCTGTCCATCCTTAAATCCATGCCAAATTCCTGGAGCTCTTCCTAAAATGACCACCGTCCTCCGCCAGCACGCCGAGACACAGTACGCCGCCGAGCTCGAAGCCCTTGCCAAGTCGGACACCCGGCAGAGACCGCCGAATTGGAACCTGTCGCCGTGGGCCGTCACCACCTATCTACTCGGCGGCAAAACCGAGGCGGGCGTCGAGATCACGCCCAAGTACATCGGCAACCGCCGCGTCATCGAGATCGCCGTCGCCACGTTGACCACCGACCGCGCCCTATTGCTGCTGGGCGTCCCCGGCACCGCCAAGACGTGGGTGGCCGAGCACCTCGCCGCGGCCATCAGCGGCAACTCGACCCTGCTCGTCCAGGGCACCGCCGGCACCAGCGAAGAGTCGATCCGGTACGGGTGGAACTACGCCCGCCTCCTCGCCGACGGCCCCAGCGCGGCAGCCCTCGTCGCCAGCCCTCTCATGCACGCCATGCAAAACGGCAAGATCGCCCGTGTCGAGGAGCTGACCCGCATCCCCGCCGACGTCCAGGACAGCCTGATCACCATCCTCAGCGAGAAGACCTTGCCGATCCCGGAACTGGGCGCGGAAGTCCAGGCCACCCAGGGCTTCAACGTCATCGCCACCGCCAATGACCGCGAC
>Ga0070658_10004059_pt1 | contig 12001 bp, 11 predicted proteins | sample KBSC13metaG_FD_64664 | JGI IMG/M metagenome (GOLD analysis project Ga0070658, IMG submission 64664) | Corn rhizosphere microbial communities from Kellogg Biological Station, Michigan, USA - KBS C1-3 metaG | ecosystem: Host-associated > Plants > Roots > Rhizosphere > Soil ... | reverse complement strand
CTCCCACGAGCGGCGGTCGTGCGTTGCCGGGCGGGAGGGAACCGAGGAGGGAGCGGCGCCCGGTGAGTTCCAGGCGCTGGTTTTTACTACTTCTTGGGGGGCGCGATCGAGTCCTTCGCGGCTTTGGCCACGCGGAACTTCACGACGGTCTTCGCCTTGATCTTGATGGGCTCGCCGGTCTGCGGGTTGCGGCCGAGGCGGGCCTTGCGCTCTGCCTTGACGAGCTTGCCGATGCCGGGAATGGTGAACTCGCCGTTCTTCTTCGTTTCCTTGACGGCCATCTCTGCGAGCAGTTCAAGGCCGGCGGCTGCCTGCTTGTTTGGGATATCGAGCTTCTCTGCCATTGCGCGTACCAGCGCGGTCTTGGTCATGCCTTTTGCCATCGTGTGTTACTCCTTCGTTCCAATTTGACTGCGGCGTTCAATCTGCTGCCGGAGGTCCCCGCATTGCGGGAATACCCGCTGTTTATGCGGCTCCAACAATGGTGCCGAAATTCACCTTCGGCGTTTTAGCCCAGAAAGTCAATGGGTTTTCTGCGGTTTCCACAGGTTTTTTCCGGTTTTTGTGGGTTTTTGTACCCCAAAAGGTGCAGAACAGGCCGAGAATGGGCGATTTTAGGAATTCAGTTCACCCGCACTTTTCGCCTTTCTGTGAAAGCCTGAGCTTCGCGCGCGTTCTTCCGGCGAGGGACTTTCCTTCCATTGACATCATGATGCCTCCGGCGAAAGCATCATGATGTGCGGACCACTCTTACTCTCGACGATGATGTTGCTACTCTTCTGCGACAGGAGATGCGCCGAGCAGGCGAGCCAGTCAAACAGGCGGTGAACCGATCCCTGCGTGCCGGATTAAGCAAGAGCCCGTTGGCCAAGGCGTAATGCACATCCACCTGCTCCATCTCGGGCGCGTTCCGTACGCCGAGGGTCTGGACCTCCAGGCCCGCGTCGTCGCGGCGCGCAAGCAGGGTCGCATTGGCGACACGCTCCTCCTGCTTGAGCATCCGCCGGTCATCACTCTCGGCCGCAACTCCTCGCGCGCGAACGTCGTCGCGACCGATGAGTTTCTCGCCCAGCGCGGAGTCGAGCTGCATGAGATCAACCGCGGCGGCGACGTGACGTATCACGGCCCCGGTCAGCTGGTTGGCTATCCCATCGTCGACCTCCGCGGCGACTTCCCAAACAAGCGTGGCCCACACCTCGGTCCCGTCGATTTCGTCCGCATGCTCGAAGATGTCCTGATCCGCGCCTGCGCCGACTTCGGCGTCCTCGCGAAGCGCATCAAGGGCGTGACCGGAGTCTTCACGTTCGGCGGCACCGATCAGCCGGGCGCCACGCCCGAGCAGAAGCAGGGCGAAAAGAAGCTCGCCGCCATTGGGGTCCACGTGTCGCAGGGCGTGACGTCGCACGGCTTCGCGCTGAACGTCACCACGGATCTCCGCGACTTCAACTGGATCGTTCCATGCGGCATCACCGACCGCGGCGTTACCTCGCTTGAACTGGAGGCATCTCAGCCGGTGAGCTTGGATCAGGCTATCAACGCCACATCCCGTCACTTCGGCCGCGTCTTCGGGCGCCAGATGATCTGGGCCGAGTCGCTCGATGCCCTGCTCAGCGCGCCGCCCGCCGACGCCCCGGCCTCCTCGCGTTGAGGTCGTCGTTCTCCGTCGGCCTCGACGCTTCAGCCTTACTCCGCGAGTTGAACCGTCCGGCCAGTCCGCATTGCTTCCGTGATCGCGGCATCCAGCGTTAAGGCCTTTAGACCGTCTTCACCCGTCACCGGGGCGGGCTTGCCCTCCACGATGCTTTCGACAAACATGCCCACCGAATCGGCGAATGACTCCGCGTATGAGTACGGCGGCAGCGCCGCAATCTCGCTGGCCAGTGCACCAAGGCTCGCCGTGCCGTTCAGGTTCGCTCGCGTTGCTGCGGTCACACTTATTGACTGATCACGCCCATACAGCGAGAAGGACCAGAAGTGCTCCTCCAGCGGCACAAATGCAGAGCCGGCAAGGCTTACCAGGAACTCCGGCTGCGCAAACCGCAGCGTCGCGGTTGCGGCAATCGATGGGTGGTACAGCATCTCCGCCGGATACTCCCATGGGCGTCCGGATGCCACTGAGACCGGCGGCCGAAGCGCCTGCTCATCCACCAGCGTGCCTGTAACCTCCACCGGGTCGCCGAAGAAGAAGCGCACCAGGTCAAACATGTGCGGCCACAGGTACGCGTGCATCTGCGCCGCAAACAGTGCTGGCTCACCAAACCCGCCGCGCTTCAGCTCCTCACGGATCAGGCAGTGCGCCGGCACCACGCGGTAGTTATAGTTGACCGCCAGCGTTCGTTTTGCGCGCACAGCAGCGGCAACCATTCGTTCGCCCGTGGCCAGCTTGTGCGCCATGATCTTTTCGCACAACACGTGCGCTCCGGCCTCCAACGATTGCAGCACCGGCGCCTCGTGGTCCCACTCCAGCGTTGCCACGGACACCACATCCGGCCGTTCGCGCTCCAGCATCTCCTCCACCGAGGCATACCCGCGCGCCCCGAACTCCGCCGCAAACCCCTCCGCCCGCGTCTTGCTCTGGCTGCAGACGGCTACCGGTTGCGTATGTCTGCCGTTCGCGTAAGCCTGCGCATGCAGCCGCGCGGCGCCTCCCGTGCCGATTATCGCCGCCTTGAGATCCCGCATCGTCGTGTCGTCCCTCACGCCCAGCTTACCGGCATAGGCGTCCGGCGCGATGCCGATGCATCGCGTCGCATCGAACATGGGGCACGCGACAAACGCTTCGCGCAAAGTCCTATAATCAAAGGGCGGACTTGCAATTTTCTGGAAGGAATCCCCGATGGCAACTGATGTTGTTATGCCCCAGATGGGCGAATCGATCACGGAAGGCACGCTGACCAAGTGGCTGAAGAAGGTCGGCGATAAGGTCGAGCGCGACGAGCCGCTCTTTGAGATCTCGACCGATAAGGTGGACGCCGAGATTCCTTCGCCCGCCAGCGGCACACTCCAGGAGATTCGCACCGAGGCCGGCGCAACCGTGCAGATCAACACCGTGGTGGCGGTGATTGGCGAGGGCGCCGGAGCCTCCGCGGGTGCATCACAGAACGGCGGCGGCGCGAAGTCTGCCCCCGCAGCCCCGCAGGAGACCTCAGCGAAACCAGCGGCTGACTCCAGCACTCCGGCTGCCATCGATTCCCCGGCTACCAACGAGATTGCCGGCGGGCAGACCGTTGCGCCGCCAGCTCCCAGCGCGGGCGACTCCGGCGGCGGCACCGATGTGCTGATGCCGCAGATGGGCGAGTCCATCACCGAGGGCACCATCACCAAGTGGCTCAAGCAGGTCGGCGACAAAGTCGAGCGCGACGAGCCGCTCTTTGAGATCTCGACCGACAAGGTCGATGCGGAGATCCCGTCGCCAGTGGCCGGCACTCTCTCGGCTATCAAAGCTGAGGCTGGCCAGACCGTCGCCATCAACACCGTCGTCGCCGTCATCGGCGGCGCGGCCGGTGCGGCGAAACCCGCGGCTGCTCCAGCCGCTGCTCCGCAGGCACAGGCCGCACCCGTCCAGCCTGGCACTCCGGCTCCGGCAGCACCGCCTGTCGCGGCCTCGGCCAGCGCGGGCGAGCGCCTGCGTTCTTCGCCACTGGTGCGCAAGATTGCCAAGGAGAACAACGTCGATCTCGCCCAGGTTCCGGGCACGGGCTCCGAGGGCCGCATCACCAAGACCGACATCCTCGGCTACATGGAAAAAGGCGCGCCCGCTGCGGGCGCTGCAGCCCCAGCCACTGCTCCGGCTGCCGCTGCGCCTGTGGCCAAGGCGGCTACGGCTGCGCCCCTGCCTTCGGAGGTTCCGTTGTCCGGCGAGCTCGTGCCGATGTCGAAGATGCGCTCCATCATCGCGAAGCGGATGGTGGAGTCCAAGCGCACCAGCCCGCACGTCCACACCGTCTTCAAGGTGGATATGACCCGCATCGTGCGGCTGCGCGAGAAGGAGAAGGGCAAGTACGAGCAGCGCAACGGCGTCAAGCTCACCTACATGCCGTTCATCACCCGCGCTGCCGTGGTTGCGCTGCGCAAGCATCCGGTCGTCAATGCGTTCATTGAGGGCGATGCGATCCGCTACAACAAGAACATCAACGTGGGCATCGCGGTTGCGCTGGACTGGGGCCTCATCGTTCCCGTCATCAAGCAGGCGGAGGAGAAGAACTTCCTCGGAATCGCGCGCTCCATCGTGGACATCGCCGATCGCGCCCGCGGCAAGAAGCTGGCTGCAGACGAGATTTCGGGCGGCACCTTTACGCTCACCAACTCCGGCATCTTCGGCGAGCAGTTCGGCACGCCCATCATCAATCAGCCGCAGTCGGCCATTCTCGGCATTGGCGGGCTCAACAAGGAGCCGGAGGTCGTCTCCGACAAGGAAGGCAATGACTTCATTGCCATCCGCTCCATCCAGCGCTTCACCCTCGGCTTCGACCATCGCATCGTGGATGGCGCAGACGCCGGCAAATTCATGTCTGACTTCAAAGCGTACCTCGAGAACTGGAACGAAGACATCGGCTGAGGTCCTTCGTGGATTGCGAGAAGCGCCTTCGGTGCGGAAGCGACAGAACAGACAGCGACCCTCCATCGGGTCGCCGTTTACTTTTCCGCATGATTTCCAGGGCTGCGCCCAAGCTTTATTCAGCTGCTCACCGATTCTCGTGGTGCGGTCAAAAGGGGCGCCTCTGTCGGGCACCTTACATCAGCTTTCCGGCATCCATCTAGGCGTGAAAACCCCGGAGACCCCTACCCTCGTAGACTTGGTGCGCTCTGCTCTGGAGCGCGTGGAGAAGGCAGAGCAGTCGGAGGAGCAGAAGGCGGCTGTCGATAAGCTTCGCAGTTCGGTCGTGCGTTCTATTGCCGAGCACGAATTACGCACATCTAGCTTGGCCACCGGCGAGTCCACGCCCGAGGACACCGCCGCCTAACTTGCACATACTGCGGATGCAACGGCTCTCCATCATCCCTGGACAGTCCGCGCAGCATCTGCATTCGGTGGTGAATGACCAAGGAAAACTTGTTAAGCCCCAAACCCGCTAAACGCTGAACAACCGCAAAACTCATCGTCACCGGAGTTCCGTCACCTACACAGTGGGGATCAACCACCCTGCTCCAGTTCAGGATGGTGCGCGTAGTACATCTCGGAGATTGCCGCGTGCAGTTGCTCTGTCAGTACATCAGCATCTCTGGTGGTCAGCCCCTCGGTTGGGATCGGCTCGCCGACGATCAACTTTAGAGGACGCGGACGCAGGCTGTAGACGTGGATCGGCAGCAGCTCATAGGTCCCGACCAGCGCCAGCGGCACAAGCGGCACTTCCGCACGGATGGCCATAAACGCTGCGCCGGAGGCTGACGTTTTCAGCCGGCCATCCACTGTCCGCGAGCCCTCCGGAAAGACGAACAGCCGCATGCCGGCCTTCAGCGCCTTCACTCCGCGCAACAGCCCGGCGATGGTCGATCGCGAGCTCGACGCATCAATCGGCACCTGGCCTGAGTGGTTGAGATACCAGCCCACAAACGGAATCTTCCAGAGCCCCTGCTTGGCGAGAATCCGGAACTGGAAGGGGAGCTTGGCGAACACCACCGGCGTATCCATGTAGCTGAGGTGGTTGGAGGCGAAGACCGCTACCGGCGCGCTCCTCAGCCGCTCGGCGTTGACCACCTCGACCGGCGAGAGCGCAATGCGAAGCAGAGTCGCCGCCCAGGTGCGCGCCACCAAGTGCTGCTGGCGTCCGCCGCGGTCCCACAGCCCGCAGATCAGCGAGATGGTTCCGAAGAATGCCGTCGCCACCGCCATCAGCGGCACGCCTATGAGCAGCGTATACAACCGCTGCAGCAGCGGCACGGAATGCGCCGGGGCCTCACGTTTTCGTGGCTCAACAGGCGTAGCAGCAGAAGTCATGCGTCACCGGTATTGTAGGCCACGCATCGTTTACGCCTCGGCCAGCGCTAGCTCGCGCAGCGTACCGATGAGGTAGATGGAGCCCGTTGCGAGAATGAGGCCGTCGGGCGGCGTGAGCTGCCGCGCGAGGGCCAACGCCTCCGCGGCACTCGGCGCAGTCTGTGCAGGGATGTCGAGCGCGCGTGCTGCCGCCGCCAGGTCATCCAGCGACGCGGCGCGTGCATTCGCGATGGGCGCGAAGACGATGTAGTCCCTGGGCCGGTCGCCGGTCGAGTCGAACAGCGGAAACAGGATGCGCGCGATCTCGTTCAGGTCCTTGTCGCGCAGGCAGGAGAACAGCAACGTGCGCGGCTGCGACTCCGGCAGCGACGCAATGACTGCGCGCAGCGTCCATGCGCCCGCCGGGTTGTGGGCGACGTCGAGCAGTAGGTTTGGAGGCAGAAGCTCCAGCCGTCCGGGCCATGAGGTCTGCGCGATGCCTTGCTCGATTGCGTGCGTCGAGATCTCGGTGTGCAGTTTGGTCCGCAGCTCCACCGCTGCCGCAATCGCCAGAGCGAGATTGCGCCGCTGGTGCTCGCCCGCCAACGGTGAGCGAACATGCAGCGTGTCACCGCCACTGATGCGCAGGTCGTAGTGGTTGAGCGGAAGCTGTTTGTTGCCACTCGGGCTGCGCAAGGATGGGCCATCCGGGCTTTCGTGTGGAGCTTCGAGTTCGCGACCGGGAATGTAGTCGGCGGCGTTGATGCCGCGCACGTTCAGAGCTGTCGCAATCTCGCCGATGGCCTGGTTGGCCTCCGGGTGCTGCGGCAGCGTGACCAGCGTGCCGTTCGCCCGCAGGATGCCAGCCTTCTCGCGCGCAATCTCAGTGATGGTGTCGCCCAGGTACTCCTGGTGGTCGAGCGCGATGTCGGTGATGACCGAGAGGACCGGCTCGACAATGTTGGTCGCATCGAGCCGCCCGCCCAAGCCGACCTCAAGCACCGCGACTTCCACCTGCCGCTCGGCGAAGTAGAGGAAGGCGAGTGCTGTCAGTCTCTCGAAGAAGCTGGGATGCTGCGGGAGACGGCCTTCCGCGACGAGGATGTGCGCCGTCTCGTCTACCTGGAAGTAGAGCCGCGCGAACTCCTGCTCGCCAATTTCTGCGAGCGCGCCCGCGCACACGGCGGGGTCGGAGGTGCGGATGCGCTCGGTTACACGCGTCAGGTGGGGCGAGGTGTAGAGCCCAGTGCGCAGCCCGGCGGCCGTCAAGATGCTCGCAAGCGTTGCGGCCGTGCTGCCCTTGCCATTGGTGCCCGCGATCAACACTGCCGGGAAGCGCTGCTGCGGGTCGCCCAGCGCGCTGGCGAGCACGCGCATGTGCTCCAGCTCGAACTTCTTGCGCGGCGCGCCCGGCGCCAGCTCCTGCGTCAGCGCCTGCAGATGCTCGACCGCGGCAGTAAAGGACATGCAGTTATTTTAGTGCGCGAAGGCGGAACTTCGATGACGGGCGCGGACGCAGCAGAAGCTTCTTGACGAGCCGCGGCCGAGTGTGTAGTGTGCTATCTGACTAGTACACTTGTGATCTTCCGATTGAATCCATCTTCCGGTGTTCCGCTGTATGTCCAGTTGATGGACCGGGTGAAGCACGCGGTTGAGACAGGTGCGCTGCGCGAGGGTGACCAGTTGCCGACGATTCGGAAGCTTGCCGAGGATCTGGCGATGAATCCCAACACGGTGATCCGCGCGTATCGCGAGCTGGAGCACGAGGGCATTGTGGAGCTGAGACATGGCTCCGGCGCGTTCATTCGGGAGTCTTCCGGCAAACGAGCCCGGCTGATCCGCGATGCGCAGACGATTGCGCGCACGGCTGTGGACCGCATGGTTTCGCTTGGACTCAGCGAGGACGAGTTGCGAAGGGTGTTTGAGAACGAACTGGCGCAGGCGCGTGCAGAGCGGCGGTTGACCGGCGCAGCGAAAGGAAAACCATGATGGACTTCATCATCGAAACGAACCAGCTTTGCAAATCGTACGGCGGCCGGGCTGCGCTGCACGGATTGGATATGCAGGTGCCCACCGGAAGCATCTTCGGCTTCCTTGGCCGCAATGGTGCGGGCAAGACTACGACGATCAAGACGTTGATGGGGCTGCTGCGATCCGACAGCGGAAGCGCGCACGTGTTTGGGCAAGCCGTCGGCGATGGCGACCGTTCGGCTGAGATTCGGCGCCGCATCGGCTTCGTGACGGAAGACAAGGAGCTGTATCCGTACATGACGGTTGAGCAGATCATCCGGTTTACGCGATCCTTCTTCCCGCACTGGCGGCATGATCTTGAAAAGCGATATATGGATATGTTTGAGCTGCCGCCGCATCGCAACATCACGCAGCTTTCGAAGGGGATGCGGTCGAAGCTGATGCTGCTGCTGGCGATGTCACGCGGAGCGGAGCTGCTGATTCTGGATGAGCCGACCGATGGACTGGATCCGGCGGCAATTGAAGACATACTGCGCGAGATAGTGGCGATCGCCGCCTCGACCGAGACGACGATCTTCTTCTCCTCCCACCAGCTCAGCGAGGTGGAGCATATCGCCGACCACATCGGCATCATCGATGGCGGCAAGATGATCGCGGCGGGCTGCCTGGATGATATGAAGGCGAGCTACCGGCGGATCGAAGTGGTGCTGCCTGATGCGGCCGAGATCCCCGCCCGCTGGGTCGAGGGCGTTCAGACGGTGAAGACGGATGGCCGGATGATCTCGCTTCTTGCGAGCCACAATGCGGAGGAGATTGCTGAGCAGGCGCGCTCGATTGGGGGCACGACAGTGGAGAGCTTTCCAGTAACGCTGAAGGAAATTTTTCTCGAACAGGTGAGGTACAACTGACATGCTCTGGTACAAAGCTTGGCTGGAAACTCGTATTCGAGTGGCGTTCCTGATCGGATTCCTCGCGTTGGTCATAGGCCTTTCAGGCTGGGCCGGGAGGGCAGGTCCTGCCTCGCACCATACGACTGGGGTGCTCACATCTTTGACTACGCAGGTTCCGCTTGTGGTGATCATTGTGTGCGCAGTTCTTGGCGCTGCCGGCATTGCAACGCAGCCATCATTCGGCGTTACGAAGGGGCTCCACGGTTCGACTCTTTTCACGCTTTCTTTACCGGTCAGCCGTGCGCGGTTGCTCATCACGCGAGCCGCCATCGGCTGGTTCGAAGCCATGGGCATCGTTGCGCTGCTGTTCTGCGGAATGTGGTGGATCTTCCCCACCCTGAAACTCGTTGCGGCACCTGTCACCTGGATGCAATATGGTTTGACCACCGCTGTCTGTGCGTCCGCGATCTACTTCGTAGCGGTCTTGCTGGGAAGTTTTCTCGACGACCAGTGGCGCACGTGGGGAACGATGTTGGTCTCCGGCGCACTTGCGGGAGCTTCAGTGAGGTTTCGGCTTCCTGCTGACGTCGACATCTTTCGTGCGATGACGAAATCCTCTCCTTTGTTTGCGCACACCATCCCCTGGGGTCCCATGGGCTTCTCTTTGCTTCTGGCCGTCATTCTTTTTCTGGTTACGCTGATGATCGTTCAGCGCCGCGAGTACTGAGGCGGCCTGCGGGTGTTGACAAGGATTTTCCGGAGCGGCTAGGGTCATGTTCAGCGCGAAGGGCGCATCCGGTCCGCGGAAAGGGCAGTGCCCACCTCGCTTGATGACAATCTGACGATTCTTCTTTCAGCCTGATCGATGCGGACGACTGCAGGCGCAACGTGAAAGGAGCTTCGTATGTCTGATCGTTCTCTCCCTGACCGCCCGAACCTCGAACAATACAAGAAGCAGGCGAAGGAGCTTGCGCGCGATGCCGGCGCCGAGCTGCCGGAAGCGCTTGCGCGCTTTCACCGAAGCCATCCGCGTGTGCGGGAGTTGGCCGGCAGCGGCATCACGCTGACAGATGCGCAACTTGTGATTGCGCGGGAGCATGGGTACCCTTCGTGGCCGGCGTTCGCAAAGCAGATTGAGACACTGCGGCTGATTCGTGCGCTCGCCGACCTGAGCGATCCGGTGAATACGTTTCTTGAGGTGGCGACGGTAGACAGGGGCTGGCACGGCGCCGGCGGGCTGGAGCACGCGGAGATGATTCTGGCCCGCTATCCCGAAGTGGGCACTGCGAACATCTACACCGCGGCGGTGCTGGGAGATGCTGCGGGCGTGCGCGCGCAACTCGCGCAGGATCGATCTCTGGCAACCACGAAGAGCGGCCCGCACGCGTGGGACGCGATGACATACCTGTGCTTCTCGCGCTACATGCGGATCGAGCAAACTAGATCGGCGGGCTTTGTTGCCGCGGCGCTGGCGCTGCTGGAGGCCGGTGCGGACGCCAACACAGGTTGGGAGCAGTCGATCGACAGCCCGCCGCGGATGGTTCGGGAGTCGGCAATTTACGGTGCTGCGGGAATCGCCCAGAATGCCGAACTGACCAGGCTGCTGCTGGAGTTTGGCGCGGACCCGAACGACGAGGAGACGCCGTATCACGTTGCCGAGACGTACGACAACGCCGTGCTCAACGTGCTGCTCGACTCGCGGCAATTGAATGCGCGGAGTCTGGCGACAATCGCCGTGCGAAAGTGTGACTGGCACGACGACAAAGGCTTGGCTCTGGTGCTCGCGAGCGGCGCCGACCCGAACTTCCTCACGGTGTGGAAGGTGACGGCGCTGCATCAGTCGATCCGCCGGGACAACGGACTGGTGATGCAGCAGATGCTGCTGGACCGCGGCGCGGATCCGGCGTTGACGAATGGAGTAGATGGCCGCAACGCATTCCAGATGGCGGCGTACCACGGACGCGGCGACTTGCTGGCGGAGCTTGAACGGCGCGGGTTTGCGGCGCGGCTGAATGGGCTGGATGCGCTGGTTGCAGCGTGTGCCCGTGGCGATTTGGAGAGTGCGCGCTCCATCTCGGCGGGGGAGCCAGAGTTGTTGACACGGCTGCTGGCGATGGGAGGCACCCTGCTGGCACGCTTTGCGGGTCCGGGGAATGATGCAGGAGTTCGCTGCCTGCTGATGCTGGGCGTGCCTGCGGATGCGGTATGGCCGGAAGGAGATGGCTACTGGGAGCTGGCGCGGAGCTCGACTGCCCTGCACGTTGCGGCGTGGCGTGCAAACCATGATGTGGTGCGCACGCTGATTTCCGCGGGGACGCCGGTGAACGCACCGGATGGCCGCGGACGCACGGCGCTTCAGCTCGCAGTGAAGGCCTGCACGGACTCGTACTGGAGCTGCCGGCGCCGTCCGAACTCGGTGGGAGCGTTGTTGAGCGCTGGTGCGGACACAGGCGGCATCGAGCTGCCGACGGGGTATGAGGACATCGACGTGCTACTGACCAGGGAGAAAGCGCGGCGTGCCTAGAAGCGGAAGAGGTAGGAGGCTTTGATGAAGATCTGTTTACCGTCGTTCAGGTAGTCGGGCGCGCGGGGTGGATCGGCGTCGGGGTCGCAGGCGCCGGTGATGCCGGGGGTGCAGAGCTTGCGGTCGAGGTTCGCGAGGTGGTTGTTGTAGCCCACGTAGACAGCGGTGCCGGGATGCGGCAGCCAGGTGAACAGGACTTGGCTGCCGACCTGTTTGGTGCGCAGCAACGAAGTCTGCGCCGGATTGGCCAGCGTGGAGTCGTACTCCAGGATGACTCGGGCCGAGAGAGAGCGCGTGAACTGGTAGTTGGCCTTGGTGCGGAAGGTCTGGCTCTCGTACACGAATTCGCGGGTATGCGAGCGGAAGTCGCGGTCGAGCAGGTAGGTGTTGTCCACCGTGAGCTGGTGCATGGGCTGCACGGTGAACCGTGCGTTTACGTTGTACTGGTCCAGCAGTGCGGGCAGCCCACCCGCGGCGGGGTTGTAGTTCACGTTGCCGCCGCGCGTGATCTGCAGGTTGAAGTTGAGCTGCGACCAGGGCGCACCGCGGACGACCAGGCCGTAGAAGTTTTCGGTGAAGTTATGGTTGGCGGTGTAGTCGTAGCCGTTCTGCGGCCCCAGCGTGTCGGAGTTCTGGCCGATGATGGGCGCGATGACCAGCTCGCGCTGCAGCGTCCAGAACGGGTCGTAGGACGAGTAG
>Ga0070658_10004058_pt1 | contig 12003 bp, 7 predicted proteins | sample KBSC13metaG_FD_64664 | JGI IMG/M metagenome (GOLD analysis project Ga0070658, IMG submission 64664) | Corn rhizosphere microbial communities from Kellogg Biological Station, Michigan, USA - KBS C1-3 metaG | ecosystem: Host-associated > Plants > Roots > Rhizosphere > Soil ... | reverse complement strand
GGCGAATGGGAGGTCGTGGTCGGCCTCGAGGTCCACGCCCAGATCACCGCGACGGCGTCCAAGCTTTTCTCGGGCGCGGCCACCGCCTTCGGCGCCGAACCGAATACGCAGGTCAGCCTGATCGACGCGGCGATGCCGGGGATGCTGCCGGTGCCGAACAAGGAGTGCATCCGCCAGGCGGTGCGCACCGGCATGGCTCTGGAAGCCAAGATCAACCGCTGGAGCCGCTTCGACCGCAAGAATTACTTCTACGCCGATCTTCCGCAGGGCTACCAGATCAGCCAGCTCTACCATCCGCTGGTCGGCGAGGGTGAGATCGAGGTGCTGGTCGACGATGCCGATGAGGGCTCGGCCAAGCGCATCGGAATCGAGCGAATCCACGTCGAGCAGGACGCGGGCAAGCTGATGCACGATCAGCATGCGACGATGAGCTACGTCGACCTCAATCGCGCCGGTGTGGCGTTGATGGAGATCGTGTCGCGGCCCGATATGCGTTCTCCCGCCGAAGCAGGGGCTTATCTGAGGAAGCTGAGAGCGATCCTTCGCTATGTCGGCTCGTGCGACGGCAATATGGAAGAGGGCTCGATGCGCGCCGACGTCAACGTCAGCGTGAGGAAGCCCGGCGGCGAGCTCGGCACCCGCACCGAGACCAAGAACGTCAACAGCGTCCGCTTCGTCATGGCCGTTATCGAGCATGAGGCGCGGCGGCAGATCGAGGTCATCGAGGAGGGCGGTCAGGTTGCGCAGGAAACCCGGCTGTACGATCCCGACCAGGGCGTAACGCGCACCTTGCGGTCGAAGGAAGATGCGCACGATTACCGTTATTTCCCCGATCCTGACCTGCTTCCGCTGTTGCTCGACGACGCGTTCCTGGAGGAGTGCGCGAAGAGTCTTCCGGAGCTGCCCGACGCGAAGCGGAAGCGCTACGAGGAGCTTGGAATCACGCCGTACAATGCGAGCGTGCTCACCGCCGACGTCGATATCGCCCGCTGGTTCGACGCATTGCTGGAGACCGGCGTTGACGCCAAGGCGGCATCGAACTGGACGGCCTCGGAATATTTCGGGGCGCTCAACCGGCTCGAGCTGACCATCGACAAGAGCCCGGTCGGTCCGGCGCAGGCGGGCGAATTGCTGAAGCTGGTGCAGGACGGGACGCTCTCCGGAACGCTCGCCAAGCAGGTCTTCGAGATCATGCTGGAGACCGGGAAGGGCGCGGGCGATATCGTCGAAGAGCGCGGCCTCAGGCAGACCAGCGACGCCGGCGAGATCGATGCCAAGGTGGACGAGGTCATTGCCGCCAACGCCGACAAGGTCGCCGAATATCGCAGCGGCAAGCAGCAGCTGTTCGGCTTCTTCGTCGGCCAGGTTATGAAGGCGATGGGCGGCAAGGCCAACCCGAAGATCGTCAATGACCGGTTGCGGACGAAATTGGAGAGTTGATGCGTATCCTTTCGGCGGTGTCGGCCGCGTTTCTGCTGGTATCGTCGGCCGCAGCCCAAGCCCAGGCGCCCAAGCCGCCAAAACTCGTCATCGTCATTTCCGTCGACCAGTTCGGTGCGGGCCTGTTCGAGGAATATCGGCCGCACTTCACCGCGGGCCTCATGCAGATCGCCGGCGGGACGGTGTTCCGCAACGGTTACCAGGGCCAGGCGGCGACCGAGACCTGCCCCGGCCATTCGACGATCATGACCGGATCGCTTCCGGCGCGGACCGGAATCATCGGCAATAGCTGGTTCGATCAATCCACCGCTCGAGCGGACAAGAAAATCTACTGCGCCGAGGACGAAAGCGTGCCGGGCTCCACGTCCAGGAGCTACACCTTGTCGGCCGTCCACCTGAAAGTCCCGACGCTCGGAGATCTTCTGAAGAAAGTTTCGCCGGGGAGCCGGAATGTCGCGGTCGCGGGCAAGGACCGCGCCGCGCTGATGATGAGCGGCCACGCCGCGGACCAGCGCTGGTACTGGAACGGCAAGCAGTTCGTGACCGACCTTTCCGGCGCGGTGCCGCGGAGCATACCGCTTGCCAATGCCGAGATTGCGAAACTGATTGCTACCGCCGCGCCGCCGCTCGATCCCCCGCCATATTGTCAGGCAAAGGCGCGTCCCATCACTTTGTCGGATGGGCAGACGGTTGGAGCCGGCAGGCTCGCCCGGGCCGCCGGCGATTACGAAGGCTTCCGGCAGTCGCCCGATTTCGATGGAGCGACTCTCGCCGTGGCGGCTGGGCTGGTCCAGGATCTGAAGCTTGGGCAAGGCGGCTCGACCGACATCTTGTCGATCGGCCTCTCAGCCACCGACTATGTCGGCCACGCCTACGGAAGCGAAGGCGAGGAGATGTGCCTGCAGATGTTCGCGCTCGACCGCGAGGTCGGCGATTTCCTGCGCGCGATCCAGGCGATGCATCTCGATTATGCGGTTGTCCTGACCGCAGACCACGGCGTCGAGGACCTTGCGGAGCGGGTCGGCGCACCGCGCGTCGATCCCGCCCTTTCGGCGACCGCAGTCGGAAAGCAGATCGCCCAGAAAATCGGGATATCGGGCCGGGTGCTGATCGGCGGGATCGGCGGCGATGTCTATTTCGACTCTGCGCTGACCGAGAAACAAAGGCGCGCTGCGCAAGCCGAGGCGATCGCAATCTACTCGGCTCACCCCCAGGTCGAAGCGGTGTTCACGAAGGCGCAACTCGAAAGGATTCCGCTTCCTTCCGGGCCACCCGACGCCTGGACTCTCGCGCAGCGCGCCAGGGCATCGTTCGACGCGCAACGCTCAGGCGACCTGATCGTGCTCTTCAAGAAAGGGGTTTCGCTCATCGCCAAGCCGGAAGCAGGCGATGTCGCGACGCACGGAAGCCCGTGGGATTATGACCGGCGGGTACCGATCCTGTTCTGGCGGCCGGGAATGCCGGCTTCGACCTCAGGCGCACCGGTCGACACGACCAATATCATGCCGACGATCGCGGCGATGATCGGACTCCCCGTCGATGCGTCGGCGATCGACGGCAAATGCCTCGACGTTCCCGGAGTTGTTTGTCCGGCTCACTAATGTCGCTTCGGTCCGCTCGCGCGGCTGATCAGCCGGTCGGTTGCGCTGGCGTCGGGCCGGGCGGTGCCGCCGGCTGGGTCGGTGTCGGGACATCGACGTCCGGCTGGACGGGCGGCGTCTCCTGCGGAGGAGGCGTCGGCTGGACGGGCGGCAGCACCGGGGGCGGCGCTGGCGGTGGCGGCGGCGTTTCGGGTGGGACTTGCGGCTGCTGGGAGTTGTGCGCGATTGCGATTCTCCTCGCCCATCAAACGCAAGTCCTGTCAGGCGGTTGCAAGTCCGGCGCCCATCGACCGCCTTGCTCCTACGCTCATCCTTGCTATAGGCCCGCCACCTTTGAGGAAGCGTCCGAGCGCGCGTGGCGGAATTGGTAGACGCGGCAGGTTTAGGTCCTGTTGTCGATGAGACGTGGGGGTTCGAGTCCCTCCGCGCGCACCATTTCCGCGGCGCTGCCAGTCCAGGGACTGGCGGGCACGGAAATCGCGCCAGCGATTAGGATAGTGAGAGCATTGTTGTGACCATCAAGACCGTCGAGACCGAGAGCGAAGGCCTGAAGCGCGCCTTCATGCTGACCATTCCGGCCAAGGACATCGACGCGCGCGTCGACCAGGAGGTGAAGCGAATCGCCCCGCAGGTCCGGATGCCCGGATTCCGGCCGGGGAAGGTCCCGCCCAACCTCATTCGCAAGATGCACGGCGAATCGCTGCAGCGCGACGCGCTGTCCGGAGCGGTCCAGGAAGGCGTGCAGAAGCTCCTCGAGGAAAAGAACCTGCGCCCCGCGATGCAGCCCGAGGTCGAGCTCGACGATCAATATCAACCCGGCAAGGACGCCGAAGTCCACATCCGCCTGGAAGCTCTGCCGGACGTGCAGGTGCCGGATATCGAGGGACTCAAGCTTGAACGGCTGACTGTCGAGCCGGACGAAAAGGCGGTCGAGGAGCAGATCGATCGGCTCCTCCAGTCCAACAAGAGCTGGAAGGACGCTCCGAAATCCCACAAGGCGGAGACCGGCGACCTGGTCGTCATGGATTTCGACGGCAAGGTCGGCGGCAAGCCTTTCGAAGGCGGCAAGGGCGAGGCCATGTCGGTCGAGATCGGCTCCGGGCAGCTGATTCCCGGGTTCGAGGACCAGCTCACCGGTGCCAAGACGGGCGAAGCGCGCGAAGTGAAGGTAAGCTTCCCGGCGGATTATCCGGCTGCCAATCTGAAGGGCAAGGAAGCTGTCTTCGACGTCACCGTGCAGCAGGTGAAGGTCGCGACGGAAGCCAGGGCAAATGACGATTTCGCCAAGTCGCTCGGCCTCGAGAATCTCGACAAGCTGAAGGAAATCCTTCGAGACCAGCAGGTGCAGGAGCTCAACGGCCTGACCCGCACCCACATGAAGCGGCGGCTGCTGGACCAGCTTTCCGAGCGGGCGCAGTTCGAAGTGCCGGCATCGATGGTCGAGGCCGAGTTCCAGAACATCATGCACCAGCTCCGGCACGAGGCCGGCCACGAGGCCGATCCCAAGGCCGCGCTGGCCGAGATCGAGAAGGAAGCCGAAGATTACCGCAAGATCGCCGAGCGGCGGGTCCGGCTCGGGCTGCTCCTGTCGGAGATCGGAGCGAACTTCTCGGTCGATATCAGCGACGCGGAAATGAACCGTCTGGTTGCCCAGGCTGCGTCCCAATATCAGGGGAAGGACCGCGAGCGCTTCATCCAGTACATCCAGCAGGAACCCGCAGCGGCAGCCCAGCTCCGGGCGCCGCTCTACGAGGACAAGGTCGTCGACTTCCTGTTCTCCAAGGCGGTGATCGCCGATCGCGCCGCGACTCGCTCCGAGCTGGAGGCTGATCTCGAGAGCGAAGAAGGGCACGTCCACGGTCCGGGTTGCGGCCACGACATCGGCGAGCAACCGAAGAAGGCAGCGAAGGGCAAGTCCTCGGCAAAGCCGAAAGCCGCCGCCAAGGCCGAAAAGCCGAAGCCGGAAGCTCCGGCCAAGGGTCCGGTCGAGAAAGCTTCGGCCAAGCCCAAGCCGGCCAAGCCGCTGAAGGATGAGCCTGGGAGCAAGCCCGCCGCGGCCAAGACCGCAAAGGCGGTCGAAAAGAAGCCGGCGGCCAAGAAGGCGCCCGCAAAGAAGGCTGCCAAGAAGGGTTGAGCCGCAAGGACGAACTCGAGCTGACGTGCGGTCAGCTCAAGCCAGCGCTCGATTTCCTGAGCGAGCTGGGGCTCCGTCTCGAATCGATCTACCCCGCGGACGACCCGCATACGGCGGTCCTGACGAGTGGAGCGAGAACCGTCCGGCTGACAAGCCAGCCGGGTTCGCCGCCGCCCGGGGCCGAGCCGGCGGCATTCACCCCGGGATTCGTTCTGACCAGGGCCGGGAGCGGGTCGGGCGAAGGCCGGGCGGGAATGTTCTACCGCGACCTTATCCCGGGACGTCTCGGCGGGCGCTTCATCGCCTCGCACATCACCATTGCCGATGGCGGGCCGGTCGCGGACTGGGTTCATTATCATCGCGTCGCCTGGCAGGTGATCTACGTCCGGAGCGGATGGGTTCGGGTGGTGTACGAAGACCAGGGCGAGCCGTTCGTCGCGAATGCCGGCGACGTCCTGCTCCAGCCGCCGGAGATTCGCCACCGAGTCCTGGAATCCTCGCCGGGTCTCGAGGTGGTCGAGATCAGCTCGCCGGCGCTCCACGAAACCCTGGCCGAACATGAAATGCAGCTTCCGAACGGGAAGGGCGACCCGGCCCGCTGCTGGTCCGGTCAGCGCTTCCTCCGCCACGTCCACTCATCGGCCCAATGGACACCCTTCCTCGGCGGCGAAGCGCAGGAAACCGAAATCCACTCCGCCACCGGGGGAATTGCGCAGCTGCGAACCGTCAGGCCCGGCACCCAGCCGGTGCTCGCGTTCCCGCCGCATGACGGAGAGCTGGTGCTCGGCTTTGTCCTCGAAGGAACCGCGCGCCTCGACTATCGCGACGGGCCGAACATCGGGCCGGGCGACTGCTTCGTCGTTCCTCCCGACGAGGCCTGGAGCCTGTCGCAAATGTCGAAGGATTTCCGGCTGCTCCACGTCACCAGTGCAGCGATCGAGTAAATCAAGGCTGGAAGCGCCCCGCACATCTTTCCTATAGGCCCGATGTCAGCCGAGGGGGATGATTTGAACAGCCCGCGAATTGCCGTTCTTCTGCCTTGCTACAACGAGGCGGCGACGATTGCCGCAACCGTGAAGGGATTTCGCAAGGCGCTGCCTGGCGCGACGGTCTATGTCTATGACAACAACAGCTCCGATCGGACCCGCGAGATTGCCGCCAAGGCGGGGGCAGTGGTCCGGTCCGAACGGCAGCAGGGCAAGGGCCATGTCGTGCGAAGGATGTTCGCTGACATCGACGCCGACATCTACGTCATGGCCGACGGCGATCTGACCTATGACCCGGCAGCCGCTCCGGAAATGGCATCGCTTCTCCTCGTCGAGCAACTCGACATGGTCGTTGGAACCCGTCGTCATGAGGAGGCCCGGAGCGAGCGCAAAGGCCATGTGCTCGGCAATCGTGCTTTCACCGGCCTTTTGGCCGGCCTGTTCGGGCGCAGCTTCAACGACATTTTCTCGGGCTATCGTGTGTTCTCGCGCCGCTTCGTGAAGAGCTTCCCGGTGCTCTCTTCGGGGTTCGAGATCGAAACGGAGATGAGCGTGCATGCGCTCGAGCTGAGGATGCCGGTTGGCGAGGTCGAAACCCGCTACCTGGCGCGGCCGGAAGGATCGGAGTCGAAGCTTTCGACCTTCAGCGACGGTTGGCGCATCCTGAAGACGATCGGCACGCTGTACCGTGTCGAGCGGCCGACGTTGTTCTACGGGACGATCGGCGGACTGCTGCTCGCGGCCGCGCTGCTGCTCTCGATTCCGCTGGTTACGACCTACCTTCACACCGGGCTGGTTCCGCGAGTTCCGACGGCGATCCTAGTGACTGGGGTCAGCATCGTCGCGGTCCTGTGCTTCTTTACAGGCCTGATCCTCGACACGGTCACCCGCGGCCGGAGGGAGATGCGGCGGCTCGCCTACCTGTCGCTTCCCGCTCCAGAGGCGGGCCAGCGGCTGTAGCAAATTTGTCCCACATCATCGAAATTGTGTCGGCGGCGTGACAGTCCGGCTTCCGGCCCAAGTCCGCGTGGATTAGTTCCGTTCCGATCGCGGCAAGCGCGAGTCTTCGGGATGGGGGTTTCTCAATGAAGCGGATTCACATTGCACTTCGTGCTGGCGCCGCGGTTTCGGCAGTCGCTGCCGGCGCTTTCGGGGCATCGGGCGCACAGGCGCAAAGTACGGCACCGACGGTCGAGAGAAGCCAGGCCTCGCCGGTGACGAACGTCACCGAGAAGGACATCATCGTTACCGGATCGAGAATCCGCCGCGATCCGCTTTCGCAGGATGCGCCGCGCGTTTTCGTCGATCAGCAGGACATCGCCAAATCGGGTCTGAACTCGATCACCGACGTTCTTCAGCGTCTTCCGAGCGCCGCCGGCGGCCTCAACACGAAATTCAACAACAGCGGCAACTTCGGCAATCCGCCGGACGGCGGCGGAGTCGGTGCAGGCGCTGCCGAAATCGACCTTCGCTATCTCGGATCGAAGCGCACTCTGGTTCTCATCGACGGGCTGCGGTTCGTGAATGCGGCGTCCGCCAGCGGCGTGCCCGGCTCGGTCGACCTCAACTCCATTCCCGAAAGCATGATCGAGCGCGTCGAAGTGCTCCAGGACGGAGCATCGGCGATCTACGGCTCCGATGCGATCGCGGGGGTCGTGAACATCATCACCAAGTCGCACCAGAAGGGCCTGGTCGCCAGCGTCCAGGAGGGCGGCTACCTCGATCATGGCGACGGCTATACCCAGAATTACCAGATCAGCTGGGGCAATACGGACAGCGGCCCGACCCAGATCGTCATCGGTGGCAATTATGTGAAGCAGGACCCGATCAGCTCGGCGGACCGGGCGATCTCGCTCTTCCCCGAACCTTATGCGACCAGCTGCCTCGCAGGCGGGTGCAGCTCGGGAACTCCGCTCGGCCGATTCATCGTTCTTGGCAACGATCTCACGTTGAAGGCGCCGGTGATCGGGCGCACTCCGACGCTCGCGGATTACCGGGACTGGGGCGGCAATGCCGACCGTTTCAACTTCGCGCCGTACAACTACATCATGACGCCGCTGGAGCGCTACGGTGCCTTCGCGGAGGTGAAGCAGGAGATCAATCCCGCCATCAACCTCAGCGCCAAGGTGCTGTGGAACCGGCGTAACTCGAAGAACCAGGCGGCGCCGCTTCCTCTGTTCGTCGGGCCGGCGGCAGGCAACGGCAACCTGCTCGACCGGATCACGATCGATGGCAGCAATCCGTACAATCCGTTCGGCACGCTGAATTCGGGTCTCAATCTCGACAACACCCCGAATGGCGAGACCGCCAATTATGACTTCATCGGCCGCCGTGTCGTCGAAGGGGGCCCGCGCCGTTACTTCCAGAAGGTCGACACGATTTACGGGACGGCCACTCTGGACGGCCACTTCCAGCTCGCCAGCCATGACTGGTACTGGGACATCAACGGGCTCTACGGCCGGAACAAGGCGAAGCAGACCGTTCTCGGCAACATCAACGCCGCCAACCTGGCGGAGGCGCTCGGACCGATCGCCGACTGCACGGGTGCCTGCGTGCCGTTCAATATCTTCGGCGGTGCAGGATCGATCACCCAGGCGATGCTCGACTATGTCGGCTTCGTTCAGCACGACAGCAGCGAGCAGAAGATCTGGGGCGTGACTGCCAACGCAACCGGCGGCCTTCTGGAGCTTCCGGGCGGAACGCTCAGCCTCGCGGTTGGCGCGGAGCACCGCAATTACAGCGGCCGCTTCGATCCCGATCCGGTCGTCGCCGCAGGCCTGGGCTCCGACATTCCGGCGCTACCGACCAAGGGCCACTACGACGTCAATGAGGTCTATGCCGAGATCAATGCGCCGATCCTGTCGCATGTCCCCGGCGCCGAACTGCTCGAATTCGATGGAGCGGTCCGCTTCTCCGACTATTCGACCTCCGGTTCGACGACCACCTTCAAGGGCCAGGCGAACTGGAAGCCCATTGCGGACCTTCGGATCCGCGGCGGCTATTCGGAAGGGTTCCGCGCGCCGACGATCGGCGAACTGTTCGGAACGCCCTCGCGCTTCGACCAGGAGCTGACCGACCCGTGTTCGGCGGACCAGAATCCGAGCGGCCAGGTGCTTGCCAACTGCCAGGCGCACGGCGTTCCGGCGGGATACCAGCAGCTTAATCCGCAGCTGTCGGTCATCACCGGCGGAAATCAGAGCCTGAAACCGGAAACCTCGAAGGGCTGGAACGCGGGCGCGGTCTACAGCCCCGCCTTCATCCCGGGCTTCTCGGTCGAGGCGGACTATTACAACATCAAGATCAAGGGCGCGATCCAGGCAATCGACGCCGGGACCACGCTCGATCGCTGCGTGCTCGACAACGATCCGACGGCCTGTGCGCAGATCACACGTTCCTCGAGCGGGCAGGTAACCCAAATCCGCGGGCTTCTGCAGAACATCGCCGGGATCAATACCGACGGTATCGACGTGAACTTCAGCTACCGGACGCGACCGGCATCGTGGGGAACGCTGGGCTTCACGCTCAACAACAGCTTCCTGTTCAAATATGACGTGCTCGAGCCGACGGCCAACGGGATTGGAACCACGAGCTTCCAGGGCAAGGAACGCGGCAGCCCCGACCAGGCATTCCCGAAGCACAAGGCGATCGGGATCATCGACTGGACCGGCAAATTTTATGGGGCGACGCTGACCGGCCGTTACATCAAGAGCGTCGAAGAATTCCCCAATGGGTTCGACAATCCCGGCGTCAAGATGGACAGCCGTCTCTATGTCGATGCGCAGTTCCGGGTGAACCCGTCGCTCTTCGGCGACCTGGTCGGCCTTGCGATCGGCGTGAACAACCTGTTCGACAAGGATCCGCCGGGCTGCATCAGCTGCGGCCTCAACAACATGGACCCGACGACCTACGACGTTCCGGGCCGTTACTATTACGCGCGGGCGACTCTGAAGCTGTAACCGCCTCCGCAAACTCGGAAAAAAGCTGGGCCTCGGCATTTGCCGGGGCCCAGTTGCATTCGGCGAACTTGAACCTTCCGCGCTTCCGCCCGATGTAGGCGCGGCAGCCAATCACTTGAGGACCGCTTTCCGCCATGGATCACCAGGACATCGTTTCGCAGCTCGTTCCAATCGTCATCGAACAGTCGAACCGGGGCGAGCGCAGCTTCGACATCTATTCGCGGCTGCTGCGGGAGCGCATCGTCTTCATCACCGGCGCGATCGAGGACCACATGGCTTCGCTCGTCACCGCCCAGCTGCTCTTCCTCGAATCCGAGAACCCGAAGAAGGACATCTTCATGTACATCAATTCGCCTGGCGGAGTGGTGACAGCGGGCCTCGCGATCCATGACACCATGCAATACATCCGCCCGAAGATCGGCACTGTCTGCATCGGCCAGGCCGCATCGATGGGAAGCTTCCTGCTCGCCGCCGGCGAGCCTGGGATGCGCGTCGCGCTCACCAACAGCCGGATCATGGTCCACCAGCCGTCCGGAGGCGCCCAGGGAATGGCCGCCGACATTGAAATTCAGGCGCGCGAGATCCTGCGGATGCGCAGCCGTTTGAATTCGCTCTATGCAAAATACACCAACCAAGCGATCGAGGACATCGAGAAGGCCATGGACCGCGACAAGTTCATGGAAGCCGACGAGGCCAAGGACTTCGGGATCATCGACGAAGTGTTCGAGAAGCGGCCCGACCAGGGCGAGGATTCCGGCACAGGCGCGGCGGACGTAATTCCAAGCTGAGGCAAGACGCGCCTGCTGCATGGTGCTGCATGATTCCGGGTGCGGGGCCGCAAGAGAGTTTGCGGGCACCGCTTGCGTGACGGCGAAACGCTGTCATTGAGCGTCAACAGGACTCGATCTGACGAACAGGGGGTCAGATGTTTGCGTGGTTTCAAAAGTTGCTGCCTTACCGTGGCGGCTTCTTCGAGATGTTCGAGGAACATGCGTTGCAGCTTGTCGCAGCCGCGGACGCGATGGCCGACCTTGCAAATAGCGGCGCGAACAACAAGCAAGCGATCCAGGCCATCCACGACCACGAGCATGAAGCGGACCGGATCATCCGCGAAGTGCTCACCACGGTCCGGCGCACCTTCCTGACGCCGTTCGATCGCGGAGCCATCACTTCACTTATCGGCGCGATGGATGATGCGATCGACGAGATGCAGGCGGCTGCCCGGGCAATCGAGGTTTACGGGGTGGATCATTTCGAGCCGGAAATGATCGACATGACATCGATGATCGTCAAAGCTGCCGCACTGACCAACCAGGCGGTCCCGCTGCTCCGCGACGTGGTGACCAATGGCGTCCAGATCCACAAGCTGACCGAGCAGATCGTCGACCTGGAGGGGGAGGCGGACGACGTCCATGCCGATGGGCTGAAGCGGGCGTTTACGACGCACAGCAAGGGCAACCCCATCCAGTTCATCGTCTCGCGCGAGATCTACAAGCACCTCGAGCGGATCACCGACGCTTTCGAGGACGTCGCCAACGAGATCGACGGCATCGTGATCGACCACGCCTGAGCTCAAGCGGATGCACCAACTCGCGCTTCCGCTGCTTGTCGGGCTCATAATCGTCGCGCTGGCGTTCGACTTTTTAAATGGCCTGCACGACGCTGCGAACTCTATCGCCACGGTCGTTGGAACCCGCCTGATTAGCCCGGTGGCCGCGGTCGGATTTGCGGCGTTCTTCAATTTCGCGGCTTTCTTCCTCGCACTTCAGTGGCCCGCGCTGCACAAGGTCGCAGACACGATCGGCAAGGGCCTCATCGACAAGGACCTCGTCACTCCGGCCGTTGTCTTCGGAGCGCTCATCGGCGCGATGTTCTGGAACGTGCTG
>Ga0070658_10004057_pt1 | contig 12008 bp, 13 predicted proteins | sample KBSC13metaG_FD_64664 | JGI IMG/M metagenome (GOLD analysis project Ga0070658, IMG submission 64664) | Corn rhizosphere microbial communities from Kellogg Biological Station, Michigan, USA - KBS C1-3 metaG | ecosystem: Host-associated > Plants > Roots > Rhizosphere > Soil ... | reverse complement strand
CACTTGCTAAACAAACGCTTGCCGCTGCCGAGTGTAATGGGAAAAGTCATCAAACACAGCTCGTCAAGCAGGCCATACTTGAAGTCACTTGATACATCTTTCTCCAGGCTGTCAGGTATCCGCATGAGACTCCGTTTCACGCAATGAGCTCTGAACCCTCAGACGATCTTATTTTTCTCGTACCCACATCGTAGTAAACTCAGCGCGCACTCGAGCGATCTTTGTTGAATTTCGAAGCCATATATATAAGATAAAGCGCCGATAGGCCGACCAGAACGTAAATTATTCTGGAAAGCACACTGTCTTTTCCAAATATTTCGTTGACCAGATTGAATTTAAAAAGGCCTACAAGACCCCAGTTCAGCCCTCCGATGATAGTTAATATATATGCGATCCAATCAACTGCGTTAAATTTCATAGTCCGACCCCCTGTTAGGTATCCTAAGTATTACGCGAACAGTCGCGACTGGATGTAAACTTAATTACTACAGTCCTAACTGCTAGATCCCCAGTCGCCTATTTTCATATAGAGAAGCCCCCATTATAAAGTAGCGACAAACAAAAAAGACACCAAGGTGCCTTTAGATTCCCATTTGGTGCAGCAGGTGGGCAGAAATTCACACCTTATCTCCGATAAGCTGGCTCGTCGGGGGAGATTACGACCGGTGATCGAGCCTGCGCCGGGACACAAAGCTAGTTCCAACTGCCGCAACTATCAAGCTTCCGGCAAGTATGCTCGTAGCTGTAAGGTTCAGGCCTGTGTCGGTTAGGTTCGTGACCGCTAAACCGGCCGGGTCAACAATGGTGCCGTTTACCGTGCCATCTTCATCCAATGCACCACCATCCGTTATCGGGTAGCTTACTTTTATGACAGACTGGCCGCCAATGGTCACAGTGCTAACTATTGCGTTGGTTATGGTCGTATAGTGCTTGGTGTTTGGGTTGTATTTACGCAGTACGAAGTTTGAGCCAGTTAATCCGTAGTAGTACTGCGTAACGGTCGTGGTATAGCCCGCCACGCCACAACTTTGCAAGCTAAAGTTCATGAGCCCAGCAGGGTAACTATAGCCACTATCCTGAGCAGCCTCACTGGCAGACGCGGCAATAGACTGGTTGCTGATCGTACAGGCAGAGCCGGCTTGGAGGAGGGCGTACTTACCGGTTACCGGGTTGATCAACCCAGCCAAATTAGTCTGGGTGCTATCCTGTATGCCATCACCATTTGCGTCGCCAGAGTTTGGTACGCTCGCATCGTTTCCAGATCCGCCATCTTCACCAGTATCCTGTGCAAGACTCGACGCAAAGATGGGGAGCGAACTATCGTCGTTAAAATACCAGGGGCTTGTAAAGTTCCATGCCGGGGATGCAGTATACACAGAAGCGAGCGGGCTGGTTCGATAAAAACTAGCGAGAGTCTGACCGCCTGCCGAACCGCCATTTATAGTATTGCCTCCTGCGTTTGCACCAATAAGTGACGAATTTACGCCGTAGGAGTTAGTGATAGTAGTCTGCCCTGTGTACCCACTTATAGCACCGGTATTCGCGCCTGTGACGGCAAAAGATCCGGCGCTGTAGCTATTGAGAACGGTACTCTGCCAGGAATAACCGAGAATGCCCGCCTCATAGGTGTCGGCCGTCAATGACATATCAGTATATGAATCTTGGATTGTTATAGTGCCACCTTCACCAACAAGCCCCGCGGCGTATTCATTCGTCGTGACTTGGCCAGTAGCATAGACGTTTTTAACGACTCCGCCCGAGTAGAGACCAATTAAGGTGCCGGCAATAGAGCCACCGTCTTTACTGGCAGTAACACTTGCATCTATGATGCCGAGATTTTCGATAGTTGCGTTATTCGTTTTATAAAACATGCCGACATCGAAGTCGGTAGTGTCATTTATATAGAGACCGGTGATTACATGGCCATTGCCGTCAAGCGTTCCTGCAAACCCGCCCGTAGCTTTAATAGGGGTAAACCCGCTACCTGTATTATAAGGGGCAACGTCACAGTCGATATTGCTGCCAAGCTGGAAATATACTCCGGATGTAACACTTAAATCCGTAATACTCTGCAACTGAGCGCACGTATCAATAATGTATGGATCACCAGAAGTACCAGCGCCGGACGCGTAGACAAAATCAGCGTGTGCAGTGCCAGTAAAGAGTACACTCGTAACTAAGGGCAAGCCCGCAAAGAGCAACGTAACCCTTGTCTTCCATTTTCCTGTCTGTTTCACGGCCGCCCCAGTAACTGCTTATGCTTGCAGTATACCATACAGTGTGAAAATGAAAAAAGGACCCCATTTGCTGGGGTCCTTATGCGTATAGTTGTCCTGTTGCTACTTGCGTCGGAACGAGTAGTGGGTACCTACAGCCAGCACGATGAGCACACTAGAAAGAGTGGCGGCAAGCAGAGCGTTATAGCCCGTGTCGGTCAGGTCGGCTACCGCTAAACCAGCCGGATCTACGATGGTGCCGTTTGCTGCACCGTCTTCGTCCAGTGCGCCGCCATCTGTCGCTTGGTAGCTAACCTTGGTCACCGTTTGGCCGCCAATGGTAACTTTGCTAACGGTCGCACCTGTGACCGTCGTATATTTCTTGGCCGCAGGGTTATATTTGCGCAGCACAAAGTTCGAACCAATCACGCCGTAGTAGTACTGTATAACCGTCGTAGTGAAGCCGGCCGTACCGCAGCTCTGCACGGTGAATTTCATGAGTCCTGCCGGGTACGAGTAGCCGCTATCTTGAGCCGTTTGGCTGCCAGCCGTCGAAACACTTTGGCCGCTCACTGTACAGCCTGATCCGGCCTGAACGAGCGCATATTGGCTCGTTACGGGGTTGACCGAGCCGGCGATATTAGCCTGAGTGCTATCCTGTATGCCATCACCGTTTGCGTCGCCACCGTTCGGTATCGTAGGGCCCGTGGCGGGCGCCGCACACGCGCTATCCCACGCGAGGCATGGGTAGCCATCATTGACGCCGGCGTACAGTGCCCAGACGTCGTTTGTAGCAGCATCGTCGTTGGAGGTGCCCGTAAAATCCCAAGCGCTCGTGAGTCCGGAAGTGCTCAGACTCGTGTAGGTAGCCAGGTCCTTCATGGCTGACGTAGTTTCGCCGGTACCCGCACCGGTCGCCTGGCCGCTTGTTTCGGTGTTCCAAAAACTGTCCGTAACCGTACCGCTAACAACCCGGCCGGCAAGTGGGCCTACATTTGTAGTTCCCGATACTGCACCCGTAGCATACGACTGGTTAATCGTGCCACTTCCCGAAGCACCCAAAACTCCCGCCAGGCCACCGACGGCCTGGCCGCCGGTTACATCGCCGGTAGAATAACTGTTCGAGATCAAAGCACCACTGTCCGCCTCGCCGATTATGCCACCGGTATCAAAAGTGCTCGCACTGCCCGTAATCGCTCCTGTAGTGTAGCTCTGCGTCACATGGCCACCGTTGGTACCGCCAATAATGCCGCCGACAGCCCCAAATCCCGTTACATCGCCCGTAGAGGAGTCGCTTGTGTATGTTCCGGATGAGTCAAAGCCCGTGATACCACCGACGCCAGTAGAGTTACCGGCTACCACGTCGGCGCTTGAGTGACTATCGGTAATGGAAGAACCTGCCGCAACGCCGAACAGTCCCCCCACATTGTCGACCGTAGAAGTGATGGTGCCACTCGAACTGACATGTGACGCCGTTGACTGCCGCAGTGCCCCTGCAATAGCGCCAGCACCCTCGTAGCTGCTTGCGTCTGGAATAGTCAACGTAGCGGTGACCGTTATATTAGTAAGAGTGGAGCCGGTGTCAAGCTCACCAGCCACGACACCGACATCATTGCCAAAGGTGCCATCCGGTACCGTTACGCTACCCGCTACGCTCAGGTTCTTGATGGTTCCGCCAGAAACCGTGCCAAAAACACCCACATTTGGATTATCAGCGTCATTAATGGCCACCGTCAGGGTATGATTACCACCGTCAAACGTACCCGTAAAGGTGCCCAAGCCTGCAGCCTCCGCTGCATTGCCGTCGGCACTACAATCAATGCTTTGCGACAGCAGATAGCTCGAGCTGAGATTATTTGCAATCTCCTCAAATTCATCGCAACTGGTGATCACATATGGGCTGCCGCTTGTACCGCTACCACTGCCCGTAAAGGCGGCCCCGGCGTTCGCCAGCGGGGCTGACAAGTTAGCGGCACCAAGCGCGCTCAAGAAAACGCCCGCAATTAAACTATTAGATACCCTAAGAAATCGTTTTTCTTTTCGCACGTTCTGCCCCATTCTGCTACACAGTCTCTATTTATATAGCTTGTGCTTATTTTAGCAATAGATCGCAGCGAAGCAAAGAGTGATCTTGGCGTGGTGTATATTCTCTATTAGCCAGTTGGCAATTTCGTTAGAGTGCCCGGAATCGGACAAGACTCTTTTCGTGGTGCAGCAGATAGATAAAAGTTTCCACTCGATTAGAGATGAACTGTCGCGATGGAGGGTTGTCCTTGAAGTTCCTTATCGAGAGTACTTACTAAGTAAGTGAGCGTAGCGACTTACACCCGGGAGTTGAGGTAGGCTTGCAGGTTCTCGAACACCCGCTCACCTAGTCGTTGCTTAGTCTCATAACTATGACCGGCTACGATCTTCGGGAATACCACGTTTGTTAGATCCTTATATGCCTCGTAGGTAGCGTTACCCGCGGAGTAATCGAACATCGCAAAGTTATTGTCTTTACCGATCCACGCTAAGAAAGCGTCCTTGTCGAAACAGTTTCCCATACTCGCCTGAACTAGCAGTGTGTTCGGTTTCATTAGACCGAACTCATCCGCTGTGACGACTTTAAGATTACTCGGACTGCTGATCACCACAATGTCGCTTGTTTTTAGCAGCTCACTCTTTTCAGAATAGCTAACGCCCTGAGCTTCCCAATCTTGTTTTCGAGTGGGACCGTTGTAGCTCACCCGCATCTTATACGCCAGTGCTAGACATGCTATGGTCTGGCCAAGCGCACCAAGTCCAATGATGCCGACGGTCTTGCCCATAAGCTCTGTGGGGTTCTCGCGCCACTGCTTGCCACACACACCACGCGCTAATGCAACGAGTTGCATAAAGATAAACTCTGCCGCCGGCTCGTCACCATAATGCGCCACGTTCGTGAGAGTAATGCCTTGCTCACTAGTAGCAGTCTGGTCCACGTTTTCTTTTGCAGTACCGCAAATCCCAATATATTTGATACTCGGACAAGCATCCAGCAGCTCTCTGGTCACTTTTGTTCCGGGGCTCACAACTACCGCTTCTGCATCACCAGCTCGCTTTATCAGTTCGGCCGTATCGGGTTGGGCATCTTCACTTGGAAAGGCTAGCGGGTCTTCGGACAGGCTTTGTATTTTTTGTTGGGCTTCAGGGAGTAAATGAACATCGGAAAGGACGAATAGTCTCATGGCCCTATGATAACAAACATGCAAATGGGACTCTAATCAAATCAACAGATAGCCCGATGACAGCCAGCCCAAACAAAAGACACATCTTGCGACGTGTCGTATCTGTTATTCCAATTGGTGTACTTGATGCGCTTTCATTTCAGCACCTTCTGGGGTGGCTACTTGAGAGTATGACTAGTACAGCAGGTCGGTACAAAAGACGGAGGTTTTCTATGAAAAGTATTTAGTATGCCGCACTCAACAGTATCTGTTTTGCTTGCTTAAATTCGGCGCTAGACAAGGCCGCCATCGCCTGAGCTTTCGTTCCCTTAGTTAACCCGATCCCATCGAAGGGCTCACCGCATAGCAGTCCGGCATCTGCCTGACCATTGTTTTTACCCATAAAGAGCAGATAGCCAATATCGCCTTCATTCTTCAGAATGCCGTCAGACCCCTGCAATGCACACCATGGTGAGAAGGTATTTCCATCGTGAGTTACAACACCATCAACATAATACAGATCAGCACCAGAAAGCTTTTGCTTGTCCTGAACATACCAATATGGGCATGCGCCATTATTAGCAGTTGGCATAACCGTATTGTCACAGGCACCACCGATACCGTCTACCTCAGCAAGCCATGATACGGCAAGTGCCCCCGACGGACTTTTCAACTCAAATGAGTCAGCGCTAGGGTCTGTCGAAGAAAGAGCGGGTGTAACAGATTTCCAAGTCGAAGGATACTTGAAGGATAGCTTCTCAAAAGAGGACGTATACGTCTTCCATCCGGCATACGAGTCGCTGGTTGTTGTATTAGTCGTCTTATTATATGTAGGCGCCGTTGCATTGCTCACCGTTGAGTAATCCTTGTTACTCGCCTGTTTCGCGTGATACACATACCAGCTCGTAAATCCTAGGATGCCTATAATGACCAGGAATAGAAGCGCCTCGATAATACTGAAGCCCGTTTGGTCGATCTTTTTCATGGGTAACTCCTTGATTTGATAAGTAGATATTTATTACCTTAAGCATAGTTCAAACGAGGCATTTTATGCAATTAGAATTTACACCCGAGATTACGGAGGTAATTGCAGGGAAATCCGGAATTAAAAAATACGCCTAGCGGCGCATTGTATCTGTTATCTCAAATTGGTGCGCTTAACGCACTTTCATTCCAACACCTTTTGAGGTGGCTATGCATACTATCTAAACGACTGGCTAAGTGGCTCTTCCAGCTGCCCGACCCAGGCAATAAAGGGCGGTCACCCCTTAAACCACCGTCTCGGCTAGTTGTTAAATGAGTTGAGGATTGCGAGCGTATCTTTATACAGCTGGGTTCCTTTTAGGGCGGTAACGTTCAGAGGCACTGGCGCAATCTCCTGCGCATCCGGCACGGAGTTGGTAATAACTTCGATCTGGTAGGTAGCCCCCTTATATGTCTGCATCGCGTCATCTGTAAAAGTATGTGACAACTGGCCGTAGTTCGTATTGCTTATGATCGCCGTGTCAGGCAGCTGAGATCTGTCACCGTCGATCGTACTACCAAAGAAGGTCAGCGAGTCACCCTTGAAAATGCCCGCGGTCAGTTTATCGGACGACTGTAGATACGCAAATGTCGAGTCCTTATAGCTATCCTTGTCCGTAAGGCAGTGGGAATCCTGGGGCGTGTACTTCGCGATCCTTATCGTGTAGTGTTTTAGGTTCGCATTCATTGCAGCGGCAGCTTGAGCGATTTCAGAGCTTGCCGGCGATAGCTTGTACAGCGCGTCTCCGGTACACACCTGCGCCTGCGCTGAATCATCCGTCTTGGTCCACGTCGAAGGATACTTTACAGTAAACCCTAGCCCGGCCGAATTATTTGCCCGCGCACTGCTGCTTGCTGGAGCCGAGTCGGTGGCCGCATAGTTTTTGTCCGCCGCCTGTTTGGCATGATACACATACCAGCCCGTAAAGCTAAGGATACCAACGATCATTAAAATAAGAAGTGCTTCCACAACGCTAAAGCCTGTTTGACTGGTCCTTTTCATAGCAATTCCTCGGATAGATATTTATTACCTTAAGCATAATGTAAGATAGGTGTTTTAAGCAAACGGGACTTACACCCGATTTTACAGAGGTAGAAGCAAGAATATTAGGAATTAAAAAACACGCCTCAAGGCGCGCTGTATCTGTTAAGTCGAATTGGTACGCTTGATGCACTTTCATTCCGACACCTGTTGGGACTGCTAGGAAATTTACAATATGCTTATTTATAAAATTAATCCTTTTCTATAAAGAGAGATATCCTGCATTCAGCTCATGTAACATAGAATATATACATGACAATCGAACGAAATGACGACTACCTCCAACGAATTACCAGGTAAGCGCAGAAGACCAAGTGTCTTACTCTAATCAGATTTACATGGCAGCGATGTCCTCAACGCTTACACTCCGATTTGGACGACGCGCTATGTTAGAGAACGCTTTACGGACTACCGTTCTGCCTCGTTTGTTCGGTACTCAAACAACTCTAAGCAGGAAGGCACTGCTTGAGTCCCACCCCAATACACAGGAAATGGGATATTACAATTCGCACAGCTACCAGACTCCGCTTACACTTCAGCATTTGAGTACGCCGATCTAATAGGTCAGTCGCGTCCAAAAAGCTGGGCCGTTGTTACTCCTAGAGCCAATTTCCCAGCCCGACTTTTACGCCTATAGACAGAGGGAAGTTTCGGTAAGCCAGACGGCTTTTATGCTGCATGCCCGAGTCTTGGCCAGACCGTACTTACCACACCGCCATATCTCTTTGGATTCCAAGAAGGGGCGCTCATAGAACCACCCCAAGAAGTAGCAGACGTGTTGCCGCTTGAGCTTCGTCTAGGCGCGCAAGTACTTACCGCCACTCTCGGATCTTAGATAGCTGCAAATCCTAGAGTTCCTTAAAAAACCTCATTAAACAGAAAACGCCCTGAAGGGCTTAAATCATCAAACTGGTGCGGAGCTACAGAATTTACTTGAACTTTTTGAGGCGTTGGTTAACGGAAGACTTTCAGATACACCAAGTATCCCTTTCTCGCTTAAAAGTAAGGAGCTGGTTATTTATTAGTTAAGCTATGCCAGTTGGCTAAGACTAAGCCCTTTTCTTGAATGTACTCTTTAACCTCAGGATTACATATAGATTTCAGCTCATCCTCACGCGGGTCGTTATATGAGCTATGCTCGCGCAAGTAATCATCTGAATAGCCAGCGTGGGTCATAAGCTCGTTGTATCCATCTGTTGCCTCATCAATGCTTCTTTTTAGTTGAGCAACAGAGCAGTCGTTTGAATTTATGCCAAATGAACCAATGTGCTTAGCGTTGAAGTTGCGGACAGGTATGTTATGGGTTTTGGCATAATCTTCTAATACTTCTTTTATGCCCTCGTCTGTGGTGTGCCGTTTATGAGTATCTATGTGGTCAGGACTTCTGCCAACGATAGCAATAAACTTATTTATTTGCCTTTCAAGCTCAGCAGCAACATTTACAACTCCTTTTAATTCAAGATGTAGCCCGATAGACAAATCGGGAAACTTTGTCAGGTCTTTTGCTTCTTGTGCAACTGTGGCATCGACCATTACAGAGGTGCTGGTAACTATGCCGTTCGTATGAGCTTCAATGATGCCTCTATTAATACTGGAGCTATAGCCAAAGTCATCGGCATTGACAATTAGATATCTGCTCATTGTTCAATGATAGCAAAATACGCCTTGCGGCGTATTTGACAAGTTTAACTAAATTGGTGCGCTTGATGCACTTTCATTCCAACACCTTTTAGGGTGGTTGGAGGCTTGTCGACCTATGACCGTGGGAACCAATAGCTGAGCATCGACGGATGTACGATCTTTATCTGCTCGTATTCCTTCAGATCGAGTAGATCTTTATCGAAAGCAGCCACGATATGTGCGCCCGCTTCGACAGCACACTCTAGAATTTTATTATCGTCCGGGTCACGGACAATGGTGATTTTCTGCTTCGGGTGAACGACTATAGCCACGCGACGGATATCTTGAATAGCTTTAACAACTTCTTCCCTATCAAAACCGAACTTATCTTCCAGTTTGGTCTGCAATTCAAGCAGAATAGCTTCAGACGTAAAGAGCTCGTAGCTAAATAACTTAGAGCCCTTTCCGACTAGATAGCTCCGGGCGAACCCATCTTTCAACGCTGCAGCAATGTAAAAGCCAGTGTCGGGTACTATTCTAAGTTTTGGATTTTGCATATGCGGCAATATCGTCTTCGGTATACAACCCCAATTTCTCTAAAAGCGGAGTTGCTTTAGTCTGAAGTTCTTCTAAGCTCTTTTCTAGTCGCATGCGGGCATACATTGAACGGACGATATCGCTCTTTGATACCTTAGTTTGCTTAGCCAATGATTCAATACCGTCGGCCGTTTCTTCATCAAGTGAAAAGCTTACTGTTCTCATGCTTTAATTCTATTGGTCATAGCATTATTTGTCAATAGATTTACTATTGGTATTTATATTCACTACTCACCCATCGGTGTTGGAACATGGTTCGCAGAAAGTAAAACAGGCCAACCAGTCGAACACTGGATTGGCCTGTTTTACAGGTGTTATGGGAATATCAAAATGGAAAGGTCGCAATTGGTGCGCTCGGGCGCACTTTCATTCCAACACTTTTTAGGATGGCTAGCCGCACTATCTAATAATCAATAATCGTCTTAATTCCTAATTTGGCCGCCCGGTCCAAGAATTGCTTATCATAGCTAAAAAGTCGGGTAATGCCCGCATCAAGCATGAGCTGCAGTAGTAAAGCGTCATTAACCCCCATATGTAATCTATCGCTAAGGCCAGCATATCGTTCGGCAAATGCCAATACTGCACCCGGCTCGATAAGCACCAAATCCGGTATCTTACCAATTTCTTTCACAACCGCGCCAGCAGTAGCAGCACTTATCTTACGGGTAACATGTACCACCTCTTCAATAACGTGGTGTGAGGTACACAACACTACATCATCATCTAACAATCGTTGTATAAGACTAACGACTTCGTCATATCGATCACCAGTCTCATCCAGTGCATACACCAACGCATTGGCATCCAAAAATACCTGGGTGCTAGTCATCGTATTTGCTATCGGCAAGTTCGTTGAGATATTCAGGTGTCAATGGCCGACCAGCCTGTTCCTGCAGGCGTAATCCGCCACCTTTAAATTGGCGATGTACTGCTTGGGTGTTAGAGAATGGCTCTAGGCGAGCGACAGGCCTACCAGCCTTGCCGATAATAATACGCTCGCCGTTAGCGGCCCGCTCAAGCAGCTTAGAGAAGTTAGTTTTTGCTTCGTGTACGTTTATTACATTCATAAACTCTAGTCTACTGGACTACATGGACCATGTCAACATAAATGACATGAGTTAAACGGGTATCCGCGGACAACAGAAAAGCGCCTGAAGGCGCTGATAGTGCAATTTGGTGCAACTGAACAGAATCTACTCAAACTTTTTGGATGGCTCACCGAGCAGGGTAGCATGAGCGCTCCTGTGATGCCTGGTACTCAACCAACCAGCGAGAAGATTATTTATTAGCCGTTACTTATAATGAAATCAGCAGCTAGTTCAGGATGGTACTTTTGTTGATAGGCTAGATCATTCTCTGCAAACATATCCCACTTATCGACATTTTCATTGCCTGCGTCCCGAGACTTACCTCGCGCTTTTGCAATCTCAATAGGCGTATCTACCCAGATTTTGTAATCATAGTAATGAGCAATGTCAGGATTAGAAGAAGAGATACCCTCAACTATTATGTAGCCCACCGATGGTATGATCTTGGGTTCACTAAGAGTATTTGTCTCCCATATTAATTCCTGATAGTCTATAGCTTCGCCACGCTTCGCAGGGGCCAGCACTTGTTGCTCTAAGCGCTTACGATCAAAAGCTCCTTTGTCCCATGAAGGCTCAGTGAGTTTCTCCTTGACGATAAAATCATCAATATTAACAACATACGCGCTACCCAGTGCATCTCGCAATGAATTTGCAAGCGTTGTTTTGCCTGACCCTCCAAAGCCTTCTATTGCTATGAGGAGGGGCCTTTTATTGATCTTGGTGGTTTTTATCGCATTAGCGATCTCTATAATGTTCATTGCTAGGTTTATCATAACAAAATACGCCTAACGGCGTATTCAACAAGTTCATTAAATTGGTGCAGCATAGTTGACGCATTGCAAACATCTGCGCTTGAACGCTGCGATGACTCCCGACTAAAACACCTCGTAGGCGCGTTTGAGTTATCGGATAGCTTACTTGTCTAAACCGCCATGACGAGCTGAGGATTTTCTATCTGAATCCCCAGAAAGCCGTGCTCGCCTATTAATTCATGATAGCCAGGAAAGGTATGATACACGGCCGCACGTTGAAGCTGTAACATTTCGCCTGGACCATCAATCATCGGCTGGAACCCTAGGCCACTAAATCGAGGGATTTGATACATGCCATGAACGGTCGGTGTGAAATAAATTTCTTTAACCGTACATATCATGTCGGAGTCAAACCTAAGGCCTCGTCTCATAGCTTCATCAATGAACTCTTCTTTTCTGTTACTAAGTTGAAAGCGTATACA
>Ga0070658_10004053_pt1 | contig 12009 bp, 13 predicted proteins | sample KBSC13metaG_FD_64664 | JGI IMG/M metagenome (GOLD analysis project Ga0070658, IMG submission 64664) | Corn rhizosphere microbial communities from Kellogg Biological Station, Michigan, USA - KBS C1-3 metaG | ecosystem: Host-associated > Plants > Roots > Rhizosphere > Soil ... | reverse complement strand
CTTCCCGAAGGACGAGCGCGCGGCGCTGGTGGGCGGCGATCCGCGCAAGTTCCACCTGCCCCCGGAGTCCGATATGCGATTCCACTGGGTCGAGGCTGACCTCGCCTCTTTGGATGCCGGCGAGGCCCGAGAGCTCGTCGTCGATGCCTGGCGTATGGTCGTTCCGCTGAAGGTCAGCCGTGCCTACGATCTCGCCCATCCCGACGGCCCGGGTTGAACGACGTGTCACGCGATCGGGTGATCCACCCAGGCCCGATTCCGGATCACGACGACGGCGAGCGGAATCAGCACCAGCAGCGCCAACTCCGACAGCAGCGGAAAGCTCGTCGCCGCGAGCAGCGGGCCGGCCACGAAGGCGGCCGTCGCTCCCAGGAGGTTGGCCAGGGCATCCACCGCGCCCTGAGCTGACGCACGCGTCTCGTCAGCCACCGTGCTGGCGAAGAGAGCCGAGCCGGCGACGTTGATGAACGACCAGCCGATGCCGAGCAGGAGGAGCGCGGCAATCATCCCTCCCATCGTGCCCGAGCCGATCGCCGAGGTGACGAGCGAGACGACCAGCACGCAGATGCCGACGACCATCGCGATGCGGTGACCGGCGCGATCCACCAGGATGCCGACCACGGGCGCCAGGCCGTACATGCCGGCCACGTGCAGGCTGATCGTGATCCCGATGATCGTGATCGTGTCGCCGTCGTCCGCCATGTGGACGGGCGACATGGTCATCACCGAGACCATCACGATCTGGGCCGTCACGATCGCGAGCACGGCCAGCCGGACGCGAGGGTTGGTACGCAGTTCGAGAGCCAGCACCCGGATGCCGCCGCGGCGCCGGCCGATCTGCTGCGTCGAACCCTGGGCGCGGGCGAACAGCAGGGGATCGGGTCGCAGCGCGATGAAGACGACGACCCCGCCGAGCAGCAGGAACGTTCCCGCGATCAGGAACCCGCTGGCGAACACGGTCAGACCGGTGGCCCTGCTGATCCAGATCCCGGGGACCCCGAGGTTAGGCCCCAGCACCGAGCCGAGGGTTCCGACCCAGACCACGAGGGCGAGCGCACGTGCGCGATGGTTCGGGGCCGCGAGATCGGTCGCCGCGAACCGGGCCTGCAGGCTGACGGCCGAGCCGGCTCCGACCAGCAGCAGGCCGGGGAACAGCGCCGCCGCCGAGAGGGTCTGGGCCGCGTAGACGACGATGAATGCCCCGATCGAGGCGATCAGCCATCCCAGAGTCAATGCGCGGCGGCGTCCCCATCGTGCCGCGATCCCTCCGAGCGGCAACCCGAGCACGGCGGCGCCGAGGGTGCTGGCGACGCGCGCGAGCCCCGCCCACGAGGGATTCGCGGTGACCTGTTCGGCGAGCAACACGCCGATCGTCGGTGCGACGCCGATCCCGACCATTCCGACGATCTGCGAGATGACGAGAACGACGAGGGTGCGGCGCTGGACTCGAGAGGTGTCGCTTGGCGGCGTCGCGGTGGTCGGTGTCGCCGTCATCCGTGGTCAGGATCGAGCGCGGCAGTCATGACGACGAGACTACGCCCGGCTACTTCCGCCGAATGATGAAGCCCGCCACCTACCTCCGCCGACAACGACGGCGGGCCGCCCACCCGAAGGTGATGATGAATGGGCTCCCGCAGGTCGAACCGTCGGCCTAAGCTGAACTCGATGCGCGGCGTCTTTGGTGATCTGGAGCAGCTCCAGCCGGAGTTGATATCGCGCCGCACCATCGCCTATGCAGTCGACCAGAGATCGACGAAGTTCCTCTCCGGATATGAGCTGTTTCTTGATTCAGTCCCAGATGAGTCACGGGCGCTGAACTCTGTGGAGTTGGCAATCGAAGCGATCGACGCAGCCACGGGCAGGTTGCTAGCGGACCCGGCGACCCTCCGAGCCGCGGCGATCTTTTTCGGAAACATGCTGTCGCGAGAGGCGGAGGATGCTCGCTGGGTTGCTTTCGACGCCGATTCGCTAGAAGTGTGGAGAGGCGGAAATGGCGTCGACGTGGTCGAGTGCGTAGGTCGATGCTGTCGTGGGAGCATCGACCTACGCACTGTAGCGGCCGCTTTCCTGGGGCCGCGTACTGGCCGCCCTCTCTAGGTCCCGCAGTTCTGCAGGAAGGGCGTCAACTCGTCGTATGCACTGGCTGTGTAGCTCTGGTTGCCGAACGTCACAGTGCCGGTGCCGATGACTTTGTAGCCACTGGCGTTCGTGTTATTGCAGTTGTAGCTGACGAACGTGTGCATGAACGTGCCGATGGCAGCGTATGTGGTGTTGTAGCCGACTTCGTCCCAAGTCCCCCAGTTCGGGTTGTAGTGACCAAGGGCCGCTGCTTGATGCCCAGCCGTGAATGCAGTGCTGCACGACGTGTAGACGTCGCCCTCGATTAGCAATCCAGAGCGAGAAAGCAGGACAGTGAGGCTGCAACCTGAAGGAAATGCATTCGGGACTGGACCACCCTTCGTAGCCGCAGTTGGGGTGTAGCTGCCGCTCGCGACGGAGTAGGTCGCCCCCTCGGACTTGAGCTTCGCGATCTGAGCGAGTATGACGGGATTGTCGCCGGAGTAACCTCCGTCCGACGCGTCGCCTGGCGCAGCTTGCGCCGGACTCGCGACGCAAAGTGTGGCTAGCCCGGCTGTGGCTACGCACAGCGCCCACCACCTCTTCCTGATTTTCATGGTTTTCCTTTGCTACGGATCCCACGACAGGATGCCCCAGTGGCCCTGATCCGAAATCAGGATCGCTGTAGTGACTAATCATCACAAGTCGGCAAAAGTGCCGACTGACGCTGCGCCGCGCTGCTCTTTCGGCTGGCCAAAATCTGCTCGCTCCCAGGGTTACGTAAGCCGACGCACCAGTCCTTCATATCGCCAGCGGTCATCCCCCGACTGACCCAGATGACGGCGGGCCGCCCACCCGAAGGTGAACGGCCCGTCGTAGTTCGGCGATGCGCGACGGGTCAGCCGCGGCGTCCGCGCTCCTTCTGGGCGAACAGCACTCCGGTGACGATGAGGCCGGCGGCGAACAGCACCGCGATGATGGTCGCCAGGCTCGCGATCGAGACTCCGATGCGCGGCAGCAGGTACACCGGGCCCAGGGCGGTCGTCACGATGAAGATGATCGCGGGAAGGTTGCGCACCTCCTTGCCGACGTACAGCAGGATCGCGGCGATCAGGCCGGCGACACCGGCGACGAGTGCTGCGATCGTGATCAGCACCGCCGGCAGTCCGAGCCCGAAGGCCGCGAGCGCGAGCACCAGCCAGCCGACGGCCGCAGCGATCAGCAGCACCTTGGTGAGCGTGCTGTTGACGGCGCCGATGCCGAGAACAGCGAACGCCACCGCGATCGCGAGGTAGGCGATTGCGAGCAACCAGCCGCCGACGGCGACGCCGACCAGGGGCAGGATCACGGCGAACGCGAGAAGCACGCCCGCCACGATGAAGATGATTCCGGCGGTCGATCGCCGGGACATGGAGACAGCAGCCATTGGTTTCTCCTAGGGGGTAAATGGGTGGCCCGAGTCTAGGGGTCCGCGGCGGTGCTAGCCCACCGGCCGGCGTAAGTACGTATACTTACAACATGGACCAGCCGCGGATGACCACGGGCGACGAGGCGCAACGGATTCCCGGATATCTGCTCTGGCAGGTTTCCAAGTTGTGGCAGCGTCGCCTGAACTCCGCGCTCGCGGACCTCGACCTCTCCAGCACCCAGGCCGTCATCTTGATGAATGTTCCCCGGCTCAACCAGGAGCGGAGGGCGGTGACCCAGTCAGCTCTCGCCGAAGCGACGCGGATCGATCGGATGACCGTTTCGCAGTCGATTCGCACACTCGAGCGCAAGCGGTTGATCACCCGCGTGCCCGCGCCGACGGATCGGCGCGCCTACCACGTCGAGCTCACCGAACGCGGCGTTGCCGTGGCATCGAGTGCTCTGGAGCGGATCAGCGCATCGCATGCCGCGTTCTTCGAACCCCTGGAAAGCGACCTTCGGCTTTACGTCCAACTGACCCAGCGACTCATCCAGGCGAATGTCCGATACGACAGCGAATAGGGATAAGTGACGAGGAAGAGACCAATGAAAAGGGACACCGCGAGTGCACGGCAGAATCTCGTCCTGCACCGAGGAACCATGGTGATGCTCGGCCTGCTCGTGGTCCAGTTCGGGGTCGGGATGTACCTCAACTTGTTCGTGACAGTGCCGGAATCCCACCCGGGGACCGGAGAATCGTACCTTCCGAGCATCCCCTGGGCGCTTGCCGGGGGCGACGGGGTCGCCCTCGCCATTCACGTTGCCGTGTGGATCCTGCTCACTCTGGGCGCGGTGGCGCTGGTGGTCCGCGGCGCCATGAGTCGCCGGAGGGCGCCCATCATCGGCAACTCGCTCGGCTTGCTTTTCGTGCTCTTCGCAGGCTCTGGCGGTCTGACCTTTCTGAATCGCGGCGGGGACGATCACGAGTCGCTGCTCATGGCTCTCACCTTCATGCTCGCGCTCGGCGCCTACGCGATCACTCTCTTCGTCGATCGACCGGCGACGAAGACTTCGACGTAGGGATGTCGATTCGCCCCTCGTTCAGTCGTCACCCTTCAGAGAGCACCACTCAACACCGCTCAACGAAGGGGAATCAGCAATGTCACGAATCGTCGTCGTCAACAACCTCACACTCGACGGGGTCATGCAGGCACCGGGCCGCGCGGATGAGGACCCCCGCGACGGGTTCGAGTACGGCGGATGGGCCGTGCCCTACAACGATCAGGTCAGCGGACAGTTCATGGCAAGCCACATGGCCGGCACCCGCGCCATCCTGCTCGGCCGGCGCACCTACACCGATTTCGCCGGATACTGGCCGAAGCAGGGTGACAACCCGTTCACGAAGGTGCTGACTGCGACGCCGAAGTATGTCGCATCGCGCACGCTCGATCCGCAGCAGGACTGGGCGAACACGATCGTGCTCGATGGTGCGGGCGGCGGCGACGCGGTGCCGGCGATCTCGGATCTTCGCTCGGAAGAGGGAGGGGATATCGTGATCATGGGCAGCGGAGAGCTCGTGCGCTCCCTCGCCCGTAGCAATCTCATCGACGAGTACCTTCTGCTGATCCACCCGCTCGCGCTGGGCTCCGGGCGCAGGCTGTTCGACCAGGAGGTGCGGCTCTCGCTGGCCGAGAGCCTGATCACCACCACGGGCGTGGTCATCGCCACCTACCGCCCGGTTGCCGACGGAGAGGCCGACTGATGCGATACTCGCTCCTGCTCAACTACTCCGAGGCTGGCGGCGCGCAGGTGTCCGCCGAAGCCATGGCCGAGTGGCAGGCGGCATTCGACGCGTATGCGAACTCGCTGGATGCGGCGGGCGTGCTGCTCAGCGCGGACGTGCTGCAGCCCACCGCGGCATCCACCACCGTCACCGCGCGCGGCGGCAGCCTTCAGGTGCAGGACGGGCCGTTCGCCGACACCAAGGAGCAGCTCGGCGGCGTGTTTCTGATCGACGTCCCCGACCTGGATGCCGCACTCGCCTGGGCCGAGAAGTGCCCGGCGACGCAGTGGGGCACCATCGAGATCCGCCCGACCGCGGTCTACTTCAGCGGCGGGCAGTGGAACCAGGCGTAGCCGCCGCGCGGGCGGAGGAGGTGGCGCGGTCATCCTACGGGCGGCTGCTCGCCGTGCTCGCCTCCCGTACGGGCGATATCGCCGCAGCGGAGGATGCGCTGGCCGACGCCTTCGAGCGCGCCCTGCGCACCTGGCCGGAGTTGGGCATCCCCGACAATCCGGAGGGCTGGCTGGTCACGGTCGCGAAGAACCGCTGGCTCGACGCGCTCAAGGTTCGGCGCCCGCGAATCGAGCCGGTCGAGGTCGCCCTCCCCGAGCTCGACTCCATCCCCGATAAGCGACTGGAGCTGATGTTCGTGTGTGCGCACCCGGCCATCGACGCAGCGGTGCGCACGCCGCTCATGCTGCAGGTGGTACTCGGATTCGAGGCATCCGCGGTCGCTGCCGCCTACGCGATCCCGACCTCGACCATGGCTCAGCGCCTGGTGCGTGCAAAGCAGCGGATCCGGGACGCCCGCATCCCGTTCGCGGTGCCGTCCCTTGCCGACATGCCGGCGCGACTGCCCGCTGTTCTCGAGGCCGTCTACGGCGCCTACGCGATCGACTGGCACCTGATCTCGGGGACGACCGTTCGCGACTCGCTCTCCGCGGAGTCCCTGTTCCTCGCCTCGCTCCTGGCGACGCTCCTGCCCGACCCCGAGACCTTCGGCCTCGCCGCGCTGCTGTCGCTCTCGATCGCCCGCACCCGTGCTCGCACCCGAGATGGTGCGTTCGTCCCGCTGGAGGATCACGACACGGAGCTCTGGGACCGTCCCTTGATCGCGCAGGGTGAGGCGCTTCTGCGCCGTGCCCATTCGTTCGGGAGAATCGGGCGCTTCCAACTGGAAGCGGCGATCCAGTCGGTGCACTGCGCCCGTGCGGTTTCAGGCGTGACCGACTGGGTCGTGCTTCGCCGGCTGTATTCCGCCTTGCTCGAGGTCGCGCCCACGCTCGGGGCACGGGTGTCGCTGGCAACGGTGGTCGGGCGGATCGAAGGGCCTGCCGCCGGACTCGCTGTTCTCGACGAGTTGGGCGAACCGGTGTTTCAGCCGTACTGGGCTGCGCGAGCGCATCTGCTGCGGGAGGCGGGGGAGCGCAACGCGGCGAAGGCGGCGTATGCCAGGGCGATCAGCCTCACGACCGATGCCGCCTCACGGATGTTCCTGCGTGGTCGGATGGCTTCCCTTTCCGAGCCCGGAGACGCCGAGGCCACCGCCCGCCCGCGCTGAAGGGCCGGCAGCTCAGCCTGAGGTGGGGCGAAGCAGCCTCACGAAGTGCAACCCGCCCTCGCGCAGCGCGGCGCGCACGTCCGCCGGTGAGACATCCGGACGTCCCTCGATCTCCTGAGTTCCGTCCAGGTAGACGCGGACCTTGGCCGTCGCGTCGCCGCGATCGGTCTTCCAGAGCTCGCGGTAGGCGGCATGCCGACCCTGCTGCCGCGCCGGACGGTCTTCGATCGGCTCTGCCAGGGTCATGGTTGCTCTCCTCGATTGCGCGGAGAGGTTGGACGCCTCAGTCAGCGCACCAACTCCCCGACGCACAGAACGATAGGCCGGGCATCCAGGCGCCTCAAGGCCCTTGCGCGGCGCCCGCGCATGAGCAAGAGGGGCACGAGCTAGGGTTCGAGACCGACGTCAGTGGTTGCGCAGCTCCGAGATGAGTTCGCCCTTGCGCTTGCCCGAGTACCCGCGCAACCCCAATTCCTTGGCGCATTTGCGCAGTTCGGCCACCGACATATCGTCGTAGTCGCCGGCCTTGCCGCCTGTGCGGCCGACGGCCGACCTCCCACGCGCCGCCGCGGCGTTGGAGATGCGGGCGGCCTTCTCCTTGCTGTCGCCTTCGTCCCGGAGCTTCTCGTAGAGCTCGGGATCCTTGAGCGAGTTGATGCGATTGCTGGGTGTCATGACACCAGGCCTACGCCGCTCCGGGCGCACCTCAACGGGATGCCCAGGGGCTTTTCAGGCGGAGGTGGTCCAGACTCGCATACTCGGCCCGTCCCCCATCCAATAGTGTTCGGGGTACCGAGCGACGAACGGGGGTTGACCTGATGGGAATGCTGTTCTACGGGGCCGGACGCCTGCCGATCCGGCTCGATGACCGGGTGCTCGCCCACCTGAAGGCCGTCGCCACCGCCAAGATGCGGCGAGGCGAGGGCTTTCTCATCTCGTGGACGGATGCGGCCGAGGTCGGCCACGGACGCAGTTCGGTCTGGGTGCACCCGTACACCGACCTCCACTACAAGTTCGACGGCAATACGCCGCCCACCCTCGATCCGGCGATCCTCGAGGAGCTGAACGTCGAGTCGATCCAGGCCCGGGGCATCGAACTCACGGATGCCACCCTGGCTCACAGCCCGCGCCACCGGTAGTCCTTTCCCCGGGCGGCATCCCGACACCCGTGCGTGTCGACCGCGCTCAGACCCCGTAGAAGCGGGCCGCCGTACGCCAGGCGAGCTGTTCGCGCTCGCTGGGGCTGGCGGCCAGCCCCAGGACCATCGAAAGCCATCGACCCGGGGGAAGCTGCCGGGGCAGCATCGAAGAAACGGGCCAGTCGCTGCCTACCATCGCGCGGTCCGCGCCGAAGGCGTCGAGCGCGATCTCGAGCCAGGGCCGCGTCGCGGAGAGGAGCTCCTGGTCGTCACGCAACTCTGGGGGCAGCCCCGAGAGTTTCACGCTGACCTGCGGCAGAGCGGCGAGCCGGCGCAGGTCACGCTCCCAGGTTCCGTCATCCCCGGTCGCGATCGGCGGCTTGGCCAGGTGATCGAGCACGACCGACAGCTCGGGCACCCGCGCCAGCAGCGCGGTCAGGGCGGCGAGTTGGTGGTGCCGGATGCACGCGTCGAACGGCAACTCCGCCGTTGCGAGAGTGCGCAAGCCCTCGAGCAGGCCGGGATCCTCGAAGAACGACGGCGGCTCATCCTGCAGCATCCGGCGGATGCCGACGGTGCGGCCGGCGGCCCGCAGTACCGCCAGATCGTCGGCGACTGCCCTGCCTTTTTCTAGGGACGCGTGAGCGACGACGCCCAGCAGCTCCGGCCATCCGAGGGACTCGGCCCAGGCGACCTCGCCCGCCTTGCTGGTTGGGCCCGCCTCGACGAAGATGACCCCGCTCGTCGCCGGCGATCCGGCCCGGTATTCGGCCGGAAGGTAGGGACGATCCAGTTCCCCCTCCAGCCAGGAGTACTCCAGCGCCGTCGGATCCCAGATGTGCACGTGGCTGTCGATGAGGCGTGCGCCGTCGGTCTGGTCTGCGGCTCCGTCGGGCATGCGCACAGCATAGGCAATCCGGAGGAGCGGGCCGACGACGCTCGCAGCGGATGTGGGCGTCATCCCCCGGGCGATACGGTACTTCTCGAAGCCACACGGAAGGTGACGCAGAGTGCCGAAGGCCGAGGAGCCGACACGCCGCAAGGCGCCCACGCTCTATGACGTCGCCCGCGTGGCGGGTGTCTCTCACCAGACCGTGTCGCAGGTCGTCAAGTCGGGTCCGAACGTGAAGCCCGAGACGCGTCGTCGCGTCGAGGCCGCGATTGCGCAACTGAACTACACGCCGAACATGGCGGCCCGCACCTTGGCAACCGCGAAGTCCCACCGGATCGGTGCCCTGTTCTTCGATCGCTACGACGAGGTCGGGCCCACTCGGACTATGCAGGCAGCGGTCGACCATGCGAGGGATGCCGGATTCGTCGTCGACATCGTCGGGTTCGATCCACGGAGCCCGACTCGCATCGACAGTGCCGTCGAGATCGTGCTTCAGGCGGGAGTCGCCGGCATCCTGGTGTTCGCGCCCACCGCCGAGGTCATCGACGCCGTTCGGCAGCACGACGTGCCCGTGCCGGTCGAGTTCGAGTCCATCGCCGCCTCGGCGAGCACCGGGCCCCGAATGGGCATGAGAATGGCCGCCGAGTACCTGGCCGATCTGGGGCACCATCGCTTCCTCCACGTCTCGGGGCCACTGTCGTGGGTCCCGGCGCAGGACCGAGCGCATCAGTTCCACGCCGTCATCGATGAGCGTGAGCTGGTTTCCGTCGCGGATTTCGAGGGCGACTGGAGTTCGCGGTCCGGCTATGAGGCGGGTCTGAAGATGCCGCTGGACCAGGGCGTCACCGCCATCGTCGCGGCCAACGACCAGATGGCGCTCGGGGTGCTCAAGGCTTTGAAGCAGCGCGGGATGCGCGTTCCCCGGGACATCAGCGTGATCGGGTTCGACGACATTGCCGAGGCTGGGTACTTCGAGCCGGCGCTGACTACGATCTCGAACGATTTCGAGGGCCAAGGGCGCATGGCGATGGACGCGCTGCTCTCGGCGATCGACCCGCTCCGGCCGCGCCAGGTGGTGTCGAGTCGCGATCCCGTGCTGATCGTGCGCGAATCGACGAGCGCGCCGGCTTGAACAACATCCGTTCGTCCGTAACTTTCGCGCAACGGGGGTTCTGAGCGCTCAGAAATGCTGCTATCGTCTCCCCGACTGATTCTTAGCGCTCAGAAGCATGGGCGCGATTCGACGACGGAGTCCAGCACACGTGAACCGGAATGCACCGCACTCTCCCGATTTCTCGGGGGTTCTCTTCGGGGCCGCCTATTACGCGGAGTACCAGCTCGCCGACCGCATGAACGAAGATCTCGATCTGATGGCGGCGGCCGGTTTCACGGTGATCCGGGTCGGGGAGTCGGTCTGGTCGACGTGGGAGCCGCGCGACGGGGAGTTCGACCTCGAGTGGCTGCTGCCCGTTCTCGATGGAGCGCACGCGCGAGGGATCGGCGTCATCCTCGGCACTCCGACCTACGCGATCCCGCCGTGGCTGCAGGTGAAGCACCCCGAGCTGGCTGGGCAACGCGCCACCGGTGTGCCGACGCCGTGGGGCTCGCGGCAGGAGGTCGACTACTCGCAGCCGCTGTTCCGCGGCTACGCCGAGCGCATCATCCGCGCCGTCATCTCGCGCTACGCCACCCACCCGGCGGTCATCGGGTTCCAGGTCGACAACGAGCCCGGGCTGATGGCGTTCCACAATCCTTTGGCGTTCGAGGAGTTCGTCGAGCGGCTGAAGCGCCACTACGGCGACGTCGAGACGCTCAATCGCGAGTGGGGTCTCACCTATTGGTCCCATCGGATCGCGGAGTGGACCGAGCTCTGGGTGCCCGACGGCAACCAACTGCCGCAGTACGACCTCGCCTGGCGCCGCTACCAGGCCGACCTCACGACCGAGTTCATCGCCTGGCAGGCATCCATCGTGCGCGAGTACTCGAGTGCGGGGCAGTTCGTCACGACCTGCATGCAGTACCCCCGGCCGTCGGCGCACGACGTGCACCTCGCCGCCGAGCTCGACGTGACCGCCGCGAACCCGTACTACGGCATGCAGGAGCACCTCGCGTTCGACAAGGACCTGCTGCCCATCACCCACTGGTCGACGACCGGCGTCTGGGGTCTGCTGCGTCAGGCCGACCGGGCGTGGTCGTCGAAGCAGCAGCGCTACCTGGTCACCGAAACCAACGCGCAGTCGATCTCCGGAGCGGAGCAGAACTACCCGGGGTATCCCGGGCAGCTGCGCCTGGCGGCGCTCGCCCTCATCTCGCGCGGCGCCGCGATGATCGAGTACTGGCAGTGGCAGACCCTGAACTACGGCACCGAGACCTACTGGGGCGGTGTGCTCCCGCACAGCCAACGACCCGGTCGGGTGTATCGCGAGGTCGCCGAGATCGGAGCCTTGCTGAAAGAACTCGGCGGCACCCTCGATGGTTTCGTTCCGGATGCCGACATCACCCTGGTGTACTCGAACGAGAGCAAGTGGGCGTTCGAGTTCACGCCGCCCCTCCACACGGCCGCGGGCCTGCCGGACCGCACGGCGTACTCCACGATCTTCGACGCCTTCCACCGAGGCGTCATCGAAGGCGGCGCACAGGCGCGCATCGTGCACACCAGCCAGTTCGGTGCTGATCCCGCCGCGTTCGCGACGCAGCATCCCGTGCTGGTCGTACCGGCGCTGTACATCGTCGCGGATGACGAGCTCACCTTCCTGCGCGACTACGCGGCGGCGGGCGGGCACCTGGTGCTCGGCATCCGGACGGCCTACGCCGACGAGGAGGCCCGCGCGCGGGTGGCCGTCGCGCCACCGACGCTCGCCGAACCCGCCGGCGTCTGGTATGAGGAGTACTCCAACCTCGACACTCCCGTCGCCGTCACGGGTACCGACGACTTCGCGGCGTCCGAGGGTGCCCACGCCACGCGCTGGCTGGACTCGCTGCACCTCGACGGTGCCGAGACGATCCTCGGCTACAACCATCCGGAGTTCGGACGCTTCCCCGCGATCACCACGCGCGTCGTCGGCGCAGGTCGGATCAGCTACGTGGGAACGCTGCCGAACCCGGCTCTCGCCGCCGACATCGCGCGCTGGCTGGTGGCTGAACCGATCGCGGCGGGGTGGACCCGGGA
>Ga0070658_10004052_pt1 | contig 12009 bp, 15 predicted proteins | sample KBSC13metaG_FD_64664 | JGI IMG/M metagenome (GOLD analysis project Ga0070658, IMG submission 64664) | Corn rhizosphere microbial communities from Kellogg Biological Station, Michigan, USA - KBS C1-3 metaG | ecosystem: Host-associated > Plants > Roots > Rhizosphere > Soil ... | reverse complement strand
TTTCCGAACCTCTACTCACCGCACTTTCTCTTCTCCAGCAGTGATGGACGAATTCGGTTATCTGTCAGTTCTGCTCTCGATCATCATCGGCCTTGCGATCACTCAACTGCTGTTGGGCTTTCGCGGGCTCGTGCTGGCGCGCGCCCGGCTGGTGCCGTATGCGCCGCCGGTCGTCTGGGCGGTGAGTCTGGTGCTGATCGCGGTGCAGTCGTGGTGGGCGATGTTCGGGCTGCGCGAGCAGACGACGTGGACCTTCCTGCAGTTTTCCGTCGTGCTCGCCCAGACGATCCTGCTCTACATGCTGGCGGGGCTGGTGCTCCCCGACTTCGTCGGCGAGAAGCCCATCGACTTGCGGGCGCACTACTACGAGCATCGCGGCGTCTTCTTCGGCGCCGCCGTCGCCAGTGGGCTGGTGAGCCTGGCCAAGGACCTCATCATCAGCGGCCACCTGCCGGCCGCGCCTAACGTTGCGTTCCACGTCGTCTACATCGGGACGGCGCTTGCCGCCGCCCTGACCGCCCGCGAGTGGTACCACCGGCTGCTGGCGCCGGTGATCCTCGCCCTCTTCTGCATCTACATCATGGTGCTGTTCACCCGGCTGCCCGGCTGATCGCGGCCCGCTCCCTGCAATCCGGGTCGGGCCACCCTCAACCGCACCCGATCATGCGCGAAGAATCGCTGTGGAGACGCACCACCGACCTCACCCCGCACCGGGCGCAGCTGCCGCGTGAAGTGGACGTCCTCGTCGTCGGAGGTGGGATTACCGGACTGACGTCGGCCTACCTCCTGGCGCGCTCGGGGAAGCGCGTCGCCCTCGTCGACCGCGAGATCGTCGGCGCGGGCGAGACCGGGAACACGAGTGCGCACCTGACCGCGATCTCGGACCTGCGGCTGAGCGAGATCGACAAGCGCTTCGGCCGCGAGGCCGCGCGGCTGGTCTGGGACGGCGGTGCGATCGCGATCGACATGATCGAGTCGATCGCGGAGCGCGAGTCGATCGACTGCGGCTTCGCCCGCGTGCCGGGGTGGCTGATCTCGCCGTACTTCGACGACACGCGCGACGACCAGATCCGGAGCGACGCCGACGTCGCCCGGGCGATCGGGGTCGAGTGCACCTATCGCGACCACGGGCCGTTAGGCGGGAAGCCGTCGGTCGGCTTCCCCGACCAGGCGGTCTTCCACCCGCTGCGCTACCTGAACGGGCTGGCGATGGCCGCCGAGCGGGCAGGGGTGATCATCGTCGAGCATGCTGAGGTGAGCGAGGTGCTCGAGGATCCGCTGGTCGCGGTGGTGAACGGACAGAACGTCGCCTGCACCGACGTCGTGATCGCGACCCACGTGCCGATCGTCGGCGCGACGCCGTTGACGAAGGCGACGCTCTTCCAGACGAAGCTCTACCCGTACTCGACCTACGTCATCGGCGGGCGGATCGACGACGAGGTCGCCCCCGGCCTCTACGAGGATACGGCGTCGCCCTACCACTACCTCCGCGTCCATCGCGACGAGCGGGGGCTGTACGCGATCTACGGCGCCAACGACCACAAGACGGGGCAGGCCAGCGACACCGACGACTGCTTCGCGAAGACCGCGCTCCAGATGAAGCAGCTCCTGCCATCGGTGCGCATCGATGCGCGGTGGACGGGACAGGTGATCGAGACCAACGACGGGCTGCCCTTCATCGGCGAGAACGCGCCGCACCAGTACATCTCGACCGGCTACGCCGGCAACGGCCTGACCTTCGGAACGTTAGGCGGCTTGATCATGCACGACGCGATCACCGGCGTCGCCAACCCGTGGCGCGAGCTGTTCGAGCCGTCGCGGAAGAAGCTCGATGCGACGTCGATCGGCAACCTCGTCACCGAGAACTTCGACTATCCGCTGCACTTCGTCCTCGACCGGCTCCGCCGCAATCGCAGCGATACCGTCCGCTCGATCAAGCCAGGGGAAGGGAAGGTGCTGACCATCGGCGGCAAGGCCGTCGCCTGCTCGCGCAAGGACGACGGCACGCTGGTGAAGGTGAGTGCGGTCTGCACCCACATGGGGTGCCTCGTCCGCTGGAACAACTCCGAGCGCACGTGGGATTGCCCCTGCCACGGGTCGCGCTTCACCGACGAGGGACTCGTCCTCGGCGGACCGGCCGAAGCGGCGCTCGAGAAGATGGACTGAGGCGACCGGGTCGTGGCGGCCCGCGAGGCCTTTCGCTCGCGGAGCCGCACTTTCGGCGGTCAGGCGAGCTGAGCTCCGGCCCGGTCGCGGCGGACGAAGACGAGCAGCAACAGGGGCACGACGACCCCGAGCAGCGTCGCGAGGACGGAGAGCCGCGGCGCGAAAACTGCCGCCAGCACGATCGCGGCGAGACAACCGGCCGCAGCGCTGTGGACGATCGAGGGCGCGCTCCGTGCGCCCCGGAGCAGCGCTGCACCGGCGACGACGAGCAGCAGTCCGGCGAGCGTGCCTAACGCGCCGGCGGTCAGCGCATATCCGTCGCGAGCGGCGATCCCGCCGTACCATCCCTCGGCCGACGCGTTGAACGCCTCGAACACGCCGACGAGCGCCGATACGATAGCCAGTGCCTTCATCACCCGGCCCTCCGGTTGAAAGTGCGATCCATCGGCCCCGCGGAGCGCGTCGATGCGCTGCCGGGGTGCGCTGCGGATCAGGTCCCACACGATGCGCCGCCAGAATGCAGCCGCACTCTCGCCGCTCGTCGCTGCGGCGAGGCGCTGGTCACGGAACAGCAGTGCCATCTCGGCGCCGAACTCGGTGCGGAAGCGGCGCGGATAACAGCGCAGCAGGAGTCGATAGGCGCGCTCGGCGGCGCTCATGCGGTCCTCCCGCCGAGCAACTTCTTCTGGCGAGCAGTACGAACCATCGATTCCAATCGGCGTGCCTCGGCGCGCGCGACCGCGAGTCCCAACGGAGTCAGGCGATAGTAGCGGCGGCGTTCCTCGCCCGCGTCGGTACCCGCGCGTTCACCCGCTTCGACGACGAGTCCATCGGCGAGCAGTCGCTTGAGCGAGCCATACAGGGTACCGGGACCGAGCCGGACCGACCCGTCGGTTCGCTCCGCGACCTCCTGCATGATCGCGTAGCCATGCCGTTCGCCGTCGACGAGAGCGACGAGGATGTGGAAACTCGCCGAGGGGAGCGGGACGTACGACTCCGGCGCCGGATCGTGGTTCGCCTGTTTCATCGTTCCCTGGGAGTATGACGGCGACCGATATATCAACAACCGATATAGTATCAGTCCGCCGCCGAGCCGTCAAGGACCGGCTCCTGCCCGTTCTATCCGCGTTGGCCGCACTCGCGTAGCTTCGCCGCATCGCGTGCTTCTCACCCCTGCCGGACAATTCGATGAACCCTCTCGATCTCTTCGCCCTCGTCGGCATGGTGTCCATCCCGGCCGTCGTCGGGCTCGCCAGCGCACTGGTCAAGGCCAACAAGGAGCTGGAGGTGTGGCGCGGGATGGCGCGGTCCGGTCTCGAGCGCGGCTTTTCCGATCGCAATCCGCTCGACCGCGACGCCGACCGCGACCGTCTCGAGCGTTCGGTCGAGGCGATCGCGCTCGAAGTCGAGCGGATCACCGAAGGGCAGCGGTTCATGGCGAAATTGCTCGCCGAGCGAAGCGGAGCCGGTCGGGTGGGAGAGGAGCGTGCACAGATCCCCGGCCCGGCGCCGCGGTCGATAACGCCGCACTGAGGGCGAGGGGCAGCGAGTGAAGGGACTCGTCCGCAGCGTCACCGGACGAGCGCGCGCATCATCGCGATTCAACGACTCTGACCCCTTGAAATGACGCGAAGGCAATTTCAACGACTCTGACCCCTTGAAAAAGTGGAGGGAACGAGTCGTGCGGGTCGGGGCTTCGAGTGTCATCACCAGTCATCGGCCACTCGAACTCCCGCATCATGTCGAACCCATCCGCCGCCAGCTCGACCCTCACCGAATCGGCGCCGCAGACGGCGCACGGCTATGCCGCGATGTCGGCGAAGGCGCCGCTCGTTCCCTTCACCTTCGAGCGCCGCGCGCTCCGTCCGAAGGACGTCGCGATCGATATCCAGTTCTGCGGGATCTGCCACTCGGACATCCATCAGGCGCGCGACGAGTGGGGCGCTTCGATCTTTCCGATGGTGCCCGGGCACGAGATCGCCGGCGTGGTCACCGCCGTCGGCGACGAAGTCACGAAGTACAAGGTCGGCGACCGGGTCGGTGTCGGCTGCCTGGTCGACTCCGATCGCAGCTGCCCGCAGTGCCAGCGCGACCATGAGCAGTATTGCGCGCGGAGCGTCGCGACCTACAACGCGTTAGGCTTCGACGGCCAGCCGACGATGGGCGGCTACTCCGACCACATCGTCGTCGACGAGCACTTCGTGCTCCGCATCCCCGACTCGATCCCGCTCGACCGGGCAGCGCCGCTCCTCTGCGCCGGGATCACGCTCTACTCGCCGCTCCGCCACTGGAACGCCGGCCCGGGGACGAAGGTCGCGATCGTCGGGCTGGGCGGGCTGGGACACATGGGGGTCAAGCTCGCCCACGCGATGGGCGCGAAGGTCACGGTCCTCAGCCACTCGCTCTCGAAGAAGAGCGACGGGCTGGCGATGGGCGCCGACGAGTTCTACGCGACCTCCGATCCGGAGACGTTCAAGAAGCTCGCGGGGAGCTTCGACCTGATCATCAACACGGTCTCGGCCAACATCGACTGGAACGCATATCTGTCGCTGCTCAAGGTCGAGGGACACATGGTGGTCGTCGGCGCGCCGGAGAAGCCGGTCCCGCTCAGTGCCTTCTCGCTGATCGGTGGCCGGCGCAGCCTGGCCGGCTCGATGATCGGTGGCATTCGCGAGACGCAGGAGATGCTCGACTTCTGCGCCGAGCACGGCGTCGTCCCCGAGATCGAGATCACGCCGATGGAGAAGGTGAACGAAGCGTGGGAGCGCGTCATGAAGAGCGATGTCCGTTATCGCTTCGTCATCGACATGGCAACGCTCTAGAAGGGGTCAGGGGTCAGGGACCAGGGTCAGGCGGTTGGGCCTGACACGCCATCCCCTGACCCCTGACCCCTGACCCCTGACCCCTTTATTCGACGAAGGCGCGCAGGCGGTCGAGGGCGGCGTCCCACTGCTTCGAGATGCGATCGAGGTAGTGGTGCGCGTCGGCGAGGCGCTTCGGCTCGAGGTCCCAGACTCGTTCGCGGCCGCGGCGGGTGCCGCGAACGAGTCCCGCGTCAGCGAGGACCTGCAGGTGCTTCGAGATCGCCTGGCGCGACACCTCCGAGTGGGCGCTGAGCTGGGTGATCGAGCCCGGGCCGCGCGACGAGAGTCGCTGTATCAGTCGCAGCCGGGTCTCGTCGCCTAACGCGGCGAAGAGGGGTGCCGCGTCGCGAACGGTCGGCGCGGCGTGGCCGCTAACCCTCGACATGGCGCTGGATGTTCTTCAGCTCCGCCGTCCAGCCACGGTCGTTCATGCGGAACGCCTCGTCACGCCGCGCTTTCGGGATCCGGTCGAAGCCCGACTCGACGACCGTCAGCAGCGTCCCCTCGGGCGCCTCCTCGAGTCGGAACTCGACCAGCGTCGTCGGCTCTCCCGAGTAATCGACCTTCGGGTCCATCGCGAATGGATGCCAGCGGTAGGAGAAGCGCGTCTCCGGCTCGATCTTCTCCGGGGTGAAGGTGACGCGCACCTGAGTCCCCTGATGGGTGATGTGGCCGCCGACGGTCCGGCCGACAGTGAAGCCGCCGTCCAGCGTCATCCCGAACCACTTCCCGAATTCCCCCGAATCGGTCAGCGCGCGCCAGACACGCGTCCGCGGGGCCTTCAGCACGACCTGCTTCTCGATGCGATCGGTATCGCTCATATGCAACCCTCCGGTTGCAGACAGGATAGCCCCGCCCCGGAAAAAGCGCAACCTTCCGGTTGCGTGACATCGCGCCGCTGGTGCCGGCCAGCAGGCGAGGTTCCCGCCTATCGATCGAACCGGAACAGCTCCGCCAGCGGATTGGCGCGGCCAAGCAGCGCGTCGCGGATGACCTCCGCGGCGATGACGCTGAAGGTGATCCCGTTCCCGCCATAGCCTAACGCGAACTGGCACGACGGCCACTTCGAATGTGCGCCGATGAATGGGAGCCCATCCTTCGTCTCGCCGAAGGTGCCGGCCCAGGCGAAGGCGGCGTCGAAGCGGGCGTCGTCGCCGAACAGCTCGCGGTACCGCTCGACGAGCCGCTTCGCCTTCGTGACCACCAGCGTGTCACGATGGTGCGGGCTGCGAAAGCGCTCGTCCTCGCCGCCGATGATGACGCGCCCCTCGGGGGTGCGACGCAAATACAGGTAGGGACGCGCCCGTTCCCACATCACCGCGGGATGATCCTCCCACTGGCGCGGCACCGTCCCCGGTTCGCTGGCGACCGCAAAGGTGCTGACGAGCTTCGCCGGCGAACGACGCCCGAGAAAATCCTTTGTCTCGTAGCCGGAGGCGAACACCGCGTGCCGCGCCGAGAGCGTCGCGCCGCCCTCGACCGCCACCGTCACGCCGCCAGCGCTCGGCTCGACCGACTCGACATTCGTTCGCGCGAACACGCGCGCTCCACTCCTCACCGCCGCGGCGAACAGCGAGTGCGCAAGCGCGTATGCGTCCACCTCGGCGCCGACCGCCGACACGACCGCACCGGCGCGATCGCGAATCCCGTAGCGCGCGCGGAGCTCGTCGCGGCCGGCCCATTCGACGGCGAGCCCGATCTCGCGGCGAGCCTCCAGCTCCTTGCTCTGCGCCCGCACGTCGCGCCGGTGGGCAGTGAGATAAACGCTCTCGCTCCGGCGAAAGCCGACATCGTCAGGCAGCGTCGCGACGATAGCCGCCAACCGCTCGATTGCGTCGCAGCAGGCGAGGTAGCTCCGATCAGCATGCTCGCGTCCGATCGTGTCGCGCAGCTCGACGAGCGGGACATCGAGCTCGTACTGAAGCAGCGCGGTCGATGCAGCCGTGCTCCCCCACCCGATCTCGCGCTTGTCGACGACTATCGTGTCGAAGCCGGCGCCAACGAGCGCGTGCGCGACCAGCGCGCCGGTCACCCCGCCGCCGATGATGACGACGTCGGCGCGCGCGTCGGCGTGCAGCCGCGGGTAGGCGTGCGGCAGGCCGTCGAGCATCGACCAGAGCGGGTGACTCGAGGTGAGATCCATCAGCCGGGCACCGCCTAACGCGACTCCCGGCGGACGATCACGCGGCGGGGGCCAGGGGGTCGGTCGACAACGTCAGCGTGAAGACGGTGCCGACGCCGGGTGTGCTCTCGACCGTCAGGTCGCCGCCCATCCCGCGCGCAAGTTCACGGCTGATCGGCATCCCCAGCCCCGTCCCCTTCTCCCCACGGCCGAGCGAGTTGTCGAACTGCACGAACGGCTCGAAGACCGTCGCCACCTGATCGGCGCTCATCCCGACACCCGTGTCGCGGACGCTGATCGCGACGCGCCCCGGCGCCGGGATCGCCGTGCTGACCGCGACTCGGCCGCCAGCGGGGGTGAACTTGATCGCATTCGACATGAGGTTGAGCATGACCTGCGCAGCCTTCTGCCGATCAGCGCGGAGCACGAGCTTCGAGTCGCAGCCGTCACAGTCGAAGTCGATGTTCTTCGCGCTCAATTGCGGCCGCGACAACGACTCGCCGACGTCGAGGAGCTCGCTGACGGACATGTTCTCCATGCGATACGTCATCCGCCCCGATTCGAGCTTCGCATGGGTGAGGACCGAGTCGATCAACTCGACGAGGTGCTGCTGCGCCCTGACGATGCGATTGAGGTAGTTCTGCTGGCCGGTCGTCGTCGCATCGGGAATTCCCTCGAGGAGGAGCTTCGCGTAGCCGCCGATCGCGTTGAGCGGGGTGCGCAGCTCGTGGCTCATCATCGCGAGGAAATCCGATTTCATCTTGTTCGCGTGCTCGGCTTCACTCCGTGCGCTCCGCATCTGTGCTTCACTCTTGCGGAGCGCCGACATCATCCGGTCACGAGCGATGATGTTGGTGACGAGCGCGCTGGCGGTGCGGGCGAGCGCGAGCTCGGAGCTCTTCGGCGCGCGCGCCTCGGTGTAATACATCGCAAAGGTGCCGAGGACGGCGCCGGCATCGTCGAACACCGGCGTCGACCAGCATGCACGAAGCCCGTGTGGCAGCGCCAGCGACTTGTAGGCTGCCCACAACGGATCCGTGGCGATGTCCTCGACGATGATCTGCTCGCGCCGGTAGGCCGCGGTGCCGCACGAACCGGCTACCGGTCCGATCGTCGCGCCATCGATCTGCTCGCAGTATTCGGCCGGAAGATGCGGCGCCGCGCCGTGGTGCAGCGTGATCCCGTCGCGGTCGAGAAGGAGGACCGAGCCGAGCATCCCGGGCACCTGCTGCTCGATCAGAAGGACGAGGTCATCGAGCGCGCGGCGGAGGAAAGTCGGATCCGGGGGCAGGTCCGCGAGCGCCGGTGCGGCGCCCGAAGCCGGCAGACCGAGCGCAGCTCGTTGGGTGTCGGAAGGGAGCGATCGTTCCAGATGCATATGCCTTCCTCCCAGGAAGTCGAGCCCGGACTCTACTGCGTCGTCGTCTGCGGCGACGACGGTGCAAGGAGGCCGGGCTCGATCAACTTGCGGCATTTCCCGTACGCGATCAATGGAGACGACGCGACCTCTACAGGTCGGGGCCGCGCATTACCTCGCCAGGCTTGCCGAGCACATAGGTCACATAGCGGTCGTTGCCCCACTTCGTCGGCTGAATGCTCCGGATCACCACGCGCCAGCGACCGTCGGGGCGGTTGAACTCCGGCGCCGGGTATGGATAGACGCCGCCTTTGCCGACCGGGAGCTCGATCACCGCGCGAACGCTGCCGGGTGTGCCACCGGGAGTCAGCTCGACCCACTGCAGATACGCCTCGTCGTCAGGGTACTTCTTGGTGCCGAGCGCCGCGACGATGAGCCGATAGATCCCGGTGGTCTGCCCGTCGCTCCATTCGCCGCCGGTAGTGATGCGCCGCGGACCATACTGCGTGGTGCAGGTGAGCTGCCGACGTTGCTGCCAATTCCACTCGAGGCAGTCGATCGAATCGCCGCGGAAGTTGCCGCGGATGTCGGTGATCAGCGGTCGAGCGGCGGTGTCGCTCGAGGATGCCGGCTGCGCGCAGAGCCAGTAGTTGCTCATCCCGAACGACTCCATCATCGTCAGCCAGAAGATCCTGCGCTTCACCGAGAGAGCAGGAAGCGCGAAGCGCCCGTTCACGTCGGTCGTCGCGGATGCCTCGTTCCACGCGCACGCGGCTGGTGTCGCGTCGCCGGCGGCGGCGATGCGGAGACCGCGGGCAGGAGACCCGCCCTCGTCGACCACAGCTCCCACTGACGCCGCGCTGACCGGCGACATGTGACTGATCGGCAGCGGGATGCAACCGGCGATGGTGACGGTCGAGACGACGAGAATCAGGGTCGACGGGGTGAAGCCGGAAGGCGGGGTGTGCTGCATCTCGATCCTCGAGGGCTGACGATCAGCGCCTCGAACCCCGCGGGCGCCGCCGGCGTCACTGAGCGCGGGGCGAGGCGCCCTCACTCGCCGATGCGAAGGCGACGCGTGACGAGGACGGCGCCGTTTGCACCCGGGCGTGCATGATCACGGTTGCGCCGCTGTCGTTCAGCACGTCGAACCGCCGACACCAAATATATAACACTTGCATTATATAACAAAAAGGTTATACTAGCAGCCATGTCGCCCGACCAGCTCAGCATGACCTTCGCCGCGCTCGCCGATCCGACGCGGCGCGCGATCCTCAGTCGCCTCGCCTCGGGGGAAGCGACGGTGAGCGAGCTGGCGAAGCCGTTCTCGATCAGCCAGCCGGCGGTGTCGCGGCATCTGCGGGTGCTCGAGGACGCGGGGCTGATCGCGCGCGGACGCGATGGGCAGCGTCGTCCATCGCGGATCGCGGCCGAGCCGCTGCGCGAGGTGGCCGACTGGGTCGAGCGCTACCGCCAGTTCTGGGACGGGCGCCTGGCGAGCCTCGAGAAATACCTGACCGAAGTCCAGAAAAAGGAGAAGCGTCGTGGCCGCAGGAAGAAGTAGGAGCGCCGGCGCGGACACGACGTCGGCCAACGAGCTGGTGATGAAGCGCATCCTCGACGCGCCGCGGGCGCTGGTGTTCGCCGCGTTCACCGAGCGGAAGCACCTCGAGCGGTGGCAGGGCGCGCCGGAGGGGATGACGGTGACGGTCGAGGAATCGGACATCCGTCCCGGCGGCCGATTCCGGATCTGCATGCACGCCCCCGACGGCGCCGAGCACTGGCTCGCAGGGGTATATCGCGAGGTGGTGCCTCCCGAGCGTCTCGTCTTCACGCACAGCTGGCTCGACGCGCGGAAGCAGCCGACGATCGAGACGCTGGTGACGATCACCTTTGCCGATCGCGATGGAAGGACCGAGCTCACGCTGCGGCAGACGGGATTGGCGTCGCCGGCGTCGCGCGCGGGGCACGAAGAGGGATGGGCGAGCACGTTCAACCGACTGCAGGACTACCTGGAGAAAGCACAATGACGACGACGATGATGCCGGACGTGACGAGCAACCAGATCGCGGTACTGCGGGACCAGGCGCGGATGGCGCACGTCGTGGTCAGGATGGGCCTCGATGGCGTGACGCACGAGGAGTCGCTGATCCAGCCCGATCCGGCGGGAAACTGCCTGAACTGGGTGGTCGGGCACCTGCTGGCGGTCTACGACAACGTCCTGCCGCTGGTCGGCCAGCAGCCGGTGCTGCCGCCGGCGGCGCAGAAGCGTTATGACCGCGGCTCGCAGCCGATCCGCGATGGCAGCGAGGCGCTCGACATCGGCGAGCTGATGGCGATGTGGGACGAGAGCGCGAAGCGCTACGACGCCGGTCTGGGCGCGCTCGATCCCGCGACGTTAGGCAGCCCCGCCCCGTTCAGCCCGACCGGCAACCCCGACGAGACGATCGGCTCCCTGCTCAGCACCATCGCGTTCCACCAGTCGTACCACACCGGCCAGACGGGGCTGCTGCGGCGGGTGGTCGGGAAGGCGGGGGTGATCGGGTGATCACCAGCTGTCAGCTCGGGTGACTGGGGCGCCCGACGCGACCACGGTCACACGATCGGCCAGCACGGTTCGGCGGCCACGGCATTGCCCTTGCCCTTACCGAGTGGGCGGCTGAGCGTGCGCCGCGACACCGAACGCGATTCACCCGAGATGGAGGATGGAAAAATGGCTGACGATCTGACCAGCAGGGGCATCAACAACTCGGCCGAAGGAAAGGCCGACAACCTGAAGGGCAAGGTGAAGGATGCCGCGGGTGGGCTGACCGGCGACTCCTCGCTGCAGGCCGAAGGGAAGGCCGACCAGCTGAAGGGGAAGGCGAAGGACACGTTAGGCAAGGCGGAGCGCAAGATCGACCGCAACACCTGACCTGACGGTTCGGAACGCGAGGCGGGTGACGACGGCGTCGGGGGGCGCCGTCGTCGCCCGCCTTCGCGCGTCAGCCTGTCGGGCAACCGCGAAAACGTGGTAGATTCTGGCAGCTGACGTCGCAGCCCGCCTAACGGTTTCGTGGGGAGGTGGCACCCGATGGACCATCCGCGCTCCGAGGCCCTCGTCTTCTACGGCGCAACCGGCGACCTCGCCTTCAAGAAGATATTCCCCGCCTTCCAGCGGATGGTGAAGTCGGGGGTGCTGAACGGGCCCGTGATCGGTGTCGCGCGCCGCAACTGGTCGCTCGAGCAGCTCAAGGCGCGGGCGAAGGAGAGCATCGAGCAGCACGGGGGCGGCGTCGACCCGGTCGCGTTCCCGAAGCTGATGCAGATGCTGCGCTACGTCGAAGGCCCGTACACCGACGACAAGACCTTCGACCACCTGCAGCGGGAGATCGGCGACGCGAAGAATCCGCTCCACTACCTGGCGATCCCGCAGTCGGCGTTCGAGACGGTCGTCAACCAGCTCAGTCGCAACGGGAGGAACAAGGGTGCGCGGCTCGTCCTCGAGAAGCCGTTCGGCA
>Ga0070658_10004049_pt1 | contig 12014 bp, 8 predicted proteins | sample KBSC13metaG_FD_64664 | JGI IMG/M metagenome (GOLD analysis project Ga0070658, IMG submission 64664) | Corn rhizosphere microbial communities from Kellogg Biological Station, Michigan, USA - KBS C1-3 metaG | ecosystem: Host-associated > Plants > Roots > Rhizosphere > Soil ... | reverse complement strand
ATTCCGGCACCTCGTGGGTCTTGGCCGCGCGGCCCCCATTGCGGCCGGCCCCGCGCGCCGCGCGCCGGTCGGACTTCATCTGGACGCGCTTCACCGGTAGGCTGCTGAAGCCAAGCGAATAGCCAAACTGGCTTGCCGTCTCTTCAAAGTCAACAATGCGCTTCGGGTCCGGTACCTCATGAATCCGGTAGATGCCGGGAATGCCCTGCGCCTCAATCCAATGCGCGACACATTCATTCGCAGAGAGCATGAACTCCTCGATCAGGCGATGCGACCACCCGCGCTGCGAGCGCACGATGGCCTTCATATTGCCATTCGGATCGAACTCGACGACCGGTTCTGGGAGGTCGAAGTCAATGGAGCCGCGGCGGTGACGTTTGGCGTTCAGCTTCAGCGCAAGCTCATACATGCCTTCGAAGTCCGGAACCAGATCGGCAAACTCGGCACGGGTGGCTGCGTCTCCGTCGAGAACGGCCTGAACCTGGGTATAAGTCATGCGCCGCGCGCTGCGAATAATGCCTTCACAAAGCTCGTAACCAAGCACCTCGCCGCGAGCGTCGATCTCCATCAGGCAACTCAGGACCAGTCTGTCTTCATCGGGCCGAAGGCTGCATGCGCCGCTCGAAAGTTGTGGCGGCAGCATAGGAATCGCTCGGTCGGGAAAGTAGACGGAGGTGCCACGCAGACGCGCTTCTAAATCGAGCGCCGTGCCGGGTCTAACATAATGGCTGACATCGGCGATGTGGACCTGAAGCTGCCAGCTCCCATTAGAAAGCGGCTGAACCAGCACGGCGTCGTCGAAGTCACGAGCGGTCTCGCCGTCGATGGTCACAATAGGAAGGCCGCGGAAATCTCGCCGGCCATCCGACTTCGCTGCAATCGGCTCGGCGGCAGAGAGCGCAGCTTCAGCGAGTACGTTCGCCGGGAAGACGTGCGGGAGATGGTGCTTGCGGATGATAATTTCGACATCGACCCCAAAAGCGTCTGGCGGCCCGAGCACCTCGACGATGCGGCCACGAGCGGGGCGGCCCGGGGTGGGAAAGTCGGTAACTTCGATATCGACCGCAAGACCCTCCAGCGGCCGCCGCGGATCAAGCTCCTCCGACCAGTGTCTCTGCTGTGCCTGTGCCTCTTCGCCCAATACACGATGCGGCGTCTGCTTGGGAATAGCGGGAATCTCAGCGGCGTCCGGGATGAGGATGGCCTGGGTCATCCGCTCGTCGAACGGAGTGACGTAATTTCCGTTGATAAGAGGGGCATTCTCCCATGCGCTCGATCTTCCATGCATCCGTGCGTAATGGAAGATGCCGACCACCGTAGGATTGCGCCGAGTCAGCACTCGCGCTACACGTCCTGACCTGCGCCCATCCCGCCCCGGCGGAGCTTCGTCAACCAAGACCTCATCCCCCTGCATCGCGCCGTTCAACTCGTTCGGCGGAATGAAGAGATCGTCTTCGCGGTTGGTGCTCTGGTTGGGCCGGACGAAGCCGTAGCCGTCGCGATGCAGATCGATCTTTCCCGCCACCAGACGGTCGCGGGTGGCGCGATGTTCGACAAGCTGCTCTTCATCGCGGGGAGCTCGCGCAGTCTTCTCCGGGACGGCAGCAGGAAGGCTCCACTGCTCCGTATCGACTTTGACCAACTCTCCGCGCGCGGTGATTCGGGCAAGCTGCTCCAGCAGCAGACGCCGTTCGCGTCCCCCACCAAGGCCAAGTTCTCGGATGAGCTGCTTATATCCGGCACGATGTTGCGGCGAACGCTCGATCCGCCGTATCAGTTCTCGATCTGTCCGCGGATAGGGAGTATGGGCCATCTGAGGTCAAGGATATAGGACGGCGGTTCGCTTCTCGTAGTCGTTCATTAATTGAGGGACCCCATACCGGATATTCAGACGTGGTATTTGCAAGAGATGAATGAAGGAAGCCTATTTCTTCGGTTTCGACAGCTCTACAGCCTGTTCAAGCGTCGTTCCGGCCGGAACCGGCGTGAAGTCCGTCTGCACCTCGTCCTGCTGCTGGCCGATGTTCTTGAACAGCAGCGCCTTGCCTTCGATATGAACGTGGGTCTCGGTAATCTCCCATACATTGGGCGCAATTTCGCTCCGCAACACCCGGAAGGTGCCGCCCTGATGTAGCCGTCCAAGCAGGCCGTACCCAAAGGTCACATCCCGGGTCAGTTTTCCGCTTATCTCCTGAATCCGCTGCTGCTTCTCATTTACCACGAGATCGCCATTCATCGCGCTGAGCACGCGCGACTGCATATCGGGCGCGTCAAAATCCGGATCGGGTTCAAAGTGCAGGGTCAGGGTATCCGCAGTATGCCCTTTGACAGTCCAGATGAAAGCATCGGGAAGCATTCTGAGCAGCTCGGTTGCATTTTTATCGTCGTTCGCGGCGTCTTTTTTCTGCTTCGCGAGCCGTGAAGAGTCGTGAATGAACTCCTGCAGCCGCGCATCTTCGGCCTGGGTCTCCGCCGGCGAGAGCGGTCTGCCATCCTTCTCGATCAGGCGCTTCACCGAGCCCTGGCGAGTATTGACCACGATAGAGACTTTATTCTGTTCCCTTTGCTCGTCACGATAACGCCAGAGAGAGTGGTCATTCTGGTCGGCAGCAAGCTCGGAATGAACCGCCTTCGCCACCAGCGCCTTCGCATCCTGCGCGTGCAACGGCACGCTGAAGAAGAGCGCCAGTGCCAACATTCCGCATAACTTAAGCCTCAACCCGGACCTCATACTAGTAAGATGCCTGCCAACTTAAGAAAATGGTACGCGGTGCGCAGGTTTTTTGTTGAGCAAAGGTAACGGGTTGGTAATGAGCCAAAGCGTAAGGGCGCTACTCAATCCACTTGACGCGCACACTCTTCTTGCCTAATCGCAACGCGGGAGCCTCGCCCAGAGATGCTTTGTCCAATGTCTTTCCATTGAACTTCTCGCCATTGATGCTCACCGCATTCTCCGCCAGCTTTCTGCTTGCCTCTCCAGCGGAACCCGCGAGCCCGGAAAGTTGCAACAGCTTCGAAACGCGGAGGCCCGTGCCATCCGGCGCCGCAAGCCCCTCGGCAGCCAGCCCAATCTCCACCACCGGCAAATCTTCACCCACGCCGCGCTGCTGAAACTGCTGCGCCCAGTTCTCCGCCGCCGCATCAGCTTCAGCCGCCGAATGAAAATCGCTCGTAATCGCGTGAGCCAGATTCTTCTTCGCCTGCATCGGATGAAGCTTGCCGCTGGCCACATCCGCCTGCATCTGCGTGATCTCCGACTTCCGCAGATCGGTCAGCAGCGTCCAGTATTTCCACATCAGTTCGTCGGAGATCGACATCAGCTTGCCATACATCTCCGACGCCAGCTCGTGAATGCCGATCGCATTATTCAGCGACTTCGACATCTTCTGCACGCCATCCAGCCCTTCAAGGATCGGCACCATCAGCACGATCTGCTGCGGCTGGCCGAAGTGCTTCTGCAGATCGCGCCCGCGCATCAGGTTGAACTTCTGGTCGGTCCCGCCCAGCTCAACATCGCTCTTCAGTTCAACCGAGTCGTACCCCTGCGCCACCGGATAGATCATCTCGTGCAGCGCAATCGGCTGCTCCGCGTCGAAGCGCTTGTGAAAGTCCTCGCGCTCCAGCATCTGCGATACCGTAAACTGCGCCAGCAGCCGCACCATATCGTAGTAGTTCAGCTTGTCCAGCCACTCGGAGTTGTACCGCACCTCAGTCTTCTCCGGATCGAGAATCTTGAAGACCTGCTCCTTGTACGTCTCCGCGTTGGCCGCAATCTGCTCCGGCGTCAGCGGCTTGCGCGTCACATTGCGCCCGGTTGGATCGCCGATCAGCGCCGTCGAATCCCCGATCAGAAAAATGACCGTATGCCCAAGCTGCTGAAAGTGCCGCAGCTTGCGAATCAGCACCGTATGGCCAAGATGCAGGTCGGGAGCCGTCGGGTCGAACCCCGCCTTAATGCGCATCGGCTTACCCGAGGCAATGGACTGCTGAATGCGCTCCTTCAGAGCCTCCAGCGGAAGTATCTCGGCAGCGCCCTTAGTAATAAGGTCAAGCTGATCTTCAAGCGAGGGGAACGTAGACATATTGCCAAGTATAAAGACCCAGCGATCCGCAGGCCTGTTCAGAATTTTTACCGAGGAACAAATCCCTCGAAATAGCCGTAAGGAAGTAAAGAAGCCCCTTCAACACCCATCTAAAACCAGGAGTCGCGGCATGAATTCTCCAAACGGCCAGCGTTACCTTTGCATCTACTCTGGATTGCTGACAGTTGTATTTGCCATTGTCGTTTTATGTGGATTTAGAGCAAATAAACGCGAAGCTACCTTCGATGAAATCACCGTGCACCGAATCAATGTAGTTGAGCCAGATGGAACGCCGCGCATGATCCTCTCAAACGAGGAGGGCCGGCCGGGCACTTTCTTCAAAGGTCATGAATATCCTCGCCCAGACCGGAAGGGCGCTGGTGTGTATTTCTATAACAATGAGGGAACAGAAGCTGGAGGCCTCATCTATGGCTCATTTCTTGATAAGAACGGAAAAATTGAAGAGGCCAACGTCCACTTGAGCTTCGATCAGTACGACCAGGATCAGATCTTTTCCGTGGACGCCGGGCAGGAACGGAATGGAAAGTTTTCCATGCTGCGGATGAATGATGTTGGAGACACTTCTTTGAGTGAACGTTTTGAAGCTTCCGAACACATCTCTAAACTGCCTAGGGAACAACGTAAGGCGGCATGGGTCAGGTTCGATGAAACACACCAACCCATGCGCACCCGCATTCTCCTGGGGCGCGTTAACGATAAATCCGCCGTATTGCAACTCAAAGACACCGAAGGCCGTAACCGTATCGTGCTCAAAGTTGCCCCAGATGGAACTCCTTCGATCCAATTGCTGGACGCATCTGGCCACGTCTCAAAGGAGATTAGCAGCGTCCCGTAATTACTAATGCCCGACCGCAAACCCAAACCCGACCGTCCCACCCCGCACAAAGACAAGCTCTGCAAGACCTGCCGCCGTCCCATCCAGTGGCAGAAGAAGTACGAGCAGGACTGCGACATCATCAAATTTTGCAGCGATGCCTGTAGCGGCTACCACTCCGGGGAAAAAGACGCCGCCCTCGAAGCCGCCATCCTCTCACTCCTTGCCGAACGCACCGCCGACGGAGACACCAACAAAACCATCTGCCCCTCCGAAGCCGCCAAGCTGGTCAGTGGCGACGCCCGCCACAAAGACAAACCCACCCGCCGCGACTGGGAGGCCCTCATGGAGCCAGCCCGCGCCGCGGCCCGCCGTCTCGCCGCCGCAGGCAAAATCGACATCACCCAGCACGGAGCCATCGTAAACTCCGCCAGCGCAAAAGGCCCCATCCGTCTGCGGCTGCGCTAGCACCCCGCTCGCCGTTACATAATTCGAAACCGTTCTCGCATCAGTCTCTGAAACCGTGGCTTCCAGATCAGGTCATACGCCAATTCCTTGCCTGGAAACATCGCCAGGGCGGCCTTTCTGCTATCGGCAATCATCTGTGCCGCCTCATCCACCGTCAGCGACCCGTCCTGCGCGATCACCTGCATCACCATGTTCATCATCATCTGGAGCCTGCGGATCAGCTTCTGCTCCTCCGCCCGCTCCGCTGCGCTAATCCCGGCAACCACCTCACCCGTCTCATTCAACTCCATCGAGCGCCTCCTCAAAACATCGTCAACACATTAGATACTTCAAACGCTCCAGCAGATTGCTGCCAGCATTCTGTGCCAATCGCATTAAAAAGAAAAGGCCGGAAGCAAAATCGCTCCCGGCCTTTCCCTCTAAAAAACAACTATGCGTTGTAGGTGGAAGAAGCAACGCGTCCGCCGCGGCCTGTCCAGTTGGTATGGAAGAACTCGCCGCGCGGCTTGTCGACGCGCTCGTAGGTATGAGCGCCGAAGAAGTCGCGTTGCGCCTGCAGCAGGTTCGCCGGCAGCCGTTCCGTCCTGTAGCCGTCATAAAACGCCAGCGCCGTCGAAAAGGCAGGCATCGGCACGCCAATCTCTACGCCGTGGATGACGGCCTTCCGCCAGCTCCACTGATATTTGTTCAGCGCGCTCGCGAAGAACTCGTCCAGCAGCAGGTTCACCAGCTTGGGATTCTTGTCAAAGGCCGCCTTGATATCGCCAAGGAACGCGCTCCGGATGATGCATCCGCCGCGCCACATCAGCGCCACGCCGCCCATGTTGAGGTTCCAGCCCATCTCTTTTTCGGCTGCCCGCAGCAGCATATAACCCTGCGCGTAGCTGATCATCTTCGAGCAGTAAAGCGCACGCCGAACGTCCTCGATGAACTCCTTCTTCTCCGAGATCGTCTTCACCTTCTTCGGCCCCTCCAGCACCTTCGAAGCAGCGACACGCTCATCCTTCAATGCCGAAAGGCAGCGCGCGAAAACGCTCTCGCCGATCAGCGTTACCGGCTGGCCCAGATCAAGCGCCGAGATAGCCGTCCACTTACCCGTGCCCTTCTGTCCCGCCGTGTCCAGAATCTTATCCACCATCGGCTGGCCGTCGTCATCCTTCTTGGCAAAGATCTCGGCCGAAATCTCGATCAGGAAACTGTCCAGTTCGCCCTTGTTCCACTCGTTGAAGACCTCGGCAAATTCGTCGGTCGTCAGCCCCAGGCCGTCCTTCAGCAACTGGTAGGCTTCGCAGATCAACTGCATATCGCCATACTCGATGCCATTATGGACCATCTTGACGTAATGGCCCGCGCCGTCTTCGCCCACCCAGTCGCAGCACGGAGTTCCGTCCTCTACCTTCGCCGCAATGGCCTGGAAGATCTCCTTCACATGCGGCCACGCTTCCTTGTTGCCGCCCGGCATAATCGACGGGCCGAACCGCGCGCCCTCTTCTCCGCCGCTCACGCCGGTGCCGATAAACAGAATCCCCTTGGCGGCCAGATCCTTGGTGCGTCGGTTCGAGTCCGTAAACAGCGAGTTGCCGCCATCGATGATGATGTCGCCCTTCTCCAGGTACGGCAGCACCTGCTCAATCGTCTGGTCGACGACGTCGCCCGCCTTCACCATAATCATCACGCGGCGCGGCGTCTTCAGCAGCTTGCACATCTCTTCAATCGAGTGCGCTCCCACCACCTCAGTACCCTTCGCCTCATTGTTGATGAACTCATCGACTTTAGAAACCGTCCGATTGAACACCGCGACCTTATAGCCGTGGTCGTTCATGTTCAGCACAAGGTTCTGACCCATTACGGCCAGCCCAATCAATCCAATATCGCAAGTTGCGTCAGCCATTTTAATCTCCAAAATCTCCAAAGCGATCCGTCCCTAGGCATCGCTGAATATGTATTGTTTTGCCGATCCATATCGTCATGGAAAGTGGTCCGGCCAAGTTGTCTTTTTATCATACGGAAGCAACGATACGATAGGCGAGCTGCTAATCACTTCAGTTCACTGAATCAGCCGCCCCTACAACCTCCCGAATCTCACCATCTCGCCCTAACAAAAATGTAGTCAGCCCAAACTCATCCGTCCGATAGAGTCGCGTGTGCGCCGCCGCAATCCTGTCGATTACCTCTTCCTTTGGGTGACCGAACGTATTCCCCTTTCCCACCGAAATTACCGCGTCTCGCGGAGCCGCCTCCGCAAAAAATCGAGGGATCGTCGAGCTATTGCTCCCGTGATGTCCCACTTTTAATAGTGTCACCGGTCTCAACCGTCCATCGGCCACCATCGCCCGCTCACTCGGAGCCTCGGCATCGCCCTCCAGCAGTGCCGAAGCCTTCCCATACTGAATCCGCATCACCAACGAATCATCATTCACCGGAGCACCCGTATTCCTGTAACCCGCCTCGGGAGCAAGTACCGAAATCTCAGTTCCGCCCCACGCCATATCCTCTCCCGCATGAAAATGTCTCACCGTCACCCCAAGCTCTTTCGCCTCGTCCAGCACAGCTTGATATGCCTCTGAATCTGGATCGATTCCCACCCAAAGCTCCCTGGGGCGAAAGTCCCGCAGCACCGCCGGCATTCCACCCATGTGGTCGCTATGGGCATGGCTCAACGCGATCACATCCAGCCGGCGAATCCGTCGCGACCATAGGTAAGGCGCAACCACCTCTTCTCCCACATCGAACCCGCTGGCCACCGCCGCAGACTCCGTCGGGCCACCCACCGGCCCACCGGCATCCACCAGCATCGTCTTTCCTTGCGGACTCACAACCAGCAGCGAATCTCCCTGGCCCACATCAATCGCGGTTACCTCTAAATTCCTCTGCGAAATTACTGGCCGCTCCGGCCACAACACCATCACCGCAATCAGCGGCAGCAGGAAGATCACCGTCCACGCCCAAGCGCGCGATCGTCGCACCGCCCAGCAACAGAAGAACCACGCCGCTACCGCAAGGAATGCCACCCACCAGACCGGCCCCGGAATTCTCATATCCGCAGCCTGAATGTGACTCACCTGTCCAATCACACCCCTAATCCCATGCAGCAATCCCGCTGTCGCCGCTCCCGGCACCATCGCCAGCCACGGACTGACCAGTGCCGCGCAGAACGTCACGATTGCCATCGGAGCCAGCACCGCCACCAAAGGTACGCTCACTATATTCGCAGGCAGCGCAAACATCGTGGCCCGGTGAAAGTAGACCGCCATCGGCAACACCATCACAGCCTCGACCACCACTCCAATCAGCACTAATTCCAGAGCCCAGAACCCGCACCGCACCGCGATCACCGGAACGCCTCGCGTCCATCGCCCAAGCAAGCCGGCGAATGCCTCACCCCAGACCCGCAGCATCACGCGAAACTGTGCCACGCGTGGGGTCAATCGCACGTCTTCCCACTCGTCCCAAAGGTGTCGCGCCGCCCGCGCATAATCTCCCGGCCCCCGCTCCCATAGCGGAACCGCAATCCCTCCAATCGCCACGATGGCCAGAAATGTCATCTGGAAGCTCGCCTCGGATAGACCCCCCGGAGACCACACCAGAACCCCCAGCGCCGCCGCTCCCAACGCATTCAGCACGTTCCTGTCCCGCGACAGCAAGCGGGCCACTAGAAAGATCGCGACCATCCACAAGGCCCGCTGCACCGGAACTCCAAACCCGGTCAGCAGCGCATATCCCGCCGTCAGTCCAATGGTCAGCAGGGTAGCCAGCCACTCGCTTAGCCGCAGCCGTCGAGCCATCCAGAAGAGCAGTCCTGCGAGCAAAGCCACATGCATTCCCGAGACTACAAACAGGTGAAACGACCCTGTCCGCTCGAACCCGAGCCGCAGAGTCCGGTTCAGGCCTAGCCGGTCGCCAAACAGCATCGCATTCACCATTCCGGCATCATCGGCGCTCAGCCGCAAAGCAGGAGGCATTCCACAGTTTGCGCCCGATCGCACATAACCCGAAATCTTGTTCGCCGCCCAGCTCTGCGCCGCAAACACCCTGCACTGCAGGCTCTGCGCGCCTTGTCTCAGCAGCGCAATCTTGCTGGCCTTTACCGTCGCATGAACCCCTAACCCTTGCGCCAACAGATAATCCGCGTATTGCCAGGCTCCCGGATCGCGATACCGCTCTGGCACCTTCAATCGCATCGGCCCTTCCACCACATCCCCACAGTTTGGTACAAAGTTGGGCCGCGCCAAACCCGGACCTGAATCCATCAGCACCGTAACCCGAACCCCACCGGGCACCGGAACCATGCGCGAACGATCCGGAGTTACCTCTTCCACCGCATCCACCTGCAGATCGACTGAGACCGCCTCCGCCGCATCCGGCTCCTTCTCCAGCCAGGACGCCGGATCATTGTCCTGGTCTGCCGTCTTACCCCGAGGCGGCAACTCCCTCACCCTCACCACACGTCCGCGCACCTGCCTGCTCAATCCGTCCGCATAGCTCTGCAAAGCAGTCTGCGGCAGCGGAAACGGCTGCACCTCGGCACACCACATCCCCACCACCATCCAGACCGCCGCTAAAGGAAACACCGCAGTCCGCAGCGACCACCGCAACCCCATCATCGCTAATCCTGCAAGTAGAATCAGAGCAATCAGCAGCACCACCGCTGGCTGCCGATTTCGCGCCATCAACTCACCCAGCGCAAACCACACCGCCGCAGCCAGCAGAGGAGCACGCCTAAATTGCAGCCGCTCCACCCCCGCCCTCTTCCAAAGCTCCGGATTTGGAACATCTCGAATTGTGTCAGCTTTTGAAGCTCTGCTCACTGACCGCATCTACCGTCCATTCACCGCGTCAAGGCCGCCGAAGCACCACCACAGTCTCCTGATGAAAGGTCTGCGGAAATAAATCCACCAAATGCAACTCGTCTATTCGGTAGCCGAAGTCTACCATCGCCTTCAAGTCCCGACCCAGCGTCACAGGATCGCACGAGACATAGATCATCTCCTTCGACCCTATCCTTCCCAACAGAGCGCAAACCTCAGCGCCAATTCCCGCTCGCGGGGGGTCCATTACGATCAACTCCGGCCTCTCCCGTTGCACCACAGCCGCACGCAAAAAATCTACCGTAGTCGCCGCCACTGCACGTCCGCCATTACCTTTGAAGGTCTTTACCAGATCATCCGCGGTCACTTCGACTGCAACTACCTCATCAAACTCAGCCTTCAGCGCTCGCGAAAACAACCCTACTCCCGCATATAAATCCCAGGCCAGGGCACCTTTGCGTTCAGTCGCAACCAGTCGTATCAGTTCATCCACTAAAAAGCGATTGACCTGAAAGAAACCGCCTCGGCTTACCCAATATTTTTCTCCGGCAGCCGCATAGTTCAGTCCATCAGCCCCCCATGCGGCGATGGGCTGCGGCCTCTCCGTTCGCCGCCCCTGCTGCGAGCCCTCCGCCCTCAGCATCATCACACCGGCACCCGTTAACTCCGGCAATAACTCCTGCAGCCGTTCGCAAAAGAAACCCCATTCCGCGGTCTGTTTCTGCCTCACAAAGATCGTCATCTGGAGGGCGCTCTCGTCGCCGTTCGAAAAGAATTCCACCTCCACCGCCGCCCTCAACCAACGTGCCGCATCTGCATTCCCCGCCAGCTTCAGCAAAGCCTCCGCCGCCCGCCACAACAGCGGTGCAGCAATCGGGCACATCCTCACCGGTAAGAACTCATTCGACCCGCGCCGCAGATATCCAACCCGCAGTTCGCCACCCGATTCCACCACACGAAGCCGTATGCGGTTGCGATACCCCCAAGCCTTATCCGCATGGGCCTCGATTTGCGGCAATCCCGTCAGCCCCGCCCGGTCTAGCGTCTCCCGCAAAATACTCGTCTTCAACGCAAGCTGCGCGGCATAATCCGCATGTTGATAATGGCACCCGCCACACACGCCAAAATGCACACACCCCGGAGTGGCCCGATCGATCGAAGGCTCCAAAATCTGCTCCAGATCCGCTTCGACAATCCCACCTTTGTTTCCCGTCAGCCTGATCTCAACCAGCTCCCCCGGCAGAGTAAACGGCACGAAAACAGTCTTTCCCGGAATCTCACCATCACTCTGGCGAGCCAACCCCGCTCCGCCATAAACCACTTTTTCGATTCGTAACTTCATTCGTGGCCCATGAAGAAGAGACTCAATCGAGGCAGCTTCCGCGCCTCCAACATTCGCTTCTGCAGAAATTGCTGCTGCACCTGCTTAATCTGCACGGCCTGCATCTTTCCCTTGTACGGTGCAAGCTCCCGCGCAGCCTGCTCCCGAAGTCTTACCAACTCTTCTTCTGGAGCAGCCGTCAGCAATGCCGCAAACAGCTTCTCCTCCAGCACCGCCAACGTCCGGTCAAGCTCTTCAAGCGACATCCCGGGCGCAGCAACCAACCCCAAGGCCAACGCCCGTAGCCGCGATGCAACCTCTGCCGCCACTCCATCTGCCGGAGCACTCAATTTAGCCCCTTCTACCGCAGCCGCATTCGCCTCCAGATATCGCCCCACCCGCTCCGTCTCGAACCCGCTCTCCACGGCTGCACCCGCTTCAGTCGGAGATCCAATCGCCGCCTCGCGCGCCTGTTCCACCGCCTCCATCACGCTCTGCGC
>Ga0070658_10004048_pt1 | contig 12015 bp, 28 predicted proteins | sample KBSC13metaG_FD_64664 | JGI IMG/M metagenome (GOLD analysis project Ga0070658, IMG submission 64664) | Corn rhizosphere microbial communities from Kellogg Biological Station, Michigan, USA - KBS C1-3 metaG | ecosystem: Host-associated > Plants > Roots > Rhizosphere > Soil ... | reverse complement strand
GCATCGGCGGCGCGACCGTCACGCTCGGAGCGGAGTGCGGTGACAAGGCGACGCATGATATCCTTGTAGCCATGAAACGCGCCACCGAGTTCATAGCTACGCTCGATTTCGATTAGATCGTCGTCCGTCACGCCCGCGTCGACGTCGCGCGGGGCGTCGGTGTCGGGGTCGGTTGCGCTCATTTCTTCCTCCACTTAGCCACGTGCTCGGCAAAGTTGAACCATGCAGGCGATATATATTCCTCGCCCAATTCCTTAGCCGCTTGCTCCAAAAGCGCCATTGCCTCATCCGATCCACCTTCCTTCATATGGTACTTGAGGCGATCGACAGTTATACGGCTCATGTGGTCAACTTCCTCTTTGGCTCGCTTTGTGCTCATTCATTCCTCACTATCAGCGGCGTACATGGCCGCGAGGTCATCGTAAACCGGTTCAGTCGCCTAGCCGTCCACGGGCGAAGCGGTGGGGGGGGCGATGCCAATCAATGCGGTGAGTAGTGTCACTTGTCTAACATGACGACCGTCTGGCTTTTTGCGTGGTTCTAATCCAGATGTAACCATTTGCCATGTTCTGCCCTCCATAATATCTCTAATGGTTGCGTCATTGACATTGAACTTGCACGCGAGGTAAGTTAAAGAATCTGCGGACTGATATATTTCTACAACTTGCTCGGCAGTCAATTTTGAATGACCAACAGATCCACCAAATCGACGGTCTCGCGTGTCCCTGTCAATAGCATTGTCCTTGTGCGTGCCTGGTATTAAATGCTTAGGATTGCAACATGGCGGATTATCACAAGTATGGCGTACGATTAGATCGCCAAGATCTACGCCGTTAGCTAATTCATAAGCCACGCGATTCGCGCGTAATTCTTTATTGTCCCTTTTAACTTTCCCGTAACCGTCTCGATTGCGAGATTGCATCCACACCCAGCAATCATCTTCAGACTTTATATTAACCCTGAGCCAAAACAGTGTTTCGAAAGTTAACGACCCGTCAGGATTGCGTTCAATTCGTTGCCACGGCGAACCTAACCGATGCGACGATGCCGTTTAACTTCACCCGCGCCGACACGAAGGCAGGCCATTGCGCGTCCAGGTCGTAGAACACGGCACTCTGATGCTTTTCGGCGTGACGCAACGCCAAGTTTAGCGATTGTCGCTCATCGGCGGTAAACGCCGACTCGACCGGTGCGGTCGCGGCGGCGTCGAGGGCCGCGAGGGCTTCGGCTACTAGCGCGCCTTGGTGTCTCTTGCGGGCCTCTATGCTGGTTAAATCTATGGATAGGTCGATATCCATCAGTATCTCCCGCACCGAACGTCGCGCCGTGTCGGTCGTCATCGGTTGTTCACTCATGAATTGCCCCCAATTCCCCATCCATCGCTTCCTGTTAGCGGCCATAAGTTCGGGCCATCTTTGATGTTGCCGGAATAGGTAAGGAAATAGTAATAGAAATCATCACCATAGCAGAGAGGCTTAATGCGCTGAAGCACTAGCCACCGATTACGCCAATTCGAGTTAAGTGATATCATACGTCCTCCTGGGTCCTTGGCGTCTCCCGCTCGATCCGGCGCTCACTCGCGGCGAGCGCGTCGGCCTCGGCGCGGGCAATCTCATCCTGCCGCTCTTTACACATCCACTGATGCGGGCTCATGGCGTCCTGCGAATGCCTCACTCCGCACTTGACGCAGACAGGGTAGGTTCCTTGCCGAATCTTCCATTGCTCGTATGCGCTCATCGTGTTCCGTCCTCCCCCGCCATTGCACCGGCGCGGGCAAGTGCCAGATTACGCGCCCGCTTGCGCTCACGCCTGCGTTCAGCCGCATCGATAATAGCTTGCGTGTCAGACAGTGGCAACGTCGGGCCTTGCGATCGGCATGATTGATTTCTCCTTTTTGATTATAGTGCGACAGCCCTAGTGATCACGCGGCAGTTTCGGCTTTCTGAACCGCTTCTTGCAGTGATGGCACGTAAGGACCACTGGTAGGTCGTCAAACTCCGTGCGCGTCATGTAGAAACTGCTCTCAATCTGAAACGGTTCATTGCATTCCGGGCAGTTCATTTCTACCGCCTCGATTACGTAGGGTGCTGTTTTCATGATACTCTCCGCGCCGGTCGCCTCCGAAGGTAGCTCGACACGACGACACCGCCGTTCCGACCGTGCACGCCTACCGCCTGATACGTCGACGTCCACCACGCGAGAACGTTCCGCATCGCCTCGAACGCGAAGAGCACGCCCATGTTCGGGCGCGGTGCCGGTTGACGGTAGGCGGCACCGAGGCCCAGTTCGGGACGCGGGGCGTTGAACCGGTCGATGCGACGTGATAGGACCGGGACGTATGCCGGGGCGGGCGCACGCTTGACAGAGGGCTTCTGATTGTAATATGATGTGAGCATCTTGAAAGTCCTTCTTTCTTGATCACGCCCCCGGATGGTAGCAGCCATCGCGGGGGCAGTTGTCGTTTGTCGGCTAGTCGAAGTACGGATTGTATGACGGGTCGTAGTCAACGCCGTCATCACCTTCGCCCTGGGCTTCGGCCCACCGTACCTGACACGCCGTGCAGCAGTATCCATTTTCGTTGTCCGTGCCGTGGCAGGTCGGGCAATCGGCGCTGATGGGCGTTCCGTACTTGTTGACTTTGATTTTCATGTCGTTGTCGAAGATTGCTGGCATTGCTCGCGTCTCCCTCTCGGCTCGTCTATGCATCTATTATATCATGCCGTCATGACAGTGTCAAGCCTTTGTCGGCTACTCAAGAAATAATTTTTATTGACACCGTCATGCTGTTGTGCGTATAATACTTGTATGGTTGCAAAGAAGATCGGAGCGGGTGAAACCCCGCGTAGTACGTTCCGACTGCATCCGCGTATAATGCAATTACTGCGCGAGATGTCAGAAGAGGACGCCAAGAATATGACGGCGTTCATTGAGGACTTGATTCGCCAAGAAGCCAAAAGGCGGCATAAGTCGATTAAGGAGCAGTCGGAATGAAGCGTTTTCTACTAACTGAGGAGCACATTAAACTGCTCCGTGCTTCATACATAGAATGGAACGATTGCGAGTTCGGCGGTGCCACCGTTGACCCGATTCGCCCGTACGGCAACTCGGGGAATACCAACGTCTGCCGCGACATCGCCCGCATCATCGGTGACCCGCCGATGGAGGAACATTGGTCGGACTTCCCGGCCAAGACGGTGACGCGGTATGAGAACCTGCACTACGACACGCGAACCGCCTTGCAGATAATCCTGCGCACCGGCGCATTCGAACCGGGCTGGTACGTGACGTCGAGCGACTATACACAGGATTGGGAACCGACCGCATAGGACCGTCGCGCCGCCTCGTCGAAACGAGGCGGCGCGTGGAGGACGATAGGAGAAGAGCGAATGAAGAACCTTGCCGGAAACATGGACTGTGACGCTATAATCCGCGCCGAGCTGACCGAGGCTGGTATCGACGTCGTAATCCATGAGCGCCGACTCGAAAACGAAGTCCCTGCGCGGCTAACGGGGGAATTGGGCGGCGGCGAGTTCGTGTTCACTCGTGGTTGGTACTACTGGGTAGTCCACGGCAAAGTCTCACTGCGAACGGCCCGCGAGATGTACGCTCACGAGGACAGACGCGACGTCCGTGTCGACGGACACTGCATGTCGCCACACCCTGACGATTGGGCGAAGCCTACTCTCAAAGAGTTGCGCCGAATGTGCGACGACGAAGCTAAAGACCCTGACGGTCTTTACGAGATGCTTAAAGATTGCCGCTTTGTTGAGACATACCACATTGATTCGCAAGAAGGCTTGAACTTCTTTGCCGCGACGTTAAAAGCATCCGACGGGCAGGTGAAGCGGTATTTGCCAGAGGCAGTCGCCGCCCCGTAACGCCGGCACGGTCGCATCGTCGACGCGCCCGTAGAGGGCCGAAGGAGAAGGAAATGCGAGAAGAGTTCGACAACTGCTGGTTCGTTTACGCCGCGTCCTCTGTTGGTGACAGCGCCATCGTACTGACGTGGTGCGACGACCTCGCGCCTGTGTTCACCGATCCGAGCGCTAGCCTCCATGTCGGCGACGTACTCGACTACGAGGATGGCAAGAACCGGCCACACGAGGCCGGGATATTCGTGTGGGAGGGAACTTACGGTTACTCCAACTCTCACGGTACCGGCGTGCCCGAACCGGAGTGCGACGAATGGTTCAGCGGCACCATCCGACGCGCCAACCCTGCCGAGCGCGTTAGCCTGCGCGTTGACGCCGCCACGACCGATACCGCCGCGTCGACCGGCACGGGGGAGGGAACGGAATAACATGTACATCATCGAAATCACCGACACGCAGATTAGCGATGTCTTCTTTAACTACGCTCACCCGGAGTTGACGGCCTATTACAAACTATGCGCCGATCCGAAGGGCACGGTCGTTCCGGGGGATAAAGACGCCGCCATTCAGGCCGACGCCTACGCGTTCGCCGTGACGATCGGCAAAGGCGACGACGTTGGTTTCGTCGACTGGCTCGTGAGCGAATACCTGAACCGGGAGTAACGACATGACCGAGATTCGACTTGACGACATATGGGGCGACAACGCCGCCCACGCCACGGATCGGCGCTTGCAGGTCGACGTCATCGGTGACGACGGCAAGGTAACGGTCCACGACATGGAGACGCACCAGAACATGCGCGTACGGGCGATGCGCTTCGACGGCGGTCGCAGCGGGTTCCGGCTGATCGAACGGAAAGGCGAGGTCAAGGAATGACGAATGACGAACGGGCCGCGTGGCTCGAAACAATCAAGGCGGGCGACTCCGTCATTATCATGTGGCGCAACGGTAACCCGTTCGTCGTTGGTGTCGCGAAGCGGTACGTGGTCGACGAGGTGACGGCGAAGATAATCATTGTCAACCGCTGCAACTTCGACCGCAAGAGTGGTCGAAAGTCTTATGACGCCATTTGGCCGGATACGCCCGAAGCGCTCGAATACCTGAAGTCGAGGTACGACCGCGAGAGTCAGATATCCCGCATCCGAGCGCTCATGAACGATGCATCGATGAATGCACTTGCCGCTGCCGAGCGCGTCCTGGCCGCCGCCCTCGACACGGCGTCGACGGCCGACGCGGACGGAAAGGACGGTGCGGCGTGAGCAACGAACAAAAGTATCCAGCGCCGACTTCGAACCCCGATAACTCGGCAGAGAAGCAGGCCGAGTATTGCGCGAAGCTTGAGGCTATGGAAAACAAAGCCTTATTCGACGAAACAAGGAATCGACTTTGGTTGTCTGCCTATGCCAACAACAATCCGCGCTCTTGCTACCATTGGCAGGTCCGCGCATGTTACGACGAAACACAGCGCCGCGAAAAGCCGAACCTGTACGAATCGGCGTACGAGGCACTACGGAGGGAAATAGGATGAGCGATAACGCCCACCTCGACGACGCGCGACTGGCTGATATCCGGCTGTACATCGCCCGTGAACGCGCGAAGTCGAACCCCACCGAAGAGTTAGACGACCTCCTCGCCGAAGTCGACCGCCTCAATGAGCGGTTCGGCGTAATCGGCGAGGCCGACGCGCACGGTGTCGACCATTACTGGGCGCTCAAGTTCCTCGACAGTCACCAGCGACCACCTACGACGGAGGAGATGGAGCAGGCCGCGCCTATCTACCTGAGCGCAACGAAGGAAGTCGACCGCCTCCGCGAGACGGTCGCCGCCGCCGACACAGAGCGCGACTGGGCACAGGCGAGGCTCGCGGAACTCACCGACGCCACGGACGACGCGCTGCGTACCCGCCTCGCCGTCGCCATCGACCGTAACGACCGTGCCGCGATACTCGAAGTGGTCGGTGCGCTGTCGAGGCGGTTGACGGCCGTGACGGAGGAGCGGGACAATCCTCGCAAGGCACTATTACGTCACGTGTTCAACTGGGGTGAAGACGATGGCGAAAATCGAGGCGTCGAGGACTTGCGCGAAGCCATACTGGACGCTTATGGCGCTGGATTTGGATGGAGTTACCGTGGCGAAGCGTATGGTAAGACGAACGACCCTAAGGACGATATCGACTTCGAAACGTGGTACCGGACAGCAACCGAAGAGCGGAGTTTTACGTGGTATCCGCAAGGCAGTGTCGATGCTTTGAAGACCGAACTCGCCGCCCTCCGCGCGTCCTACACGTGGACGCCCGCCACGCCCGATACGATGCCGCCCGTGGGGTCTGGGCCGTGGCTGGTGAAATACGGCGAGAGTATACTATTGTGCTGGGTAGAGATGAACAAAGACAAGGTGTTTTGGACCAGCGACAGGCCCGAAAGGCGCAAATATAGCCGTCAGTTTTTTATCCCGTCAGGCACATTCTTTGCAGCCCTTCCCCTCGAACCGGACGCGTCGACACGGGGCGAGGCGGGCGCTACGGCCGACGCGACGGAGGTGAAGGATGCCTAAGTTTTGCCCTGATTGCAAAGTGTACGATGGTGACGACTGCGCAGATTGTGACGGCACAGGCGAGGTTGAGGACATCCTTTATCCTCACCGGTGCTCATACTGCCATGGAACCGGGCGCGTTGATTATTGGACGTGCGCGAACAAAGATTGCTGGAACTACGAAGCAGAGTTCCGTGAGGACGAAAGCGACATCGCAGCCTTATGATACCAAAAGCCGATTCGGTATCATAAGCGCGCCGTTATGATACTGCGGTATCTTAACGGCCGGAACGCCACGGCCCTTGTCGGCGCGGCAGTCGATGCGCTCGGGTGGGGCGCGAAGGAGTAGAGGGATGAAGGCAGGCGCTAAGATGACTCAAATAGGCGAGTGCATAGTCGATGGATGCGAAGAGCCGCAAAAGTCTTTGCACCTATGCCAGCGCCACTATGGGCAGATTGCCGAATATAAGCGCCTCGCTGTACTTGTCGCCCAACCGATCACCTACGAACCGCGCCACGAGGCCGCACGCCGTCGCATGAAGGACATACTCGACACCTTCGGCCTGCTGTTGCCAGAATTGTTGTCTAGTCCCTACAAACGCACCTGATACCGCCCGTACCCGCACGGCGCGTCGACACGGCCGCTCCACCCGTCACCGACGACATGGGTGTGTCGCTCGCCGCAGTACGGGCAAATGACCTCGACCACGGTACCCGCCCCATCCGATTCGACCACCTCGCCGCGCACGGTCGCGCCGTCGCCGCTCACGGGTCGACGGCGCATCTCCGGGAACTTCGCGGCCGGGTCGCCGAACGATATCGGCCGGGGCTCGGGTCGGCGGTTACGGACGCGCCAGCGGAGGTAGGCGACCCACGCGGCGCGCGTCGAAGGTAGGCTCATGTCCCGAGTCTAGCACGATTCGAAGGTGGGCGCAAGGTAGACTCGTCGATGTTGATGCAAACGGGGGATTTATCTACTTCTAAGGTTAGGTATGTTCAAATCCCATATGACCAATAACGAAAGGATTCGACCGAATGAGTAAAGTTGTTTCGTATGACGGCGGCGACATGGCCGATAATCGGCTCATAGAACACATTGAGCGTGTTATGGTACGGCTGTCCGCTAAGGTCTTCAACAACCCACGAGACAGTGAGAAGTCTCGTGGCGTAGAAAACCTCATCATCTTGCGCGACACCGAAAAGAACCTCGGCGTCTATCACCCGGCGCTGAACGAACGGCTGGTCTGGTGGTTTAACGGTGCCTATGATGTCGACAAGGCGGTTGAGCGGTACGACGCTAAGATGACCGAGATTGAGGCAGAAAATGCAGAAGATGCTGCCGATATGAGGTTGACGGACGCTGAATACTTCGCAAAACACGCGCCCGAACCGCCGCATAAGGGGAACCACTAATGAAAACCGAAGATGACGGCACTGGTCTTTACATCGGCCAAACCGTCCTGATCGAATGCACCGTGTTATCCATATCGGATTTCGGCGATGCTAAATTGCAGTTCATGGCTAGGCCGAATCATCAGGAGTACGCGGCTACTAGCGTCAACGCCATTTTCATTCAGCGACCGCGTTTTAAGTGGGCGCTTCGGTTACTGCGGTGGCTTTACCGATAGGATTAAACATGAGCACTCACACAGTTAAAAACCTGCGCACTGGACTAACGATGCAGGTCAAAAGCACGGCCTACGGCGACCTCAAGGATGGTGATGAGTTCGTGCGCTGGGCGAACTGGCCGGTTTTGCTTTCCGATCTGCCGATGGGCGCACGCGAGATCGGCAACTTCTTTCGTGTCGCCGGTTGGAACAATGGGCATCCATTTCGCATTCACGTAATGCGCAAGACGCCGACCGATTCCGGGTGGCTGAAAGAGATTGACATGACGGACGCCGAAGAGGTTGCCGACTTTGAGAAGTGGTGCCGCGAGGCATCGAATCCGTACGGTTCATTCGGCCTTGATGTCAACGGTAATTCGAGGTACGACCAATGAGCACAGACTCCGGCTACTTCATCATGCTTCGCTACCCGTCAGGTTGCATGTTCCCTGTCGACGACGATAACGACGGAGAATCTGACAACGCCTCAGTTGCACTATTCGAGTCTGAGGAGCAGGCGCAAGAGTGGATCGACAACAGCGGTGCGTGCCGAAGTGGGCAAGTCGCCGCACAGATTTATGAGGCACCATGAAGCCTGAAACGATAACGGTTCACTGGAACGGCGGCTGGGACAAAGTCGAACTCGACCGCGATAACACACGGCCGGTCTCGCCCGATGAACAGTTCAACTACGACGAGACGATTCGCAAAGGCTTTGGTGGCTACCCGTGGATTGACAACTATACCGGTTGGGTCCGCAACGAGTACGTCGGCGGGACTGAGGGCGCATGCACCAAAGTGTTGCGTCATATCGACGGTGGTGACTGACCCCCAGGCACCCACATCTTGCCCCTGCCGATACTCCCGGTCCACGTGAGCGTTTGATAAATGAGTGTGCCTTTGATGGCGACGGACCACACAGCATTCGTCGTTCGGTGCGACTTCGCCTTCCACGCCTTGCCGAGCACGATGCCGCCTCGACTGACACCGAATACCGTCGTGAGTATCTCGCGCTTGCCTGCCGAGTAGATACCGGCGGGCCAGAAGTCGGACCATCGTTCGCGGTACGTGCGGGCGACCTCGGGCGGCATAGTCGGCACCGGCGCTTCGGTCACCGTCGCCGACAACTCCGCAATCTCTGCGTCAATACGTGCGGCCCGTACCTGGAACTCGGCCATGTCGATGCCGCCGCCTTTTCTCCCGAGCATGACCAGGTCGACGGCCACAGCTCGGGATTCCTCAAGCTCGGCAATGCGCTCGGCCGCGTCGACCCGTGACGCCTTAGCACGCTGCGCGAGTGGCTGACGTTTGACGTCGGCAGCAAACACTTCTAGTCCCAAGAGCAGGCATTCTCCCACGAGGCGGTCGACAGTCGGCGCGTGCAGCCCTGGCGAGGCGCATCCGTTGTTGCGAGCGCGGCAGCGGAAGTAAGGCGTAGGCGTTTTCTGATTGCCATCCTTAATGTTAATGTCCATAGGCTCACCGCAAACAGCACATGCCACGAGGCCCGTGTACGTCGCCGTAGGACGGCTGTGTTGGCCGTCGCCGCTCCGCACGTGCCAATGGCCGTACTGCGCGGTCAGAATGGCATCGACACGGGCGAGCAGCTCATCGGGGATGGTCGCCGGGATTATGTCTGGTTTCGGACGCATCTCGCCGTCGTAGAAGCCCATGCGCCGGTACCCTGGCCGCGTGACGCAGTTGCGTACCATGGTCGCCGTCCACCGCGTTCCCCGGCGCGGCGGTACACCCTCTGCGTTCAGCGCCTTCGCCGTCTGATTCTGGTTGCCGCATGTCGACGCGAACAACTCGAATACGCGAATCGCGCGGGCAAGTTCGGCCTCGACGATGACGAACGGTTCATTCGACGTCGCGCCGATCCGTAGGCCGTACGGCGGAAACCCGGACGGGTGCAGGTTCTTTTCGTGGCGACTCTTGTTCTTTTCCTTGATGCGCTCGCCGGTGATTTCGCGCTCATACTGCGAGAAGCCGCCTACCATGTTTAACATGAGGCGCTGGGCGGCGGTGTCGGCGGCGATGTCCTGCCGCGCCCCAAGAAGGCGGCAACCGTGCTTGTCGAGGTACGCGAGCGTGTGGCCCTGGTCGACGACGCCGCGAAAAGCCCGATCTAGGCGCACGATAATGATAGCGTCGAACGGTCGGTGCTTAAGCGTCACAAGCGCGAGCAACTTACCGCCGCTCGGTCGCTTGTTGAACGGCATACCGCCCGATACGCCGGTGTCGACGAACCAGAGATCCTGCGGTATGGCGTAGCCGTTCAGTGCGGCCCACTCTTCGATCACGTGTCGCTGCGTCTCAGGGGAATCGTCCTGCATCGCCGTAGATGCCCGGATATAGGCAGCGGCGATTCGTGGCGTGGGCGTCTCAGGCATGGGCGGTAATTATCGTCAGGTGATAAGTGTAAAAAGATTCAGGCAAATACCCGGTCAATCGTGCGTGTCTAGTATTGCACGTTCGTTCGGTGCATGATAAAATAAGTAGACATTTACTATAGCGTACTGACGGCTATTCGAACTCTACCGTAGCCGTTGCATATTGTAAGTTACATTGCGTGTTAATAGTAAATTAATTTGATGGAACCGGCTAATTATGGAATAATAATTAGCCGGTTCATTTCAACGCTACTGCCGTGGCGGCGGCGTTTACCTGTAGTGCCAAGGTAACCATGGAGACCGACGAACCACATGCTATCATTGCTAACCAATTCGCCACCAATCTCAGCCACTGGGTAACAATGCAGTTACGGAAACGCGCGATAGCGGACGAAATAGAGGCATTCGAACGCGCCCACCCGGACGTAACCGGGTTCCTTAACGGTGTTCGCGAGGGCGACATCGCCGAAATCGTCGCGAGCGGTTTCACCGTCCTCTAGAAGTCACGCTCCCGCCGCGTCTTTGGCGGGAGCGTCCTGTCGGCCATCGCGGGCACGCCTTGCTTACGCTCACCGGCGGTGCGCGTGTCGTCCGTGGCGGGCGGCGGCGGCGGAGCGGGCGCACCGGCCATGGCGCGGATCTGCTCGATGATGGCGCGTTCTGACGGAGACAAGGCGACCATTTCGACACCAACAGGCTCAGTCGAGGCAAAACCTGCCGATCGGAGGGCAGTCGACAGTGTTGATGCGTATGTCGCCTCGCTGGACAATTCACGTGCAATCTGATGCACGACCGCCCGTGACGGATTCGCCGCCCCTGATTCGAGTTTCGATATGTGGGCGTGACTAAGCCCCATCGCCTCAGCAAGCCCTCGCATCGTCAAGCCTCGCCCCTCACGAGCCGACTTCAGCCACTTCCCAAACTCAGTACGTTCCCGGTCTCGCAATTCACTGCACCTTGCATAGTTCAGAGTAAGCATAACTCCCCCTACTCCGTATGACATATTGTGTAATGAAAAGTTACCGATGCGCAATAGGAAAAATAGTTACCGTTTCCGTACCAAAAGGCTTGCATGGTTGGTAACTATGTGTTACACTAGGCCATGTCTATTGCATCAAGCCCCACTCTCACTGATTTGCGTAAGACCGCGAAGCTGTCGATGCGTGACGCGGCGAAGTTGCTCGCCGACAAGCTAGGCGAGGTTGAACGATCCCACGTATCCATCCTGTACATCGAGCGCGACGGCACCCAGAAGCATTCCGTCATTAAGGCGCTATCGGAAATCTACGGCGTTTCCGTCGAAGACATCGAACGAGCAATCCCGTCCAAAAATCGGTAATAAATAATTACCGAAAATGGTTGACATAGCTCTGTGATTATGGTAACATCTAGTTACCATACCGTGAAAACGGTGGTAACAAACCTGTAATCAACTTTGGCGGCAACGAGGAGAGGCGACCATGACCACCAGCGAACACAACCAGGAATGCATCGACCGGTACGCCGCGACGGGCACGCTCGAAAGCGTCCGTGTCCCGAGCGTGCGCCCGGTTCGTGACACCTGTCCTGACTGCGGCGGCGACCTTTACTCAGACTGCCAGTATGTCGGC
>Ga0070658_10004047_pt1 | contig 12015 bp, 10 predicted proteins | sample KBSC13metaG_FD_64664 | JGI IMG/M metagenome (GOLD analysis project Ga0070658, IMG submission 64664) | Corn rhizosphere microbial communities from Kellogg Biological Station, Michigan, USA - KBS C1-3 metaG | ecosystem: Host-associated > Plants > Roots > Rhizosphere > Soil ... | reverse complement strand
CGCCAGCGCCTCCGGCTCCGCAGACACCTGCTCCTCGCCCAGCACCCGCTCCAGCCGCTGGCGGATGTCGGCGGCGCCGATGCGCTTGAAGTCGAAGCGCTGCAGTCGGCTCAACACCGGCGCCGCCGACTGCGCGATCTTCTGCGGCTCGGTGGTGGCGAAGACGAACACCACGCGCGGAGGCGGTTCCTCGAGGATCTTGAGGAGCGCGTTCCACGCCTCGCGAGTGAGCATGTGCGCCTCGTCGACGATGTAGACCTTGTACCGGTCGTCTCCCGAGGGGGCATACATCGCCCGCTCGCGCAGTTCGCGCGCGTCGTCGACCCCGCGATTGGACGCGGCGTCGATCTCGACGACATCGAATGACGATGCACCAGCCCAGATGCGCTGGCAGGACGCGCACTCGCCGCACGGCTCGCCATCGAGCGCCGGATCGCCGCGGCGCTCGCAGTTGAGCGCCATCGCCAGCACGCGCGCCAGCGTGGTCTTCCCGACTCCGCGCGGGCCGCACAGCAGGTAGCCGTGCGCCACGCGTCCGCGCGCGATCGCGCCCTTGAGCGTCGCGGCCACGTGCGACTGCACCGCCACGTCGGCGAAGGACTTCGGGCGATACTTGCGGGCGAGGGCGATCGGCATGACGGAAAAATAGTGTCCGCAGAGGCGAACGGTCAGAGCCGCCGCCCAACGCGGGCCGGAGTCGGAGGAGGGTGAAAAAAGGCGCGGGCCGCAGTCCTGCTGCGCGCCCGCGCCGAGTGTCCCAGGTCTGACGAAGCGACGTCAGACACTTCATGCCGCTGCTACCTTCGGGGTCCTGACGGAGTTAGAAGGCTGCCGCCCTTCGGGACCTGGGACATGTTGAATCTAAACGGTCGGCCGTGCCGAAACAACGCAGCCGGTCAGTGCGCGCCCGCCTCGATCGCCGCCCGCAGCACCTCCCCGGCACGCGCCACCGCGACCCGATCGGCGTCGAGGTGCGTGACGGCGCGCACGCGCGTGCCGCTCCATGGACTCACCAGCACGCCGGCGTCTCGTGCGCGGGCTGATACGTCGGCGCTGGTCATGCCCGGCGGCAGGTCGATCATCACGATGTTGGTGTCGGGCGGCACCACGCGTGCGCCCCCCGCGCCATCGACGGCGTCGGCGAGGAGTCGCGCATTCGCGTGATCTTCACCAAGGCGCGCCAGATGGACATCCAGCGCGTGCAGCGCCGCCGCGGCAAGAATTCCCGACTGACGCATCCCGCCCCCCAGCCGCTTTCGGACCGGGTGCGCGCGCCGCATCGTCTCCCGGTCGCCGACGAGGATCGCGCCCACCGGGCAACCGAGCCCCTTGGAGAAGCTCAGCATCACCGTGTCGGCGCAGCTCGCAAAGTCGGCGAGCGACGTTCCGCTGGCGACACTGGCGTTCCACAGCCGAGCGCCGTCCATGTGCACGGGAAGCTCGTGCCTCCTCGCCACCGCGCGCAGCGCGCGAAGCTCGGCCAGCGGCGTGATCTTCCCCCCCGCGCCGTTGTGGGTGTTCTCGAAGCAGACGATGCTCGCCGCGGGCGAATGGATCGACGTCGGCCGGATCATGCTCTCCAGATCTTCGGCGCCCATGACGAGGCGTCCTGCTCCCGCCGGCACACCGCGCACCTGCACCCCCCAGAGCGCAGCGACGCCCGCCATCTCCCAGTGAATGATGTGCGCGTTGGCGTCGAGCAGTGCCTCGGTGCCGGGCCGCGCGAGAACCGCGATTCCCGTCTGGTTCGCCATCGTCCCGGAGGGGAAGAACAGCCCCGCCTCCTTGCCCAGCATGTCGGCGACACGTTCCTCGAGCCGACGTACGGTCGGGTCGCCGTCGAGAACGTCGTCGCCCACTTCCGCCTCCGCCATCGCACGGCGCATGGCGGCGGTGGGACGAGTCACGGTATCACTGCGCAGGTCGATCAAGGGAGGCGGGATGAGATGGTAGAAAGGAGGAAAGGCGGCACGACGGTAATTAACCGTCGTGCCGCCTTCCGTTCACCCCCCACCCAACTGCTACCCGTTCACGGCTTCGTGACCTTGACCGTTGGCGTCTTCACTTCGGTCTTCTTGGTGCCGACGACCGGCTTGGACACGATCAGCGTGTCCTTCTTGGTGCCGACGACCGGCGTGTTGATCGTGTCCACCTTGGTGCCGACGTCCACGCTCGGCGTGGTGACGGTGTGGGTATCCGTCCCGATCGTTGGCGTCTGTACCTGGTACTGATTGTCGCCGGTCTTCTTGCAGGCCGCGAGCGGCAATGCGATCAGGGCGGCGCCAAGCAACATTGTGCGCTTCATCTGTTCCTCCGTTGGGTGGATGGTTCCTGGCGACTCAAAGCAACCTTCGCGCCAACGGTTCGGTCCGTCAATCCTGGAACACCTCGCGCTGCCGCCTTCGCGTGCGACGCAGCTCGAATACCTGCCCTACCTCGCCGCCAAGGATGAAGATCAGCGCGGCATAGTAGACCCAGAACACGACGACGACGACGGCCGCTACCGTGCCCGCGTACAATGAACCGGGATTGAACGAACTAACGTAGACGGCGAAGATGAGCTTCGCCAACTCGAACATCAACGTGGTGAAGATCGCCGCCACCCACGCTGTCTTCGTCCGCACCCGGCGTACCGGGAGGAACTTGTAGAGCGAGAAGAACATCACGGCGAGGATGGTGGATGCCATCAGGTGCGTGCCCCACGCGCGTGCCTGGCCCATCACGTCCGACCGGATGCCGAGCTCCTCGAGCACCTGGACGCTGCTCTTCGTCGCCACCAGGACGTACGTGCTGATCAGGGTGTACGCCGTGATCAGGATGGTGGAGAGAACGGTGATCTTGATGTCGAACACCTTGCCCTGGATGATTCCGCGCTCGCTCTCGATGTCGAACACGCTCGCCAGCACGGTGCGCAGGGAGCCGAAGAGGCGCGTGGAGAACCAGATGAAGCCGATCGCGCTCCAGATGCCAAGCGACTGATGGGTGGTGAGGATGTCGCTGATCAGCTTGTGGGTGCCGGCGTCCGGTGACTCGACGTGCGACGGAAGCAGTCGGTCGAGGTAGCGCACGACGACTTCGTTCGCCTCGGCGGATGAGGCGTTGAGCAGCGTGGCGAGACCCCACACGAGCAGGAGGACGAATGGCACCGCCGCGAGGAGGATGTTGAAGGCGATGCCGCCGGCGAGGAAGAGCACGTTGTCCTCGCCGGCGTTGTCCCAGACGCGCTTCGCGTAATCGCGGAGGGTCCAGCCGAAGCTGGCGAGCGTCGAGCGCTGCTTCCTCCGCACATTTTGCGGAAAGCTCTCGGTGGCCGTGTGCCCCCCGTGAGTCAGACTTCCGGCGAGTGGTCGAGCGGCGCAGCGCCAGCCGTGCGCACCCGCCCCTCGCGCGCCACTTCGACGCCCGCGTTGTACGCAGCCTTCGTCTCGGCGAGGCGTCGCTCCAGATCACCGCGCGCTTCCTGGGCGGCGGCGCGCCCGGCGTCCATGGCGCGAGTCACCTGTCTCTTCTTCAGGTTGATCGCCGATCGCGCCGATTCGATCTGATGCTCGACGCGCGTTCGTGCACTCTCGAAGCTGTCGGCGACCGAGTCAGTCACGCCTTCGGCCACGTTCCGTGCGGCATCGCCGGCACGGCGCGCGCGGCGCCTGAGGTCGGTGCGCGTCTCCTCTCCCGAGCGTGGGGCGAACAGCAGCGCCACGCCGGCGCCGATGACCACGCCGAGAAGGAGGCTGCCGACGCCACTGCTGTGCTTCTCGATGACGATGTATGGATGGTCATCCGGATCGTGATGCCGCATGTCAGCTCCTGAAGCTTGGCCTATCGTGACCGCTTGGCCGTGGATTTCTTTGCCGCGCTGCGCGCCGGGACCGGCTCACTGCGGCGGGCCGGCCGAGCCGCCTTGTCCTCGGAGGCGCCATTGCTCGACGCGCTCGCCTTTGCGCCATTGCCACCACCCTGGACCAGCGCCAACAGCTCGGCCCGTACCTCCTTCTCCGACAGCCCGAGCACCTTGCCGGTGCGCGCCGCATCGCCGGACGTGGACGCGAAGGTGCGCAACACGAGCTGTTGGCGCGCCTCCGCCGCCGTCGCGCCCATCGGAATGGTGATCGACGTCGGGACATCGCCGCTGCGCAGGTGACGGGGCACGATGTCGTCGGTGCCGATGGTCGAGCCACGGCTCATGATCACCGCGCGCTCCACCGCGTTCTTCAGCTCTCGCACGTTGCCGGGCCAGTGGTAGCTCATGATCCACGACCACGCGGCGTCGTCGAAGCCGGTGATCGTCTTGCCGTTCTGTTGCGCGAACCGGGCGAGGAACTCGTTGGCGAGGAGCTGGATGTCCTGTGACCGCTCGCGCAGCGGGGGAAGGTCGATCTCCACCACCGCGAGCCGATAGTACAGGTCCTCACGCAGCTCGCCGTCGGTGATGGCCTTCTGGAGATTCTTGTTCGTGGCCGCGAGGATGCGGATGTCCACATTGATCTCCTTCTTGCCGCCGAGCCGGCGCACCTGTCTCGTCTCGATCGCGCGCAGCAGCTTGACCTGGATGTCGGGGGGCATCTCCGCCATCTCGTCGAGGAAGATCGTGCCCCCACTCGCCATCTCGAACGCACCGGGCTTCTCGTTCGTCGAGCCCGTGAAGGCGCCCTTCTCATGGCCGAACAGCTCGTTCTCGAGGATCTCCTTGGGAAGCGCGGCGCAGTTCAGGGCGAAGAACGGGCCCTTGGCGCGATCACTCTTCGTGTGCAGCGCGCGCGCCACGAGCTCCTTGCCTGTGCCGCTTTCACCGAGAATGAGCACGCTCGCCGTGGAAGGGGCGACGGCCTCGATCACCTGATAGACCGAGCGCATGGACTCGCTCTGCCCGGTGAGCTCGCCGTAATGCGTGAGTCCCTCGAGCTTCGACGCCAGCTCGCGGTTCTTCTGCTGGACCTGGTACTTGTCCAGCGCCTTCGGGATCAGCGCCTTGAGACGATTGAGCTTCTCGGCGTTGAGGGGCTTCTCGATGTAGTCGTAGGCGCCCTGCTGCATCGCCTGCACCGCCGAGTCCACCGTCGCCTGCCCGGTGATGATGATGCACTCGGTGGGGATCTCACGCTGCTGCAGCTCGCGCAGCAGCGTGAGCCCGTCGAGCCGGGGCATCTTGAGGTCGGCGAGCACCACGCCGTAGCGCTCGGCAACCAGCTTGTCGAGCGCCTTCTGGCCGTCGGAGACGACGTCGACGTCGTAACCGGCGTCGCCGAGAATGGCGCTCAACCCGGTGGTGATCGCGGCTTCGTCGTCCGCGATGAGAATCCTGGCCTGCTTCATCATGCCTCGTTCGACGGCCGTCCCGCGCGCGCCGTGGCTCATGCGCGCGGGAAGGTCAGTGAAAGTGCTCCGTTGTCCTGCGATCCGTCGGTCCAGCGAATGCCGGCGTTCCGAACGACCTCCGCCACCGCCGCCGGCATCGCCACCCGCCGTCCCTCGGCAGCCATGGTGACGCGCACTTCGCGCGGCGCCAGCAGCATCGAGCAACGCACCGGTGTCGCGGGCCGGGCATCTCCGTGCACGGCATCCAGCAGCGGCGCCGCGAGCGCCAGTCGTACCACTTCCCCCGCCAGGTCCGTCGTCGCGTCCTCTTCCCCTTCGTCGTCCACGACTACCTCTGCATCGTCCGCCGACGTGGACGCCGTGCAGAGCGTCGCGACGCGCCGCAGTGCCACTCCGACGTCCACCGGATCGCGTTCCGGCCGCGCTACCGCAAGCAGCGCGTCCAGCAAGCTAGTCAAACGCTCCAGTTGCTGCCCCGCCGCGTCGGCGAACGGCGCCACCGCCGATGCCGGCGCGCCTTCCCGTGCCGCGCGCGACCGGACGACCTCCAGGTTCACGGCGACCCCGTTCAAGGAGTCCTTCACGTCGTGCGCGGCGCGTCCCATCAGCCGCTGCACCATCGCGAGCCAGAGCACGCGTGCATCTCCAGCTTCCGGCCGCTCGATCATCTAATCCGACAGGTCGGCGTCGTCTGGCGCCGCCACGTGCGCCGGCGTGGCGTCCACCGGCATCACCCGGTGCTGCTTCGGCGGCTTGACGTAGCGCGCCACCATGTCAGCCGTGTTGCCGATCGCCAGTTGCTCGAACAGGAAGCGGAACTTCGCGTCGTACGCCGCGGCGAGTGACCGCTTGGCGTCGGCGGGCATGTTCCACAGCTTCTCCTTGAATGGGCCGAGCGCCTTCTTCCGCGTCTTGTAGAAGAACTGCTCGTCTGAGTCGGTCGACTTCCGTTCGTCCTTCGCATTGTCGCCAAGCCAACGATAGATCTCGTCGCGCAGTGCGGCCGGAAGGTGATCGAACAGCATGTTCTGGAAGTTCGTGGCGAGATGGATCTCCGCCGTCTCGCGCTTGGGGAAGTTGTGGAACGCGCTGTCGGGGAGCGTGGAAGCACCATGCTGCACCGCGCCGGCGAGCCCATATCGTTCGCGCGCCACCCGGCTCAGCTTCTCCAGCGTGTCGAGATCGAGCTTGACGTCGGCGATGGAACCGTCGGCGAGCACGACACCGCCGTGCGACGTGCCGCTCTGCACGCTGATCTTGGACAGCCCCGCCATGCCGGCAGGCAGCGCGGCGTTGAAGCCGTCCATGAACGCCTCCAGCTCCTCCACCGTGGAGTTCTGGGTACCCACCTCGCCGATCTCGCCACCGACCGAGATCGTCACACCGCGCGGCTGCACCTCACGAACGGTGCGCAGGATGTCGGTGCCGACCTCGTAGTTCAGGCGCTGCTGTTCGGCGAGCGTCTTCCTGCTGAGGTCCACCAGCGTGGAGGTATCGATGTCGATGTTGTAGAAGCCGGCGCCAACCGCCTCGCGCACGAGCGCCTTCACCGCATCCACTTCCGGCTTCGGGTCGGCCGCGTACTTCTTGTGGTTTACCTGGAAGTGGTCACCCTGGATGAACACGGGACCGCGAAAGCCCTCGCGCAGCGCGGCAGCGAGCATCGCCGACACGTACTCCGCGGGGCGCTGTCCGGTATACGCGATCTCCGAGCGCGCGATCTCGAGGATGAACGCCCCCGCCTTCATGGAGATCGCGGTGCGGAAGATCGAACGCGCCGTGTCGTAGGCGTCGCCGCGAACGTTGATGGCGGGCACCGTGAAGCCGTGCACCTCGCCGCGGCCTCGCGCCAGATAGAGGTCGTTGATGGAGGCGGGCTGCACTCCGACCGCCTGGCCCAGCTCCCAGATCATCCAGCGTGCGTACTCGCGCTCCTCCGGGTCGCCGAACACGGCGGCGCGCGCCAGCGCGTCCATGCCGGACGAGGCCAGCGCCTCCGGCCGCGATACGGTCAGTCGCCCGTCCGACACGCTCACCGCGTCGCCGAACAGGGCGCTCAGGGTCTCGACATCCTGCATTGGGATCCTCGAAATGGTGCAGCTGCCGCGGGGCAGCGGTGGGTTTCGGCGGAATTCGGGAAGCTCGCCCGCCACCGGCAGCGGGGCAAGCCCGCGCCAGGCTCCGGCAGGCCTCTAGATCACGTGCGCCGGGTCCGACGTGGGAAGCAGGTTCCATTCCCGTCGAGCCTGCTCGGCGTCGGCACGTCCGAGCATCGCGTAGGTGAACTGCTTCCCCAACTCCACGCCCGGCTGGTCGTACGCATTCACTCCGTAGAGCTGGCCGGCGTAGGCGGTGGCGACTTCCAGCAGCATCATCAGCTCGCCGACGTGGCCGGCATCCACGCGCTCGAGGGTGAGCGTCATGTTGGGCCGGCCGCGCCGCGCGAGGGCCCCGGCCGTGGCGCGACGCTCGATGTCCAGCAGCTCGCCGAGCTGGTGGCCGCCGAGGTATGCAAGCTCGGGCACATCAGCATGCAGACGCGGGATCTCGACGGGCGTGATCCCCTCCTCCACCCCGATGAACGTGACCGTCTTGTCCGGCGGCCCCTCCATGAACAGCTGGACCTTGCTGTGCTGGTCGGTGGCGCCCAGCGCGCCGAGGGGCGTGGGACCCACGCCGGCATCGTCAGGCTTGCGATGCTTGCCGAGGCTCTCCGCCCAGAGCTGCACGAACCAGTCGGCCATGTCTCGCAGCGCATCGCTGTAAGGCATGAGCACCTGGATCGGGCGATGATGCTTCGTATCGGCGAGATACTGCAGCGCCGCAAAGGCGCCGGCGATGTTCTCGGTGAGCGACGCGGTCCGGCAGCGGTCGCGCATCCGGCCGGCGCCCGCCAGCAGCGCGCCGGTGTCGATCCCGATGAGCGCGGCGGGCAGAAGGCCCACCGGCGTGAGCACGCTGAAGCGTCCGCCCACATTGGGCGGAATGTCGAGCGCGGGGATTCCTTCCGCGTTCGCGATGGTTCTCAGCGCGCCCTTTTTCGGATCGGTGACGAACACGAGTTGCTGGCGGGCGCCCTTGCGGCCGAGGGCCGCATCCAGCCGGCCTCGCACGACGAGGTATTGCGCCATCGTCTCCGCCGTGCCACCCGACTTGGAGATGACGATGAACAGTGCCCGGTGCAGGTCGAGGCGATCGAGCAGCGAGGTGATGTTCGCCGGGTCCACGTTGTCGAGGACGTGCAGACGTGGCTGACCGCCTCGCGCCTCCTCGGTCAGCAGGTTCCACTGCGGCGGCCGGAGCGCGGTGCGCAACGCGATCGGTCCGAGCGCCGAACCTCCGATGCCGAGCACCACCACGTCGGTGAGCGCGCTCGCGCCGCTGCGCTCGCGCATCGAGCGCACGAAGCTCGTCGTCTCCGCGTGGAGCGCCTTGTCGTCCGGCAGGTCGAGGAAGCCCAGCACGCCATCGACGTGCAGCTTGTCCACGCCCGCATGGGCGTCACTGAAGCGCTTGCCGATGCCGCGCCACTCGCTCGTGCTGATGCCGCCCTCGATGGGCGGCGCCATCATGTTGGTGTAATCGAGGCGGATCATGGCAGGCCGTCAGATGGTGATTTGCAATCCGTCGTACGCCGGTTCGACGCCATCGGGCAATCTGGCGGCGAGCGCCGCGTGGAAATTGTCGTGCGTGAGGTGGGTGAGGTACGTCCGCTCTGCGCCGATCTCCCTCGCCGCCTCGAGCGCCTCGCCAAGGCTGAGGTGCGAAGGGTGCGGCGTCTCGAACAACGCATTCAGCACCAGCACGCGTGCGCCACGAAGGAGCGCCACCGCACCCGGAGGGACGCGCTTGGCGTCCGTCACGTAGGCGAGCGCGCCGATGCGGTACGCAAATACCGTGACAGGTCCGTGCGGCACCGGCACCGCCGTCACGTCCACTCCCGCAATGCGTGTCGGGCGTCCAGGCTCGAGCTCGATCGCGCGGGCCTGCGGCTTGTAGGTGCCTGGCAACGCCTTGATCGCGTCATCGAAGATGTAGTCGAACTTTCGCGTCAGGCCGGCCAGCGTGTCGCGCGCACCGTACACTGGCAGGTGCTGACGCTGCAGCACGGTGAACGCGCGCAGGTCGTCGATACCATGGGTGTGATCGGCATGGCCATGCGTGTACAGCACCGCATCCACGTGCGTGATGCCGGCGCGCAGGAGCTGAACACGGATCTCGGGCGGCGTGTCGATCAGGATGACGGCGCCCTCGTCGGTCTCGACCGCAGCGCCGACGCGCGAGCGCTGGTCACGCGGATCGGCGGACTTGCACACCTCGCACGTGCAGCCCAGCTGCGGCACGCCGAAGCTGGTGCCGGTGCCGAGGAAGGTCAGCTTCACGCCGCGCGCGCGGCGACTCTGACCGCCGTCATACGGTCTCGACCTTCATCAGGTTCGTCGTGCCCGGGACGTCGAACGGCACACCGGCCGTCACCACCACGCGGTCGCCCTGGCGCGCCAGGCCGCTTCCGCGCACCGCGTCCAGCGCGAGCTTCACCATGTCCTGGTAGTTGTCGCAGTGGCGGACGAGGCACGGCACGACCCCCCACACGAGCGCGAGCTGCCGGTACGTCCGCTCCTGGTCGGTGAGCACGAGGATCGGGACGCCGGGCCGGTGCGACGCGACCACGCGTGCCGAGAAGCCGCTCTTCGTGAAGACGATGAGTGTCGGTGCGTCGAGGCTGCGCACGGCGCTGGTCGCCGCCGCCGCGATGGCGTGCTCCGTCGACACGGCGAGTTCGCCCTGGGCGCGATCGTCCGCACGGACGCGACGAGGGTGCTTCTCGATCTCGAGGATGATGCGCGACATCGCCTCCACCGCGAGCCGCGGATAGTGCCCGGCTGCCGTCTCCGCCGACAACATCACGGCGTCAGTGCCGTCGAGGATCGCATTCGCCACGTCGCTCGCCTCGGCCCGCGTGGGTCGCGGATGCGTGATCATCGACTCCAGCATCTGCGTCGCCGTGATCACGGGGCGCCCGAGCCGGTTGCAGAGCGAGATGATGCGCTTCTGCGCGATCGGCACCTCCTCGAACGGCAGCTCCACGCCGAGATCGCCGCGCGCGACCATCACGGCGTCCGACGCGAGCACGATGCTCTCGATGTTCTCGAGCGCCGAGTCCTTCTCGATCTTGGCGACGACGAGCATCTGGCGCGGGATCTTCTCGCGCAGCTCGGCGATGTCCCCGGCGCGGCGCACGAAGCTGAGCGCGAGGTAGTCGAGGTTCTGCTCGACGGCGAAAGCGACGTCCGCCCAATCCTTCTCCGTGATCGAGGGCGCGCTCACCGAGACGCCGGGCAGGTTCATCCCCTTGTGGCTGCGAACCTCGCCGCCGTGAAGGACGCGCGCCATCACCGTGCGATCATGGACCTCGAGCGCCACGAGCTCGATGAGGCCATCGTCGATGAGAATGCGGTCGCCCACCTTCACGTCATCGCAGAGATGCTCGTAGGTGGTGGGGAATTGTCCCGGCGCGACATCGTCTTCCCCCGCGACGAGTGTGATGTCCTCGCCATCCTTCACCATGCGCGGTGCTGCGAGGTCGCCGATGCGGATGCGCGGACCCTGGAGGTCGCCGAGGATCGCTACGGGGCGGCCGAGCGCGGCCGCCGTTTCGCGAACCATCGCCACGGTTTGCGCGTGCTGCTCGTGCGTGCCGTGCGAGAAGTTGAGACGGGCTACGTCGAGCCCGGCTTCCATCAGGCTCCGCAGCGTGTCGCGGCTCGCGGTGGATGGCCCGAGGGTGCAGACGATCTTGGTGCGGGGGTGTGACACGGATCAGGGGTCGGAAGTGCGAGGTCGGGCCGGCGCGGCGGCCTCAGCACGCGCGCCGACCCGATCGGCTCAGCGTGCGTCGGCCATTGCGTGACCGAGCGCCGCGGACTTCTTCGTCAGGCCGGCAGTGAGGGAATCGAAGCTCTTCTGGAAGCTGGCCAGGCCGTCGCGCAGCAGCTTGTCCGTCACGTCGCCGAGATCGACTCCCACCGTCTTCAATTCGGCGAGCGTGCGCTCGGCGGCGGCGTAGTCCGCGTCGACCGTGCGCTTGACGACACCGTGCTCGCGAAACGCCTCGATGGTCGCGGGCGGCATCGTGTTGACCGTGTCCGGACCGATGAGCTGTTCCACGTACATCACGTCGCGGTAGGCAGGGTTCTTCGTGCTCGTGCTCGCCCAGAGTGGCCGTTGCAGCCCTGCGCCGCTGGCGGCGAGCGCCTTCCAGCGTGCACCGGAGAAACGTTCGCGAAAGAGCCTGTAGGCAAGCTGCGCGTTGGCGATCGCGGCGCGGCCGCGAAGGGCGAGCACGCCGTCGCGTTCCGCGCCCGTGCGCGTCGCGGCGATGGCGTCGAGACGCTTGTCCACTTCGGTGTCCACGCGGCTCACGAAGAACGACGCGACCGATGCGATGCCGGCGATCGGCTTGCCCGCCTTCACGCGATCCTCGAGTCCGGCGAGGTATGCCTCGAGCACCTGCGCGTGCGCCTCGATGGCGAACAGCAGAGTGATGTTGACGTTGATCCCAGCGCCGATGAGCGTGCGCACGGCGACGGCGCCTTCATTGGTGCCAGGCACCTTGATCATGACGTTCGGCCGATCGACCATCGCCCAGAGCCGCTGCGCTTCGGCAACGGTGGCGCGCGAGTCGTTCGCCGCGGCGGG
>Ga0070658_10004046_pt1 | contig 12015 bp, 5 predicted proteins | sample KBSC13metaG_FD_64664 | JGI IMG/M metagenome (GOLD analysis project Ga0070658, IMG submission 64664) | Corn rhizosphere microbial communities from Kellogg Biological Station, Michigan, USA - KBS C1-3 metaG | ecosystem: Host-associated > Plants > Roots > Rhizosphere > Soil ... | reverse complement strand
GCGCCGCCCGCTGGTTGACCGACCCGCTCGTCCGGGCCGCGTTGGCGCTCGCCGGCCACTTCGCGCCGCGCGAAGCGTGGGCGATCGACGGGATCGGCGGCGGGCGGGTCAGCGTGTTCAGCGACTTCGGCGTCGTCGATCCGGAAGGCGTGCCGGACATGTCAGTGCCGAGCGTTCCATCCCTGCTGCTCGTTCCCGGCCCGTCCAGCGACTCGCTCGAGGTCGGCGGCTGGTCGGTCCGCAACGACGGAACCGCGACCGCCACCAACGTCGTTGCACAGGTCGTCGTCGCGCACGACAGCATGTTGACCAGCGGCATCGTCGCGGCGACGACGCTCGGCCAGGCGGCGACGCTCGTCCCGCGCGACAGCCTCACCGGCGGCGGGCTGGCGGTGAACGTTCCGGCCGACACGTTAGGCGGTCCCTACTACGTCGGCGTTCGCGTCACGCAGGGCGGGGAGGGTTCGCTCGCCGATCCCACGCCGGCCAACAACGTGGTGAGCGTGCGCGTGGAGACGCAGCACGTCTCGCTCGGCAGCTGGGCCCAGCGAACCAACATGCTCACCGCGCGCGCGGATGCGGCGAGTGCGACCGACGGCAGCCAGATCTTCGTGGTCGGTGGCATCGACGACACGAGCGTGCTCGCGACCGGCGAGGTGTATGACCCGGGGCGCGCGGCGTGGTCGGAGCTGCCGTCGCTCCCCGCGCCCCGCCAGGATCCGACTGCCGGTATCGTCGGCAACCGCCTGATCGTTGCCGGTGGGACGATGGCAAACGCGATCGGGGAAGGCTGGGACTATGTCGCCAGCGCGATGAGCTACGATCTGGTGGAAGGAGTCTGGACCGACATCGCACCGATGCTCGTCGGGCGCACCGAGCCGGTGTCGGGCGTCATCAACGGTCGCTTCTATGTTGCCGGGGGAAATACCGCGAACGCGATCACGGGCGAGGCGGAAAGCTACGATCCTGCCACGAACAGCTGGTCGAAGCTTGCATCGATGCCGACGCCGCGTTATTCGGCGGGCGCCGCCGTCGTGAACGGGCTGCTCTACGTGGCCGGCGGGTTCTTCGACCAGTCGGCGATGCCGACCAACGCGTTCGAGGTCTACGACCCCGCGAAGAACACATGGACCGCGAGGGCACCGCTTCCGACGGGACGCGCCGAATTCTGCCTCGCGAGCATCGACGGAATCATCTATGCGCTCGGTGGCTACACGGATGGCGCGGTGATCCGTGATGTCGACGCGTATGATCCGCGCACCAACCAGTGGACGCCGCGTGCGCCGCTGCCGGTATCGGTGTATGCCGCGACATGCCGCCCGGTCGGCCGAACCATCTATTTCATCGGCGGCACCACCGACGGCCTTGCAGTGGTGCCGACGGTCTATGCGTTCACGCCATGATCCATGAGAAGAGCCGGACGAGCGCGTTGCGCTCGTCCGGCGCGTCCCGTGCCTAACGCGCGCGCAGCAGCAGCGCGGCGACGATCACTACCGCCGCCACGACTGCGACGGCGAGCCAGAGCCGGCGCGACGTTCCGCTCGCCGTCGCGACTGCGCCCGTCGGCGCGGACGTGCCGGGCGCGGCGGCCACATCCGGCTTCGCGGCGGCCGCCTCGAGCGCGTTCGCGAACTCGGCGGCACTGGCATAGCGCTCGTCCGGATCGGTGGCGAGCGCCCGGGCCACGACGTCGGCGACGGCGGTCGGGATTTCCGGCGCGATCGAACGCAGGCTCGGCGCGGGCTCGCTCAGCTTGCGCATCAGCGCGGCGCGACCGCCGTCGGCGCGGAACGGCGGCTCGCCGCTCACCGCCTCGAAGAAGACCGCACCCATGCTGTAGATGTCGCTCCGTCCGTCGAGCTCCTGGCCGGGGATGAACTGCTCGGGACTCATGTAGGTCGGTGTGCCTGGTCCGACCGTGAGTGGGGAGGTGAGCTGCTCGCCGGCCGCGATCCCGAGCGCGCGGGCGATCCCGAAATCCATCAGCAGGACATGCGACTCGGCGAGCAGGATGTTCTCGGGTTTGATGTCGCGATGGATGATCCCGTGGCGATGTGCGTAGTCGACAGCGCCAGCCAGCTCACACGCGCCGCGGATCGCGGTCCGGAGCGGGAGCTTCTTTTCGCGGTCGAGTCGCGCGCGAAGTGTCTCCCCCGGCACATAGGGCATGACGTAGTACAGCAGCCCGGCGGTGAGCCCCGAGTCGTACAGCGCGAGGATGTTCGGGTGCTGGAGATGGGCGAGAAACTTGATCTCGCGCACGAAGCGAACGTCGCTGAAGGCGACGGTCGCGTCGGGTCGCAGCACTTTCAGCGCGACGCGCCGCCCGTGGCGATGGTCGTTCGCGAGGAAGATCGACGCCGTCGCGCCTTCGGCGATCGGGGTCGTGATCTCGTACCGATCGATGAGGGCCCGCCTGAATTCCGTCGGCAGCTGCATGCGATCATGAGGTGAATGAGATCGCGCCTTCGCCGTACCTCTGGCGCGCCGGCTGCGCTAACGTACCGCGCGCGGCGCTGCCCTGCTACCTCGCAGCGTTCGCGTCCGGCGACGCGTCCCGCGACGGCGGCGGCTGAAGCCAGCGGCGTGCCTCGCTGCCATCGCGAAACGCGCTCGCCGCGATCCCCGCCGTGCGCAGGTCTTCCGCCGCCATCCGCACCATGCCGTACGCGACGTCGCTGCTCGCGACGAGGGCGACGCGATTTCCAAACGCCGCCGCGTGGTAGGCGAGGAACCCCACGATCGACGTCATGTCGCCGAGCGTCCGGGTGACCAGCGATTGCGACTCGCTGACATCGACGAGCACACCGTTCAGCGGGCGCGAGCGCGGCTCGGCCAGCGCGGCGACGAGCGCGGCGCGGATATGAGCCGGCGGATAGATTCCCGCCAGCCGCAGCACGAGAATCCTGCCGTCGAATTCGAAGGAGACGGGCATTGACGGATGATGATGGCGTCGACCATCGGTGCGAGGTCGGCTGTAAGCAGCGCGAGGCCATCATCGGCGATCGTGCACCGCGCCACTAGCTTACTGCGTCGTCGGCGCGCTGTCACTAGGTGAAAAACTGACACGGGATCCCACGTGCGCTCCTTTTGCCTTGTAGCAGTATCGGTTTTTGTGCCGCTGGTCACGTTCGGCCAGCGAACCCCGGGCCCTGAGCCGCGCAGTGCGTTCGTCGACAGCGCCGGCGTCATTCGATGGAAAGACTCGGGGCAGGAGGTCGCCCTCTTCGGCGCGAACTATACGCTGCCATCCGCCTCGGACTATCGCGCTGCCGGATATCTCGGCGCCGACAAGAAGAAGCTTATCGACGAGGACATGGCGCAATGGGCTCGCATGGGATGGGATGGCCTGCGCATTTCCTTCTGGGGCGACTGGGAGAACAGCGATCACGCCGGCAACCTGATCGTGAACGACCACCTGGACCTGATGGACTACCTGATCGCGCGCGCACGCGAGCGCGGGATCTACACGCTCCTCTCGCCGATCACGACCTATCAGAGCACGTGGCCGGATGCCACCGCGGACACGACGCCGCCGGGGTTTGCCAACTTCTACCCGAAGTCCGAGCTGGGCACCAATCCGCGCGCGATCGCGGCGCAGGTCAATTACATCCAGCAGCTCCTCCGGCACGTCAACCCTTACACGGGGATCGCGCTCGCCGACGATCCGTCGATCGTCTTCATCGAGATGATCAACGAGCCGACGCATCACAGCGCGGACGTCGCCGGCTCGGTCGCGTACATCGATACGCTCGTCGCGGCGGTCCGCCGCACGGGATCGCGCGCGATCACCTTCCACAACCTCAGCCAGGATTTCGCGATGGCCGAGCCGATCGCGAAGTCCACGGTGCAGGGCGTCACCTTCGGCTGGTACCCGACCGGGTTGAACTCGGGGCACGAGCTGCGCGGCAACTACCTGCGCACCGTCGACTCGTACGATCCGATGCGCGACCCGCGCGTCGCGAAGCTGCCGCGCATCGTCTACGAGTTCGATTCGCCCGACCTCCGCACCGGCTACATGTATCCGGCGATGGTGCGCACGATGCGCGGCGTCGGCGCGCAGTTCGCCGCGATGTTCGCGTACGACATGCTCGCCACCGCGTCGCGCAACCTCGGCTGGCAGACGCACTACCTCAACCTGGCCTACACCCCGCGCAAGGCGATGAGCGCGATCATCGCCGCCGAAGCGATGCGGCGCCTCCCGCGCGGCAGGACCTACGGCACCTACCCGGCCAACACGAACTTCGGCGATTTCCATGTCAGCGATACCGAGAACTCGAGCGTGCTGGCGGCGGCCGATGCGTACCTCAATGCCGGTGCGACGCGCGTCGCCCCTCCTGACGCGGGACGGCTGACGCGCATCGCCGGCTATCAATCATCGCCGGTCGTGCGCTACGACGGGGAAGGGATCTACTTCCTCGACCGCGTCGCCAGCGGCGTCTGGCGGCTGGAGGTGTACCCCGATGCGGTCCCCGTGCGCGACCCGTTCGAGCCGCCGAGCGCCGGCAAGATCGTCACCCGCGCCATCGCCCGCCGCTGGCCGATGACGATTGCGCTCCCCGATCTCGGGCGCTCGTTCACCGTTAGGCGCGTGGCCGGTGCTCCCGCCGAGGGCGATCCGCGCCAGGCGAAGGATGGCCGCGTCGACATCACGCCCGGCGTCTACCTCCTCGGGCGGGACGGCGCGGTCGATCCGGTGACCGTGCCGCAGACGATCGGCCGGATCGGATTGAGCGAGTACCACGCGCCGCCTGCCGACACCGTGCCGTTGACCGTCGATCATGATCCGCCCGGCGCGTTCGTGCTCGGTGGACCGCTCGCGATCACCGCGCGCGTCGTCGACAGCGTCGCGCCGGATTCGGTCGTGCTCTCGCTGAGGCGCCGGGACCAGCGCTTCTATCGCCGCTGGCCGATGCGCGCGTCCGCCGCGTACGCATACTCGGTGTCGGTGCCCGCCGATTCGATCGGTGCCGGTCCGGTCGACTACCTCATAACGGTGGTGAGCCACGGCGTCGCGACCACCTTCCCGGGGGGACAGCCCGGTCGGGCGTGGGATTGGAACTTCGATCCCCGGCAGCTCTGGCATGCATCGGTCGTCCCGCCCCGAACAGCGATCTCTCTCTTCCGCCCCGCGGCTGACGCTGGGCGGCTGTCCTTCTCCCGCATCGGTGACGGCTGGCGCGAGGGGATCTACCGCCTGCTGGTTTCCCCCGCCGACGGTGCGCCGATCTTTCACTTCGAGCTTCCGCGGTTCAACGGACGAGGGCCGAGCGATTACACGGCTTCGCTTGTGGTCGCCGGCCGCATCGCCGCCCGGAGCGCCAACGTTAGGCAGGCCACCGCGGTGCGGCTCCGCGTCCGTGCCGGAACGCCCGGCGACGTCGTGCATGTGACCCTCGTCGAGCACGATGGTACCGCGTGGACCGCGCCGGTTCGCGCCGACACGACCTGGGCCGAGCGGAGCGTCCGGCTGTCGGAGTTCCGCCCCTCGAGGAGCGTAAAGCTCCCCGAGGGCTTTCCGGGTGAATGGAATTACTGGCTCGACGCGCCGAGCGGACGCGGCGGCAGTGGCGACCACATTCGCCCCGAGGCGATCGAGCGTCTGCAGCTCTCGCTGCGCCCGGCGGGCGGCACCCCGCCGCGGGTCGAGATCGAGTGGGTGATGCTCACCTTCGACTGACCGTGCGCGCGTATTGACCCTCCTTGAGCCGCACATTAGCGTAGGCGCCTGCCCGCGATACGCGGTCATGTGCATCCTTCGAAGCGGCGGCACCGCTTGCTCCAGCCATTTCATACGAATCGCAGCGATCTCCTCGCTCCGGCGCCGCGCGCCGGATGCGGGACGCTGCTTGTGCCGGCGCCGCTGAACGCCGCGCGACTCGCCCTCGATCCTGCTCTGTTTTCCCGCGGCACCGCCACTCGACCGGGTAGGCGGTGCCGCTGTTTCTCACCCCTGTGGAGGCATGATGTGGCGGAAAACCTTCGTTAGTCTGCTCGCGTCGGCTCTGGCGAGCGGTTCGCTCCTGGCGCAGTCCGGGACGATAGCGGGATCGGTGACGGCGACCGACGGAGGACGGCCAATCGCCGGCGCGCAGGTCACGGTCCTCGGGACGTCGCGCGGTGCGGTTACCGGCGACGACGGGCGGTATTCGATTCTGGTCGATCCCGGGACGTATCGGATGCGGGTGCGGCGGATAGGATTCTCGCCCGATTCGGCGACCGGCGTCGTGGTGGCGAGCGGAGCGACCACCACCCAGGACTTTCACCTGACCGTGAGCGCGGCCGTCCTCGGTGAAGTGGTGTCGATCGGCTACGGCACCGCGCAGGCAAAGGATCTCACCGGGTCGGTCGCGGTGACGACGACCCGCGAGTTCAACACCGGCCGGGTCGTCAGCCCGACGGAGCTGATCCGCGCGAAGGTGCCCGGTGTGCAGGTGATCGACAACAACGAGCCCGGCGGCGGGATCGCGGTGCGCATTCGCGGCGGTGCGTCGACCGCGATCAACGGCGCGGCGTCGAACGATCCGCTCTACGTCGTCGACGGCGTCCCGCTCGAGATCACCGGCGGCGCCTCGTCGGGACGGAACCCGCTCAACTTCATCAACCCGCAGGACATCGAAAGCATCACGGTGCTGAAGGACGCATCGTCGACCGCGATCTACGGCTCCCGCGGCGCGAACGGCGTCGTCATGATCACCACGAAGTCGGGACGGAGCGCGCCGCGCTTCAACTACACCGGCACCGCATCCACGTCGCGCGTCACCGGCGGACCGGACATGCTCGATGCGGCGCAGTTCCGTGACGCTGTCGCACAGTACGCGAGCTACCGCTCGGGGATGCTCGGCAACGCCAATACCAACTGGCTGCGCGCGGTCGAGCAGGATGCGACCGGGATGGAGCACAACCTCGGTGTCGCGGGACATCGCGACGACATGAACTACCGGATCAACGCCGGCTATCTCGACCAGACCGGGGTCCTCCGCGGCACCGACACCCAGCGAGCCGCGCTCTCCTTCAACTACGGCGACCGGCTGTTCAACAGCCTCAACGTCCGCGCCAACGTTCGCGGCGCGCAGACGAAGGATCTCTACACGCCTAACGGCGTGCTTGGCAACGCGGTCGCCTACCCGTCGACGCAGCCGATCGTCACCGATTCCGGCACCTTCTACGAGTTCCGCGGCGCCAACGGTGCCGCGATCACCGGGGTGCCGAACAACCCGCTGGCGATTCTCGCGCAGGTCACCGATCAGGGCTCGACGCTGCGCAGCGTCGGCGAGCTCGAAGGCGAGTACGAGATTCCGCGCATCTCCGGTCTCACCGCCACCCTCCGCGGCGGCTACGACGTGAACCGCGCCGATCGCAGCGCGTTCACGCCGACGACGGTGTACTCGCAGATCACCAGCAGCAACCCGGGCAACATCTATCGCAACATCAACGAGGAGCAGAAGACCGTCCTCGATGCGTTCGCGAAGTACGCCCGGCAGTTCGACATGTTCTCGAGCAACTTCGACATCACCGGCGGCTGGTCCGCCGAACGCTTCCGCGGCGATTATCCGTCGTTCAACGCGATCGGGCTCGGGACCAACCTGCTCGGCATCAATGGCATCCCGTCGTCGAATGAGGCGCGGCCGTTCTACTCGCTCAACGAGACACGCATGGTGTCGGGCTTCGGCCGCGCCAACCTGAGCCTGTACGATCGCTACCTCTTCACGGGATCGATTCGCGGTGACAAGTCGTCGCGCCTCGCCGAAGGACATCAGTACGGAGTGTTTCCCTCGGCGGCGTTCGCGTGGAGGCTGAGCAATGAGCCCTTCCTCAAGGACCGCACGCCGTTTTCCGACCTCAAGTTCCGCGTGGCGTGGGGCAAGAACGGCAACCTCCCGACGCTCAACTACGTCGGGTATCAGTCCTACACGTACGGACAGGTGACGGCGCAGCCGCAGTTCGGGCAGGACTTCGTCACCACGATCCGGCCGAGCGGCAGCGATCCGAATCTCACCTGGGAGACTACGACGTCCACCAACGTCGGCTTCGACTATGGCTTCAAGAGCGATCGCTTCACCGGCACGATCGACTACTACACGAAGAAGACCACGCGACTCCTCTTCGATGTTCCGACGGCCGCCGGCGCGAGCGTCACGAACCACGTGCTCACCAACATCGGCAGCCTCACAGGCCATGGCCTCGAATTCGCGCTCGATGCGAAGCTGTTCGACGGCGAGAATCGCGGCTTTGCCTGGGACGCGAACTTCAACGCTGCGACCAACAGCAACAAGCTGGTGACGATCGGTCGGCCCGGCGTCACGCAGATCCTCACCGGCGGCGTCGCCGGCGGTGTCGGCACGAACATCCAGGTGCTCCAGGCCGGCTTCCCGATCAACTCGTTCCTCGTCTACCACCAGATCGGTGATACATCGGGAGTGCCGATCTACCAGGATCGCAACAAGGACGGGATCATCAACTCGCTCGACCTGCGGCCGTTCCACAGCCCGGCACCGAAGTGGATTCTCGGGCACACGTCGAACATGTCGTGGAAGGGCTTCGACGCCAGCACGACGTTGCGGGCCTACATCGGCAACTACGTCTACAACAACGTCGCGTCGAACCTCGGGTACTACAACATCCTGACGCTGGCCAACGCGCCGACGAACCTGAACGCGTCGGTGCTGAAGACGCATTTCATCACGCCGCAATACCAGTCGGATGTCTACGTCGAGAATGCGTCGTTCCTCCGCATGGACAACGTCACCCTCGGCTATACGTTCGGCCCGATGCAGGGGCCGCGCCTGATCCGCTTCGCCGACGGGACGAGGGTTTTCGGCACGATCCAGAACGTCTTCACTGCCACCGGGTACAGTGGCGTCGATCCGTCCGCCGGACTTGGCGGGATCGACAACAACATCTATCCGCGCGCACGCACCTTCGTGGGCGGCGTGTCACTGAGCTTCTGAGATGAGAGAGACATCGATGAATCGAGCGACAACCAGATGGCTCGCGACCGCGGCCTTCGCTCTCGCGGCGGTCGCCGCGTGCAGTGATGTGCCGGTCCAGCCGAAGAGTACGATCACGAGCGCGAACATCTTCAGCGATCCCGCGTCGTACAAGGCGTTCATCGCGAAGCTGTACGGCGGACTGGTCGTCACCGGCCAGAACGGTCCTGACGGCAACGCCGACATCGCCGGGATCGACGAAGGATTTTCGCAGTACATCCGCGGCTACTGGCAGCTGCAGGAGCTCCCGACCGACGAAGCGATCATCGCCTGGGGCGACATCGGTCTTCCCGAGCTGAACACGCAGACCTGGTCGGCGTCGAATCCGTTCGTGAACGCGATGTACTCGCGCATCTACTACCAGGTCGCGCTCGCGAACCAGTTCCTTCGTGAGACCACCGACTCGAAGGTGGATCAGCGCGGGGCCAGCGCCGCGCTCAAGGAACAGATCCACGGCTATCGCGCCGAAGCGCGCTTCCTCCGCGCGCTGAGCTACTGGCATGCGGTCGATCTCTTCGGCAGCGTCCCGCTCACCGACGAGAACTTCGACTTGAGAACGCTGCCGCAGCAGAAGAGTCGGGCCGAAGTCTTCGCCTTCGTCGAGTCCGAGCTCAAGGCGGTGCGTCCGCTGCTTCCGGCGAAGAGCACCGGCGACTACTACGGCCGTGCGAGCCAGGCGGCGGTCGACATGGTCCTCGCGCATCTGTACCTCAACGCCAAGGTGTACACCGGTACCGATCGCTACGCCGATGCGCGCGCGGCGGCCGAGTCGGTGATCGGCGCCGGCTTCACGCTGGACCCCGACTACCACCACCTCTTCGAGGCCGACAACAACACGTCGCCGGAGCTGATCTTCACCGTTCCGCAGGACGGCGTGCACACCCGCACGTGGGGCGGCATGACGTTCATCATCCACGCGTCCGTTGGCGGCAACATCGATCCCGCCGCCTACGGGATCAACGGCGGCTGGTGGGGCGTCCGTCTCCGCTCGCCGATTCCCGATCTCTTCGCCGCCGAGCCGGCGGGCACCGACAAGCGGAGCACGATCATCTTCACCTCGGGGCAATCGAAGGTCGCCAGCAGCGTCGGCGATTTCTCGAAGGGCTACGCGTTCCCGAAGTTCAGCAACAAGACGTCGGCCGGCGTCACCGGGTCGAACCTCGACTTCCCCGACACCGACTATCCGATGTTCCGCCTCGCCGACGCTTATCTCATCTACGCCGAGGCGGTGCTGCGCGGCGGCGGCGGCAGCGCCGCGACCGCTCTTGGCTACGTGAATGCGCTCCGCGAGCGCGCGTACGGCAGCACGGCCGGCGACATCACGGCCGCGGAGCTGACGCTTCCGTTCATCCTCGACGAGCGGGGGCGCGAGCTGACGTGGGAAGGTTTCCGTCGCCAGGACCTGATCCGCTTCGGCCAGTTCTCGAGCGCGGGGATCTGGGAGTGGAAGGGCGGCATCCCCGCCGGCAAGACGACCGAGAGTTATCACGACCTGTATCCGATCCCGTCGAATGAGCTCTCGGCGAATCCGACGGTCCACCAGAACCCTGGCTACTGACGCGATCGTGCCGGCCGGGGCTGTCCGTCGCCCCTGGCCGGCACCCGTCCGGCGCCCCCGCTCGCCGCTGCGCACCTCCGCCGCCGCGTTAGGCCTGACGCTGCTCGCCGGGTGCGGCAGCGGACCGGCCTCGCCGGGCGGCCGCGTCGAGGGCAACCCACCGCCGGCGACACGGCCGACGCTCGCCCAGACCTACCGGCCGAGCGGACACGCCGCGGCCGGCGACGTCTTCGTCCATCTCTTCGAGTGGAAATGGACCGACATCGCGACCGAGTGTGAGACGCGGCTCGGGCCCGAAGGCTTCGCGGCGGTGCAGGTCTCGCCGCCGGAAGAGCACAGCATCACTCCCAATCACGACTGGAGCGAGCGGTACCAGCCGGTCAGCTACAGCATCGATCGCAGCCGGTCGGGAACGCGGGCCGAGTTCATCGACATGGTGAACCGGTGCAAGGCGGCCGGCGTCGGGATCTACGTCGATGCGGTCATCAACCACATGACCAACTTCCCGAGCCCGGGCACCGGGAGCAACGGGACGAACTACACGAAGTACGAGTACCCGGGGCTCTACACGCAGAGCGACTTCCACGCGCCCTGCACGGTGAGCAACTACGCCGACGCCGCCAACGTGCAGGACTGCGAGCTGTTCGGGCTCCCCGACCTCAACACCGGCTCGGCGACCGTCAGGCAGAAGATCGCCGACTACCTGATCATGCTCGCCCGCCTTGGCGTCGCCGGGTTCCGCATCGACGCGGCGAAGCACATCCAGCAGGTGGAGCTCGACAAGATCATCGCCCTGGTCAACTCGACGATGGCCAGTGAAGGGAAGCCGATCCCGTACTGGTTCCTCGAGGTCTCGGCCGGATTCGGCGAAGCAATTCGCCCGGCGGATTATTTCGGCGAGGGGTACAGCTCCGGCGGGTCGGCCGACATCACCGAGTTCATCTTCAAGGGAGTCGCCGACAAGTTCACGCGACTCGGCGGAACGCAGCACCTCTTCCAGCTCAACCCCAACGGCTCGCCGGGCAACCAGTTTTCGCCGAACGCGTGGGGGATGATGCCGTCGGACAAGGCGGTGGTGTTCCTGCAGAACCACGACACGCAGCACGACCTGGCCAGCCAGTGCGGGCTGCGCTACACGAATCCGCAGGTCTTCCGGCTCGCCAACGTCTGGATGCTCGCGCAGCCGTACGGGTACCCGTCGGTGCTGTCGAGCTATGCCTTCTCCTGCGACCAGAACGGGATCACCGTCGGCCCGCCGTCGGACGCCAGCGGCTGGACGCTGCCGGTGAGTTGCGCGTCGAGCCTCGAGACGGCGACGATCGGCCAGTGGGTGTGCGAGCATCGCGACCCGTACATCGCGAACATGGTCGCCTTCCGCCGCGAAGTGGCCGGCACCGACCTCAATCACTGGTGGGACAACGGCGCCGACGCGATCGCGTTCTCCCGCGGCGACAAGGGCTTCGTCGC
>Ga0070658_10004045_pt1 | contig 12016 bp, 18 predicted proteins | sample KBSC13metaG_FD_64664 | JGI IMG/M metagenome (GOLD analysis project Ga0070658, IMG submission 64664) | Corn rhizosphere microbial communities from Kellogg Biological Station, Michigan, USA - KBS C1-3 metaG | ecosystem: Host-associated > Plants > Roots > Rhizosphere > Soil ... | reverse complement strand
ATGCGCTCAGTGCAGCACGCGCCGGCCGTAAATCCATTCAATACTTCCGTAGGGCGCAAGCTGGTTAAGCTCAACAAGCGAAGATCTGGCTCCCACCGTACTTCCTTTGACGAACTTCAGATACGCACCCTTGTAAAAAAGCACCTCACCTCGCGCCTCCTGTTGGTCGACACCAGACATGCGGCCAAGAATTGCCGTCATTTCCAGCGTCGTCCCGTCCCCTCGCCACATGCGCAGCAAGGCGCCGTAGTGGCCGCTGTCATGCTCGGCGTAATGCTGCATCGCGCTCGAGCGCGGCATCGGCTAGCGACGGATTCTGCGCTCTCGCCATGATGTACCGATACAGCACCGCCCGGTACGCGAGAAAGCTAGGGCCTTCACGAGGGGACTGTGCATCCGCGAGCGTATCGATGGCGTCCCGCCATTGCTCAAGTTGTATGTGCGCGAATGTGGCCGTAACGAATCCCTCTGTGTAGGTGCCCAATACGATGGCCCGCTGCGCAGCGGGTTGGCTCGCAGCCCGTTTGCGCATGTTATCGATCTCGGGCGCGAGTAGCGTCAATGCGGCTTGCGGATCGTTCAGAGCGAACAGAATGCCTGCCTTCGTCGCGATCAGATCCCGGTTGCTCCCAGCCTTCGCCAAGGCCATCGCGCGATCGATGATCTCGAGCGCTTCCTTCGACCTGCCGAGGGAATCCAGCGCAGCAGCCTCGCTTTTCATCGCCGACGCCTTGTCCGCGTCGGATGTTGCCACCGCCTCCTGTTGCCGCGCATCCTCGAGTTGCCGTTCATGATCGGCTTCCAGAAAATTCTTCTTCGCATTTTCGAGCGCGAGATAGTCTTGTCCCTTCGGACATGCGACAGAGCGCCCCACGGGAGAAGGGTGATCCCGATCCGTAGTATCCATCACGCTTTGCGAGCAACTGCTCGTGCCCTGGAAAGCGAAGTTAACACTATATTTTCGCCCCGGTTCAGGTGTGAACGACGTGATGAGCGGTCCGCACGAATCGGAATGGCGGTCCGGCACTTCGGCTCCGAAAAGACCTTTCACTTGGACGGGTACACCAGGCTGTACATATTGCTCCCGCGAGGTCTCATTACGAAGCAGCGCCTTGTTAAGCTTCTCCGTCAAGTTCGCAATCCCTGGCAGCAGGACCTCCCTGCCGCTGTGGAAAACATGGCCGACAGGCTCGAATCCGCGGCACGCCTGTGTCGACGTGCTCTTCCAAAACATAACGCCCATCGGCATTCCGCTGGAGGTGAATGTTAGCTTCGCGGCATTCGGGTCGGGGGCATCTTCCGCTTTGAGTCGCCGGGCGTGTGTCTCCTGTTGTCGCACGGCGACCTGGTCGGCCGGAGGGCGCCGATGGGCGCAGCCGCTCAATGCGAGCATTGCCGCGAGAGTGGTTGCGATGGTCAGTGTTTTATTTGACATTTGGTCTACTTACTTCACGTTGGTTGCTGTGCCCGACCACCACCAAGGCGGCAAGAATAGGGAGCCCCTTGGGGGCGGCCGGTGGATGGGCGGGGCTTATTTTTATTTCTCGGCCGCAGCACGGCCCGTGGTTTCGCCCTTGCGCAGCACGCGCATCAGGGCCGGCACTTCTTCATTCGTCGCACGCTCAGGCCGCATGGCCTGCTCGAACTCTCATCGGCCTTCGCCAACTGTCACCGCGTCGATGGCGGGCTAAAGAAGAGACGCTATTACCGAGTCACGCTGTTCGTGTCGCAACGAAGGCTCACCCCACGACCACTTTGACCGGCTTGCCGACGCGAGCCAACATGTCCACCAAGGCGTCGATCGTGAACTTGCCAGCCTTATGGTTCACCACATCCGACACGCGAGGCCGCGAGACGTGCAGTATTTCCGCAGCCTCGGCTTGCCTCAGATGGTGGTCCTCGATCCACGAAGCCAGCTCACTCATAAGCTGCTCCTTCAGTGACAGCGTTTGACTGATCAGCGCCCGCGACTGCTCTTGATACAGCCGCGCCTCCTCGGGCGCGAAGCCCAGTTCGGCAAACAAGTTCGCGCCTGGCTTCGTCACATGGCGGACACGCGTGTCTACTTTGCTCATTTCTGCTCCTTCCTTTCTCGCACCACCGCACGGTAGCGGCTCGCAGCAATATCCTTGTCCTGCTTGGACGTAGCCTGTGTCTTCTTCTGGAAGCAATGCAGCACGTAGATCGCCTCCTCGAACTTCGCCACGTACATCACCCGATAGATCCCATGACCATCTCGGATGCGCACTTCCCGCACGCCGGCTCCAACATCGTCGAACGGTTTCCAGTCGTCCGGATCCAACCCAGCCTGAACCCGACCAAGCTGGAAGCCCGCTTCTCGACGAGCGGTGGACGGGAACTCAAGGATGTCCTCGTAGGAGGAGCCGATCCAGCGGATTTCTTTGTCGTCATGCATTGTATAAAATTTTATACCTAATCTCCATCCCGAGCATCCCCTTCGGTCCGCGCCTTACCTGGTAATGCTTCCTTGCCATACACCCGCTTGAGCAGCCGGTTCGGCTGCGCCTGCTCGATCCGCTCCGCCTCCTCCCGCCGCTCCAGTCGCGCCGGGTGCATCGCCGTGTGGATTTCCTTCAACGCCCGGATGGCTACTTGCGTGTAGATCTGCGTGCTCGTGAGCTGCGCGTGCCCCAGCATCACCTGCACGAACCGCACGTCTGCCCCGTTACCCTCTTGGTCACATCATCGGGCCGCAGGGCCCGCTTGAACCCTTCGTGACCAATCCTGGCCACAGGCCAGGATTTCCGGACCGCTCCGGGCCGGCACTTATTCACATACGGCGCTTCACGCTCGCACCCAATCACGCATGAGCAACCCTCGTTGTCAGCTCGAGGCCCAAAGCTTTCAGCACCGCCAGCATCGTCTTCAGCGTCGGGTTGCCTTGATCGCTGAAGGAACGATACAGTTGCTCGCGCGAGAGCCCCGTTTGCCCTGCAATCTGCGCCATCCCCTTCGCACGGGCTACCACCCCAAGCGCATGCGCAATGTAGGCCGCATCGTTCGTCTCGAACGCCTCAGCCACGAACACCGCCATCGCTTCCTCACTGCCTAAGTCCTCGGCAGGGTCATAGGTCGTTAGCTTTTCAGCCATCTCACTCTCCCAACTCATTTGCCAGGCGCTTTGCCGCCTCAATGTCTCTCGCTTGCCCACTCTTCGTTCCACCACACAGCAACACGACGATCGTATTGCCCGCCTCTGGACGTAAATGCGATACCCCGGCCCATAGTGGATGCGTAACTCGCTGATCCCTTGCCCCACCGGCTGGGCATCACCCACATGCCCGAAGGCCAGGCGATCAAGCCGCGATGCGATCAGCGCTCGGGCTCGCTCGTCCTTCAGTCCCGCTCGCCACTTTCGGAACGTCTCCGTTTGTTTCAGCTAAATCGTCATGGAATGCATTGTATTTTAAAAACTACTTCTTGAACAAGGCCCGTGTCGCCGGCGCGTAGCAGTCACGTTTCCTTCTGGCGATACACCCGCTTGAGCAGCCGGTTCGGCTGCGTCTGCTCGATCCGCTCGACCTCTTCCCGCCGCTCGAGCCGCGCCGGGTGCGTCGCCGTGTGGATTTCCTTCAACGCCCGGATAGCCACCTACGTGTAGATCTGCGTGCTCGTGAGCTGCGCGTGCCCCAGCATCACCTGCACGAACCGCACATCTGCCCCGTTCTCCAGCATCAGCGTCGCCATCGTGTGCCGGAACAAGTGACACGAGCCGGGCTTATCCACCCCCGAGCGCTTGATGTAATCCGACACCAGCAGCCCCAAGCTGCGCGTGCCGATCGAGTCGCCCGTCAACGCCAGGAACAGCGCCCCCTCGTCGTTCGCCAGCGCAATCTGCGGTCTGACCTCATCGAGGTACTTGCGGATCCACGCCAACGCCCGCTCGCCGATAGGGATCAGCCGGCTCCGCTTACCTTTCCCCTCGCGGATCATCACCGTCCCGCGCTCGTGGTCGCCATCGTGTACATGCAGGCCCACTAGTTCCGCCCGGCGCATCCCCGTGCTGTAGAACGTCTCGAGCATCGCCTGGTCTCGAATGCCCAGACTGCTCGTCACGTCCGGTACGTTCAGGATCCGCTCGGCCTCCTCGGCGCTGAGCACGTGCCGCGGCAAGCGCTTTTCCACCCGCGGCATGTCGATGTCAGCCGCCGGGTTCGACAGGATGCGGTGATTGCGCACCAGCCACCGGAACCACACCTTCACCGGCACGAGGCGCATATGTTGGCTGCGCCCCGACAGCGCCTCGCCGTTTTTCTTGCGATATAGGAACAAGTAACGCTGATAGCGCTCCAGAAACGGACGCATCTGGTGATACAGGCTGTACGGATCGACCTCACGCTCAGCGTGAGCGCAGATATGTTGCTTTTTGAGGAGAATGAGCGAGGGCCCGATGAGCGCCTCAAACTCCAGTTCCAGGCCGTCTCCAAGCTCGATCAGAAGGAGCGCGAGGCCATCGAAACCGTCATCGCCAGCGTCTTGCATAAGCACGACGCCAAGCGTTGGACGCAGGCCGCCGCCGCACCGATCGCACCAGCGACCGAAGCCAAGCGGCGCAGCCGCTAAGAAGGAGAGATTTGTAGCAAATGAAGCGCGGGCCGCATCGGCTGCCACCGACACGGCCCGCTGACGACCACCCACTCTTCACAGGCGAGTCGATCATGGCTGAAGCCGATCTTAAACCATCCACCCAACTCGCCGAACGCAGCGTCACCGTGCAGCAATCGCAGCGATATCAACCGCTCGAGCGCTTCAAGCCTGGGGCTCGCCGCTGCAGCCCGCCGCTTGCGCCTTGGTTCAAGCTGTCAGGCCGGTGGCTCGAACTCGCTGGATTCGATCCGGGCCAGCGGCTGAAGGTCGAGGTTCAGCTCGGTAGGCTTGTCATCACGCACGCCTGAACGAACACCCGCGAACGGCTCCGGTAATAACCGGGGCCGCCGCGCTACTTCGATTTGTCCGCGTCATCGTCCTTCACCTTGTAGCTGTCTCGAGCCTTCCTATAGCTGTTGTCGAAGGGCTTAATGTGTAGCATTCGCGCTCTACATGTCATCCCACCAACTGCGGCCATCCCAAAACCAACTAATACAGGAATAACGCTCCATCGTGATGGTGGGGCATACTTCAGCGCAGCAAACATTATAGTCAGACCGATAACTATCAAAGCTACGCTCGCCCACCAAGTCAGATTTCCATCTTCAATGAATTTCATTCCCCCCCCGGGTTCGCGATCTTGCCCCACGTTGAATTTATATAATTTTGCATAGAGGTACACCAACTACTGTCATTAAATTTATTTGCCAGTTCGTTCACCGCTGGACTCGCCCCAGGCACCTTGCTAGATATCGCATTCCCAATAATGCCAGCGATGTTGTTCTGGTAATACTGCCCGACATTCGGCTGCACCATTTGAACAACAGCATCAGCAGCCATCCCGGTAGCCGTCGCCGCAAAAGCAGCAGTATCAAATAACGGCGCATAAGGCGACGGCACAGAAGCTGCCGCCGCAGCGGCGGACCCAAACCGCCCCGCATTTGTCGATACCATCGAGGCCGCGTCCGCAGTGGTGCTCCTCATGAAGCTCACGTCATCGCTATTGAACTGCGTAAACTGCCCCGTAACTCGCGGATGATTCAATCCCGAACCATTGCTCGGCGGAGCATCGTAGTTATAACCAGTCGGTACTTGCGCAGGCGACGCCGATCCGCCATACATGCTGATGTACTGCTGCAACTGCGGATCAACCGGAACCGTACCCTGAGTTAACACCGGTTTTCCATCGGCAGTCGTCCCGGCATACATCCACGTAGCCCCCGAGTCCGTCGGCGCTTGATACCCAACCAGCGTGTCCGGCGTACCAGAGACACACGCACCATTAGCCGTCACGCCCATCATGCGCATCGGGTCTTCGATCTACTGCTCCGTGTACTGCCCCCGCTCTTCTCAGCCAACTCCTTGGCGATTTTCTTATCGTCGTGGTGCAACTGCCGATTGTAAAGATCCGCAGTCAGCGCTTCTTTGACGATGCTATCCGTTCGGACAAGATCCGCGCGAATCCTTCGATCCTGTCTTCGTCGCCTAAAATCGAAGCACGAACTCCCGCTATCGATATGCGTAGCCTGCCTCTACTCTTGTTCGCTTCACAATCGATTGCAATTTCATTGTATTTAAAGATGTTTGCTCTAAAAAGGCAAACAATCATGTACTTATCGTAAAGCGAGAATCGATAAAACCCTCCTCCTGCTCGGAAGAATGCGCTACCAAACGACGCCACTGCTCGGAGTTGGATCAGACACCGTCCTCCCTTCCGATCAACATCTCTCCGGATAGCCGGCAATATCCAAAACACCATGGTCAAAACCGCGCATAGTGCAACAAACCCGATGGTGACTTGCACAGGGTTCAGTACAGTGACGTAGAAAGGTTTCATCTTTTCGCAGGCGACTGGTAGGTCGGATCAGTTGTGACGTTAATCTGGGCGCTATATCCAACACCCAATCCGACTGACACCCCATTGACGTATCGCGCCGGGTCATACCATGACTTTTCGTCCCAGCCAGTTACATTGCTCGGCGTGACCTGAATGCCCAAATACTTTCCCATTCCGATGTTAACTACGGATGGACCTGAGTACCTGGAGTCGCCGGTCAGGCCGATAGCAACGCCAGCGTCACCGATCTCACCGACCGCAACGTCTGGTTTGATCGAGAACGTTCCATCGCCCGAGCTCCAAGATGCGTTCGGACCGATCGCAACTCCGGGCGAAATGGGTAGGTGAAAGCCACCTTGGACAACGAGGGTGGGATTATCGCGAGGATCGGAACTCGGCAACCCCGCCGAGTAGTCTCCCGTATTCCACCCCGGCGAGAACGGTCCATTCGGATCAATCTTCGGCGCTCCGCCGCCCGCCTGCGCAGCCTGCGGTGCGGCGACGACAAGTTCCAACTGTACGGCGAATTCGCGCCTCCGCTGTCCTGCTGAATCAGATTGCACAGCGTGTCCGAAGGCGACAAACATCGACGGATTCTGCACCAGATAGTTGTTGCCTGCCCCGTCATTCGTCACCAGCATGCCAGTAGTGTCATACAGCTGGCTCGACTTCGTGCTGCCGCTCAGCGGTACCGCCATCCCCGTCGTGATCGTCTCGCCATACTGGCTGTTGTCCGCCGAACGCATCGCATTCTCGATCTGGTCAACGGTAATCGGCGACCCATCCGGATTCGTTATCCCTCTCGCCTTCGCGTCGTCCGCCATCTTCTGCGCCAGGGTCTTTTCCGACGGATGCAACTGCCGATTGTAAAGATCCGGGATTGTGGCTCGTCTCACTCATCCCAGTCTCGCGGCCGAGGCAACCGTTTTCTGGCAACCGATCCCATATGAACGAGCACTCCAGCCAAAAAAATGCAGATACCGATGGCGACTGAAGATATTCCTAAATTCATCCACCCCGCTACCCCAAAGAACAAGCCAACGCCCGCAAAAATAAATCCATAAGAGGCGATTCTGAGTGGCTTGAACTTCTGATCCCCACAGTAACGCCTAACTAAAAAAAATGCAGCAAAAAACAGTAGAGCGATCGGAAGTGACAATATTCTGAATAGCATTTAATTCCCCGATATACAAGCGGACGCTTGCTTACATTGCGTGACGCCAGCAGCGCCGCCAATACCGACACCGAAGACCCCTTTTCCTCCTGAAACATTGCCCGACGGGTCTCTCGTGATTGTGGTGTCGCCGGCAATTCCATCCCCTCCAGAAATAAAGCCTCCCTTACTGCCGGAAATTCCTGTGGTAGCTCCGCCCTGCGAAATGGTTACCACACCGCCGGCTCCCGCATACATCCCAAGACCGTAATTTCCGCAAGCTTGGCCGTACACGCAAAGGTTTGGATGCCCCCCCAAGCTAATTGCAGCGCCCACTTCACCACCACCACCTACGCTAAATAGATGACCACTTGCGTTTAAACCGAATTGCACCGTCGCCGTGCCAAACCCAATTCCCCCCAAGGCCGCCCGCTCAGGCGTCATCGGCCCAGTCAATATTCCAGGATTCGCATAGTCCTCTGGCGTAGTCGAGAAGAGACTGCTCGGCGCAAACTGCGTGAGATAGTTCGAAGCGGTTTGATTCGCTACAGGACCACTACCCGCCAACTTGTCGGTTCTCTGGTAGCCAGCCGCCAGCAGCATATTTTTTGCTTCGTTATCCGTAAGAGATTTCCCAGCTTGGTTCTGGTAATACTTTTCGAATGCCTTCACATTATCCTTCGCCCACTTCCGTTCATCGGGGTGGAGTTGCCGATTGTAAAGATCAGCGTGCCTCTTGAATGCCTAGCAATTCACCGGACGAAATTGAATAGGTCAAATTGAAATCCAGCCCCCCATAAGGGGAAAAAACGACCACGATCTTGAAATTGTCGGCCCCGTTGACCCATCGATATACCCCTCTTTCGAGGGATGCATCCGACTGCATCCCACCACATAACCTTCGCCAATCAGCGAGAGGTGGTACGCCGGCGGTCCAGAGCACACGGTTGCATTCGTCCACCAAACAAATTTGCCTCCCGTCATCCGAGATGTTCAGGCGTTGCATATTTCACCTATGACTTTTGAAGAACCTCAATTAGTGAGGGGGAAGCTGCTGCGCAGGCCCAACCGGTTTTACATAATCGCTGCGAGTACTTCCTGCAGGATAGTCGTAGAACGTTTGGTTGCCCGTGCCCGGATACACGTCCACAGGGGACTGCGGTGCGATCTGCCCCTCAACTGTAACCATAGGCTTCCAAGTTGTTTGGACTGGTTGAATCATCGAAACGTCAGGTTTCATAGCCGGAGTAACCGCCAATGTGCCGCGGACATAGCCCTGATTCGGTACCGGGTCCGGGGTAGAGAATGCACCCAACGCTGGCTTTCCCGCAGCAATCGCTGATGCTTGCCCACTAGTCACAACCATATTTGCATCAGCGCCGCTCACGGCAACGCCCACGTTGACATTGGTCCCCGACGTGAATGGCGCGGAGTACCCCTGGTTAGTGAACTGTTGATTGATGCGGTCGGCAGGGACCAGTCCAGTCGTCAAATTATCGTCCCGATGGAAATTGTTGCTCAGACCCGCGTCGTTGCTTCCGCTGCTACTCGCTGTGCTACCTACCGTTCCGCGCGCTGTGGAACCGGTCGAAAACAGGCCGCTAACTGCGGTTGATCCGATGCCTATAGCGCCGTACGTGAGCGCCGCACCGGTCGGTCCCATTCCCAGACCTTGCAGCACCTGCTCCCCATACGTCGATGTCGGATCTCCACTCACCGCCGTCTTAAATCCCGCCAGTGAGTAATCCAGGCTCGTGCCCGCAGCAGTCAATGCGAGCGCACACCCAACGCCGGTCGAGCATCCCGCCCCAGCCACGCCAGCAGCTACTGCGGCGCCCGTCACCCCTTGCACCGCACCGCCCGCGCGCGTCGTCAGCCGGTTACGGTCATTGAAGTCAACGATCCAGTCCGCCGTACCGTAACCATCGAACGCCCCCGCATTTTTCAGCAGCCCTTGCTCGTAGGTGTAGTTCTGGCCTTCGCTCTGTAACTGCGTCAGCGCCGCCTTATTCGGATCGCTATCCGGCACGCCCGCCGCACATTGAGTCAGGGCACACTCGGCCGCAGCAAGCTTGTGCTGCTCGTCAGCACTTTGGCCCTTCTGCAGATCAGCCAGCTTCTTCGCTTCATCCGGATGGAGTTGCCGATTGTAAAGATCACTGCACCCCGACATGCCCGCCGTTGTCGATGCGCCGCTCCCCTAGATGTAGCAAGGCTTTCCAGCCCACTTTGCCCCGACGCACTCCTCGTTTCGTAATTTTTTGCCCAGACGCGGTTTTGCGCCTAAAGACGCGATTCTGCCAGAAGCAGCACACGTCCTCGATGATGCCGCCTCGAGCCGCTGGGTTTGACGGCGGCCGCAGGCCGACGGCAAACCCAGCGGAACAGGGCCGTGGCGCACCACAGCCCGCTTGCATTACCGCTTACCGCCGGAACTGCTCCGGGTAGTTCAGCTGCATGAAGTAGCCCCACGCGTATTCGCGCAACTGCTCCAGCATCCCACCACTGCCCAAGGCCGGCCGCTGTCCCTCGCCCGCTATCATCACGTCCCACATGAAGCACTTGAGCACCACCTCCGCCCGCGTGCCCGCGTTTTCACAGATCTCGTTGAACTCCTTGTCGACCTTCAGCACGATTTCCATCTCTTGGCTCCCGTTCGCCCAGCGCGACACTCGCGCTGTTGGCCCCTCTCCGCCAACGCCGCGCGCAGGCGCGTCAAGGGCGGGCGCAGCCCGGCGCAGCGAACCCTTGACGTGCCGAGCACGGCGTTACACTCGCCAGGCCAGCAGCGTGAGTCCCTCGCACTTGTGCAGAACGTCCGGCATCAACCCCGTCAAGGCCGCGCGTCAGCGCGCCCAAAGGGCTTGGCCTTGACGGTCGTCGGTTCTTCACGCTCGGCTTTGCGGTGCAAGACGACTTCTCGCCTTGCACCGCATGCCGATCCGCGTTTTTCGTGGAAGTCGTTTTCCGCCGAAGGCGGCTAGGTAGGGAGCCCCTTGGGGGCGGACGGTGGATGGGCGGGACTCATTTTTATTTCTCGGCCGCAACGCGGCCCCTGGATTCGCCCTTGCGCGTAAGCGCCATGCTTCGATTCCTTCGTACTCCTCATCATGGCCGCACGGCGGCCCCTGACATCGCCCTTGCGCAGCACATGCATCAGGGCCGGGGGCGCAAGACATAACGCTGCGTTATCCACGGCCGGGAACCGGCCGGGGATAATGACGGCGTTATGTTCAATCGACTGACGGATGACGACGGCCCAACGGGACGACGGCAGCCGGCAGGCGATTTACCCCCGGCCCTTCGTCACCCTCGGCCCAACGGGCCGCACGAACCCTCTTCGTCACACTCTCGGGCCGTAGGGCCCGCTTGAACCCTTCGTGACCAATCCTGGCCACAGGCCAGGATTTCCGGACCGCTCCGGGCCGGCACTTCTTCATTTGTCGCACTCTCAGGCCGCATGGCCTGCTCGAATTTTCATCGGCTCTCGCCAATTGTCACCACGTCGATGGCTGGCTAAAGAAGGGGCGTCACCGCACTTGCATCAACCCTCGACGCTCGGCTCACGGCCAGCGTCATCTCGCAAGATTGCTTCGTAGTCCTGACCACCGTAAAACACGCCGATGATGGCCACCAACTCGGCTTCGACCGCAAAGGCGATCACCGTGCGTTTCTTGTAGTTCGTAATGCGAAGCCCAGGCCGGATGTCGTCACGCCGGTGGCCCCGGTACGGAAACGTCCGCAGGCTCTCGCAATAGCTGACGATGGCCTCGGTGTAGCTCAGGGCAATGCCCGGCGATGCTTCGGCCGCAATGTAGCAGCGCCGCAAGCTCGTCCTCCGCTTCCGGCGTAAAAACAACGTGGTAACTCATCGAGCCTTTGCATGTTCGGCGGCCAGGCGAGCGCGGACCTGGTCAGCCGTGACGGCGCGCGAAGGATCAGCCTTCAGCGCATCGTAAGCCGGACCCACCTGCTCGTGCAGCCAGTTTTCCACCGCGCGGTCCCGCGCCAACAATGCGCGAAGCCCGTCACGGATGACCTCGCTTTCGCTGGCGTACTCGCCCGCTCGGACCTTAGCCTTTACAACATCAACCATTTCATTCGGCAGCGTAATGCTCAGTTGTTGCGTCGTTCGCATGGCGAACCTCTGTTCCAGTTTGAGTAGGATTTAATCCTACTCTCTCGACCGACGGGCGTCCAGCCGACCCATCGTCTTCCCGCCCCTTATTGCCATACACCCGCTTGAGCAGCCGATTCGGCTGCGTCTGCTCGATCCGCTCAGCCTCTTCCCGCCGCTCCAACCGCGCCGGATGCGTCGCCGTGTGGATCTCCTTGAGCGCCCGGATGGCCACCTGCGTGTAGATCTGCGTGCTCGTGAGCTGCGCATGCCCCAGCATCACCTGCACGAACCGCACATC
>Ga0070658_10004038_pt1 | contig 12027 bp, 5 predicted proteins | sample KBSC13metaG_FD_64664 | JGI IMG/M metagenome (GOLD analysis project Ga0070658, IMG submission 64664) | Corn rhizosphere microbial communities from Kellogg Biological Station, Michigan, USA - KBS C1-3 metaG | ecosystem: Host-associated > Plants > Roots > Rhizosphere > Soil ... | reverse complement strand
CAAACCGGTGTCACTGTAAAAACCGAAGTGCGCCCAAATGGGAACTTTACCTTCGCGGATGTTCAGCCCGGTACATTCAATGTGGTTGTCCAGGCTACCGGGTACAAGGAGTTGCGAAAGGAGAATTTGCGGCTGAACGCTTCCCAAATTCTTTCGGCAGGAACGCTCACTCTGCAGGTTGGCGAGGTCTCGCAATCTGTCACTATATCGGCGGATGTTACACCGATCCAGATCAACAGCTCAGAGCGTTCCGATGTGCTGGATAACCATCAAATGGAGAACCTGCTGGCGATCGGGCGCGATGCGATGGCGCTCGTTCGCGTCATGCCCGGAGTAGTGGGCACCGAGGGGGGGGAGAGTCTGGGCACCGAATCGACCCCGACGATTAACGGTGTGAACAGCGAATATAACAACGCCACCATCGACGGCGTTACAGGAAATACGCGCGGACTTTCGACCTTGGATACGCCGCTCAATCTCGATGCCATCAAAGAAGTGAGCGTCATGGCCGCGAATTATCAGGCGCAGTACGGAAAGACGGCCGGGGCAAACATAAACATTGTCACCAAGAACGGAACGCAACAGTTCCATGGCAGTCTTTATTACTATTTCCGGAATGAAGCCCTGAATGCCAACAGTTATTTCAATAAATACAACGGTCAGGATCGTCCCCGCTATCGCTATAACACCATTGGCGGCACGATTGGAGGGCCCATCTTCTGGCCGGGCCATTTCAATACGGCAAAGAACAAGCTGTTCTTCTTTGTCTCCGTCGAGGATTCGCCGATCACCTCGCCCGACGGTCTGAAAAAGTACACTGTGCCGACGCTTCGGGAGGTCTCCGGCGATTTCTCGCAGACCTATAATCAGGGAAGCGCCGCTCTTGTTCTAAAGAACATCAAGATGCCTGGGCAGCCTGCAAGCAGTTGCAAGCCCACTGGAGCTCCGGGGCCTGGTTGCTATCCCGGTAATATCATTCCCGCGGGGCAGATCAATCCCCAGGAACAGGCGCTGCTGAAAATCATCTATGACAACACCATCGGGGCAAATCCGGGCGGCCAGATTACCGACCGTTCCATAACCGACGGCAACTATAACTACGTCACCAACTACTCCGCCGACAAGCCTGTGAACCAGGAAATCTTCCGTATCGACTATAACCCCACCGATAAGCTACACATGTTCGGACGCGGAGATCTGGAGACCGTCAACAACAACTCCCACAGTTCTCCGGCGAACAAGCTGCCATGGCTGATGCCGGTTAACTACAAGACCACAAATCCCAATTTTGTCTTCAATGTGACCTATACCTTCAGTCCAACAGTAGTTAATGAACTCAATCTGGGAACGGCAGGATGGAGCGAAACGCAGCTCTATAATAAGGCGGATCTGGCCAAGGTTCAGTTGAATCCCAGTGGATATAACGTGCCCGCGCTGTATCCAGGCGTCAACCCACTCAACCTGCTTCCGAGCGCAACTTTTGGAATGACCAATCCAGCGGATTTTGGATGGGACAGCCGGTTCCCGATGTCAGATCAGGTTAGATCGTACAGCGCTACAGATAACGTAACAAAGATCATCGGTTCTCATACCCTGAAGTTCGGCATTGATGCCCAGACCGACTCCTATTCGCAGCCGAGCAACAACCGGGTAGGGTCCTTTACATATAATGCGGATCCTTCAAAGAACATCAACGATACCAATTATGGATATTCCAATGCTCTGCTGGGAAACTTCGATCATATGAGCGAAGTGACAACGCTGACTACTTACAAGCCACGAACCAATGTACTGGAGTGGTATACGCAGGACGAGTGGAAGGTCAATACCAAGCTGACTCTTGACTATGGCATCCGCTATACATGGGCTATGGCGCAGCGCCTCTCGACTGGCAACAATTTTGTTCCAAGTTTGTATAACCCAGCCAACGCGCCGGTTCTTTTCCAGCCCACGAGCCATAAGGATTCTCATGGACTCGCGCAGGCTCAGAACCCAATAACGGGGGAGTACGTGCCCGCGGCCTATGGGGGCCTGTTCGTGCCAAATACTGGAGATCCCAACAATGGCATTCTCTATGTCAATACCAAGGGCTATCCGCAGGGAACATACTATGGCAACGGAGTTCTTTTTGCCCCACGCATCGGCTTTGCCTACGATCCCTATGGCAAAGGAAGGACGGTTATTCGTGGAGGTTATGGAATCTTCTACAATGCTCGCGCACGTTCGGGGCAAGAGGGAGATCTGACGAACAATGCTCCCACCGCGAATTCCCCGGAGCAGTTCTATGGCAACATCAATAACATTCAAGATGCCAGTGGTTTGATTGGGCCCTACAGCATAGGCCATGCGATCACTCTTCGTCCTCCCGAAATCTATACGATTAACACGAGCCTTGGTATTCAACAGATGTTACATGGAGGCATGGTTCTGGACGTAGCATATGTCGGCACCTTTGGCAGGCATCTGAGCGATTACACTCCGATCAACGAAGTTCCTTACGGAGCGCAGTTTCAGTATGCCAATCAAAGCGCTGCCGGGGGAACTCTTCCGGACAGCTTCTTCAGTCCTTATCCTGGTTTCGGCAAGATCAACATGCAGAACTTCAATCTTACGTCCAACTACAATTCCCTTCAGGCACGGCTAAGCCGCCGCTTTGCAAACGGGCTGGAGTTCGGTGTTTCGTATACCTGGTCGAGGGCAATGGACTATACGGATACCTACAACGGCACCGTTCCGCTGTATCAGGACCTGCGCGCGTGGAACTATGGTCCAGCAGGATGGGATAGGAAGCATAACCTGGTCGCCAACTACACATGGAGTTTGCCAAAGGCAAGTCGCCTTTGGAATAACTTTGCTACCCGCGGATTGCTGGATAATTGGCAGATCTCCGGCATCGCCTCCTATATCAGCGGCGCTCCGGATTCCTTTGACATCAAGACGAGCAATAACGCAAATATTACGGGAGGCGGCGATGGTGCCCGGCTGGTCTTATCGGGAGATCCATCAAAGGGTGCGCCGCATACCTTCAATGAATGGTTTAATACCAGCGTGGTGAGTATGCCGGTGGCCGGCAAGATCGGTACCGCCACTCAACCTGCGGTTTTGGGCCAGACAGGAAACGCCCCAAGAATTAATTACTTCAACCCCGGCGATACTAACTTCGACACTGCCCTATTCAAGAATATTCCAGTTGAAAACAAGTTTGTTATCCAATTCCGGCTGGAGACCTACAACACCTTCAATCATGCCGAATTCAATGGCGTGAATAACACGGCTACTTTCAAAAATGCAAACTCATCTGATTTATCTGTAAATCCTCAGACAGATACCACGTTCGGACGACTAAGCAGCACTCTGGACCCCCGCCGATTGCAATTGGCTTTGCGTATCAACTTCTAACTCAATGCAGGGCTCCTGCTGTCAAATGCTATATCTATGCGCGGCAGCAGGAGTCGAATACGTTTCAGATAAACTCTTCCGCAGGAAAGGCTAATCCGTCCGTGAACGATTCAGATCGCACGCTATTAACCCGGCGTCAATGGCTGGGAAAAGTACCTACTCCCCTTATCGCTGCCTCGTTCGGAGCTGGATTACTAGGCTCCAAAGACCTTATTGCCGAATCGAGTAAATCGGCTGTTGCCAAAAATGACCTTGGCGCTCGCATCTACAATATCCGCGATTACGGCGCAAAAGGCGATGGCAAAACTCTCGACACGGCCGCGCTCCAATCAGCTATTGACGCTTGCAACCGTGATGGTGGGGGTACGGTACTGGTTCCGGCAGGGACATTTCAGATCGGCATCGTCGAGTTGAAGAGCTACGTCACTCTGCACATAGCTGCAAACGGGAAGCTGCTCGGCAGTGGCGACGGAAAGCAATATCACGCAGTCGATGCAATTCCGTTACACGGTGATACTACCCTGGAAGACGGCAACTGGGCTCTACTCTTCGCCGTCAACGCCAAGAAGCTAACAATTGAAGGTCCAGGCACGATCGACGGTCAAGGCGCGCAATTCCACTCTGCTGTTCGCGGAACCCCTCCACCCAGTGGAATCGGTGGTAGCCGGCGGCCATATCACATCCTTTGCTATCGTTGCGAGGACCTGACAATCCGCGACATTTCTCTACTGGACTGTGCGTTTCACAGTATCCGCGTCATTGAGAGCACTCGCGTCAATATGGATCACATCTACATCCATAATCGCGTCAATGGTAACAATGATGGATTTCATTTCATCAGTGCGGAATACGTCACCGTCTCAAATTGCACGGTAAAGTCACAGGATGACGCCTGCGCGCTGTTTGGAAGCTGCAAATTTATAACAATTACGAATAGCTCCTTCAGTACACGGTGGTCCGTCTTTCGTTTTGGTGGAGGTTCTGCGGAGAATGTCACGATTTCCAACTGTCTTCTCTATCAGGTATACGGATGTCCGATCAAGTTTCAGGTCAATTCGGGATCGCGGCATGAGAATATCTCGTTTTCCAATCTTGTCTTACAGGAAGTGACCGGCCCCATCCACATTAGCGCAGGCCCGCGTCCTGCTCGGAGAGCCACAACAACTCAAGGATCGGCAGGGGTACCCGCTGCGACTAACCCTCCTGCCAGCACGCGCCACGAGACTTCGACTCCTGCGGTTGTCCGTAATATCTCATTCAGTAATATTCACGGAACTGTGACTACAGATCCGCCGCAACTCGCCGAAGCCTCCGTGAGTAGCTCTTATCGTCCTGGCGAGGGGCACTCCTGCATCACACTGAACGCTGTAGGCGGAGCAGTGATGGAGAACATTTCCTTCGACAATATTCACCTCACCTTCGGTGGCGGAGGTACCGAGGAAGAGGGTGCCCGCCGTGATTTACCTGAGATTGCAGGAGAGTATTTTATGTTGGGACCGATGCCCGCCTACGGTTTGTATGCCCGCAATGTCCGTGGACTTACGCTTCAAAATATTCGGTTTGAAGTGAGTACGCCGGATCTACGGCCCGCCATGATCTTCGACCATGTTGAGGATGCCGCCATTAACGGCTTTAGCGTTCAGGGAAATGCGCAGGCGGAATCGGTATTGCGCTTCATCGACTCCAAACAGACACTATTGACTGCCGCTAGAGTTCTGACAGAATCATCCACCTTCCTGCGAGTGGAGGGCGCGGGGAACGAGGGAATAATTATTGATGGCGGGGATTTGTCCAAGGCGACCATGCCAGTTGCCTTCGAAAATGGTGCGAAGAAAAGTTCAGTGAGGTTGAGAACCTGATTAGTTTTGGCCGAGCGGACCAAATAGCTGCGAAAATTGACCTCACTGAGATGCAGATTCATTTAGGAAAGTTCCGAGTAGACGTGGAAATCTCGATCTTGTAATCCGTCGCATACTGCCGGATGATGCGAGCCGGTTTTTGAGGCGAATATTGCTGGTGCTCAGTCGACATGCGGACGTGCTGAGCCGCACGGGAGGGCGCAGGAGCATTAGGGGATGCGGTGATCTCCATGTTTCACCAACTCAGTTGAGGCGCAGCTGCATTGCGGAAAAAAGGTCGCAACTGCACTTTAAAATTTGCTTCTGAGTAATAGTGGGAATTTCAGGTGCGTTTTCCCGACAACGCAAGAAAAATTAGGCAATTTGCTTTTGGGGCCGGATCAGGGAATTTCAATTCCCTGATCCGGGAGAATTAATTCCCTGTTCCGTTTCCAGTTATAAGCCCCTCCCACAGCCCCAAAATGCAATAAATCTCTGCATTAGCGTCATAGAAACTGCCCGAAAATGAGCCTGGAAACGGAACATTCGCTGTTAATTTCCCTGATAGCAGGGAAATGCAGCCAGAGACGAGTTTGAGCCAGACTGGCCGCACCGCCAGAGATATTAAGTACTATAGAATTAGCAACTTACAAGATGAACAAAGCCCGATTTGGCCAAATCGGGCTTTGTCATACTCTGAATACTGCGGGGCTGATTACAGCGATGTGAGTCAACTCAAGAGCGTTTCAGAGGGCAGAACTGAGATGCTTTCTCAGATGAAGAGCAAGCAAAGCTCATGTCGAATAAGTGTTTGAGGTGCTCAAGCTTTATCCCTGTCGTGAGATTCCAATGCTTGGCTAAGGCCGACTGGCGCTCATCCGTTTGCTCCTTCTGTCACCTCGACTACGCAATAGGTGTCCATAGGATCTCAACTAGGGCTTCGGATGGGACTGTTGAGTGCTTCGCCGGGGGAACCACTTTGCTAGGTAGGCGCTAATTTGGTCAAAGTCGGTATCAGTGCCAATAGCGCCCTTCCCGACCATGACCTGAACCAGATCATTCCATTCCTGAGGGCTAAGACGCTGTGATGCAGCGACACTTGGCGCATGGCATGCTGAGCAAACCCGAAGCGTCGTTTCCCGCCCCTCTCCAGCTGGAAACATTGCTGCATTGACTCCCACAGGCTGGCTCGAAGGACCGGCCGCAGCAACCGGAGCTATTTTCGTTACCGGCGTCTTCGAAAGTATCTTAGGGGAAGGTTTTTGCAGACTCGAAGATGTCTCATTTGGTGCAGCCAAGGTATACACCACGAGCGAATCGCTAAGGAGGGGAGCGCCAATGAGGCCGCCGCCCGTAGCAACAAGTGCTACGTACTGTTTCCCTTGGGAATCGGCATAGGTGATGGGGGTGGACTCAGCAGCAGCTGGCAGTTTCACCGTCCAGATCTCCTTGCCGGTTTTCGCATCAAAGGCGCGGAAGCGGGCGTCGTCGGTAGCACCGATGAAGACCAGACCACTTGCCGTGATGATGGCACCCCCGAGACCAGGTCGACCTGTATTCTGCTTACCTTCTGGCAGGCTGTCCGTAACGCCCAGGGTGGAACGCCATGCAATTTTGCCGCTATTTACATCGACGGCTACCAATTGTCCCCACGGCGTCGGCCCGCAGGGCAGATGATTGCTGGGATCCCAGAAGCGGTTCAGGCCGGCAAGAGGCCCGGCATTGATGTAGCTGCCGTCTGGATTGCGGACGATTCTCATTGGCTGCCCAAGGTTATTTACATTGACGATAAACAGGCCTAGCTTGGGATCAAACGCCCCACCGTAATAGTTAACCCCGCCTTGTGTGCCTGGCATCTTGACGGTGTAGCGATCAAGTTGCGTGGGCAAATACGGTTGCCCCTCGTTCAACATGATGTTGTTGTCATCGACAAATTTTTCGCACCACGCCTGATGTTCCGGTGTGTCTTTATAGAGGTTCGAACGGCTCAGCGAAGTTTGCGAGAGAGGCTCAGGAAGAATGGGGAAGGGCTGCGTTGGTGAAGTGTGCTCGCCGGGCACATTGCTTTGAGGAACCGCTCGTTCCTCGACGCCGTAGATCGGTTTGCCGGTGACACGATCGAGAATGAACATCAGGCCATTCTTGTTAACTGTAGCCACGGCTGGAATCGTTCTGCCATTGTGCTTCACGTCGAACAAGGTCGGAGGAGACTGGGTGTCCATATCCCAGATGTCGTGGTGAACGACCTGGAAGTACCACAAGAGTTTGCCAGTGGCAGCCTCGACAGCCACGAGAGAGCTACCGAATAAGTTGTCGCCCGGACGATCAGTGCCGACCCGGTCATTATTCGGAGCACCGAAGGGCATATAAAGAATGCCCCGCGCCATATCCATCGTCATGTAACCCCAAACATTGACGCCTGATCTATCTTTCCAGCTATCGCCTCCCCATGTCTCGTTCCCCTTTTCGCCGGGACGAGGAACAGAATGGAAGGTCCAGATAAGTTTGCCTGTATGTACATCCCACGCGCGTGTGTCTCCTGCGGGGCCCAGACCACCCCCTAAGCCTCCTGGTCCTTCACCGGGTCCTGCACCAGTGATGATGAGGTTTTTATAGATGACCGGCGGCGAGGGCAGAATATAACTCTTGTTCATGCCAGTCGTCATCACCTCCGGCGTTTTGAGGTCGACTACTCCGTTAACGCCGAAGGCAGCGTTGGGCTCTCCGTCTGTTGCATTGATCGAATACATTCGGCCACGGCGGGTACCGAAGATGACTGCCGGCGCAGAACTCGTATCTCCTGGCCAATACGTAGCGCCGCGCAGGGAAGCGTTATCGCCGTCAGGGATTTGGAAACTCCATTTTGTTTTGCCGGTCGCGGAATTCAGAGCGACTAGTGAGCTGTAAGGCGTGACCACATACATGGTGTCACCGATCACGAGAGGCTGATCCTCAGACTGGCGGAAACCGTTCCTGCCAACACTTGGACGAGCTGCCGAAGAATTGGCCGGAGTTCCAGCAGTGGCCGTGGGCTTCATGAGATAGGTCCAAGCCACCTTTAATCTATTCACGTTGGCTGGCGTAATCTCCTTCAGCGCTGAGTAGCGTTGGCCACCCGCGTCGTGCCCAACCATTGGCCAGTTGCCGGGAGCCGTCATAGCTCTTGACGCGGCACCCGCATCGATTTGGTTGAATGCGCTCGTTGCTGAGAGCGGCATCACCAGAAGCCCGCAGATTACGTTGCGTGAGCGTCTCCAATTGAGTCTCGACAGTAGCTGCATCGTTCCTTCTGTATTCTGAATGCCGACCTATCTTCCAGGGGAACAATTCGGTTCAATCTGTTTCGCCAATGTACACAAATATAGGATTCAGCGCCTCGAGGATGTCCGGCTTTGTCGACGGCTGCGATCACGAGATGCGACGACGAGAGCTTGAACGTTACACAAAAGGCATCTCACGATCGCACGCCAACTCACCATTAACTTCTTAAACTCTAGCGTCATCTGTATACAAAATGCGAAGCGAACCGTCAAGGTTACGTTAACCTCGGCAGCCGTTATCTAGTGCGAACAGGAGGCTTAGCGTAGGAATAGAGATTCAAAAAAGTCGCCATGCCACTCTCGCAATACGACCGTAATTCCTCTGTAATTTAGGGAGCGATCGCACGACAACAGAGGTAAACGCCATTCATGCTAATAGCGTTGATAAGCAGCGTCCAACCATCGGCTGGATATACTCACGCGCGGCTTCGCCGCTATAGATTCACTTAGCTGTCCAGCCGCCGTCGATCACTACGTCCGTGCCGGTGATAAAGCCTGCCAAGTCAGAACACAAATAGCAAGCCAGCGCACCGATCTCCTTCACTTCGCCCCAGCGGCCAACCGGAAGACTGGCGAGAAACTGTTTATTTGCTTCCGGGTTCTGCATCACTGGCAGATTCATCTCTGTTCCGAACGGTCCGGGGCTGATGCCATTCACCGTAATACCTTCACTCGCGAGTTCCTGCGCAAGGGCTCGCGTCAGACCAAGAAGCGCCGTTTTTGCGGAGGAATAAGCGGTCCTTCCCGGAAGAGACACATGACTCATGATCGATGTCATGTTCAAGATCCGACCGTAGCCGGTGCCGATCATCCCTGGTACAAAGGCGCGGCACATCAGGAAGGTCGAGATGAGACTTGAGTCAAGCACACTGCGAAACTCGTCGAGCGTGAAATCTACGAGATTCTTGCGAATGTTGGTTCCCGCGTTATTGATAAGAATTTGCGGAGAGCCTAACTTAGGACCGACGGCGGCGGCGATGGCTGCTACATCCATTTCGCTGGTCACATCCCCTACGAATAATTCGGCAGTTCCACCTTCCACCTGAATGGCCTCGCGCACCGACTCAAGCCGTTTAACGTCCCGCGCAACTAAAGCAATCTTTGCTCCGGAAGCTGCAAGGGCAACTGCCATTGCCTCCCCGAGTCCGCGGCTTGCTCCGGTAATGAGAGCGGTTTTTCCTGATAGATCAAACATCGTAATCACCTTTAGTAAAGTCGTTTGTCAAATTTGAGCTGTAGGTTAGAAGGCACACCTTGTAACAGCGGGCGCCCCTCCGGAGAAAGGCTGAAGTGAAATGTCGTGGCGCGCCTGTCAAACGACGGTCGCTTGGCTTGGTGTTTGACTTCCATGTCGGTCTGGATCCAAAGCGATCCAGCAACTTGCCGAGATAACGGCAGACCCTGCCATCAGGTAAATGAGCGGATTCCAATTACCGCCCGTACGTTGCAGGATAAATCCGCCGATGACCGGTGCGACGAATCCTGCCAGGTTTCCCAACATATTCATCGTAGCTGCGACTGTCGCGGTATAGGCACCCCCTATTTCGACGCACGCGTTCCATGAAATCGGCATCGTCAGGTCACTGCAGAAGCTTGCCATTCCGAGACAGATCATGGCCGCCACAACGTTCTGGATATGAATAAATGCGATGAGAAGAATCGCTGTCGATAGAAAGCCAAGAAAAGCCACCGCCCGTCGCGAGATTCCAAGTGGAAGCAGCCCACTAATCAACGATCCGCACCCTCCAAACAGCAAAGGTAGAACGGATAAAAGCGCTGCGTGCCCCGTTGACTGACCTCGTGATTCTCTTAAGTAGGTCGGCAGCCAGGTGATGTAGAAGTACCACACGAAGGAGAAGCAAAAATATTGAAGCGCCAGTAAGGCGACCTGTGGCTTGAGCAGAATAGACAGCCAGCTCTGTTGATTATGGGTGCCGTGCAACACAATACCGCGGGAGCTCCTGATAAGTTCCAGCTCAGCGGCATTGACCCCTTTGTGCTCCTCTGGCTGGTCTCGAAACCAGAACAGAAAAACGACACACCAGATGACGCCCACGGAGGCGAAGAGAACAAACGCCCATCGCCATCCGACCAGCTCAATAGCGAGAAGTACAAGCGGAGGAGTTGCGGCGCCCCCCCACCTCGTGCAGGCCCACATGAGGGACTGTGCGGTGACTCTCTCCCTCTTCGGGAGCCAGACGCTTAGCATGCGAGTGAGGTTGGGGAAGCAACCCGCTTCGCCAGCTCCAAAGAGAAAGCGAATTACCCACATCGAACCTACGTTCCATGCCGCCCCGGTTAGAGCCGTGAATACAGACCAAGCGAGCACAATCTGTAGAAGTACACGTCGCACTCCCAACTTATCGCCAAGCAGTCCCATGGGCAGTTCGAACAGTGCATAGGAAAGACCAAAGGCGCCAAAGATCAACCCCATCTGAGCTTTATCGAGATGAAGATCGTGCGATATTGGCCCGGCAGCCTGTGAAATCGCTACACGCTGCACATAGGAAAGCACCGCCAGGGAGATCGCCATAGTCACGACGCCATATCGTGCGCGGCTTGGTTTCATGAACTAGACCTCAGACAATCTGGACTAATTAGTAGTTCGAGCAAGCAGATATTCGACGACCATAGCGAGAAACGATACGATATGCTCGGATAGAAAGACATCCCAGTGCCTGATTATCCAGTACCTTCTTCAAGATACATCGTGGAGATTGGGGCGAAGCTCTCGAACTTCCTCGGTGCCGTTGATCTCAGGAACTCCTCTATTGGCTCGGCGAACGCGGCGGACGAACTGATGCGGGAGCTTTGTAGTCCACCAGCTCATTTACGGGATGATGCCCGGCCCACGAAATCCCTCGCAGTAACATCTGTTGAATCTGGTAATTGTTGAAATTCGCGTAGATATGTCCCTGCATCCACACGAAAGCGCGCGCCGGTTGACCGGCCGGCAGACTATGTTCATAGGTCCAGATCTGCGGAACAACTTCGCCTTTATGCGTACCTGCACTGGGCGTCCCGGCAATCACGGCAGTCGCCAACACATGAATTTTAGGATTTTCCGACCAGGTCATGCTGTAGAAAGCCTCATCCCGAAGCGTCAGGTCGGTCATGCCTTCCATGATGGGATTCGCCTTATCGACGATCGTGTAAGGGACTTCGGCCTCAAGAGTGTAATTGACATCACCGTGGCGCTTTGCTCCGCCTACGAGAGTTGCAAAGTATGCAGGATCCGGTCCGCAGAGGGCGTCATGCAAAATGACGAGTCCACCTCCACGCTTTACGAAAGCTTCTATGGCTTCCTTAGACCCGCCTCCGAGATACGCTGCATCACCCTTGTAGATAACGAGCACGTCGGTGTGCTCCAAGTCCGCCGGGTTCGGTGGATGAAATGCCCCATCAACCATCGCGCCACGTTCAGTAAGAAGTTTGCTCCAGTCTGCTAGCCACTGTGGGTAGTCATGCTG
>Ga0070658_10004034_pt1 | contig 12031 bp, 5 predicted proteins | sample KBSC13metaG_FD_64664 | JGI IMG/M metagenome (GOLD analysis project Ga0070658, IMG submission 64664) | Corn rhizosphere microbial communities from Kellogg Biological Station, Michigan, USA - KBS C1-3 metaG | ecosystem: Host-associated > Plants > Roots > Rhizosphere > Soil ... | reverse complement strand
CGCGTGGCGCGCGAAGTGGGTACCGAAGGTAAGCTCGGCGGTCAGGCGGACGTGCCGGGCGTCGCGGGTACATGGAAAGATCTGACGGACTCGGTCAACTCGATGGCCGGCAACCTCACGGCGCAGGTTCGTAACATCGCGGAAGTCACAACGGCGGTCGCCAGGGGCGACCTCTCCCGCAAGATCACCGTCGCGGTGCGCGGCGAAATTCTGGAGCTCAAGAACACCATCAACACCATGGTGGATCAGTTGAGCTCGTTTGCATCGGAAGTGACGCGCGTGGCGCGTGAAGTCGGCACGGAAGGCAAGCTGGGCGGTCAGGCGAAGGTGGAAGGCGTCGCCGGCACGTGGCGCGATCTCACGGAAAGCGTTAACGGCATGGCGGGCAACCTGACAAATCAGGTCCGCAACATTGCAGGTGTGACGACGGCCGTCGCGAAGGGCGACCTTTCGACGAAGATCACCGTCGACGCGCGCGGCGAAATTCTGGAACTCAAGAACACCATCAACACGATGGTGGATCAGCTCAATTCGTTCGGCAGCGAAGTGACGCGCGTGGCGCGCGAAGTCGGAACGGAAGGCAAGCTGGGCGGCCAGGCGCAGGTGAAAGGCGTCGGCGGCGTTTGGAAAGACCTCACGGATTCCGTGAACTCCATGGCCGGCAACCTGACGAATCAGGTGCGTAATATTGCGTCGGTCACCACGGCTGTCGCGAAGGGCGACCTTTCGACGAAGATTACGGTCGATGTGCAGGGCGAAATCCTCGAATTGAAGAACACCATCAACACGATGGTGGACCAGCTCAATTCGTTCGCGGGCGAAGTGACGCGCGTGGCGCGCGAAGTCGGTACGGACGGCAAGCTGGGCGGCCAGGCGCAGGTGAAGGGCGTCGGCGGCGTCTGGAAGGACCTCACGGATTCCGTGAATTCCATGGCCGGCAATCTGACGGCGCAGGTTCGTAACATCGCGGAAGTGACAACCGCTGTGGCGACGGGTGACCTCTCCCGCAAGATCACGGTGGATGTGCGCGGCGAAATTCTGGAGCTGAAGAACACGATCAACACGATGGTGGACCAGCTCAATGCGTTCGCGGGCGAAGTGACGCGCGTGGCGCGCGAAGTCGGCACCGAAGGCAAGCTGGGCGGCCAGGCGGAAGTGAAGGGCGTCGGCGGCGTCTGGAAGGATCTCACCGATTCGGTGAACTTCATGGCGGGCAACCTGACCTCGCAGGTCCGCAACATCGCGCAGGTGACGACGGGCGTGGCGAAGGGGGATCTTTCGACGAAGATCACGGTCGACGCGCGCGGCGAAATCCTGGAACTCAAGAACACGATCAACACGATGGTGGACCAGCTCAACGCGTTCGCCTCGGAAGTGACGCGCGTGGCCCGCGAAGTCGGTACCGAAGGCAAGCTGGGCGGCCAGGCGGACGTGCATGGCGTCGCGGGTACGTGGAAAGATCTCACGGACTCGGTCAACTCGATGGCCAGCAACCTGACGTCTCAGGTTCGTAACATCGCGGAAGTGACAACGGCGGTCGCGAAGGGCGATCTTTCGCGAAAGATCACCGTCGATGTGCGGGGCGAAATTCTGGAACTGAAGAACACGATCAACACGATGGTGGATCAGCTCAATGCGTTCGCGGGCGAAGTGACGCGCGTGGCGCGCGAAGTCGGCACCGAAGGCAAGCTGGGTGGCCAGGCGGAAGTGAAGGGCGTCGGCGGCGTCTGGAAAGATCTCACCGATTCGGTGAACTTCATGGGCGGCAATCTGACGTCGCAGGTCCGCAACATCGCACAGGTGACGACGGCGGTCGCGAAAGGCGACCTTTCAACCAAGATCACGGTTGACGCGCGCGGCGAAATTCAGGAACTGAAAAACACCATCAATACGATGGTGGACCAGCTCAATGCGTTCGCCTCGGAAGTGACGCGCGTGGCGCGCGAGGTCGGCACCGAAGGCAAGCTCGGCGGCCAGGCCGATGTACGCGGAGTCGCCGGTACGTGGAAAGATCTCACGGACTCGGTGAACTCAATGGGCAGCAACCTGACCAATCAGGTGCGCAACATCGCCGGCGTAACCACGGCCGTGGCGCGCGGCGACTTGACGACGAAGATTACCGTCGATGCGCGCGGCGAAATTCTGGAGCTCAAGAACACCATCAACACCATGGTGGATCAGTTGAGCTCGTTCGCATCGGAAGTAACGCGCGTGGCGCGCGAAGTCGGCACGGAAGGCAAGCTCGGCGGCCAGGCCGATGTGCGCGGAGTCGCCGGTACATGGAAAGACCTCACGGACAACGTGAACTTCATGGCCGGCAACCTGACAAATCAGGTCCGTAACATCGCGGAAGTGACGACGGCCGTGGCGCGCGGCGATCTTTCGCGCAAGATCACGGTGGACGTACGCGGCGAAATTCTGGAGCTCAAGAACACCATCAACACCATGGTGGACCAGTTGAGCTCGTTCGCGTCGGAAGTGACGCGCGTGGCGCGCGAAGTCGGCACGGAAGGAAAGCTGGGCGGCCAGGCGGACGTGCCGGGCGTCGCGGGCACGTGGAAAGACCTTACGGACTCAGTCAACTCGATGGCCGGCAACCTCACCTCTCAGGTCCGCAACATTGCGCAGGTGACTACGGCGGTCGCGAACGGCAATCTTTCGCGCAAGATCACCGTGGACGTGAAGGGCGAAATCCTCGAACTGAAAGACACCATCAATACGATGGTGGACCAGCTCAATTCGTTCGCGTCGGAAGTGACGCGCGTGGCGCGCGAAGTCGGCACGGAAGGAAAGCTGGGCGGCCAGGCGGAGGTGCGCGGCGTCGGCGGTACGTGGAAAGACCTCACGGATAACGTGAACTCGATGGCGGCGAATCTGACGACTCAGGTCCGCGGTATCGCGAAAGTCGTGACCGCGGTGGCGAACGGCGATCTGAAGCGCAAACTGGTTCTCGAAACCAAGGGCGAAATCGCCGAACTGGCGGACACGATCAACGGCATGATCGACACGCTCGCGACCTTCGCCGATCAGGTGACCACGGTGGCGCGCGAGGTCGGTATTGAAGGCAAACTTGGCGGCCAGGCCCGTGTGCCGGGCGCGGCAGGCCTCTGGCGCGATCTCACCGACAACGTGAATCAGCTCGCGGCGAACCTGACCAACCAGGTTCGCGCGATCGCCGAAGTGGCGACAGCCGTGACAAAGGGCGATCTGACGCGGTCGATCGCGGTGGAAGCGCAGGGCGAAGTCGCGGCGCTGAAGGACAACATCAACGAAATGATTGTGAACCTTGCGGCCACCACCCGCAAGAACAACAATCAGGACTGGCTGAAGACCAACATCGCGAAGTTCACCGGCATGATGCAGGGGCAGCGCGATCTGCTGGCGCTGGCGCAACTCCTGCTCTCCGAGCTGACGCCGCTCGTGGGCGCCCAGCACGGCACGTTCTACATCGCGGAAAATCCGGACGAAACACCCACGATGACCCTGCTGACCGGCTATGCCATCGAAGGCCGGGTGCCGAAGCGCTTCCGGTTCGGGCACGGTCTGGTCGGCCAGTGCGCGCGCGAGAAAGAGCGCATTCTGGTCACGAACGTTCCATCCGATTACGTGCGCATCAATTCGAGCCTCGGCGGCGGAACGCCGCTGAGTATCGTGGTGCTGCCGGTGCTGTTCGAAGGCGACGTGAAAGCCGCCATCGAACTCGCCTCATTCGGGCAGTTTAATGACGTGCATCTCGCTTTTCTCGATCAGTTGACGCAATCGATCGGCATCGTGCTCAACACGATCGCGGCAACCATGCGGACCGAGCAGTTGCTGAAACAGAGCCAGGCGCTGGCCGAAGAGCTCCAGAGCCAACAGTTGCAGCTTCAGAAGACCAATGCCGAGCTGCAGGAGAAAGCGCAACTCCTCGCTGAGCAGAAGACGGAGGTCGAAGCCAAGAATCAGGAAGTCGAACAGGCCAAACAGGCCCTCGAAGAAAAGGCCGAACAACTCGCGCTCACGTCAAAGTACAAGAGCGAATTCCTGGCCAACATGAGCCACGAACTACGCACTCCGCTCAACAATTTGCTGATTCTGGCGCGCATGCTTTCGGAGAACTCAGACCGCAACCTGACGCCGAAGCAGGTGAAATTCGCGGAAACCATCCACACATCCGGGACCGATCTGCTGGCGCTCATCAGCGATATTCTCGACCTCAGCAAGATCGAATCCGGCAAGATGGATGTCGACATCAGCTCCGTACGGTTCGGCGAGTTGCAGGATTACTGCGAAAAGACGTTCCGGCACGTGGCGGAAGGCAAAAATCTCGACTTCGGAATCGAGGTTGGGGCGGCGCTCGCAAACGAGGGCATGCATACCGACGCGAAACGGCTGCAGCAGGTGCTGAAGAACCTGCTTTCGAATGCCCTCAAGTTCACCGAGCGGGGCTCGGTACGGCTTACCATCGACCGCGTCACGTCAGGATGGAGCGCTGGTCATCTGACGCTGTCGCGGTCGAAGTCCGCGATTGCTTTCTCGGTCACGGACACGGGCATCGGTATTCAGACTGACAAGCAGCGCATCATCTTCGAAGCATTCCAGCAGGCGGATGGCACCACGAGCCGCAAATATGGTGGAACGGGCCTCGGACTTTCGATCAGCCGCGAGCTGGCGCGTCTGCTGGGCGGCGAAATCCGGCTGCAGAGCGCGCCCGGAGTGGGCAGCACGTTCACGCTCTATCTGCCCCAGATGTACGTCACTCCGGTGCAACTGCCAAAGAGCGAAGCGCTGCGTATCACGCCGCTGATGCTCGAAGAGGCGGCCACTCCCAGCGACAATGTGGATCTCATTCTCACGTCGCCGCTGGAGGGCCAGGAACTCACTGAGGAAATGGTGCTCGACGACGATCGCAACCTGATTGAACAGGGCGATTCCATCCTGCTGATCGTGGAAGACGACATCACGTTCGCACGCATCCTGGTGGATCTCGCGCATGACCACGGGCTCAAGGCGCTGGTGGCTCTGCGCGGCGGCAGCGCGATCTCGCTGGCGCGCGAGTTCAAGCCGGGCGCCATTACGCTCGACATCAATCTGCCCGATATGGCGGGATGGACGATTCTCGACCGCCTGAAGCACGATCCGACGACGCGCCACATTCCGATCCACATTATTTCGGGAGACGAAAACCGGCGGCGCGGGATGGCCCTGGGAGCGATCTCGTATCTGGAGAAAGCGGTGGCCAACGATTCGCTGGCGACGACGTTTGCGGCGATCGGGCAATCCGCGCAGACACGGGTGCGGAAATTGCTGGTAGCCTGTGCGGATGCGGAACGGGCGCATATGGTCATCGAGATGGTCGGAGCCCCGGATCTCGAAATCATCGAAGCCCGGACCGGGACGGAGGCGCTTGCGGCGGCAAAGAACGCGCCGGATGCAATCGTCGCCCATATCGAAATGGAAGAAATGGCCGGACTCCAGCTTGCCGCGGATCTGCGGGCGCAGCGGGGACCGCTCACCCCGATCATGGTTTTCTGCACGCGTCCTTTGACGCCGGAGGAGGAGCAACGGCTGACGGCGCTCGGACGGGATGGTATTGTGAAGCCGGTCTACACGCTGGAGCGGCTTCTCGACGAGTCGGTACTTCTCCTGCACAGGCCCGAAGCGGCCCTGCGGCCGGCACAGCGTACGATTCTCGATCACGTCAGGGAGACGGACTCGGCGCTGGTCGGCAAGACGGTTTTGGTTGTGGATGATGACGTGCGGAACATTTTCGCACTGACCAGTCTGCTTGAGGAACATAATCTGAACGTGCTGCACGCGGAAAACGGTCAGAAAGGGATAGAAATTCTGACCAGCCGACCCGATATCGATCTTGTGCTGATGGATATCATGATGCCGGAAATGGACGGGTACGAAACCATGCGGGCGATCCGTAAGATTCCGCGCTTCCGGCAGTTGCCAATCATCGCGCTGACTGCAAAGGCGATGAAGGGCGACCGGGCCAAGTGCATTGAGGCCGGCGCGTCCGATTACATTACGAAACCAGTAGATCTGGAGCAGTTATTCGCGGTGCTCAGAGTCTGGGCCAATGCGGATTCCGAGACTGCCCAGACCGCGGTCCCGGTGTAGGATGAAGTCTATGGCTGCACAGCCGGCGGAACGTCCCGCAGTTCCTTCAGCAGCGGAGCCGGTTACTGAGAGCAATTCGCGCGTTCTATTGGTGGATGATTCACCGGAGAACCTGATCTCGCTCGAGGCTGCGCTCGAGGGGCTCGGGGCGGAACTGGTCTGCGCGGGTTCCGGTATGGAAGCTCTGCGCCACCTCCTCGATCAGGATTTCGCCGCCATCATTCTCGACGTCAAGATGCCCGATATGGACGGGTTCCAGACGGCGGAGATGATTCGGAGCCGCAAGCGGTCGCGGCATATCCCGATCCTGTTCCTGACCGGCTATAAGAGCGACGAACATCTGTTCCGCGGCTACGATCTGGGGGCGGTGGACTTCCTGTTCAAGCCGGTAGTTCCGGAAATTCTGCGGTCGAAGGTCAATGTTTTCGTCAAGCTGAGCCGGAACACGGAGTTGCTCCGCCAACAGGCGGAGACGCTCAGCAAGACCGAGCAGAAGTTTCGCTCATTGCTCGAAGCGGCGCCGGACGCCATGATTATCAGCGCCGAAGATGGGCGCATTTCGCTGGTGAATTCGCAGGCGGAGCGGCTGTTCGGATTCCGGCGCGAAGAACTTACGGGTGAGAATATCCAGACGCTGCTGCCGGAATGGAAGGGCCTGCAGGCCGCGGCGGGATCGCATAAGGAAGTCAGGGCTAACCGCAAAGATCGAAGCTACTTTCCGGCGGAGATCAGCCTGAGTCCCCTGAATACCGAAGAAGGGCTGCTGGTAACCTCGGCCATTCGCGACATCACGGAACGTAAGAAGATCGATGAAGCGATTCGCGAGCTGAACGCCCGGCTGGAGGAGCGCGTCACCGAGAGGACACGGGAACTCCGCGAGGCGAATGAGGCGCTGAGGCAATCGAACGACGACCTGAGCCAGTTTGCCTATGCGGCGAGCCACGATCTGCAGGAACCGCTCCGGATGGTTGCGCTCTACGGTCAGCTATTCCAGAAGCGGTACGCGGAGAAGCTCGATGAGGAGGCCGGACGTTCCCTCGGTTTCATGATCACGGGGGCTCAGCGGATGGAGATGCTGCTGCGCGACCTGCTGGTGTATTCACAGACCGGGTCGGATCAGGAGCCGGCGGGACCAGTGAACTGCCAGGAAATTTTGTCGAAGGTTGCTCTCAATCTTCAGGCGGCCATTGAGCAGAACAAGGCTACCGTGACCTGGGGACGGTTGCCCGAAGTGAAGGCGCACGAAATCCGGATCGTTCAGCTTTTTCAGAATCTCGTCGGCAACGCTATCAAATACCGGGGCGCCGAAGCGCCGGTCATCAAGGTGTCGGCGGAGAAACAGGACACCAACTGGCTTTTCTGCGTCGAAGATAACGGCATTGGGATCAAGCCGGAGTATTCCCAGCAGGTGTTCGGGATCTTCAAACGCCTGCACGGTCACAGCTATCCAGGGACGGGAATCGGTTTGGCTATCTGCCAGCGTATCGTGGAACGGTACGGTGGCCGGATCTGGGTAGAGCCGGCGACACCTCAGGGTTCGAAGTTCTGTTTTACGATGCCGCGCACAACCGCGGAACGCCGCCATTCCGGCAACCGGACACCGGCGGCTGTTGGAGTCTGAATCTCAGGAACTTGCGGTCTGACCCGCGGCGGCGTGGAGCTGGAGCACTTCCCGGACGAGTGGGCCCAGCTTCATGAATTCCACCAGATCCAGCGGCTTCTGAAAGTAGCGAGTCGCCCCGAGACGCGACACCTGCGTGCGGTCGCCCGGGGAATCGGAAGACGTCACCACGACCACCGGAATTCTGGCGCATCGCTGACTCCGGCGAATTTTTTCGAGCACGCGGGCACCGCCTTTACGCGGCAGATTCAAATCAAGCAGCACGATATGCGGGCGATGCCAGGCCTCGCCGTTATCGAGCGCTTCGATGAATTCGATCGCCTTTTCCCCATCGGGAGAGACCTGGAACTCGCAATCGAGGCCATCCAGGTTCAGGGCGGCGCGCATCAGCAGTTCGTCGGCCTCGCTGTCCTCTACCAGCCAGACCTGCAGCATCTCCGGGCTCTGACGAATTTCGCCATTTGTAGTTATAGAAGTAGACATACCGAAACCGCTGCGTCGAAAAGTGAGCATGTGGGCCGCCATTGTGGCCTCCGCTAACTGTCTGCGTGGTCTCGAAAACATACTGTCTAACACCAGAATAGCCGCACAATTTGCCCCAATGTGCGAAATCTGCATTTCGCTCAATTAACTGTTTTAGCTCGCGCTGCATCTAAAGCGTTTAGAATGCGTGCGATTCATCTCGTCTCTCAAACGGCTCCTGGAATGCAAGACCGTGCGCTTATGACTCCCGAAGGTTTCGCGGCCGCTTACGAGAGCGGCTATCACCTGACGATGCGTTTTCTTCGCGCGAGGGGTATTTCGTGGGAACACGCGAGCGATGTTTCGCAAACCGCATGGACCAAAGGGTGGGAACGGCTTGACCAATTGCAGAACGACGGGATGGTTCTGACCTGGGTCAATACCATCGCCCTTAACGTTCATCGCAAGCAGCTGAGGAATGAGCCGGCATGGCAGGACTTGCCGGAAATCGAGACGAAGCCGGTGGTGAATCTGGCGGCGATCGATCTGGCGCGGATTCTCAAGATCTGCGGGCCGGGCGATCGGAAGTATCTGAAGTATCAGCTCAGCGGGATGTCGCCGAGCGAAATCGCGCGGCTGCGAGGCGTTCCGGAAAGCGCGATTCGGGTAAGGTTGCTGCGGGCGCGGCGCGCGGCGCGGCGGCGGGTGGAGAGGATAGGGCACCCGCAGGTCATTATTCACTAAGCGTTGACGCGTGGCGTTCAGGCTACGGCCGCTACCACGCCTTCGCGCAATGCATGGTGACGCGATTCCAGACCTGCATCAGCGAGCGCATTCATTACACGTTCGGGCGCCCCGAGATCGCTCCAGCCGGCGCTCGCGGACATCCTGATGACGAATACCTGTTCTGTGCTGTGCGCGAGAACCTGGGTCGAGAAGTCAACCGATTCGAGCGCTTCGCTGAGATAAGCGTCTTCGAGACGGCCCCGGCGCTGCGCCGCCATCAGAGCATTGAGCAGGCAGGGGACACAGTTTTCGAGCATCCGCAGGAGAGCGTTTACGTGTCCGGCCATGACGAAGGTGTTCCAGAGGCACGCTCTGGAATGCAGAGCTTCGGCGAGCTGGGCCGATGGCTTTTCCCAGAAGCGCCGGACGCGGTGCAGATTGCCGCTGAAATCAGCGGCGGCAGTAGCACCGGGTTCGATCCAGCCATATTCGGTTTCGGCATGCGTCGCCTGCGCGCCGAGCAGAACGAGGGATTCCTGCCATTCCGCCGCAGTCTCGATGGCGGCGGCCACGGATGACTGAAAATGCCGTGCGCTCCGATAGAAGTGATCCGATGGAATAAAAGCGAGAACGGCGTCGGGGTCACGCTGAGCAATCCGCAGAACAGCGGCGGCGATGGCTGTGGCGGTTCCCTTGTTCTTCGGCTGCACAATGAGGCGTGAAGAATGCACGCCGTTCAATTCTTCGCGGTAGTAAGCTTCGTGGGATTTCGTCACTACGAAGAGCGTGTGGTCATCCTCAACAACGGGCGCGAGACGCGCGCGGGTTTGCGCCAGGAGAGTGCGATCGCCGAAAATCCGGCAGAACTGCTTCGGGCGATCATCGCCCGCGATCAGACGTGAAAGCGGGCGAAGGCGAACGCCGTCGCCTCCGGCGAGAACCACGGCCCACGCCGTTCGCTTCGACCCCTCCCGAACCGGAAAATCATCGGCTTTGAGGACCGGAGGAGGAACGCATCGCTGTGCGAGCGCGGCAATATCTACGTTGAATTGCATGCTCCGGACGCTGAGCACACAAAGGGCCAGGGGCGGCGATTTAGTTGTCGCTGGCGGACATGGCTTTCGCTTCGCTGTTCGCGTCCGCTGCTTTGAGTTCGGAGAGGCGCTTGTGAAGCGTACGAAGGCTGATTCCAAGAATACCGGCCGCTTCGCGGTGGGTGCGGGAATGCTTGAGAGTGAGGCGAATGTACTGCTTTTCTACCTCTTCCAGGCTCTGTCCGGCTTCCACGGTGATTGAATCGGCGGCGCGACTCCCGGGGGCAGGAGCAGGCGGCGCAGCGGCCGGAGCGGGATTCGTAGCGGGAACGGAAGTTCGCTGCTGCGGCAGGCGAAACGCAGGAGCGAGATGGCTGGGCATCAGAACACCCTCGCGAGCAACAATAATTGCCCGCTCGAGAACATTGCGCAGTTCCCGCACGTTGCCCGGCCATGAGTAATCCATAAACTGCCAAAGAACTTCCGGGTGAATGTCTGTCACGCTGCACTCATTCTTCTTGTTAATGGAGCGGATGAAGGAGGCGGCGAGGGCAGGAATATCGTCTTTTCGCTGACGCAACGGCGGCAATTCGATGTGGAAGACGTTCAGGCGGTAGTACACGTCTTCGCGCAGCATTTTCTTTTCGATCGCCTCGAGTAACGGCCGGTTGGTAGCGGCGACCACGCGGACATCGATGGGGATTTCACGCTGGCCGCCCAGGCGGCGAACGGCGGACTGCTCGAGAACGCGAAGGAGCTTGGCCTGCATGGCGATGGGCATTTCCGCGATCTCATCGAGAAAGAGCGTACCCTGGTTGGCGTGCTCGAAGCAGCCGGCGCGGCGTTCGAGCGCACCGGTGAACGCGCCTTTCTCGTGGCCAAAAAGTTCGCTTTCAATGAGCGTTTCCGGCAGCGCCGCGCAATTGACCGGAACGAATGGGCCGGCAGAGCGCGGGCTCAACTTATGGATAGCGGATGCCACCAGTTCCTTGCCGGTACCACTTTCACCTGTGATGACAACGGACGCTGAACTCGGAGCAGCCAGCTGAATCGCGCTGAAGACGACCCGCATCGGCCCCGAGCCACCGATCAGATCTTCCAGAAAGCCCTGATAACCAAGCTGCCGGCGGAGCCGCTCCGTTTCGTTGAGAAGGCTCTTCTGACGAACGGCGCGCTCCAAAAGAGGCGCCAGGATGGAAATCTGGGCCGGCTTTTCCATGTACCAGAACGCGCGGAGATCCTTGACGATAGAAACGGCTTTATCGACACTGCCAAGGCTGGTGAGAACGATGGTGGGGGTGAGGTCCCCTCGGGTCAGCAACTCCTGAAGAAGCTGTGAGCCGTCGATCTTCGGCATCATCAGATCCGTGATGATGACGTCGATGACGGAAGACGAAAGCTTGTCCAGAGCCTCTTCACCATCTCCTGCCGTTTCAATCGAATAACCCAGAGAAGAAACTTTGGCGGAAAGGCTTTGGCGCTCCAGCGGGTCGTCGTCGACAATCAGGACCCGTGCCGCCGCTGGGGTTTGGACCATAGTCTTTATTCTACCCGACCAAGGTAGTTTTCCGCCCGAACCAGGTAGTTTTTGGGGTTTAGGGTCTGGATGCACCTTCGGGCGCAAAAAAACCCGGACCGCCGGGCGGCGATCCGGGTAAAAGGATGAAACGGCAGAACAGTGATTTTACTGACGGGTTGGAGACTCGCGAGTCAGAGCGTGCTCAAATGCGGTAGCGGCCGCAGGAGTCGGAACAGTTCCGCTCAGGATCTCGCGATTGTGGATGTCGCGACCATAGAGTTCACGATCAGCGTCCTGATCGCCGCGCAGAGTGGCGCCTTCCAGAGAGATACCGGCAAACAAGCCACGCGCCCGGGAGTATGCCAGCATCTCGGCATGCATGGCTGCATCGGTTTCAGCCTGGGCCGTTCGACCAACAGGACCCGCTGCAACACTGGCGTTGCCGCCCAGAGTGAACTTGTCTTCGAGCAGGTGCCGCATGCCGCTTTCATTCATCACAAGCAGGATCACATCTGTTTCAGAGGCCCCGATCTGGAAGCCGACGCTGCCGCCTTCCACGCG
>Ga0070658_10004033_pt1 | contig 12032 bp, 6 predicted proteins | sample KBSC13metaG_FD_64664 | JGI IMG/M metagenome (GOLD analysis project Ga0070658, IMG submission 64664) | Corn rhizosphere microbial communities from Kellogg Biological Station, Michigan, USA - KBS C1-3 metaG | ecosystem: Host-associated > Plants > Roots > Rhizosphere > Soil ... | reverse complement strand
TGATGGTGGCCAACGGAACAGGCTGCAGGATCCTCAACTGCTACTTCCACAACAGCGGAAACGATTCCGGTCTTCTCATGAACAACACCCACATGGACACAATTCAGGGCTGCCGATCTTACTACAATTGGGTTGTTGGTATCTCTCAGTCCGGCTGCACGGACGAAACGATCACCAACTGCCAGATGGTATCCAACGGCGCCGAGGGCCTCACAATCGACAACAACACCCCGAATTGCCATGTGACCAACTGCTGGATCCACGCGAACAACCTCGCACACCGAGGCGTCGGCGGAGTGGGCATCGACGGGGCCAATGGCGTCATCATCACCCAATGCACCATCGACGGCAACGGTTCCAACGGCATTACCTTCCAGAACAACGACAATCTGCCTGACGACGGCTGCAACATCTACAGCAATCCGAACATTAGCAACAACGCCGGCTACGCGGTCGGCATCTTCAAAAGCCATCTTGTTACCCATTTCGGCTTTACGAACAATGTGATGACCGGCAATAGCTCCGGCAACTATGTCGCCTATTTCAGCTCCTAACACGGGCACACCTCTCCAGGAAGCAATTCCCATCTGAATGCAGATTCAGATGGGAATTTCGGTTCGCCTGCTTTGCGAGCGATCCCCACTTGAGGGCATTTGGATTGACCTGCTTCCCGAAGCAGTGCAGATGAGCGAGTATTACACAAACTTGAAAACATGATTTCCGCGCGGGTTTTATCAAGTTGGGCCGGTAGGCCAAACTTGATATGTTGATTTCTTGCAGATTTTTTTCAAGTTCGCCATCCGAGGTTACGCTTGAATACTTGATTTCCGCACGGAATTTGATTTCAGGTTTGCGTCTTTTCAGATGGGAATTGGCTCATGAAAACGACTTGATTTCGCCGCAGCTAGTTTGTCAAGGTGCAATTTGGGCGGCTTGCCGCCTATCTATATTGTATCACAATATGAGTATTATGTCTACTGAATAGTCCGCATAAGAACAATGTTCGTTTTTTTTTGGGGGGGGACGGGAATGTGAGGGAGCGAGCGCGTGGACGCCGGAAGCGCTACCCTACTCTCGGTTTTTCAAAGTATGGGAATTGACGATGGCTGAGGTGTGGTTGACGTCGATGGCGCCAATTCCCGTGCTTTGAAAAACGTGCGTAAGGCTGCAGCTGTGCGAAAGAGAGCTGACGGCGCCGGTGGATGTCTGGCCGCCGTAGACGGAATGCGGTGGCTACCGACCGACCTTCGGCAGAGCGCTGGTGGTAATGATGGTGGCGGTGTCCGTCATTTGGTGGTGCTGGTGTTGCCGCGGCAAGTTTAGACCGACTCACGGGTTGATGATCGAAGGACAGCGCAGATTCGTGGGCTTAAAAATCGGCTTTAAGTGAAAGTGGCTGTCCAGCCGGCAATTCCGTGATCTGCTTATATTCCGCACCAGAAATCGTTCTTCCGATATCCCGGCCCGGATAAATAAGGCTGCCATCTCCACTCAATCCGGGGCCGGTCAATCGATAAATCCCGCCGTATCGGGCTGCTGCGTTATAGTCAAGGGTTCGTGAAAAGAAGTATGTCTTATTCGCTACAGTGATATAGCAGCCATTTACGCCTTTCCCAGGCGTTCCATAAAGAGTCTCGGAAGGTACTTCATGCCAGGATAGAGTAGCGGTACGCTGCGGATCATTATAGGCTCTTAGTGCTGCATCCTCATCCGGATTCATTCGACGAACGTGATCTGAAGAAATCACGAAATGAATGACCTCACGAGGATTCATTCCATCTCCGGAACATACTAAACTGTTATTGAAAAGTCTCACGCGAGGCCCTAGACCTGAATATATTCGTTTGGTAACCTTCCCATTTCTTAAATAATAGACACAAAGGTCATTTCGAAGCATTTTCTCAGGAAAAACTCCATTGACTTTACAAAGCAAAAATAGAACCAACGGGCCACGCCAGCAGCCTATTTCTCTACCCCCTGTAATATACAACTCATCTTTATGTACATGTACCTGATCTACCAAATACCTCGTACCGACTATGTACATTGTCTTGCCAAATAAGACATAAGCACCTACTACAGAGGTAGCAATCCAAAATATTCGCGCAGAGTACTTGCGTAACAATCTAGCCACTATATTGTCCATATCCATAATCGTTCCATTCAGTAGCAGTCCAAGTATCCCATATGCTTGGACTGTTTTGAAAGATAACACTCGGATCGAAATCCGGAACATTACCGCCCCCAGAGCCATTTGTCAGTATATTTTGTGCAATTGGATCCGGACCATCATGCTGGGCATAATAAGTATTCGCACAATTAGTAGCCGCATAATTTGCAAACTGCGCATTATATGCATCCCTATCAGCATTATAGAAAGTACCTTTTAGCATATTATTCCATTGGCCGTTAGCCATGCCGGATCCAAGCAGCCATTGATTTTTCAAATGATCATTTATCGTATGAGGATGCTCAAGGGCTACCGTTTCTATCCGTAGCTTATTACTTGGGAGATCGATAATTCTCCAATAGCGATAACCATCCAGTGTATGTCCGCTCAACGTCTGAACCGAGAAAAAGTGGTTCTGAGGCTCAAACTGCTTCACAGAGACACCAAAAGCTGACTGGCCGGGTACAAGCATGCTCGTAAACTGCCAACGAATAACTGCGCCGATGCCGGGAGGCGGCACATTAGAGGGTGTTGCCAGCGTCCATCCAGGGAATTTCGATAGTTCAGTAAAATAGCTATCCGATGATACTCCTGGGGTTGGTGTAACATCAAGCCAATTCACCTTGGTTTCATGGGCAGGATCAGACACACCTAACCCAACCTGCAGGGTGCCATTATTAGGCTCTTGCGTTCGTAGAAATTGCGTTCCCACTATTGTGGCTAGAATTGCGGTCACGCCTGCGACTGTTAGAGTTTCTACTAACGACATACGACCACTGGGGTCGCTGAACATTGCCGGATCGTTATTCGCATACGAATATCGGTGCAATGACACAGGCGATGTGAGATTACCGGTTTCAGGATCAGTACTTAAGAACCTACCATCCGCCTGGGAATAGTAGCGAGCCCGCATATAGTAGCTTGCGGATTGTGTATCGAACTGCTGGCTGTTGTAAAGAAACTCATTTTCAGTACTGCCGAGACCGGGCGCTGCGATCATGCCAAACGCATCGTATGCCCAGGTGTCGGTCACGCTGCCGGAGGCATTCGTTAAAGCTCGCGTATTTCCATGACCATCACGGACATAGTAGAAGTTCGAACCTCCACGCGTCATACTGATCAGTTCGTTTGCATAGTCGTAACGAGCAATCAGATTGCCTCCGCCATCGCGTTCTTCCGCAACAGTGGCGTATGTCGTGGACGTATCGACCAGATAGCAAACCGTACCCACGGAAGTGGCCGTTGAAAGGCGGTTTCCATCGGCATCGTAACTGTACGCTGCTACAGGCGTGTTCGCTGAGCCAAGTACAATGAGATGATTTTCAAAATCATACGTCGCTGACATACCATTGACAGTCGTTTGGTTGCCATTGGCATCAAACGAGTAGCCGCTGTTCGTAATGCGATCGTTAGCATCGTAGGCGTAATCGGCTTCCACGCCGTTCGCGGTCTTCCGGATACGGTTACCGACGTTATCATACTCGTATCCATTGTTTACGAGAACAGTACCATTGGTGAGTGTTTCTAGCTCCGATATCAACCGTCCATTTGGATCATATTGATAATTAGTTGTACCAGGCGTGAGGGTTCCCGTCTCCGTAATACTGATGCGCTTGCCGTCAGCCCTTAACGTAAAGTGGAAAGATGGACCGGCGCTATTCTCAAGGTCGGTAAGTCGGTTCAAGACGTCGTAGGTATAAGTCGTGCTCACACCATTACCGCGAGTAAGCGATGTCAAGTTGCCGGCATTGTCGTATTCATAGACGGCGATCGGCGTCGTTGGGCCAGGATGTTTTACCGTGGAAAGACGATTATCGGCATCGTATGTCAGCAGTGTTTCCGAAGAAAGAGTATGATCTGGACCATACACATCGGTTTTGATTTTATTTCCAGCGTTGTCATACTCGTAAGCGACCGTACCATTAGGGCCGGTCACACTCCTTAAGCGGCCTGTATCGGCATCGTAAGAATTGGTAATAGTATTATAGGTTGCCGTCCCATGTCCACGAGATTTTTGAACCACAGCACCTTCGGAATTATAGGTAAATGATACCCAGTCGCCGTTGGAGCCAGTTTTGGATAAAAGATATCCAAATATAGGATCGTAATTAAAGGTTGTAGTTAGACCGTTGTTATCGGTTACAGCAGCCAAACGACCGAGTAAGTCATACGTCCTGTATTCTGATCGCGCCGAGGTATTCGAATATCCGGTCGGCAGCATGGGTAATGTGCGCTGGATTAAGTGGCCAAGCGCATCATAGTTCATCGTTACCGTATGCCCATTTGCATCAGTTTGATTGATCCTACGTCCCATTTCGTCATAAGCATAGCTCGTTGGATTATGCATGGGATCGATGACCTGGATCAACCTTCCAACTTTATCATAGACGTATCTAGTAGTCATTCCGAGTTGATCGGTTTCAGCGGCCTTATTCCCCATGACATCATATTCGGTGGAACAGAAGGTTCCATCGGCAAATATTGTTTTCGTTAGCCTTCCATTTGGATCATAGGAAAAGCGACTGGTATTACCATCTGGATCGATGCAAGAAATCATTCTACCGTTTAAGTCAAGTTGGCTAGATATACGAGCACCAGTTGCACTTGTTTGCGATATTTTACGACCCAGCGAGTCATAGAGATAAGTAACGGAGTTACCATTTGCATCGATGGCTTGAATAATATTACCGTCCAAATCGAGGACTGTTACGGTTTTGATAACCCCCCCATTGCCGTCGGGAAGAGGCTGTTGGTTTGTATCCAGACGAATACTTTCAACGACTCTGTTCAAACTGTCATAGACCGTTCTTGTTCCACGTCCCGATCGTTCGACATGCTGTATTCGATTGCCGTTGGCGTCATAACTTGACGTTTCAAAGGTATGGTCTTGATAGTCGATCCGAACAATTCTACCTTCAGCATCATAGGTATATTTGACAACATTGCCCGCTGCATCGATCGAATGATCTACTTGGCCATTTGCATTGAAGATATTAGTCGTGACCGCGCCATTAGGAGCTTTCTTATATATTATTCGATCCGACTCATCATAGATGTTAGAGGTAATGGACGTCTGGGTGGTTCCAAATGCATCCGTCCATGTCGTCATTTCGGCGAGCTGATTATCATTCGCATCATATGTAAATTGCGTTTGATGACCGAGAGCGTTCGAACAGGATGTTACCACCCCACCCGCCCCATAGTTATAATTTATAACGCCATTATTTTGATACTTAATTGACACCAGAGACCCAGATGGCGCAAGCCCCGTCGTTGCGTGACCGTAGGTTGTAACATTCCCCATGGCATCTTGTTGTGTCGTTAGATTACCCGATTTATCATAAGTAGCCGTTTCCGTAACTCTTCCATATGCATCGGTGCCACTCAGCGTTCCGCCGTATTCATCATAGGTCATCTGAATTTTGGCGGGCGCACTACTACCATTCGGATTTATTAAATATCGTGTTATCGATAGCGGACTACCTGCACTATCATATGTGCTGTCTACTGCGTTCCCCATAGGATCGACAACGCGGGTCGGCTTATCCGGATTGTTTGTGTCACCAAACGTATATGTGACCTTGACTGGTGTTTTGCTGTGCGTGGTATCGGTCAGATACTGGGTTTGTTCAGTAACATTGCCATAACTATCGTACCTCGCCAACGTCGGATTGCCAAGGGCGTCGGTGACGACCTGATAGCCAGCCTGCAGATAGCCGTTCGCGTCGACAGGAATATCGTAGCCGGCCGGCGGCTTGGAGCCCGAACTCTCGACCCCGGCGGGGTAGTAGTTGTCTACTTCGTGCCCCTGCGCATCCAGCGTGTAGTTCAAACGCCCGTCTGGATAGTAGTAGTTTCGGATCGGCATGATGCCGAGCGGGTTTTTGATGTCCGTCAGGTTATGATCGCTGTCGTAGTCGTAGGTCGTCGTATTGCCAACCCGATCCGTCGACGTCACGAGGTCGCCGGCGCCATTCTGCTGGTAGGTGTAGGAATGGTTCATCATGTCCGTGATGGACGTGATGTACTGGCCGGTCTTGCTCACCTGGATCGAGCGGCCGCCAGCGTCGTGGATGCCGCTCGCGTCGAAGGTGATGACGTTGCCGTTGCGGTCCGTGATGGACTTGAGGTGGCCCTGGGTGTCGACGAGGTACTTGACGCCGTTGTGGAGGGTCAGTACGAAGGCGGTGGGTTCGTACGGGGTCTCCAGGTCGTCTTGCAGGAGTTGGACGGGTTGGCTGCCGGCTTTGACGTAGTTGCCCAGGTTCGGGTCCTGCTTGTTGTCCACGAAGATGTCGCTGGCGCTGGCGATCCAGACGGTGTTGTTGATGGTCGAGCCGCTGGCGGCGTCGGCGGGGGTCAGGGTCGCCTTGGGGCCGGAGAGCTGCTGGTAGATGACCTGCGAGTACGAGTTGTCGGCCATCGAGTTGTAGAGCTCGTAGTTCGGGTTGAGGGTCTCGGCGAAGCTGTAGACCTGATCGCCCGGGAGCGTGATGGTGACGTCGTGGGCACGGACGGGTTGGACGTAGTAGGCGAGGCTGAAGCCTTGCTGCTGCGTGTACTGCTCCCAGTTGAATGTGGAGATCTCGGGCTTCTGGACCTTGACGTCGGTGGTGGACAGCTTCCAGCCGATGCCGAAGTCGCCGGGGGTCTTGTCGCGGCTGTCGTAGGTGCGGGTCACGCTGATCGGGATGCCGGCGATCGGGATGGTCATGTCCGTGTAGGACAGGGTGAAGTAGCCGATCTTCTGGTGGCCCTTGATGACGACGTAGTTCTCGGTCTCTACCGCCTGGCCGTCGGTGTCGAAGGTGGTGAGGCGGATGTTGTACTGGCCGTCGAGCATCAGCGACGTGTCCATGGTCGTGAGCGTGCCTGCGATGACGGGCGTGGTGCTGTAGGCGAACCTGGTCCACGGATGCTGGGTGGTGTCGTTGGCCGAGGAGACGAACTGGTAGTCGAGCTGCCAGTAGCCGAATGCCGGGCCGGTGGCGGTGCCGACGATCGGGACCTGGCCCATGGCCTCGGCGCCGTCGGCGGGCGAGGTGATGATGGCGGTCGGCGCGCCGGTGGTGTGCGTGGTCGGGTTGACGGTGACGGTTTGCGTGACCGGGGTCGACGGCAGGTGGCCGATCTGGAAGGACTGGGCCCTGACGGTGTACGTGGTGGATACGCCATTGGCCGGAGCCAGGGTGAACGGCGACGTGTACCGCGCGCTAGTGGCCGGGTTGGGCGCGCTGCCGTCGATGGTGTAGTAGACCACCGGGCCGCCGGCTACGTTGAGGCCTGGCGTGATCGACGGGTCTATGGAGATCGTCGATGTCGCGATGCCGGTGAAGGTGTTCGTGCCGGTCGACGTGCCGGTGACGGTGATAATCGGCGTCGGGGCGACCGGCTGAGTGCTGACGCTGATATGGTTCGCCGTCGACGTGCCTGTCAGGTTGTACGAGTCGGTGGCGATCGCCGTGAGGGCGTAGTTGCCTGCCTGCGCGTTGTTCCAGTTGATCGTGTAGTCGTTCGTGCCGGTGACCGGAGCGGTGGCCTCGCCGATGGCTACCGGCGTGCCGTAGCCGCCGCCGGATACGGAAGGCGCGGCGTAGAAGTCGACCTTGGTGATTGTGCCGCCGGTCATGGTCGACTGGGCGTTGGCGGTGACAGGCACGGTGCCGGCGCCGACGGTGGCGCCGTCCGTGGGTGAGGTAATGCTGATCAGCGGCAGAGAGCCGACGTAGCAGATGCCATAGGCTTGTGAGTATGTGCCCCTGGACGGTCCGGTGTAGGCGGTGACGCCGCCCTCATTAGCGCCGGCGATCACTTGAACGGATACGTGGACTGGCCGGCGGGTACGGTGATGGACGCCGGGAGCGTAGCTCACGGAATGATCATGAAACTAATTGGTCAATTAACCCTGCGGGCGAACCTGAAGCAGTAGGCACCTACTGCAAAGAAAGAAATAAAGAAATGTTTCCCCAATGAAAAATGGGCGGGCATCAATAAAATTAGGGCGGCGTTCATATCCTATGCCGACCACGTATTCCATAACTTGCTGACATTGAGGACATGTCAGATCATCAGGGGATTCAGGAGAATCCCACAGCGGCTGTCCGAGAACTCTGATGAACGCTGTCCCGCGACAGTACTTATCGAACGCCTTATAGAACGTTTCCTCATCGACTGGATACTCATCTGAGAGCATCTCCCGCAGACGTACACGCTTCTCAGGTAACGGATTCGGGAGCATAGTGTCCTCATCAAAGCACACCGGATGCGTCTCGGCTCGTGAAACAAGAGATACTCGATCGTCTTCAGGTACGATTCTATATAATTGCTGGGAGCCAGACGCACTCGAATTTAGATACGCACAGATAGGTAAGCTAGAGAGACGGCTAGCTGTTAGAGAGGCTAGATACTCATCCGCTAAGTCTAGAGTTAGGATTAACGTCGGACCACCGCAAGCATTGTCGTCGTCCACGGCTCTCCAACGAGTGCCTCCAAAATAGTGTAAATATTCGGACTCACCGACTTCGACAATGAAGCCCTTATCAGCCGCATACGCCGGATCCCACATTTTAGTCCTACCTCTCCGTCCTGCCTCTTCTTCCGTCCTCCGTTCCATCCTGCGGTACGTCTTGAAGGCTTGTTACCAACGCGCACTACATCACAATGCTATGCTAATAGAATTCGGCTATCAAATCTCTAACATCATTCTCAGACAACCGACTGCCTTCTGGCAAAACATGAATAATCGATGCGCAAAGTCTCCGGAGTATACTCCAGAGCCCCGGCTCTGTTAGATTTGAAACGCTCCAGAAGTCTGACGCAAGAGTACTGCTATCCTTCATGAGATATGCAAGCGCAGCAATCTCGGCGAAACCGTCGGCGTTCGGCATTGTACCATTTCTCTCATATCTGTAAGCCCAATATCCAACTTCCATGCAAAGAATTAACAACGGATATTGGGTCTTTACATGTCCCTCAAATGTATCAAAATATGTTAATTCTGCAAAATCATTGACAATACGTAGTTGCTGTTCGGCCGATTCTGAAAAGAACGAGATTAGACGTCTTAACAGGTTAAGCTCACCAGCGTTCCATTGTTCCGACATAAGTCCCTCACTTGGGAAGTCCCCTCGATTAACTTCCTGGCTTATTTATGTGATAGTGAAAAATACCGTCCTCCCATCCGTCGAATTCGCCCTTGTTCTTTCCAAGACCTGTTGAGGTTGTACCATCACCTTTCCCGCCCGTGCCATGGAAGGGACTCCAAAAACCAAAGTCCATTCTCCACCATTGTTCGAATTGCTTTGTTTCGACTCCAGAGCCGGTTACCCGTCCAAATCCTTTTCCACCCAGTATAAGTTTTAAGGGAAGTTTTCCAATCTTCAAGCCGGTCGGAATGCCGATTCCACCGCCAGGCGTCTCGACCGGATTGGGTAAATACAATGTCATCGCCTTTATCTTTGTTTTGTTGATTAGGTCCCTGAGACCAGTGGCTTGAGCTTCGATAACCTTAATAGCTATCTCATCAGCATTGCGTTCAAAGTTATCGATCATTTCTTGACCTGAGACCTTCTGAGCAAGGTGGGTCGCATTGTCCTGCCACTCTCCGAAGAAGTTGTTATAGTCGTTCGTTAAGCGGGTTATTATATTCGGATCCGTAAACATTTGAAGGGCAGTAGCTGCTGAGTTAACAAAATCTAAGGCCGTAGTAACTCTGTTGTATATAGTAAGCACCCGTACGACTTGTGCTGCCATCAACGCCAGATCGTCTATCATAGCCATTTGCGTTTCCACGAGCGTTATCTTCCCGCTCGGATCGATATTATTCACAGGGTCATCTAATGTGTATAAGTAGCGGTGTAGCGAAGCTGGCTCATCAATGCTACCATTGAAGGGGTCCACAGTTAAGAATCGCCCATCAGTTTGTGCATAATACCGAGCACGTAGGTAATAACTTCCTGTCGGTCCATCCAACTGCTGGCTGTTATAGAGGAATTCGTTTGAGGTAGTTCCTGTGCGGTCGATGACATTGCCATATCCATCATAGGCCCAGGAATCGGTGACCACTCCTGTGCCATCGGTTAACGCACGAGTACTGCTATGACCGTCGAATACGTAATACCACATAGAGTTGCCTTGGACCAGATCGACGAGATCGTCGCCGTAGTCATAACGGGCAAGCAAAGTGCCATTGCCATCACGCTCTTCCGCAACAGTGGCAAACGTGGTGTCCGCGTCAACTAAATAGTGTACTGAACCGTTCTCTGTCGTTGTACTTAGGCGATTTCCGTCCGCATCGTACACATATTGCGCGATAGGATGAGATGGCGGACCCAACTCAATCAATCGGTTATCGACATCATAGGCTGCTGGTTGACCCGAAATTACGGTCTGATTTCCGTTCGCATCAAACGAATAGTTAGCGTCGCTAACTCGATCGTTTGCATCGTAGTGGTAATCCGTTTCTTCCCCGTTCAGTATCTTCGCCACACGATTACCAACAGCATCGTACTTATAGCAGTTGTTCACAAGGGCGGTACCATTTGCGAGAACATTGGTTTCAGTCACTAGGCGGCCATCCGGGTCGTATCCACACGTGGTCGTTCCAGCCAATGTGCTACCTGTTTCAGTAATTCCAATCCTTCTGCCGTCAGCCTGAAGCGTATAATGGAACGATGGTCCACTGCTATTAGCTATATCAACCAGCCGATTAACGCCGTCATACTGGTAATTTGTTATTACGCCATTACCACGAGTGAGTAATACTCGGTTGCCAACGCCATCATATTGATACCTTGCGGTTGGGGTAGAACTGCCCGGGTGAGAAATAGTAACCAACCGATTATCATCATCATATTCATACACAGTTGTTGTGGCGGGTGTATCTACCTCAACCTTGTTCCCGCAATTGTCATATCTATAACTTATAGTGCCATTTGGCCCAGAGACCGACATCAAACGTCCTGTCGCTTCGTCATAGGTATTGGTAACTTCACTTAATGTAGTTTGCCCATTTCCCCGTGATTTCTTCCTTATCTGGCCATCAGGAGCGTAGAGATATGAAACCCATTCTCCTGACGTGGCGCTTTTGCGTGACAAGAAGCCCGTACCAGAATCGTATGTTAATGTCGTCACGTCTCCATTATTATCCGTGATCCCCACGAGGCGCCCCATTGTGTCGTAGGTTCTAAATTCTGACCGTCGAGCAGGGTCAGAATATCCGGTAGGTTGTATGGGCAACGTACGTTGAACAACATTCCCCATTAGATCGTAAATAATATATCTCGAATGCCCATTTGCATCGGTCTGGCTAACTTGCCGGCTAAGTTCGTCATAGGCATAAGAAGTAGCATTCCCTAGGGGATCAACCACGCGGATAACCCGTCCCAAAGCGTCATAACTAAACCTAATTGCATGATGCATTTGGTCAAATTTGACGATAGCTCGACCAATCTGATCATATTGTATAGATTGGTAAGTACCATCAGGATAACGGGTCACAGTTGGTCGGCCGTCAGCATCATACTCAAACGTCAGTTGATGATTATTGGCATCTAGTATTGATGTGATCTCGCCATTTAGATCATAGGTGATTTCCGTTTTATGTTGTAGCGCATCATTAGATCTAACCTTTCGGTTTAGAGAGTCATATTGATATGTTACTATATGACCGTTCTCATCAATGTTGGACAATACGTTCCCGTTGAGGTCGTATGTTGTACTGGTGTGTATAAATCCATTATGTCCGTCGGATAACTTGTTTCCCGACATATCTAGCGGATACTCAGCCGTCGCGCGACCTAAAGAGTCATAAACGGTAAGCATGCCCCGTCGGGACTTACTAGTTCGCACGTCAACTCGCCCT
>Ga0070658_10004031_pt1 | contig 12033 bp, 8 predicted proteins | sample KBSC13metaG_FD_64664 | JGI IMG/M metagenome (GOLD analysis project Ga0070658, IMG submission 64664) | Corn rhizosphere microbial communities from Kellogg Biological Station, Michigan, USA - KBS C1-3 metaG | ecosystem: Host-associated > Plants > Roots > Rhizosphere > Soil ... | reverse complement strand
GGGATCCCTTCCGCGGCGAGGCGATAGTCCGCGTCCGCCACCGCGCAGAGCTCGCGCATCAGCGCCGCGTAGCCGGATGGGATCGGCGCAGTGCCGCGCATCAGCGCATCGAACGTCGACTCGCTCACGCCGTAGCCCGACATGCGATAGCGCGGCAGGTAGAGCCGTCCGTGGCGCCAGTCCTCGCCGACGTCGCGGATGATGTTCGTGAGCTGCATCGCCTGGCCGAGTCGCGCGGCGCGATCGAGCACCCACGGGTCGTGCACGCCGAACAGCTCGGTCAACCAGAGGCCCACCACGGAGGCGACGCGATGACAGTACCGGCGCAGCGCGTCGATCGAGTCGTACCGCTCGCCCTCCACGTCCATTCGCATCCCGGCGATGAGGTCACGGACGTACGTGAACGGCACCTGCGACTCGGCCATGTCGCGCATCACGTCGCGCAGGAGAGGCACGCCCGTCGGCTCGCCGTCGTACGCGCGCCGCGACAGGTCGAGCCAGCGATCGAGCATGCCATGCAGCTCGGCGCGATCGGCCTCGCTGCGATCGACGAGATCGTCGGTGTACCGGCAGTACGCATACACGCCGACGACGCGCGAGCGGTGCGGCTCGGGAATGAGCGCCGAGGCGAACCAGAAGGAACGCCCGTGGGCCGCCAGATACCGCGACGCCTCGTGCGGCGCGGGTGGAGCAGGGGGCCGGATCGTCGCGCTCACTGACTGACCATCACGGGCGAGAGCCGCGGTCGGAGCACGCGGGCGGCGCCGTACGTCGCGGCGAGCACCGTGGCGGCGGCGAGCGCGGCCCCGCCCATCCCACCGGCGATCGCGAGTCCCATCGGCAGCGCGAGGTTCGCGGCGTAGATGATCCCGAGCGACCGTAGGGCCGAGGGGGGCAGCGCGTCGATCCACTGGACGGCGCGCAGCGCGACGAGCAGTCCCATCAGCGCCAGCCCCGTGACGTACCAGCCGACGAGGTTGAGCAGCGGCATGCCGTAGTACGGACCGTCGGCGCCCCAGATCCAGTACGGCGTCAGCCGGCTCATCGCCGGATCGAGCACGAGATCCCACGCGGCGAGGACGAGCGACGCGACGGCGATCGTGGCCGCCGGCCGGCGCACGCCGAGCCAGCCACGCGTGAGCGCGAACGACGCGGTGGCCATCGTGAACCAGCTGAGCGGGATCAGGACCGGTACGTGGGAGAACCACTGGGGTCCGAGCCCCGGCGTGTATCGGTACGGCCCGAAGGGGAGGCCGAGCGTCGTGCCGAGCAGCTCGCTCGTCAGGCTCGTGACGTAGAGCGCGCCGAGGGCGGTGAGCCACCGGGTCTGCGTGTATCGCCCGCGCGCATGCCGGACGAGCACGGCGGCGAGGGCGAGAAAGCCGAGCACGATGTGCCCGCGCGGAAAGAGCGCCATCGCGAGCGCGTACGCGGCCGCGCCGTCGCGCACGCGGCCCACGCGCTCGGGGTGCATCGCGTAGATCGCGAAGCCGGCGATCGCCGCGGCGGTGAACGCCACGAGCAGCGCGAGCAGCGCGCGCTCGGATCGTGAGGTCGTGGTCGACTCGGACATCTGTCCCAACGCTAAGGGCCGCGCGGGAGGCGTGTCAATGTTCACATACACCAATCCTTGACAAGACCTGGACAGCACTCTAGGGTTCGCCCATGCCGAGCTCCGTCACCCCCCGCTTTCCCATCCGCGTCGCGGCCCTGCGCGCCGGCGTGTCGGTGGCGACCCTGCGGGCGTGGGAACGCCGTTACCGTGCCGTCGCGCCGGCGCGCACCGCCGGGGAGCAGCGGCTGTACTCGGACGGCGACGTCGAGCGGATCGCGCTGCTGCGTGCCCTGACGGCGAACGGACACTCGATCTCGGGCATCGCCGACGCGGCCATGGACGAGCTCCGTCGGCTCGCCGAGGCGGATGGGGTGGGGGCCGCCGCGTCCGCACCACCGGCGCCACGGGCGAGCGCACGCGACCATGCCGCCGCGGGCGCGCGCGACCGCGCCCTCGCGGCGTGCCTGCGCGCCGTCACGGCGCAGGATGGGGACGGCCTGCAGCAGCTCCTCCTGCGCGAGGCGATCCGCGCGACGCCGCTCGACTTCATCGAGAGCATCGCCGCGCCCCTCTCGCACCGCATCGGCGACGAATGGGCCGCGGGGCGCATCTCGGAAGCGCAGGAGCGCGTCGCGTCGACCGCGATCCGCAACGTGCTCGGCTTCCTCCTGCGGTCGCTGGGCGCGCCGGCGCCGGAGCGGCCGCGACATCGCGTGCTCGTCACGACGCTGAGCGGGGAGCGCCACGAGAACGGCGTGCTCATGGCGGGCGTGGTCGCCGCGCTCGCCGGCTGCGAGGTGATCTATGCGGGGGCGGACCTCCCCGTCTCGGCGATCGCGGCGGCGGCGCGGCGCTCGCGTGCCGGCATCGTGGCGCTCAGCGTCGTGGACGCGACCGCCCCACGTGTCGCGCAGCGCGAGCTCGCGGCCCTGCGCAGCGCGCTGCCGCCATCCGTGCGCGTCGTCGTCGGTGGCGCCGCGGCCGCGCTGATCGATGCGGCCATCACGGACGCCGGGGCCACGCGCGTCGAGTCGCTGCACGACTGGCACCGCGTCCTCACGGCGGGACGGAGCTGATGCCGCGCGCCGTCGTCGTCGGGGCGGGGCTCGGCGGCCTCGCCGCCGCGGTGCGCCTCCGTGCCCGCGGGTACGACGTCACCGTCTTCGAGGCGCTCGATCAGCCAGGCGGGCGGGCGCGGGTCTTCCATCGCGACGGCTTCACCTTCGACGCGGGCCCGACCGTCATCACCGCGCCGTACCTGCTGGACGAGCTGTTCGCGCTTGGCGGGTGGGACCGGCGCGAGCACGTCGAGCTCATCCCCGTCGATCCGTTTTACAGGATCCGCTTTCCGGACGGCAGCTCGTTCGACGTCGTCGGCGACGAGGAGCGGCTGCTCGCCCAGATCGCCGCGTTCGAGCCGCGCGACGTCATGGGCTACCTGAAACTCGCACGGCACGCCGAACGGATCTTCGACGTCGGGTACACGCGCCTCGCCGACCAGCCCTTCCACAAGCTCTCCGACATGCTGCGCGTCGTGCCGGACATGGCGCGCCTGCGGAGCGATCGGTCGGTGTACGACGCGGTGGCGGCGCATCTGCGCGACGAGCGGCTCCGGCAGGTGTTCAGCTTCGAGTCGCTGCTCGTCGGCGGGAACCCCTTCCGCACGCCGTCGATCTACCTGCTCATCCACTGGCTCGAGCGAAAGTGGGGGGTGCACTTCGCGCGCGGCGGAACGGGGGCGATCGTCCGCGCCCTCGTGGACCTGCTCGCGTCGATGCAGGTGGAGGTGCGGACGGGCGAAGCGATGCTCGAGGTGCAGGTGCGCGACGGCCGAGCGTGCGGGATCGTCGTCGACCGCGACGGACGGGCGTGCGTCGAGCGGGCGGACGTCGTGGTGTGCAACGCCGATCCCTCCACCGTGTACCGCCACAACGTCCCGGCGAAGTGGCGGCCGTTGGTCGCACGCCGGCGCCTGCGCGAGTCGATGAGCCTGTTCGTCGCCTACTTCGGCGCGACGGCGACGTATCCCGAGCTCGCCCATCACACGATCGTGATGGGCCCGCGCTACCGCGAGCTGCTCGACGACATCTTCACCAAGCGCGTGCTCGCCGACGACTTCTCGTTGTATCTCCACGCGCCGGCGCGCACCGATCCCGCCATGGCGCCGCCCGGCCACGAGGCGTTCTACGTGCTGTCGCCCGTCCCGAACACGCGCAGCGGCATCGACTGGAGCAGTGCGGCGCCCTGGTACTTCGATCGCATCCTCGGCGCGCTCGAGAGCAGTGTGCTGCCCGGCATCCGGCAGCGCCTCGTGAGCGCGACGTGGATGACCCCGGACGACTTCGCTCGCGACCTGCGCAGCGCGGACGGCGCCGCGTTCGGGCCGGAGCCCGTGCTGCACCAGTCCGCATGGTTCCGCCACCACAACCGCTCGCCGATCGGCGGACTGTATTTCGTCGGCGCCGGAACGCATCCGGGCGCCGGCGTCCCAGGCGTGCTGAACTCGGCGCGCGTGCTCGATCGTCTGGTGCCGACGCCGCAGTGATGCGTCCTACGTCGCATGGTGCAACATGCGCCGTCGCGCGATGCACCATGTGACGCACGCACGAAAGACGGACGAATTCTTGCTGTGCGGCTGGCCGCTCTGGCGTATGTCAGAGCGATGGCCGACACACGCGAGGTGCACAATGCCGATGTTCAAAACCAAGGATGGAACGAAGCTCTTTTACAAGGACTGGGGCGAAGGACAACCGATCGTGTTCAGTCACGGCTGGCCGCTGAATGCCGATGCATGGGAAGATCAGATGATGTTCCTCGCCTCGCATGGCTACCGCTGCATCGCGCACGATCGGCGCGGACATGGCCGTTCCGATCAGCCGTGGAAGGGCACGGACATGGACACCTATGCCGACGACCTCGCCACGCTCACGAAGGAGCTCGACCTGCGTGACGCGATCCACATCGGTCACTCGACCGGTGGCGGCGAGGTGGCGCGGTACATCGCGCGGCACGGTACCGATCGCGTCGCGAAGGCGGTGCTCGTCAGCGCGATCCCGCCCCTCATGGTGAAGACGCCGGACAATCCGGCCGGCACGCCAATCGAAGCGTTCGACAAGATCCGCGAAGGAGTGCGCAACGATCGCTCACAGTACTTCAAGGATCTGAGCGCGCCGTTCTACGGAGCGAATCGCCCGGGCTCGACGGTGAGTCAGGGGCTGCGCGATTCGTTCTGGCTGGCGAGCATGATGTGCAGCCTCGAGGCGGCGTACGACTGCGTCAAGGTATTCTCCGAGACGAACCAGACCGAGGACCTCAGGAAGTTCGGTGACCTCCCGACGCTGATCATCCATGGCGACGACGACCAGATCGTGCCGATCGGCGCCGCGGGAATGTTGTCGGTGAAGATCCTCAAGAACGCCCGGCTCGAGATCTACAAGGGCGCGCCGCACGGGCTTCCCGCGACGTTGAAGGAGCGCGTCAACAAGGATCTGCTCGCGTTCATCCAGACGAAGAGCGCGCGCGTGGCTGCCTGAGCGTGCACCGGGATGGCTGACACGACAGAGGAGGCGCGGTCGCTGCCGGCCTCCTCTGCTCGGATCATCGCCGATGTCGGATGCCGCGCATCGCCGACGCCTCGAGCTCAAGGCACGGCGTGCCGAGCAGCGTCCTCGATCACCGCCGCGACTTCACGCGGACGGGCCTCGTACACGTCATGGCCGACCCCTGGAATCGTGGTGATCCGACTCCGGGCCCGCGTATACCACATCCGCTCGGTGTCCGGGTTGATGATCTTGTCGGCCGCGGCGACGATGGCCCAACTCGGCTTCGTCTGCCATGCCGCGACGGACATCGGTGTGCGAAACACCTTCGCCGACGCCGGTACTTGCGAGCGGGCCGCGAAGGCCGCGCGATCGGGTGGGAGATCGGGAGCGAAGAGGGTGGAGAAGAGCGATGGCTCGAGGAAGGTGAAGCCATCCGGTGTCGTGACGACGGCGCCCTTCGTCATCGCGAGCACACTCGGATGCCGGTCTTCATCCTCGACTTCGAAGTGGCCAACCGAGGGCGCCGCGGCCGCGACGTAGACGAGGCCGGCCACGCGGGGATGCACGCCGGCTTCCGTGATCACGGAGCCACCGTAACTGTGACCGACGAGGATGCAGGGTCGCGTCTGCAGATCCAGCACGCGCGTCGTGGCGGCGACGTCGTCCTGAAACGACGTCTCGGGGATCTGCACGATGTGCACGTCATAGCCGTTCTTCGTCAGGATGTCGGAGACGGGCTTCCACCCCGAGCCGTCGACCCACGCGCCATGGACCAGGACGACGCACGTCAACGGTGCCGTCGCGCGCGGCATCGGCGCGGCGGCGAGACAGGACAGCACGACGAGTGACCAGCGACGGCGAAGGATGGCGGCGCGCGGCATGTGCGGTGCTCCAATCCGGGGCTAGTCGGCGGCGTGCGCCGCGAGCGCTTCCACGGCTTCGAGGCTCGCGAGCAGCGACGCGGGCAAGCCGTGACGGTCCCGCAGATACGCCGGATCGTTGTACGACACCCACACCTTCGCCTCGGCGTCCTCGCGCACGAGAACCTTGAGCGGCAGGTCGATGGCGATCGGCGGCGCCGCGAGCATCAGTGGCGTGCCCGCTTTGGGACTGCCGAAGATCACGAGCGTCGTCGGCGGCATCTTCAGGCCGACCCTCTCGGCTTCGCCGCTGTGATCGATCACGGCGAACACCGTCACCCCCTTCTCGTGGAGCGCATTCAGGAGGCGGGTCACGGTGTCGCCAACCGAGTGTCGGCTCGCCAGCTCGATGATCCCTTTCGTCGCCGTCAATGTCATGGGTCCTCCACGATGGCGGGCCGCGCCGTGGCCACGACCGTGGCACGAGCGCTCCCGCGAAAATGCTCGATCTATGGAATGTCGCCGGCCGAATCGCGCACCGGTTCGCTCGTCTCCAGGAGCAAGGTCTCGAGATCCAGATCACGCTGAATCCGCCGCATGATGTCGTCGGCGAGGACGCCGTCGTCGCGCAGCTTCAGGACCGCCGCCTGCTCGGCGTCGAGCATCGCGGAGCGCACCCGGCGATACTCGGCCGCGCGACGCTCGTCCAGCGCGCCCGCGGCGTGCGAGGGGGCATGGACGAGGTGATGATGCGCGATGTCGCCCGTGTCCTCGTCGTGCAGTGCCGATTCCTCGGCGGCCCACCGCCGCGCGCGCTGCAGGTGTCGCTTCCTCAGGTACCGCACCACCTCCGGATACGGTGAGGCGGCGATCTTCGGATCGTCGAGCGCGTTCAGGCCGGCTTCGGCGATGGCGAGGCGGGCGTGCGACTCCTCGGCTTCGTCGCTCTCACCCGCACTCAGATGCAGCCGGTGCAAAAGCGGTGCGAGCGTCGGCCCCTGGACGACGAGCGTGATGAAGATGACGCAGAAGGTGATGAAGATGATCTCCTCGCGTGCCGGGAATCGCGCGCCTGCCGCGGTCTGCATCGGCAGCGCGAGCGCCAGCACCAGGGAGTCGCCACCGCGCAGTCCCGCCCACCCGACGAACAGCACCGATCGCCATGACGGCAGCGGCTGGTCGCTGCGCGCGATCAGGTGCTCGAGCGCACGGAACGCGTAGGTGGTCGGGATCACCCAGGCGAGGCGCACCAGCACCAGGCACAGCGTCACGATTGCCGCCTCGCGCAGGAGGACGGCGAGCGGAAAGCGCTCCAGCGCGCGGAGCACGTACGGTAGCTCGAGGCCGACGAGGATGAAGACGAGGCTTTCGAGCATGAAGGTCACGACGGTCCAGAGCGAGACGAACAACAGCCGCGTTTCCGGGCCGACCTGCTGCGGCACCCGCCGGGAGGCGTACATCGCCGCCGCGACGACGGAGAGCACCCCCGACGCGCCGATCAGATCCGCCGGCAGGTAGGCAGCAAACGGCGCGAGCAGCGAGACCGTCGCCGACACGGCGGGCACCGGACGCGTGAAGCGCTGCGCGCGCGTGACGATCGCGCCGACGATCAATCCCACCGCGACCCCTCCCGCCGCGGCGAGGAGAAAGTCGAACGCCACGTTTCTCGTCGCGAAGCTACCGGTCACGGCGGCGGCGACGGCGAGCCGGTAGATGACGAGCGCCGTCGCGTCGTTGACGAGCCCCTCTCCCTCCAGGATGCTTTCGATCGCGCGCGGTGCGCGCAGCGAACGGGTCACCGAGAGCACGGCCACGGGATCCGGAGGCGAGACGATCGCGCCGAGGGTGATGGCCGCGGCCCAGCTGAACGACGGATGCAGCGTCCGCGCGACGACGGCGACCGCGGCGGTGGAGACGAGCACGAGGAGGATCGCGAGCCGGATGATCGGGCCGATCTGCCGCCGGAAGTCGCGCAGCGGGAAGGAGACCGATCCCCAGTACAGCAGCGGCGGCACGAAGAGGAGAAAGAGGACATCGGGCGCGAGCGTCACGCGCGGCAGCCCCGGGATCAGCGCGATCAGCAGTCCGCCGACGACGAGGATCGCCGCATACGGCACCGCGATCCGCTCCGCGACGAGGCGCAGGCCGGCGGACACCGTCAGCAGCAGGAGAACGAGCTCGAGGCCAGCCATGCAGAAGCGATCGTCGTGCGAGTGAGTCCGCGGACGTTCGTGGGAGTCGCCTCCCCACGGTGCTACGAATCGGGCTGATTCGCCGCCGGATGCCGGCGGAACGACGCGCTCTCCGTCAGCACCTCGACGAGCTCGGGATCGAGCTGCCCGGCGGCGGCGCTCGCCCGCAGCATCTCCAGTGCCTGCTCGACGGGCACCGCCGGCTTGTACGGACGGTCCGACGATGTCAGCGCGTCGAAGATGTCGGCGATGGTGATGAGGCGCGTCATCAGCGGGATCTCGTCGCCCGCGAGATGCTCGGGATAGCCTTTCCCGTCGAGGAGCTCGTGGTGTTCGGACGCGTAGGTGACGACGTCCCTCAGGTCGTCCGGCCAGGGGATCTGCGAGAGCAGATCGCGCGTCGCGACCGCGTGCGACTCGATCTCCGCGCGCTCCCGGTCATCCAGCGTTCCGCTCGCGAGAAGGAGGTAGTGCAGCTCGTCGCGCGTCAGGTACGGCGCGGTGGTGCCATCGACGCGCTCGTACGTCTGCTCGGCGATGCGCGTCAGCTCGGCAGCGACGCCGGGCTCGAGCGGGATCGGCTCGTTGGCCGCGCGTACGACGGCGCGCTCGCGCTCCAGGTCCTGGAGGCGGGAGGCGAGCACGGCCTGCGTGTCGGAGCGACACGATTCGAGCTCGATCGTCCGGCGAATGAGATCGAATCGTGCGTCGATGCGCTCCCACCCGCCGTGAGGAAGCTTCTTCGCCTTGAGCAACACCGCTTCCGGCACCGCGACCTTGCCGATGTCGTGCAGCAGCGCGGCGAAGCGCAGCTCGCGCATCTGCGACGGGGTGAATCGAATGTTCTGGTAGGGACCGCTCTCCCGGCGCTCGAGGTCCTGCGCGAGCGTGGTGGCCAGCTTGGCGACGCGCTCCGAGTGCCCAGCGGTGGCCGGATCGCGCAGGTCGATCGAGCTGACCGCGGCGCAGACGAAGCGCTCGAACGCGTACTCGATCTGGGCATAGAGCCGCGCATTCTCGATCGCGACAGCCGCCTGACTCGCCAGCATGCGGACGAGCCGCACCTCGCGGTCGGAGTACTCGATCACGAAGCGGTCGGCGGCCGCCTTGCTCGTGATCTGCGCGGTCGGAACCGTCTTGCGATTCACGCACAGCAGCACGCCGAGCACGCGGCCGAGCTGATCGAGCATCGGCACCGCCAGCATGGAGCGGCGGCGATAGCCGAACTCTTCATCGAACTGCCTCCCCTCATGGTAGAGCGCGTTGCGCGGCAGGTGGTAGGCGTCGGCGACGACGATCGGCTCTTTGACGTGGGCGGCATGGCCGATGATGGTCGTGTCGTCGATCGGGACTCGCGTCGACGGCGGAATGAACCGGCCGTCGAGCGTGTCGAAGACGTACAGCACTGGCTCCAACCAGCGATGTCCCTGCTCGTCCTTCCGCGCGAGGAGCAGCCCGCCGCCGTCGCTGTGCGTGAGGCGCTTGGCCTGGTCGACGATCATGCGGAGCAGCGCCTTGCGATCGCGCTCGCGCATGAGGGCGATGCCGATCCGGCTCAGCCCATGGAACTCCGCTTCGAGCTGATCCAGCGCCGACTGCGCACTGGCCGCCTCGCGTGCGACGTCCTCACACGCGGACGTCTCCGTTACGCCATCCATCCATTTCCTCCTGGCGTCGTCCGGCTCGAACGCGGCGGCGTATGGCCGCGGCGAGCGCGCGTACGAGGCGACGACCATGCCGCGCATCGAGAGATACCATGGCGAGGGGCGGCCGGTGTGACTGGACTTGGTCCACTGCCATCGAGCGCTACGTCGGCTATTCGCTGCGCAGGGTATCGGCGGGATTCACGAGCGCTGCCCGCCTCGCCGGCAGATATCCGGCGAGCGCGGCCACGCTCACGAGCGACCCGATCGCGAGCGAGAAGGTCGCGGGATCGGTGAAGGTCACGCCGTAGAGAAGGCTCTGCAGCAGGCGCGCGAGCATCCACGAGGCGAGCAGGCCGACCGACAGGCCCACGGCGGCGAGTCGCAGCGTGCGACCGAGCACGTCGAGCTGCAGGTCGGTCGGCGTCGCCCCGAGTGCCATGCGGATCCCGATCTCGCGCCGGCGCTGGAGCACGCCGTACGAGACCACCGCATAGATGCCGAGCGACGCGAGCACGAGCGCGAACGCGGCGAACCCACCGAGGACGAGCACGAGGAAGCGCCGCGGCGACACCGCCTGGTCGACGATGTCCTGCATCCGCCGGACTTCGGTGAGCGGCAGCCGTGCGTCCATCGGGCGGAGCGCCGAGCGCACCGTCGAGACGAGGGCGCTCGACGCCTGCGGACCACGCACGATCGCGTACACCGCGTCGAAGTCGGATATCTGCCGGAGCGGAAGGTACATGTCCATCCCCGCGTCCTCCTCGGGCGCCTGATAGCGAAGCCCCTTCACGACGCCGATCACCTCGAGTCTCCCGCCAAGACCGCCGTCAATCAGTATGCGACCGATGGGATTCTGGCCGGGCCAGAGCTGGCGGGCGAGCGACTCATCGATGATGACGACGGGTCGTCCGCGCGCATCGTCGTTCGCCGTGAAGTCACGCCCTTGAACGATCTGGACACCCATTGCGGAGAGATAGTCCTCGCTCACCACCCGGACGAAGGGGGACGGTCCACGCTCGGAGGGGTCCCGCCACTCGGGCGTCGTGACTGTCCACATCCGATTGAAGCCCATCGGCAGGACGTCGGTGAGGCCGGCGCTCTCGACACCCGGCGCCGCGCGCACGCGGCGCAACGCGTCGTCGAAGTACGCGATCCGCGCGTCGAACGTGCTGAACTTCGTGCTCGGGTCGATGCGGATCGCGACGGAGTTCCGCGGCTGCCATCCGAGGTCCTGATCGATCACGCTGAGGAAGCTGCGCGTCAGCAGCCCTGCGCCGACCATGAGCGTGCACGCCAGCGCGACTTCGGCCACGACGAGCCCGTTGCGCAGCCACTGCTGCCGCACGCCAGTCGAGGCGCCGCGCCCGGAGTCCTTGAGCAGCTCGTGGATGGACAGCCCAGTCGCTCGCAACGCGGGCGCGAGGCCGAAGAGGATGCCCGTGACGGCGGCGGCGACGACGGCGAGAGCGAGCGCCGTCCCATCGACGCGCACCTGATCGAGCAACGGCAGGCGAATGGCCTGACTGTGCGCCAGCACGCGGGTGCCGACGGTCGCCAGCACGATCCCGAACAGGGTGCCGGCCGCCGAGAGGACGAGGCTCTCGGTGAGCAGTTGCCGCACGAGACGCCGGCGGTCCGCGCCGAGCGCGACGCGTGTCGCGATCTCCTGCTCACGCGACGCCATCCGTGTGAGCAGGAGATTGGAGAGGTTGGCGCAGACCATCAGCATCACCAGCGCGACGGCGCCGATCAACACGCGCAGCGCGGTGCGGAAGGTGCCGCTCACGTGGTCGCGCAGCGTCCGGACGAGCGGATGAAAGCCGTTCAGCCGCCCGCCGTCGCGCTTCACATTGGCGGCCATCGTTGTCGCCTCACTCTGGGCGAGGGCGGGGGTCGCGCCGGCACGAAGCCGACCGACGAGGGCCAGTGTGTTCCCCTGACGGTTCGTCTCCTCGCTCAACGGGAAGGGCGAGAAGTAGTCGACGCGGCGGCCCGGCGCGAAGATCGTCCCGAAGTCGAACGACTCCGGCAGCACGCCGACCACGGTGACCGGGTTGCCGTCCACCACCACCGCGCGCCCGACGATCCCGCGGTCCGCGCCGAATCGACGCTGCCACAGCGCATTGCTCATCAGCATCACGTTGGGTGCGCCGAACACGGCCTCCTCGGCGGTGAACAGCCGTCCGAGCGCCGGACGCACACCGAGCATGCCGAAGAAGTTCTGCGTCACCTTGATGC
>Ga0070658_10004030_pt1 | contig 12035 bp, 14 predicted proteins | sample KBSC13metaG_FD_64664 | JGI IMG/M metagenome (GOLD analysis project Ga0070658, IMG submission 64664) | Corn rhizosphere microbial communities from Kellogg Biological Station, Michigan, USA - KBS C1-3 metaG | ecosystem: Host-associated > Plants > Roots > Rhizosphere > Soil ... | reverse complement strand
AACCAGCTACTCATATTCCTCCGGCTCCAGCCCCGTCGCTCCGGATCTGTCGGTTGGCCAGGTATTCTTCCCGGGCAACACCGCCCTGACAAGCTACGGAAACAGTTCTTACGATTCGGGTAACTACCGGAGAACCGGAATACTACCGTTGAACATCCCGGCAATCGAAGGCAACACGAATTACTCGGTGGTGGATCTGGTGCGTTGGGGACAGGACGGCCTCGCAGCCCTGACATCCACGGGGCATATCTACCTCGTCCACGGTCCGTTCGTGGTGCCGCAGTTGCTGAATACGAATAGCCCCGTGGTCATCAGTGCAGCAGCAGCATTGACACATGGTTCCGGGAATACATGGCTAACCATTACCGGCAGCAACTTCGTTCCCGGTGTGGCGGTGACCTGGAACGGCTCCTACCGGACCACCAGAATTGTGGACGCGACGCATGTGTCAGTAGCGATTCCTGCCGGTGATCTAGTGTCGGCCGGAACGGCGTCGCTTGCGGCCACCAATCCCGGCGCTACTGCATCGGCTCCGCTTACGGTGACGATCCAGTAGCCCTACTGGAAGCGCCTGCATGGCCCGCCAAGCAAAACTTCTCGGACAGGGACATGCAGGCGAGATTTTTTGGTCCGCCAGTCTTCATCCTAGGCCTGCTCTATTGAATCAAGCGAATTGCGCGTGCAGTCGATTCCATGCTCAGGCTGCAGGTAGCGTGATTGTTACGCGCAACCCGCTGCTGGCCAGATTTTGGGCTGCTATCGTTCCGCCGTACAGGCTGACGATGCGCTTGCTGATAGAGAGTCCTAGACCTGCTCCGCCCCATTCGTGAGTACCCGAAGAGGCGATACGAAAGAAGGGATCGAATATCTGCTCCAGTGAGTCACCTGGAACACCTTTGCCCTCATCAGAGGTAGTGATGTTGAGCGTTCGGTCGCCATGGTTGGAGGATTCTGTGAGGCTGACTTCGACAAGCCCTCCCGGCGGTGTATGTTTCAAGGCATTGCGAACCACGTTCTCTACACAACTGTGTAGCAGGCCCGTATCGCCCATGGCATATAGGTCGAAATGGCCGGTCTGAACGACGGATTTATTTCCGGCGATACCCTCAAAAGATGCATCCCTGACGATCTGCTGAAGCAGGCGCCCCATGTGAACTGGTTCCCGTCGGCAGTGCTCTTCCGAGGCGTCAATTCGGGCCAAGGTCAGCAAGTTCGAGATCATGTTTTCTAATGTCGAGATATCTGCCTGCATACGCGACGTGGCCGTGAGATCACCTCGCCGGACCAGTTCGGTAGAAACGGTAAGCCTAGCTAGTGGTGATCGCAACTCGTGAGAGATGTCGCGGAGCAAAAGCTTTTGCTGATTTATGAGAAGCTGCACGCGTTCGGCCATGCGGTCGAAGTCATGCGCTAACAAAGTGAGCTCATCCTTACGGCCAGCGAACTTCGGCGATGCCCGTGCAGCGAGATCTCCGGCAGCAATTTCCATGGCAGTCCTCTGCAGACTTCGAACTGGGTCGGTAATACTCCTGGCAAGAAGGCCACAAAGAGTGCCGGAGATCAGTAGCAGGAGAGCGAGCCGGAACAGGGTTTTCTCTGGATCGATAAAGTTTCCGAACATTCGCACCGGCGGCACCTGAGCGACAAAGAAATACACATTCTCTCCGTGCTGATGGCGGATTACTCCGAGCCACGGAGTAGCGAACGAAAACTGTGAACGGCTTTCGACGCGAGCCTGATTGAGCAGGCCGACTGCTTGAGGTGGTACATCATTCGCGCTGAGATTGGTTCCATTGCTCAGCAAAGTTGCGGCGATCCGTGACTCGCCGCGAATATCCGAGAGATACTCTGAGAGCTTACCGATGCCTCCGTGCTCATAAGCGTCGATCGCGGTATTCGCGTATAGATCAAGCGTATGCACCAACCAGCGATGGGAGAGTGGGCGGGCGTTCGTCGCCGCGGTGACCGCCGCCAGGCTGACGAGCGTGAGAGCTGACGCCAACCAAAATGTGAGAAATACACGCACGAACAGACTACGCATCCGGGAACCCTGTATAGCAATATCCCAGATGGCGGATGCTGCGGATTCGATCGACTCCATCGATCTGGGCACCGAGCTTCCGGCGTAAACTGCTCACATGGTTGTCAATCGCCCGATCCATCATACCGACGGGACGACCTAAGGCCTGCTCGGTGAGTTCCTCGCGCGTCACACATTCTCCACGGCGGCGCACCAAAGCCAGGAGGATGTCGAATTCAGCCGAAGTGAGTGAGATCTCCTCATCGTTGCGGCGAACTCTGCGGGCGGGAATATCTATCTTGAGATCTGCGGCCAACAGTAGGCTTCCTTTGCCTCCAAGCCGGCGCCGAAGAACAGCACGGATTCTCGCGGCGAGTTCGGCTGGAACGAAGGGCTTCGGAATGTAATCATCGGCGCCCGCCTCCAACCCGGCGATCCGATCTCCTGCGTCCCCTCTAGCCGTGAGCATGATTACAGGCACGTCGGAACATTGTCGAATTCGCTCCAAAAGAATTCGGCCGTCTCCGTCCGGAAGCATGACATCGAGAACGACAAGATCGAAGTTCCTGGTAGATAGGTCTGCTTCTCCCCCTGCGATGTTGTGCACAGGCGATACCGCAATCTTCTCCATCGCGAGCAGACGTCTAAGCGAGTCGCAAAGTTCGACGTCGTCGTCTATAAGGAGGATCGAAGTGTCCGTTGCGTTCATGCACCTCCGGCTTTCCAGGTCCAGAATCTACGCTCACATTAGTATCGCAAGCTTGACTGACACCGAATTTACAAGGACAAAACTTTACAGCGGCCATGACACTTCTCCAGGTCCTGCTGCTCTAGATTCAAGCGAGGAGGACCTATGAGGTCACGAGCTCTACTGATCGCGTTTTTAGCAGTCGCCAGCAGTATTAACGCCACGTTTGTACTGGGGCAGGAACAATCCAATCCGCCGAGCAGCCAGCCTATTACGAGCGAATCTGCCCCACAGAGCACGGGAGGATGGCCGACGCCAGAGGAAGCGGTGGGAAGGATGAACACCAAGTTGAATCTGTCGGATGACCAGAAAGCGAAGATCACGCCGATTATTGCGGACAGGCAAACACAAATGCGCGCATTGATGGCAGATAACTCAGGACGTCGCCTGCAGAAGGCACGGAAGGCAAAGTCAATTCTGTCGGAAAGCGACAAGAAAATTGAGGCGGTGCTGACAGCCGATCAGAGAAAGACTTATGCGCAAATGAAGGAACAAACGCACGAACAGATGCGATCGCACATGCATTAGGGCGGCGCTAACAATCCGCAGTGCGGCTGCGGATTGTTATTCCAGCCGGGTAAGCCGCTTAACGGCAATACCGCCGCTCCATGTTCCCATGTCGAGCAGAGTCGGATCGTTAAACAGGTGGTCTTTGTCACCATTGGCAAATGCGGCTTCAAGGAGTCGATCAAGAAGCCTCCAGGTCCCGAGATAATCGAAGGTGTCTACGACCCCATATCGATGGTATTTCGGCTTACTCCTGGTTTTATCGGCAGCGTCGCGAAGGAGCCATCCGGATTTAGGAGCGCTGACGGGGCGTAGTGATTTGCAACCAGAGCCGGTGTTCCGTGATCGTCGCTGTGAAACATTAGGAGCGCCTTGTGAGATGGGGCACCGATGTGGACTCGTGCAGGATGCGTTCTCCGCCCTCTTGGCCAACCACGATCAAGAGAAGGATGTCTCGAGGAAGACTACTGAGGTCAGCTAGAGGTACGGAGGCAACACCGCCGCGTTGACTATCGCCTGGTCGACAGGCATCAGAGCCTTCATACCTGTCAGTGGGCCGAGTAAAGATTTGTGGAAAGAACAGCTGACAAGCTTTACAAATCCAAACATTTCGGAGAGCGACTTGAACGCAGATGCGGCGTTCCAATGAATGCACGGTATGCTTCCGTGACTCTCAATCAGTGAGGTGAATATGGTCACAAAAACTAGGATCGGATTTGTTGTCGGATGTTTGCTGCTTGGCAGTGGACTGGCGTCTGCCCAGTTGGTCAGGCATCGGTCCGTCACCGGTCCCCGAGGAGGTACTCGGTCTGTCACGCAAACTCGCGCGAACGGACAGTTCTCGGGGACTCGCCAGGCAACTGGTCCGCATGGGGCGACTTATATGAATCAGCGAGATGTTTCCGCGGGGCAGTACAACGATGTCCGGACAAAGACGGGGCGAAACGGCGCTTCAGTTACGACCCAGCGGACGGCTCAGAAGGGCGAGCTGAACACTACGAAAACAGCGGTGGGCCCCAACGGCGGAACATATACATCCCAACGCGCCGTGGCACCGGGCCAGTTGAACAGCAGCAAGACGGCCGTAGGTCCAAACGGAGGAGTTTACACGGACCAACGCAGTGTCACGGAGGGACAGGTGACGAATACCAGGACGTTCACCCCGGCGCATTAACAGTAAGAGAATCGGGCTGTGATCCACGCAGGATTACAGCCCGCTCAGCAATCGGAGTGCAACATGATTACAACTCCATGACATTTGGACAACCAAAGTATCGAATCGTGGTGGGGCGACTATTGGCAGCGCGCGAGAGCGCGCGGTGGCGGCAAGTAATGCTTGATGGGTCGGTCACAACATGATGTTGTCAGAGAGTATGCAATCTGTGGGCGTGGATAGGGCCGAGGCGGTTCTGTTGGAGCGAATTTGCGCGGCGTACAACAAGGCCACACATTCTCAAGTGGAGAGCAAAATCTACTGTGCGACAACATGGTGGCAGAGCATAGAACAGAAGCACCTAGAACGCGTCCGCGAGGCACTTCGCTGCGGGGACCTTCCACGTTTGCATTCGATGTACTCCGAATTCTTTCACGATGCTTGTGGTAACGGTCTCGTCAGGCGGCCTCCAGCATATGAGAGCGACGGCTTCACGGAGCTGGACGAGGACGCTCAGCAGGTTATCCGGGAAGACATGCTATATCGCCTTGGGTACTGGCGAGCTGAAACGCAAGGCAGATATCCCGCATCGGTCCTAACCGGGGCAAAGGTCGGAAATCCTTTCGGAGCCACCATTGAAGGCGTGTTTATTCCGGTCGGAGCGGAATACCAGCACGCCTGCGCCGATCGTATCCTGAGCTTCATCGATGGCAGAAGTACGGTCGTTGAACTTGGCGGCGGATTTGGCCACATGGCATATTTCCTGCTTACGGCGAACTGTGATGTTACCTATATCAATTTCGATGTTCCGGAGAGCCTTGCTCTTTGCGCGTATTACCTTGGCCAATCTCTGCCAGACAAGAAGCTGCTGCTGTACGGCGAGCAGGAGTTCTCATGCAACTCTGTGTCGGATTTCGATGTCGTTTTGATGCCTCCAAGCGAGATGGCGCGCCTGACCGACAAGAGCGTAGACATGACCTTCAGCTCGCATGTGCTCGCTGATTTGGCCCCTCCTGCGCTTGGCGCTTACGTAGGGCAAATAGCTCGGTTTACGAAGGGTCCGGTCATGGCCGTAAGCATAGAGAAGTCTTCGGAGGATCGAGAGGCTTTGCTGCGCACGATGGCTGCACAGCTCAGATTTATCCAGGAGCGCAGATGGGACTGGAACAAGTACCGTGCTCCGGACGCGAGGGAGTGGGAAGACCTTTACATGGCGGTGTGTATATGACAATGCCCAATTTCTTTATCGTCGGCGCCCCGAAAGCTGGAACCGACCTCCTTTTTTATCAGTTGGACCAGCACCCGCAGATCTATATGAGTCCCTTGAAGGAACCTAATTTCTTTTCTGCTGAAGTAAGATCCGACAATTTTCATCCGTCGCTGCAGCCGTACATCGAGAACAGCGCAGATACGATGCGGGAATACCTGGAGTCCAAGCCCCTGCCGAAACGATTCGGTGGGATGGTGACATCACACAGCGATTACGAGAAGCTGTTTGCGCAGGTTCGCTCGCAACGCGCAATTGGAGAAGGAAGCGTGTGTTATCTGTGGTCGTCAACAGCAGCTGCAACGATTGCAAATGCGGTGTCCAACGCGAAGATCATTATGGTTTTGATGGATCCTGCCGAGCGAGCGTTCCACCAGTACCTGAAGAGCTTAGCGGATGGAAACGTGAGTCATTCCTTCTCCTGCCATCTGGATCTCGCCTTCGAGGACAGAGCTTATGATCCACTTCAGATCCGGCTGCTAAACCCGTTTTTGTCCTTTGGTGAGTACTCTATGCAAGTACAGCGTTACCTCAAGCACTTCGCGAGAGAGCAACTGTTTGTATCTGTCTATGAGGATGTCCAGAAGGACTACCCGTCGTGGTGGAGGCGGGTCCTGGATTTTCTAGAAGTCGATTCGGACTTCGTTCCGAATGGGGTAGACGTACCTTCAACACCGCACTTCACGAACCGGCCAGTTCCAAATATGCTGCCGCAGGAACGAGCGCGTCTCGTGAAGTTCTATCGAGATGACATCCTCCAGCTGCAGGACCTTATCCGGCTCGATCTGCGACATTGGTTGGTCTGAGCCACATCCGAACGCATCGGCAATAAAACGGAATTTACCCTGGCTCCTGAAAGGGTTGATATTGTGGTGCGTATGCGGATTCGTGTTGCCATTGAAGCGTTTGTCCTTTTCGCGTCCACTCTACCCTGCTTTGCGCAACAACCATCCGGGCCCCGAGCGCACAATGTCATCATCTTTGTCGCGGATGGGCTCCGCCGCGATTCGGTAAATGAGAAAGACACGCCAGCCCTGTGGCGTGTACGTAAGAGCGGCATTGACTTTTCTAACAGTCATTCGGTGTATCCGACGTTTACGACTGCAAATGCGTCGGCAATTGCCACGGGACATGGTCTTGGTGATACGGGAGACTATAGCAACACGCTGTACCCAGGGATGTGGCTGACGAAGCCTGAGGCGCTGACGGCTCCGGGGACCATCGTGCCCTTTCTCGAGGCCGATGACATTCTGGCCGACATGAACGGGACGTTTGGCGGCAATTATCTAGGCGAACGACCCCTCCTGAGCGTCGCACGGGAGAAGGGGTTCAATGTGGCAGCTGTCGGCAAGCTGGGGCCCACCGCCATTCAATTAAACGATCTGCTCAGTTGGGACAGCTTCGGGGCGCTCAGCAGCGGCGGTGCAATCGTGATCGACGATTCAACCGGGCAGGAGAACGGATTCCCCCTGCCTGCTGCCGTGCAGGGAGCAATTGAGAAGGCGGGCCTTCCGACACAAGCACCAGTGCGCAGCAATGGGTTTAGCGAGAGCTCGCAATGGAACAATGGGTTCACCGGAGATGCAGTCGCGCCCGGGACAATTGCGGCCAATTACGTTCAGGAGCAATGGTTTAGCGATGTGACGACCAAGGTGCTACTGCCATCGTTTGCCGCGGAGAACAAGCCGTTCCTTCTGCTCTTCTGGTCACGCGATCCGGATGGAACGCAGCACAATCACGGAGACAGCCTGCAACAGCTTTCACCCGGAATCAATGGTGAGAGCGTTCGCCGCGGTCTGCAAAACGCCGATAGCTGCCTCGCGCGCCTGCTGGCTTGGCTCGATGCCAACCCGCGGATAAAAGCCACCACTGACGTCATAGTGACCTCAGACCATGGATTTGCGACGATAAGCCGGCGGGAGATCGCAGCCGATGGAACCCAGACGAGTGAACCCTCGTCCCTGCTTGATTATGAGCTGAGTGGGAAAGAGAAGGCCGAACCGAAGGGTACTCTGCCGAACGGCTTCCTGGCAGTTGATCTCGCGATTCGGACTCACATGCGGATGTACGATCCTGCAGTGCGCGCCTCCGCAGGACCCTCAGTTTATGCAGAGCTGGCAGTAGGCGGCGAAAGATCACAGCATCCCTCGACGGGAAGTGCGCTGCTGGGCGAGACGGTGCGGGCCATCGACGGTTCGGATGCGAAACTGATAGTAGCTGGCAACGGGGGTTCGGACCTGCTGTACGTGCCAAGCGGAGATCGAGAACTCGTTCACTCAGTGGTCGAAATCCTATCTCAACTGGATTACGTGAGTGGCATCTTTGTGGATGACCGCTTCTGTTCGACGCCGGCTCAGTGCGGCGGAGCGCTGCGACTGAGCGACATTGGACTAGTGGGAAGCAGCAAGGTACCACGGCCAGCGATCGTCGTGACCTTCAAGGAGTTCTATCGCTTTCCTGGCAACCTGCTGAGCGGGGTGCAAGTGGCCGATACGGCGCTGCAGGAGGGCCAAGGCAACCACGGAGGCTTCGGCCGCGACCAGACGCTGAACAACATGGCTGCCCTGGGACCCGATTTCCGGTCTGGAGTCGATTCACTGCCGATGGGCAATATTGACATCGCGCCGACCGTAGCAAAGATTCTCGGGTTTTCGATGCCGGCAAACGGTACGGTCAGGGGACGGGTGCTGCAAGAAGCACTTACGGCTGGCAGTGACATGTCGGCTCATCCGGTACAGGTGCTTCGATCCGAGCTTGCGAGTAATGGTTTGAGAACTCTAATGGAATACCAGGAATACGGCGGCGTGAGATACCTGGATCGGGCATGCCTGGTAGGTCCAGAGGCGACGCGCTGCTCGCCCTAGATTTTTGATGATCAAATTCTGTCGGTTTAGCAAGCTCCATTGCTACAATTACATCCATCACTAACAGATTGGTTTTCTGACGCTTGTCCTATCGGATCGAATCTAACTGAGTGTGTGCACACGGAAAGTCGAATGGTAGGAATCGGCAATAAGCTTCGCGAAACCAGGCAGCGGTGGCAGCTCACGTTGCGTGAAGTGGAAGAGCGAAGCTGCCGGCTCGCCCAGCAGTGGGACAATCCGGCGTATCGAATTTCCGCCAGTTGGCTGGATCGAGTCGAGCGCGAAGATCGCGGACTATCAGCAACCAAGCTGATCGTGCTTGCCGTGATCTATGGTCTGACAGCCGAGCAGATGATTGCGCTGTGCCCGACTCCGCCAGGTAAGTCGCATCAGATTGACCATATCTCGGCACCCAATGCGACTCTGCTTCTGTCGCAAGGGCCGCTGGAGGATCGCGCCAGAGCACTGCTTCCCGACACTTTCCTCTCTGACGCTCCGCCGCAAGCGACGACCTTGCTTTCGATAGATCCCGAGACTCTGCCGGCCAACTACCGCCGCGGGGTGATCGGTTGTCGTGACCGTATGCTGGAACCCATGATTCCTGCCGGCTCGGTTGTGTTGATAGATACGCAAAAACGGGCGATCGCAGGCAGGAAACAATGGACGAATGAGTTCAATCGACCCATTTACTTCTTGATTACTCGGACTGAGTACGTTGTCGGATTCTGCGAACTAGATAAAAGCGCCGAATGGCTGACCTTGGTACCCCACCCTCTTTCGTATGAAACCAGCAAACGTTGGCGATTCAAGAAGGAGATAGAGGTGGTCGGCACAGTTGCAGCTGTCTTCTCACGCCGGTTGCAATAAAACTACAAAGCAACCTGAAGCTGAGCAAGGCCGGGTTGACCCGTTCTGGTGTACAGCTCAAGAACATGCTGGGCCATGGTGTAATAAATGACGACGGCGCGCTGTGCATAATCGGCAAATGCCGTCTGCAGATTGCCCGTTTGGGCTGCCCCTTTTAGTCTGCCTACGTGCCATTCAAGTTCCCGTGCGTTCAAACGAAGTTGTTCGGCGACCGGCAGTGCCTCCGGATACCAGCGCTGGACATATGCCGCTAAGTCGATAAGGACCTGGCAGTTCCGCTCAAGCACTTCGAGGCCCTCAAGCCCACCCAGCATGGACGACATTGCCGGACCATCCAGTTCGAACCGCTGCTCCGTATTCTCTTCTCCCAAAGCGTCCTGGGCGATTCTTGCGATGCTATCGCGGTCTACGGGCTCAAGCCGGCGCAGTAGTTCTTCCCAGTCCGAATTGGCCGCACGGCGAAGGCGTCGCGAATGGCGCGTGAGAACTACCGCGAGCGCGGCCAGAAAGAAGACGACAGCGATAGTGAAGTAGAGATTGCTCAAATTTTTCTCCACCCACGGATTCTTCCGAGGTCATATTCAAGTTGCCGGTTCAGGCTGAAGATCTGCCCTCGCATAGGCTCGGAGAGCCTCCGCGGTTCGGGCGCATCCTGCCAAAGCGTGACGATCCAGTAGGTCAGGGCCGTGAGATAGGCACCAATTCTTACTAAGCTGAGCGCATGGATTGTGGTCGCCTGGTGCGCCCACCCCATCCAGCTTGTCGTTGTATCAAACAAGACTCCGACCAAGGAGTATGCGCCCAAACCTTGTGCGATTCGTGCAACATGCGTCCCCCAAGGGAATCCGGCGGTTGCCGAAAGGGCAACCAAGCCGACGAAAAGCTCGGTCATCAATGTGGAAGAAAAGAAGGTGCCACGCGCGACGACGGTTTCCATGAGGCTGGTCCTCGCGGGAGAAGCAAGCGCAGTCAACGCGATGTCGACGAGGATACTGATTCCTACCAGGCGAATAAACGAGGTTCGGGCGTCGTGTGGCCATCGACCGAGGGGAGCGAATAGATGAGAAGCAACTTCATATACCACGCCTAACTGCAGAAGCATATCCAGGCTGGCAAGACTCCAGTAGCTGTAGTAATAAGTGCGATGGGAGCCGTATAAAAAAACAAAGTACATGGTGCCGGTTCGAACCAAGGAACCGGCAGTCGCGGTAGTGAAGATTGGGAAGCTTTTTACGAGACCACGTCGTGATAGCACGAGCACGAGAATGATCTGACCGATGAAACCGGTCGCCCAGAACAGCCGGTCGATGGCGGATAGATGCATCTCTGAACTCCGTTTGGGCGACCAGTCTACACTTCTGACAGCGCGTTTTAGAAGTGTAACGTGAAGCCGGTGCCTGGAGGAGGAGGAAGTGGGATCGGGTCGTTCGGATCTTCCGCAGTGGTGGTGGACGGTGAAATTCCGCGCTTCACGTGCTGAGCAAAGGTCGGGGTCGAAATGACACTTAGAGTCAAAAGTGCCAGAGTTAGGGCTGCTGCAGGAACACGTGAGTTCACTGGGAGAGTCTCCTTCTGAGGCGGGCTGCGCGCTCGAAGGAAGACTAGCCGTTTGCTTTGGTAAGTTATTGAACTTATTACACTTGTTGCGTATGCGAAATGTTTCGGCAGCTTCCGCAGATAAGTTACTACAGGTGTAGCAGGTGCAAGCTCAGCCCACCGAAGGATAAGCGCGCGCGCGCACTATTCTGTTGCGTATGAGCAACAAGTCGACTCTTCAATTTGGTCTTGATCGAAGGCAGGGACAGATCGGCTTACGGCCGTGAATGTGTCCTGTTCGAACTAGCGCATTGATTGGAGAGAGCTTACGGCCAGAAGCCAAGATTGTTTAGGACGGCGGCTAACGTCGTTTGTTGCGTATGGGAAATCGTCTGGCGGAAAGGTTCGCGCTTTGCCACGCAACTGGCAGAATTCACTCAGGCTACACAGAGCGGTATATGCCTGAGTGCTTGGCGGGTCACAACTCCCATCAGGCACTCTTTTCTTGCCCCTAACCGAAAAATTGACGCTTGAATCAAAGCGGCCGAATCAGGCGTAGTCTTCGCGCATCGGAGTGAAGATATCCAGCACCTCAGAATCCTCAAGTGCAGAGGCCTGATGCTCTACTCCGCCGGGCACGAGAAATGAGTCGCCAGTGCGGGCTTCGAAGGTTCCTCCCGGATGCTCGAATCGGATGCCACCTTTGACGATGTAGACCATCTGCTCGTGCGGATGGCTGTGACGCGCACCTACCCAGCCTTTCTCCATGGTGTGCCGCACAAGCATCATGGATGGACTAAATGACATCACCTGCCGCTTCAGCCCGGGCTCGGGCGTGGTCATACCTTGCTCTTTGGACGGAATTACCTGAATAGACTGCATGATGCTCCCTTTATTTTTGACTAAAGCCACTTATCCCAATGTTTCGTTATAGCTGCACACGGTTGTTCAGCTGGGTGATCTCGGGTATCGAGCCACTCATCTCAATGCTAACGTTTCCGCCTTTCCAATCTGCCCCAGCCGGTAGCGCAAGAGAGGTGGTTTCCGTCTTCGGCACCAGATCTAGCGGCGCG
>Ga0070658_10004029_pt1 | contig 12035 bp, 10 predicted proteins | sample KBSC13metaG_FD_64664 | JGI IMG/M metagenome (GOLD analysis project Ga0070658, IMG submission 64664) | Corn rhizosphere microbial communities from Kellogg Biological Station, Michigan, USA - KBS C1-3 metaG | ecosystem: Host-associated > Plants > Roots > Rhizosphere > Soil ... | reverse complement strand
GACGGTCCGCGATCTCCCGCGCGAGTTCGACGGCAAGGGCCTGCTCGTGCTCGGCGAGTTCGGCGGCGAGGCGGCCGCGGTCTGCCCCCGCACGTTGCTGCGCAACGTCCTCGAGGAAGCCGCGCGCATGGGTTTCGAGGTCATTGCCGGCTTCGAATATGAATTCGCATTGTTCGCCGAAACGAGCGAAACCGCGCACGCGAAGGCATTCCGCGATCTGGAACCGCTGTCACGCGGCAATTTCGGCTATTCGATCCTGCGCAGCGCCAATTTCGCGGCGCTGTGCGAACGGCTGATGAGCGAGTGCGCCGCCATGGACGTTCCGCTCGTCGGCGTCCATACCGAGAATGGGCCAGGGATCTGGGAGGCGGCGATCGGCGCCACCGGCGCGCTCGAAGCGGCCGACCGGGCGGCCGTGTTCAAGACCTTCAGCAAGGACTTCATGCGCAGCCAGGGGGTGCTGGCGACATTCATGGCCAAATTCGCGCCGGAGCACCAAGGGCTCGGCGGTCACATCCATATTTCGCTTCGCGCAACGGACGGCGCCGCCGTCTTCCACGACGGAGGGAAGAGCTCGCGCCCGGTCCTCGACCATTTCGTCGCCGGGCAGCTCGCGCTCCTTCCCGAGTTCACCGCGCTCGTCGCTCCGACCGTCAATTCCTATGCGCGGCTCGTCCCCGGAACCTGGGCACCGACCGCCGCGACATGGGGCGAGGATAACCGGACCTGCGCGCTTCGGCTGGTGGGGCACTCGGCAAGCTCGCGGCGCGTCGAGTTCCGCGTCGCCGGAGCCGACGCCAACCCCTATCTTGCGCTCGCCGCCGCGGTCGCGGCGGGGCTCGACGGCATCCGCAAGGCCCTCCCGGCGCCGCCCGGCTGCACCGGCAATGCCTATGAAAATCCCGGCAAAGCGGCGCGGCTTCCGGCGAGCCTCGCCGAAGCCGCCCGGCTGTTCCGCGCTTCGGCCGCGGCCCGGCAGTGGTTCGGGAACTGTTTTGTCGAGCATTATGCCCTCAGTCGCGAGTGGGAGGAGGCGCGTTTCCGCGCCGCGGTCACCGACTGGGAGCTTCGCCGCTACTTCGAGATCATCTGACCATGAAGGGCGACTTGCTCGAGCTGATCTCGCCGATCGATGGATCGGTCTACGCGGCCCGCCCGGCCACGTCGCGCGAAGGTGTGAGCGCGATGATCGCCCGCGCGCGGCACGCGCAGCGCGACTGGCGCGAACGCCCGCTCGCCGAGCGGACCGAGATCATCGATTCCGCTTACGCGCGGCTCGAGCAAGACTCGGCCGAGCTTGCCGTGGAGCTTGCCTGGCAGATGGGCCGGCCAGTGAGCCAGGGCGGCGGCGAGATCGCGCGCGCGGCCGAGCGCGCGCGCGCGATGCTGGCGGTCGCCAAAGCCTCGATCGCCGAGGTCGCGATCGCTCCCGGTCGCTCGATCACGTGGGAGCCGGTCGGCCTCGTCTTGGTGATCGCGCCGTGGAACTATCCCTGGCTGACCGCGACCAACTCGGTCGTGCCCGCCCTTGCGTCGGGCAATGCGGTGATCCTCAAGCATAGTTTCCAGACGGCAGTGGTTGCCGAACGGATGATCACGGCACTGGAGGAGGCGGGCCTTCCGCCAGGCGTGCTGCAGTCGCTGCATTGCACGAACGAGACGACGCTCGACACGGTGTCGCGCCGCGCGTTCGGCCGGATCATCTTCACCGGATCGGTCGCGGTCGGACAGCTGGTTGCAAGCGCGGCCGCGCCCGGCTTCACGCCCGTCACGCTCGAGCTCGGCGGCAAGGACGCCGCTTATGTCCGTGCCGATGCCGACCTTGAACATGCGATTGAGAATCTCGCCGACGGCGCCTTCTTCAATAGCGGACAGTCCTGCTGCGGGATCGAGCGGATCTATGTCGCCCGGCCACTGTTCGACGATTTCGTGGACGGGCTTGCACGGCATGCGCGTCTGCTGAAGCTCGGCAACCCACTCGAGACCGCGACCAGCATCGGGCCATTGGCCCGGCCGGAGGGCGCCGGAACCGTCCGTTCCCAGATCGCCGCCGCTGAAGCCGCCGGCGCAAGGCGCGTTCTTGGTGGCCCCACCGGAAATGGCAATTATGTCGCGCCCGAGATCCTCGTTGGCGTCGATCACGAGATGGCGATCATGCGCGAGGAAAGTTTCGGTCCCGTCGTCGGCGTCATGGCCGTCGACGGAGACGTTGAGGCCGAACAGCTGATCAACGACAGCCGCTTTGGGCTGACCGCCTCGATCTGGACCTGCGATGATGCGAGCGCGCGGGCTCTCGGCCGGCGGCTCGAGGTGGGAACCGTCTACCAGAACCGCTGCGATTATCTCGATCCCCGGCTGCCCTGGAGCGGCCGCGGCGACAGCGGCGCCGGCCTTTCGCTCAGTCACCTCGCTTACGCATCGTTCAACCGGCCCAAGAGCTGCCTGTCGGAGAGCGTTGCCGCGCGCGTCCAAGCGCCGCAGCCCGCGGCCGCGTCCTAGCCGGACACTATCGTTTGCAATCGATCAACGGGGGAGAAAGAAGTGAGACAATATAGCCGAATGGCCACCCTTGCCTTAAGCTGCGCGATGCCGGCCGAGGCGCTCGCCCAGCAGGCGACCGAGCAGAAGGGCGATCAGCCCGTGCTCGAGGAAATCGTGATCACCGCCGACAGGCCCGACAGCTTTCGGGCCGATCTGGTCCAGGTCGGCACCTTCCGCAATGCGCGGATCATCGACGTGCCGCTGACCGTCAATGTCGTCCCCGACAAGCTGCTGCGCTCGCAGGCGGCCAGCAGCATCTATGACGCGCTCCGCAACACCGCCGGCGTGACCCGCTCGCAGCTGGGCGGCTCGACCTACGACAATATCGCGATCCGCGGCATCCTGATCGAGAACCGCACCAGCTACCGCCTCAACGGCTCGCTGCCGATCATCAATCTCGTCGACCTCCCGCTGGAGAACAAGGACCGGGTCGAGGTGTTGAAGGGCGTCGGCGCCCTTTATTACGGCTTCGCCCCGCCGTCGGGAATCGTCAATCTCGTGACCAAGCGGCCCGACCGCAATGTGACGCAATTCACATCGAGCGTGACCAACTATGGCGCACTCAATGGTGCGGTCGATTTCAGCCGGAGGATCTCCGACCGGTTCGGCGTGCGTTTCAACGGCAGCGCCGGCATCGTCGAGACCGGCGTCAAGCGCTTCGATGGCGACCGCTATGTCGCCGCGGTCGCCGCCGACTGGCAGGCGAGCGATGCGCTCAAGTTCCGCTTTGACGCGGAGCATGTCGCCAAGGACGTTACCGAGCCCTCGGCGCTGCAGCTTCTTCCCGCCGCGTTCGGTTTTGTTCCGGCGATCCCCGACCCGCGCACCAATTTCGGCGGCAGGAACCTGCGCTACGATGCCTGGGCGACCAATGTGCTCGGCCGGGTCGACTGGCGCATTTCCAGCGCCTGGGCACTGACCGTCGAGGGCGGTCAGGCGCTGACCGTGCGCAACCGGGACTTCTCGCAGCTCGAAAATTACGGCAGTGCCTCCGGCAACGGGACGCTGCGGGTGTTCCGGACGCGCGACCAGCGCTTCCGCAACCGCAATGCCCGGGCCGAGCTCGCCGGAGTCGTCGAAACGGGTCCGCTCAAGCATAATCTGATCGTCGGCGCGTCCAGCAACTGGCGGTGGCAGAATGGCCGCAACAGCACGGCCGTGACTGTCCCCCAGAATTTCCTCGATCCGCGCGATGTCGAGGTGCCGGAGCCCACCGTCTTTACCGTCACTCCGCTGGATATCACCGACAAGGGCATCTACGCCGTCGACCGGATTCAATTCGCAATGGTCGAGTTGATCGCCGGCCTTCGCTACAGCGACTATAAGAGCGTCACTCGGCTCCCGAGCGGAACGGTCAACCGGTTCGCGATCGACAAAATGACCCCGTCGGTCAGTGCGATCGTCAAGCCCGGCAAGGACCTGAGCATTTACGCCAGCTATCTCGAGGGCCTGGAAGAGGGCGGGACCGCGCCGATCAACAGCGCTGTTCCAGGCGATGTCTTGCCACCCGCGGTTTCCAAGCAATATGAAGCGGGGATCAAGGGCGCCGCGCTTACGGGGGTCATTTTCCAGCTCGCCGCTTTCCAGATCGACAGGCCTTCCGCCTTCACCGATCCCGCCGACAACCGCTTCAAACTCGCCGGTCGAGCCCGCTACCGCGGAATCGAAGGCTCGGTCACCGGCGAGGTGACCCGCGAGCTGTCGATCTATCTCAGCGGTCAATATCTCGATGCCAAGACGCGAAGCGCGGTCAATGCGCGTCTGATCGGCAAGCGCCCGGAAAATACGCCCAAATGGACCGCCAGCCTCTATACCGAATATCGTCCCAAAGCGATCAGCGGCTTCGCCGTCGGCGGCGGCATGTTCTACGTGGGTGACCGCGCGGTCAACAATTTCAACGACGCGTTCGTCGACGGATACACCACCTTCTCCGCCTCGGCGCGCTACAAGTTCGAGCAGATCGGCAAGGACGGCCTCACGCTGCAGCTCAACGCCGACAATCTGACGGGCAAGCGCTACTGGAGCACTGCAAGCAACGGGCTTCTCGCGGTCGGGCTGCCGACGCAGGTGAAGCTGACGGCACGTCTCGGCCTGTGATTCGCAAGCGCCTGGTCAAGGTCCATCTCTGGCTCGGCCTGTGTATCGGGCTTCTCTGGGCCGTTCAGGGACTGACCGGCGCTCTTCTGGTGTTCCACCGGGAGGCGGACCGGCTTGCGCTGCCGGCCGCCGACCCGGGACCGATTGCGTCGCTCGACCTGATCGTAGGCAGAGCGTCGGCGGCGGCCGGCTCGAGGATCGAGCGAATTTCGATCATCGAGCGGCATGGTGATGTCCTCAGCGCCGAATATCACGACAGGGCCGGCGAGCCTCGCTCGGTCCTGCTCGATTCAGCCTCGGGCAGGATCGTCGGCCGGCGCGACCTCGAGCCAAATTCACCGGCAAGCGGCTCTTTCTCTCAATGGCTGTACCTCCTGCATCAGTCGATGCTGCTGGGGGAGGACCGGGATTTCCCGACCGGCATCTCGGGAATCCTGCTGTTCGCCGCTTCGCTGATCGGGATCTGGATTGCCTGGCCGCGGCGCGGCGCCTGGCACTCGACTTTCGCATGGCGGCGCTGGCGATCGACCGACCAGCGGCTGTACGGCTGGCATCGCTCCGTCGGGCTCGCGGCGGGCCTCCTGCTCATCGTCACGGTTCCGTGCGGGATTTATCTCGTGTTCGCGGGCGAGGTCAGGCCCGTGCTGGCGAAGATGGTGCCGCATCAACTGCCCTACCGCGCCGCACCGGCCGCGCAACCGCGCGCCAGCTGGATCGAGCCCCAGTCGGCGCTTTCGATTGCCCAGGCCCGGTTCCCGGGCGCGGCATTCGTATCCATTGCAATGCCGACTCCCGTATCGCCCGTCTATGCGGTTCGGCTGCGCCAGGCGCGTGAATCGCGTCTCTGGGCAGGAGTGACAAGCGTCACCGTGAATGGCGCCAACGGTGCTATCGCCGATGTTTACGACCCGTTGAACGCGCCGCTCAGCAACCGCATCGCAGACCTGCTTTTCTCGATCCACAACGGCGAGATCGCAGGCCTCGGCGGCCGCCTGCTCGTTCTGCTGGCAGGCCTGTCGCTTCCGATGCTCTACGCCTTTGGCGTCGCAACATGGTGGCGAAGGCGGAGCCGGCGCAAGCGAAAAGGCGCCGCGGCGGCGCAGCCCGGGACGGGCGAGAGTTCCGCGAGCATTCGCGAAATGGAGCGAAGCTCGATCTGATGCCCTCCTGCGCGGCCGCTATTTGTCACGCACTGATGTCCTCCGTCGCGCTGGCGGAGGCCGATGCGCCGGGCGAGCGCCCGGGACCGGTCGACGGCATGGTTCCGGTCGTTTCGGCCGCCGGCGTGGAGGAAGCGGCGGCGGTCGAGCTCGCGATTGCTTATACCGCGGATATCTGGCGAAACGCGCGCGGCGGTGCTCGCAAGGGTTGGCGTTATCTCGACAATCTCGATCTCACGCTCGCAGTCGATGCGGAACGAGCGCTCGGATGGAACGGCGCGACCATCTTCCTTCACGGCCTCTACAATAATGGCGAGTCCCTGACTGACGATCTCGTCGGCGATTTCCAGGTGGTCTCCAACATTGACGCGGGCGTCCGGGCGGCGCGGCTCTACGAGGCATGGATCGAGCAGCGGCTTGCGGACGGGCGGCTTTCGTTCAAGGCCGGGCTCTACGACCTCAACTCGGAATTCGACACGACGCAAAGCGGCGGGCTGTTCCTGAACTCGAGCCATGGGGTCGGGTCCGATTTCTCCCAGTCGGGCGAGAACGGTCCTTCCATTTTCCCGGTAACATCCCTCGCCTTTCGCGCCGAATACCGGGTCGCCGAGCAGTGGCTGGTGCGCGCCGCGCTGCTCGACGGCGTGCCCGGCGATCCCGCCCGCCCGCGACGGACTGCGGTCAAGTTCGGCAACGGTGACGGCGCGCTGCTGGTGGCCGAGCTCAACTATGTCGACGAGCGCACGAAGCTTGGGTTCGGCGCATGGCGCTACACCGCCGGATTCGAAGACATTCTCGCGACGCAGATCGGAGGCGAACCAGTCGAACGCCGCGGCAATGGCGGCGTCTATATGCTCGCCGAACGCAAGTTCAGCGCCGAAGCGGCCGATGTCGCGCAGGGCCTTTCGGGGTGGATCCGGCTCGGCCTCGCGGACGATCGGTTCAATCCGGTGCGCCGCTATCTGGGCGGAGGACTGGTCTATGCGGGAGCAGTGCCGGGCCGCGACCAGGACCAGCTCGGCTTGGGCCTCGGCTGGGTGAGGTTTGGCGCTCCGTTTCGCCGCGCGAGTGCGCTTCAAGGCGAACCGCTGACCGAGGGGGAAGTGAACCTCGAACTGACCTATCGAATGCCCCTCGCGCCATGGCTGGTCGTCCAGCCGGACGTGCAATATGTCATGGATCCGGGCGGAGTGCGCGGACGAGGCGATGCGCTCGTTCTGGGCCTCAGAACGGAAATCGGGTTCTGACCCGGAAACGCAAGGCGCTTCGTCGGGGTCGGGCGAGGAGCCGTCCGAGCGGCTGACCTGCCTTGCGCGCCGCGCTGAGGAAAGGCGCTCCCCAATCAATGATTCATCGGCTCGTCGGCCCTCGCCCCTCGCCCCGGCGATCTCAATCGCTGCCGGACCAGCTCGAGCTCACGGCAGAATGTACGTGCGGTTGTATTGACATTGTTAGTACATATTCCATATTCCATTCGGGATAGCGGAACCGAGGATGACCATGACTGCGATCATAGAGCGGCCAAGGGCCGATACGTCGATCACCATGCGCCTGCCCGTGCAGACGCGTGAGCTGATTGATCGCGCGGCGGCGAGTGTCGACAAGACGCGAACCGAGTTCGTGATCGAAAGCGCGCGGCAGCGCGCGGTCGACGTTCTGCTCGATCAGCGCGTCTTTCATCTTGACGAAGCGGCGAGCGAGGCGCTCGCGCGGGTGCTCGAGAATCCGCCCGCTCCCGTCGAAGCACTGCGCCGGCTGATGGCGAGCAGGGCCCCTTGGGAATAAGCAAGAGGGGCAGTGCTCCTGTACGTCCCTATGCGCGGCCCACTCCGATCACCGCGGATCACCGGCTCGATCTCTTCAACTGCGCAAAACCCTCCCTTGATGAATGGTTGAGGACGCGTGCCCTCGACAATGAGGACAAGGCGTCGCGCACCTATGTGGTGACGGCCCTGACCGGCGAAGCCGCCGGCAACGTCGTTGCTTATTATACGCTCGCCTACGGCAGCATCATCCGGGAGGAGGTTCCCAGGAACATCCGCCACGGCCTCCCCAATCCGGTGCCGGTGATGGTTCTCGGGCGGCTTGCGGTCGACCGCAACCACAATGGCAAGGGCATCGGCGCGGCATTGCTGCGCGAGGCAATGCAGCGGACCGCCGAGGCATCGCGGATCGCTGGGCTGCGCGCGCTGATCGTTCATGCGATCGACGACGGCGCCGTGGGCTTTTACGCCCAATATGGATTCCAGCTGTTTCCTGCCGGATCGCGGACCTTGTTGCTCCCGATCGAGACGCTGCGGGCGGCGATCGCCTGATCCGTCTGAGCTGAGGTCCAATTGCGGGTCTTCCGCGGGAGCGGGATTCGCCAGCCGGCGCCGTGATTCGTCGGGCGAGCGCTACAGGCCTGGCTCCAGATCGCGGAATGACATGGGCATGAACCAGCCCGCCTGAAGCGGGCGGGGGGAAGCCTCCATGACGCCCACCAGATTATTGATCGGCCAGATCCTGATCGTCGTCGCGATCATGGTTCTCGGCGTCTGGGCGGCGACCCAGTGGGCCGCGGCGATGCTCGGCTATCAGCCGCGGCTCGGCGCTCCCTGGTTCCTGATCGGCGAGCTTCCGATCTACCGTCCCTGGGCGCTATTCGCCTGGTGGTTTCATTTCGAAGCCTATGCGCCGAAGGTCTTCGACCGCGCTGGCGCGCTCGCCGGCGCGAGCGGCTTCATGGGCTGCGCCGCGGCCGTCGCGGGGTCGTTGTGGCGCGCCCGGCAGGCGCGCTTCGTCACGACCTACGGGTCGGCGCGCTGGGCTGACGGGAAGGAGATTGCTCGCGCCGGGCTGTTCGCCGATTCGGGCGTTTTTCTCGGGCGGCTGGGGCGATCCTATCTGCGCCATGACGGTCCCGAGCATGTCATGGCCTTCGCGCCGACGCGAAGCGGCAAGGGTGTCGGCCTGGTCATCCCGACCCTGCTCAGCTGGACCGGTTCGGCGGTCATCCACGATATCAAGGGCGAGAACTGGCAGCTGACCGCCGGCTGGCGATCGCGATTCTCGCACTGCCTGCTGTTCGACCCGACCAATCCCTTGTCGGCGCGCTACAATCCCTTGCTCGAGGTGCGGCGCGGACGCTGCGAAGTCCGCGACGTCCAGAACATCGCCGACGTCCTCGTCGATCCCGAGGGCGCGCTCGAGCGTCGCAACCATTGGGAAAAGACCAGCCACTCCCTGCTGGTCGGAGCGATCCTGCACATCCTCTACGCCGAGGAGGACAAGACGCTCGCGCGGGTCGCGACCTTCCTGTCGGATCCCGAACGGCCGTTCGTCTCGACGCTTCGCGCGATGATGGCCACCAATCATCTCGGCACGGCCGAGGCGCCCCGCGTCCATCCGGTCGTCGCCTCGGCCGCGCGCGAGCTTCTGAACAAGTCGGAGAACGAGCGCTCGGGCGTGCTCTCGACCGCCATGTCGTTCCTGGGGCTTTATCGCGATCCGATGGTCGCGGCGGTGACATCCAGCTGCGACTGGCGCATCGCCGACCTGATCGAGGGCGACCGTCCGATGTCGCTCTATCTTGTCGTTCCGCCGTCGGACATCTCGCGCACCAAGCCGCTCGTTCGGCTGATCCTCAACCAGATCGGCAGGCGCGTCACCGAGCAGCTTCCGCGCGCGGGTAAGGCGCGCCGCCAGCTGCTCCTGATGCTCGACGAGTTCCCGGCATTGGGCCGGCTCGACTTCTTCGAGACTGCGCTCGCCTTCCTCGCCGGCTATGGCGTGCGCGCCTTTCTCATCGCGCAAAGCCTTAATCAGGTCGCCAGGGCTTACGGCGAGAACAACGCGATCCTCGACAATTGCCACGTCCGGATCGCGTTCGCGACCAACGACGAGCGCACCGCAAAGCGGATCTCGGATGCGCTCGGCACCGCGACCGAGCAGCGCGCCATGCGCAACTATGCCGGCCACAGGCTCGCGCCCTGGCTCGCGCACGTCATGGTCAGTCGCCAGGAGACGTCGCGCCCGCTGCTGACTCCGGGCGAAGTGATGCAGCTCGGCGGCAATGAAGAGCTGGTGCTGCTCTCCGGCACCCCGCCGATCCGCGCGAACAAGCTGCGTTATTATGAGGATCGCCGATTCACCGCGCGGGTCCTGTCCGCTCCCACCTTGGGCGACGGCGTCTATGCCGACCGGCCGCGCGAGCGCTCTCATGACTGGGCTGGCGTCCGGGCCGAACCGATCGAGTTCGCCGCGGAAGAGGAAGCTGAAGCGCGCGGCGGCGAGGGGAGCCTGCAGCAGCAGCGCCACCCTGGCCTTCCCGGTCAGGAGGCCACGCCAAAGCCGCATGAGCCGGCCGATCCGCTCGGCCTTGGCGAGGACGACGACGAACTCGCCGCCGCTGCGCCCCTGCTCGCCCGGATGGCCCCGCTCGAACCGGTGCTCGCGGCCGACGCCATCAACCAGGGATCGGATCGCGGCGGCGACCTGATGCCGAGCTTCTGAAGGCCTCGGCGATGGCGAACCAGCTGGCGCGGATCGTGCGGAACTCCACAATCGAGCTCGAGTGCCTCGCGCACTTCATCCGCTACATGCCGGCCGTCAACGCGCCGCTGCCCGACGGCGACGAAGCCGCGCGGGCGATCGGGCGCGACGGCTTCGATGCCTTCCCGCGTGCGGGTCAGCAGCGTGCAGGCGGTCGCCTTGCGCTTGTGCCGGAGGACAAGCGGTGAGCGCGGCCGAGGCCTCGGACCGCAAGCGCGCAATGCTGCGCACTGCGATGGGGCCGGCGATCGCGGCGGCACTCGCCGACAGCCAAGTCATCGAGGTGATGGTCAATCCCGACGGCGCGCTGCGGCTCGACCGGCTGGGAAACGGCCGCTGCGATACCGGCGCGGTGCTGGAGCCCGCGCAGGTCGAGCGCATCATCCGGCTGGTCGCCAGCCATGCGCGAACCGAGGTCCATGGTGCCGCGCCGATCGTCAGCGCCGAGCTTCCTCCGCACGCCGAGGGACAGGCCGGCGAGCGGTTCGAAGGCCTGCTGCCGCCGGTGTCGACGGGCCCCTGCTTCTCGATCCGCAAGCCCGCGGCGCGGATCTACACGCTCGCCGATTACGTTTCGGGCGCGCTGATGAGCGCCGAGGTCGCGCGGCTGCTCTCGCTTGCGGTGGTCGAGCGGCGCAACATCCTCGTCGCTGGCGGGACCAGCTCGGGCAAGACCACGCTCGCCAATGCTTTGCTCGCCGAGCTTGGCATCCGTGACGAAAGGGTGATCCTGATCGAGGACACCCGCGAGCTCCAATGCGCGGCGCCCGACACGGTGGCGCTCCGCACCCGGCCGGGCACGGTCAGCATGGCGGACCTCGTCCGCTCGACGCTGCGCCTGCGCCCCGACCGGATCATCGTCGGCGAAGTGCGCGGGGGCGAGGCGCTCGACATGCTCAAGGCCTGGAACACCGGCCATCCTGGCGGGATCGCCACCGTCCATGCCAACAGCGCGAGGGGCGCGCTCTACCGTCTCGAGCAACTGATGCAGGAGGCGGTGGTGACGGTGCCGCGTCGCCTGATCGCCGACGCGATCGACCTCATCGTCTTCATCGAGGGGCGCGGCATTGCCCGCCGGATCGCTGCGATCGAGGCGGTCGAGGGCCTCGATACCGCCGGCGACTATGCGCTCCGCTCGCTCGCAGCCGACCATTCCGATCCTGAAGGAGAATGCTGATGCCTGCTCGACATGCCGGTTCACCCGGTCAGCACGCGCCATTTCGGACCGCCGCGGCGGCGATGATGATCATGATCGCTTCGGCGGCCCACGCCGCCGGGTCGGGCATGCCGTGGGAGGCGCCGCTCCAGAAGGTCCTGGATTCGGTGCAGGGGCCGGTCGCCAAGATCGTCGCGGTGATCATCATCATCACCACGGGACTCACATTGGCGTTCGGCGAGACCGCGGGGGGCTTCAGGCGGCTCATCCAGATCATCTTCGGCCTGTCGATCGCCTTCGCGGCATCCTCCTTCTTCCTGTCCTTCTTCAGCTTCGGCGGCGGAGCGCTGGTGGCATGAGCGGCGAGGCGGCTCCGGAGGGGCTGGAAGTCCCCCTCCATAACAGTCTCGGTCAGCCGATCCTGCTTGGCGGCGCGCCGCGCGGGCTGGCGATCACGACCGGCACCGCCGCGGCCGCTGTCGGGCTCGGCCTCCAGCAGTTCCTGGCCGGGCTGCTGTTGTGGGCGGTCGGACACACCCTCTGCGTGA
>Ga0070658_10004028_pt1 | contig 12036 bp, 19 predicted proteins | sample KBSC13metaG_FD_64664 | JGI IMG/M metagenome (GOLD analysis project Ga0070658, IMG submission 64664) | Corn rhizosphere microbial communities from Kellogg Biological Station, Michigan, USA - KBS C1-3 metaG | ecosystem: Host-associated > Plants > Roots > Rhizosphere > Soil ... | reverse complement strand
CGGAGGTTAAGTATTAAAGTAGAAAGTTTTTATAAAGATGAGGCGGCGTTAACGCGTGGAATTGACAGGCCGCTTTTTGCCGTTCTCGGCCGTTCGGCTCAGCATAACAGGTTGCCGAAGCGAAAAAGTCACGAACGGTCACGACTGGCAGAAATCGACCCTTACCGGACTTTCGCTCGGCACTAATGCACGGCAGCGTCCGTGCTAACCAGCGACCTGTCGTGTTAATTGGTCACGGGGCTGCTGATGCCGCAGGTTTGCAAATTGCGGGGCACTGTTTGCTTGCCTCATTCGTGGCATGACAAGCCCCGCCAGGGCCCGCATAACAAGCGCCACCGGGCCCCGCATAGGCAACTCCACCCGGCCCTGAGTCTCTGGCACCACCTGGGCCTGCATATAGCGGGCCGCCAGGCCCTGCGTACATGGCACCGCCAGGTCCTGCGTACATTGGCCCCCCGGGTCCTGCATACATTGGGCCACCTGGCCCTGCGTAGCAGGTACCGCCCGGAGACGCTGAACACGAACCATCTACTCTTGCGGCGACGGTTGGCGCAGTTTGAGTAGTCATGCAACCAGAAACGGAGACGGAGAAAAGAAACGCTATTGACGACTTCAGAATTCTCATTAAATACCTAACTTGTGGGTTGCGATTTCAAAAACGAAAACCAAGTCTTTGGACCAATTAATTTTTTTCTGAAAGGCCGCTTCTGGCCGATCTCAGCCGTTTGAGTCAGCATGATGGGCGCCGAGTTGGAAAGTTATGGACGGTCACGATCGGCGGCATCCGGCCCAACAGGCGGTGGTTAATACCGTGGTGGGACACTCATTTGTACGGAACAGTGCATCCTCTGGAAAAGTCCAACCCTGACTTGTCTTTCTGCTGGAGTGCCTTGATTGCTCGCTTAATTGCTTTGTCGAGGTCGACGTCCATATGACCAGGAATGATGCTTGCCCGCGCGCGAATAATGCCCTGTTCGAGCCTTATCTGAACCATTGACCTTGCACAGTCGGGTGAGTAACTCTTCATAGCCATCAATAACATCGATGCCCCGTCGAGTGTCGAAACCTCCAAACTCCGCTCGGAAACGCTCATCAACGCTTCCAGTCTCTCGTTCTCAATGGCACCACGATATGCTTCACCTACAAAGAAGCCGCCGACCAGCATCGCAACGCAGAGAACCAGTCTCTTCCAATTCGGGAATACGCGACCTAACACATAGTTCTCCAGAAAATTTTTGTCGAATACCACTCGTGGCTGGCCTAGCCGTTCGGCTCAGCATAGCAGGTTGCCGAGCCGGAAAAGTCGCGGACTGTCACGACAGGCTGCTGCCGACCCAAAGCAGCCCTTCGCAAACGCAGTTCGGTGCTATCAGCGCGGAGCTCACCGTGCAACGTACGATTCACTTGCGTCCGGTCAATGAGTTATTGCAACACTAGCAACGTAATGATGAATGCGATAAACCAGACGATAAAGAAAGTTTCTCGTCTCGATGGTTTGCGATTCCAACCAAACGATGAGCCCCAATTCCACGGAATCAGGTACAAAAGCACGATGAAAAACTTCCGCGTTACGCCGTGGACATGTGGGCCCAGACATAACGCGAATGAGGCCGCTATGATCGTCGGAATCAGTATCACGGCCAAAAACGATATCGCTCCAGCTGGCATTACGGCTCCAATTTATCAATTGTGGCGGTTTTGGTGAATGACTGCTGTTGGCCGAACCCGGCCGTTGAGCTCAGTGTACGGCCCTTGTTGTTCCGAAGGCAAGTAGATAGTTTTGTTAGAGATACTTATCCGCCCGGTCTCGCCCCACCAGAATGATAGCAACACTACATTTACGCCCGGACAATACACGGCAAGTTGCCAACATAGCTTGCAAGATGTCCTGCGGAGAAGTGCGCATATCGGCGCACCATTTGCACACTCTCCCAACCTCCAAGCTCTTGCAAGACATTCAACGGCGTACCGTTCTGGACATGCCAACTTGCCCATGTGTGACGCAAATCATGCCAGCGAAAATCGTCGATCCCACAACGTTTAAGCGCCTTATACCACGCAGCAGTCGTTACCTCCGCGACCGGCGCACCGTTATACGTAAAAACAAATGTCGAGTGCCTGCCAATCTGTAATGTAATGATTCTCATCGCGTCATCATTGAGCGGAACCGCAATAGCACGACGCGATTTTGATTGATCCGGATGAATCCACGCCAACCGTCTCGACAAATCCACCTGCGACCAAAGCAAACCGCGAACATTCGATTTACGCAGTCCCGTAGCAAGCGAAAATGCCGCCATCTCGGATAGATGCTGCGGAAGCTCGCGCAACAGAGATTCGGCTTGTTGCGGCGTAAGAAAACGTACGCGTCGCACCGGCTCCTTAAGTAACCGAACCTTTGGGACCGTAGAGACCCATTCCCATTCTGACGACGCACGATTTAATATCGAACGCAGCAATGCCAGCGTTCTATTAACCGTCCCATTCGCGGCACCAGTCGCAACCTTTTTAAGCGCAATAGCATCCACCACTGGCCGGGTGATTCGCTCTAACGGCAAACCATCCAAATGCTTATCAAGCCACCGAATAATGCACTTATCCGAATGCAAGGACGCTTTATGAGCTTTCTCAGTCAACCATCGCTCAACCGCATCATTCCATGTTTTCGACACGTTACCATCGCCAACTAATACCAACTGCATACGTTCACCTAACCCTATCAAAACGGACAGCCCCCTCCGATCCGACAAGACTTTTAACGGTTGAAAAATAAAGCCCGGACTGCGCAAAAACAACGTCACCGCTTTCTTAACAACCGATCCCGCAAAAAACGCTCAATACAGTCGCCCAAGGTAACAGTTTCGGAACCTATATCAGAATTTTGCCTATTAACATATCTCTTCAAAGCAGCCATCACGTCAGAAGCAAGCCAAATCGGAGGCAACTCCTCTTTACCCTCATTGGCCTTACGCTCACGATATAAGCGCTGCCGCTCGGCCCCGGACTTCGCCCTTCCTGTAGGTGGCCTACCTCGACGAGTGGTAGGCGCTGGAACGCCTTCTACCTGTTTTTCCTGATTTGACATGGATGCAAAACTTACCATATTTCCCCAGAGCAAGTAAGATTATATTATGTGTCACATGTAACGGGAAGTATCTTTATCGACGTCACAAGTGACGGTTAATCCTAGAGCCGTTCAGAAGGGGCAGACTTCCCGGTCAGATAAGAACCCCGGTTCCGTCGCCAAGTACACCACCCCGAGCCCGTTGTTACACCATGTCTGCAACCCCGCCAGAGAGTGGCCCGTCAGCGCATCAAAAGCAGCCCTAGCGGCGTCCAGCATGTTGGTCACACCGTGCAATCTCCAGAACTGCACCTCCGGGACAGGAATTCCTTTCGAGGAGAAATACCGCTTCTGGTTCAGATCGCGCGAGTTCATTTCCTTTCCGCAGTACTTTGCAATGTAGCTAGCAAGCTTGTGCGCCCCCTTGTTGCCGAAGCCAAAGCGATGCGGATCGCGCACGTTGACTTGGCCCAGCTGTCGACCATCAGCATCCTTTCCCAGCACCGACTGCCATATCGAGCGCAGCAACGCATAGTTCTGGCGGCCCTGTACAGCCACGTGAAAATGCAATGCGCCACGCTCTTGCTCTTCGATAACGGCCACATAGTGAAAATGTTTGACTTTGCCCAGGCGCCGACGGAACAGGTCCCAATGTTTCAACGCCCGTTCGCGATCAATCATGTTCTCTCGATAGGTCAACGTAACCATGCGATCCGCCCCAATGGTCTTGCAACGATGCCGCACATTCTTCTTCGCGCGTCGGCCGGCGTCATCGTCGTTCGCCTCGCGGTTCTCCGACTCTCCACGCTTTACACGGGCTTTCGGCGTGATCGCAGCCCCCTGAAAGCTTCGTTCGTGCGATACGACTACTTCACACTGCCCATCAGGAAAAACACGCCTACGGGCCACATAGAAGTCTTGCCAGCTATTCCGTACCCCGTCATCACTCCACCAGTCCGGTTTGCGCGCCGCATTTGTGTGATCGTCACTAAAATCGATTGACGAAACGGCCGCTTCCATTTCTAATTCGTTCATTCGGTTACCTGCCTACTCAGTTAATCGAAGGACCGGAAGGGTTGCCGCCCTTACCGGTCTTTTTTTCGTCCTACGGCTTCGTTTCCGTAGAGCTATACGTTAAGTGTCCCTGATACAAGTTTAGGGCTCGCTTCGCTCGCCCCCGTCCTCGTTCCTGCGGGCGGGGGCGTGCGTATCGCGCCAGCCCTTTATTGCGTCTCAGGCCCACCAGAAACGCCGCCATGACGCAAACACTCAACGGCGGTCTGTAAGTGGGCGCCGGTGGCCAACGTGCCACAGCACGGCAACAAACGCGCCAACGGACTGCCCGCTAAAACTTTGGAAACTAAGGCGGGTTGCCCGCCAGCTGGCCCCACTACTTCGGAGGCATTTACTTCAAAATCCACCGCCGGCCTCGACATGCCCCCAAAGATTTTGCCCCGTCAAGTCGGGGCCGCTTGTACAGCCAAACCAACAACGCAACTGCCCCATCACTACACCCTCTGTAATTGCAGAATCAACAGAATCTCGGTGTGACTCTTGCCCTTGGACTTGGTATGCATGAAAGCCGGCAGGAACGACAACCCGGAATGCGTATCCGTCTCCTTGCTGTCGGCCAACCCGCCAATCACGATTAACTCACCATCGGAGACGGTCAGGGAGGTTTTCAACTCACGCTTGCTCAAGGTCGGGGAATTGTTCACGCCAGTCTGCGTAACGCTGAAATTCGATACCTGCTGCATCACCGTCAAATCGACCGTGTCGGCATGTAGGACCGGGTACAGATCGAAGATGACGCCCGAAGACCGGTACTCGACCGACTGCACAGGCGCACCCGTAGCGCCGGTATACGTCACAGCACCCAACACAGGCACGTCCTCGCCCACCGTGAACCGCCCGTTCTCGCCTGACGCCACGCGCAGAGTAGGCGTAGAGCGAACGGTAAACCGGCTGTCATCAGCCAACGCCGACACGGCCGCATCGATTGTGCCGCTGGAGAACGACACGACATTGCCCTGGAGCGGGCCGGCGCCGACTTTCACGCCGAGCTTGCCGCCCAAGAGACTCAACGCTAGAGAAAATCCGGTCCCCTCGTTACTGCCTGTCTGGACCTCATACAGCACACCGCGCACGACGACATCACCGCCGGGCGTATCGACTTGAGCCAGCATCTTTTTCAGCATGGTGATTTCAGCCGCGGGGCCGGCAAACACCAACGTGTCACTCTTGCGGTCAATGGTCGCCGCGGCGGATCCAGCCGGCGCCGCCACCTGCGGACTTTTGTCATCGGGCCCGGTATGGACGGCGCGACGCGCAGTGAACTCGCCCTTGAACAACGGCGCGAGCAAATCCACCAGATACGAGCCATCCCGAAAGCGAGGACGGTATACGAACACGTCGCGCACCTCGGGCGGCTTCTGTGCCGGTGGCGGCTTCTTACCAACGAAATCAACACCATTGCGCCGAACCACCTGCAGGCCAAGCGAATCGAAGAAAGCGGTGATAAACGGTCGCAGCTCGCCGGCCGACGGATCGTAGCGGAACGACACCGAACGCTGATCGCTCAACACATCCGGTTCGATGACGAAGGCATCTTTCAACGCCTCACCGTAGATCAGTTGCACGACCTGGCTAACGTTGATACCCATGAAGCTAAAACGCGGCCCATCAGCAACCACCTTGGCCGACTTGTCGGCGGCGCCGGCCGAGAAGGACAACACCAGACACAGCACCAAAACAAACTTTTTCATTTACGAATCTCCCCGAGCGCACCAGACGTAGCCGATTGAGCAGGCGCAGCCAGCGCCGATTGCTTCGGAATGGCCGGGCCGCTCCACATCGTTACCTTTGCACCATCGATCTCGCCAATCTGAGCCAAGCCCGCGTTATGGAACATCGAGGGAGACTCGACACGGGTAGCGCCCTGCGCATTGCACACCACGACCCACGTTTGCGACTGGGCATAAAACGAGCCACAGATGCGCCACGCATCAGAAAACAGGGGCTTGGAGGCAGTGCTCGCCTGAGTCTGCCCGACCGCACCACCGGCAGCGCTTGAAGCGCCTGTAGCGGCTTCTGATGGCCTCTGCACGGGTTTCGAGTCAACAGGATGGAAGAAGTGATAGACCTTGGGCACGGCAACGCCGATCACCACGAAGCAGAGCGCGAACGGGAGCCACACTTTCCAGTTGCGAAAAACGTTCTGCCGCTTGTCAACATTCACCATGACACCTTCGGCACCGCCCTTAAAACTGGAGTAGAGCGGGAAAATCTCAGGGTTGTACTTGCGCGTCCACTGGCCGATATGGTTGCCCTTGGTGAGGGACTTCCCTTCCCACATGTTCAGGCTGTAGACCTTCGCCAGCCCCAAGGCGACTTTCTTATTGGTCCTGAACGAGAAGGCGATAACGTTACGAAGGAAGGTATGCAAGGTGCCCATGTCCTGAATCATCAAGACGATATCGCAGGCCACGTTGGTGACGGGATGGGTGAAATGACCGTGCTCCAGTATGAATGACTGGTGATTCTTCTTGATCTTCATCCCCTTGCCCCAGAATCGCCACGCCTCATCGATCGCCACCAAGTCGCCCGGCTGCACAGTCGTATCGATGTGGGCGTTTTTCTCGTCGTCGTAGTAGGGAAAGAACTTGTCATCGAACACCTGAGCATTCGTGACATGAACGACCTTCCCATACTTCGTTTCGTCGTCGCCTGGATTCTTGCGCTTGAGGTACTCGTGAATCTTTTCCTCACTGATGCCGTCCACGTTAGTAACGACACGACGGCCGACGCGGATCGCCGGAACGATCACTTCCGACACCACCTCATAACTTTTCCCGGAGCGCATCAGGCCCGTGTACACATTAAGTGGCATAGCTCAACCAATCACAGGGAGACGACGGATAAGAAAGCGAGTCGTGTACGCCGAAAAAATAGCCGACAGACCAGCGCTCACATTGAACAAATCGAGGAAATACCACACGGAGCCCGGAATACCGCCCAACGCTAAATTCACCTGTCCAGATTGCGGCATCAAGTTACTAATCAGCTGGAAAAACTCATTCACGACAAACAACAAGGCGAAATAAACAACGAACTTGATAATTGCCGAGGTCAAAAAACTACCAAGCAAACGCATCCCGGCAGAAACGAGAATTCCAAACATAGCAACCCCTTACGCACCGAGAATGATAATAATGCCGACAACAATCCAAACAGCAGCCATGACAGAAAACAACGTCGGCTTAATCGAATCCAGCAAGTTACAATGCCCGTCCATCAAAATAGACTTATCGAATATTTGAAATGTTGGCTTAGGACATTCCGACGGATGACTAGGCACCGTATAAACCGCCAACGATTTTACCGAATCCATCACCGGCTTAAAAATCGTAGTCGCAGTAGGCGTAGACTCCAAATTAAGCGAGGTAATTCCGGGATCGGCCCCAAGATCGACAGACACCTTATTTATCACGTTCACATTAGGAACATTTATCACGTTCACGTTAGAAGGCGCAGCCAGGACACTAGTATCAACGGCGTAGGGATTGGCAGCCGTCACCGTTGGAGCGATAGTCACCGACGTGGCCCCGGCCGGCTCGACAGCAGCCTCAAACGTCGTCATAGGCAATGTCCTACCCGAAGAAGCATCAGCCTGCCATGCCGCCACATCGGCACCAGTCACAGGAGCAGTTACAGAGTACGGCAATCCCTGATATGCAGGATCGGCCGCAGCCTTAATCATCGCCTGCGAGACAATATCCGCCATAGCATCAGTCGTCATCACGGCACTCTGCGCAGCTGCAGGAAGCTGATCCAAAGCATCACCCAAACTCACACCGTAATAAACACCCACACTACGCGCATCCGTACGAACAGAAAAATTAGCCGGTCCGGTCGTAGTTCCGTAAGTCCCAGTGTAATTCCCGTTTTGATCCTTTTGCGGATAAACCAACTTATACGTACCCGTCGCGCTTGTAAGATTACCATTTGAATCGAGAGTAGGAGGAACAAGCCAAGAATACGTAGTATTAACATCGCCCGACTGAATCGCGAATATGATATACAGCAATTCCGACGCTGTATTAAATGGATAGCCGTAATAATGGGCATCCACCCTATAAAAATACCTCGACGGCGGAGAAACCGGATTGTTAGCACACGGAGGATCTGTAGCCACATTACAAGACGGGTCCATATACTTAACGAGAGTTACTTTTCCAGCCGAAACAGTCTTATTAACATTACTAACTGAGGTTGAATTTAATAAATCCGCTTTAGTAAGGACAACCGGATCAGCATTTTGAGAATCCGTAGACTTAGTTGTATCAACAACCTTTACCGTCTGAACCATTTGCCCGGTATTCGGGTCTTTAGCCATTGCCTTGTAAATCTGATACGCACCAAAACCGATAACACCAGCAGTAGCCAAAGCTAGCGCTGCTGTTGCCCATACCGGCGCACCTGCAACCAACAACGCAGTATCAATAGCAGCACCACTATTAACACTTACATCAACAACTTTACCGACAGCCTGCATAGTCAAAGCAATACGCGGATCATTGGCAGCGAAACCACGCCGAATAGCATATTTAACGATAGTTCCCGCAATAGCATCATTTATTAACCCGGTAAACGGCTTAGCAACAAACTGAGCCTGTGCATAAGACGACATATGGACATTCCATAAAACCGCAAACATCATGAAATACGCGAACAATCGTTTTTTCATTACTTTCCCTCAATGATCTGCTTAATCACCCAAGCCAATCCAATAACGGCATAACCCACCGCCAGCACTTTTAAAAAAAGTTCCATGCACTCACCCTTTCAAACCCTCAATTACTGCCCAAGCAGAAACTAAGCCCCATAGAAAACAACCGAAATCCCACAGTTCATTAATAGTCATCACATTCTCGTGGCGCGATGCAAAAAAAAAGGGTGCCCACGGCACCCCTTAAATCGAACCGGAGAGCCGATTACTTCTTCAGCATCGACAGGCCCAGCGACGACCCCTTCATGGCCACGTACACGACGGCCAGCAGACCGGCAATCGCCAGAACGGCGGTCGTGACGGTGCCGAAGTCCACGGAGCCAGTCAGGCCCGACATGTCCGGCCCGGCAGCTTGTGCCGACGCAGCGACAGCCGAAGCAGCAACCAGAGCCAAAGCGGATTTCAGTTTTTTCATGTGATGCACTCCTAATTTTGGAAAAATCGCGGGACCCGCCGCGCCGGTACTACTTACGAATTCGCTCCAAGATCACACCGGCCGACTTGGTGACCAGATGCAGACCAACAACGAACGTAAAAGCCATGGCCCAGAAGCCCGCCGCCACCGCGTAATCAAACGGTGCATTCTGGGCATCGATACTTGCAGCCTGCGAGGGATCGATGATGTATCCCTGTACGGTCGTAAGGCCCATGCCAGAAGGGCACGGCGCTTGCTCGACCTGCGACGGGACGCACGCCACCAATGTCTGAACGGTGCCGACCTGCGAGCCGGACATAATTTACGACGCTGACTTAGCAGGAGCGGCACCCGCATCAGCCTTGCGCGCCACCGGCTCGGAACGGACAGCCGATTGATGAGGCGTCATGTTCGCGACACTGCCGCCAATGCGTTTATCGCGACTTACGGACAGTTGGAACTCGACGTCATACTTTCCTGGCTTGATGTCTTTGAAGCGGTCAGGGACCAGCAGTTCACCGACGAGCGGCGAGACATTGCCGGATTCGCGGTCAACCTTATGGACGATGCAATCAGCCAGCCGCATGTCGTAATCCTTGAGCGTCTTTTTTGAGAAGCCCGTGAGCGGGTTCACCGACAGCACCTCAACCAGCACGGTGCGCACTGGTGCCTTCTCAGCCGAGCCATCCCACTGGCGGATGTTGGAAACTTCCGAAACGACGCGCCGATTCATGTCGATTGCCGCTTCGAACTCGACGCTGTAGACGCCACGCGGCAGTTCCTTGTAACGCTCAGGAAGAGAAAGCACGCCAATCTTAGGCTTCACCTCGCCGGTGTCTGGATCGGACTCGCAGACAATGCACTGAGCATTGCGGATATCGTAAGCATTGCCCGTCTTACGCGACATGCCAGCGTTTTGCACCACATGGATAATTTCGATCTTGGCTTGCATAATTTCCCTTTCAAAGTTCGCCCACTAGGGCGATTGGTTTATATGATTTATACGGTTTATACCGTTATTACCATTAAGACTCTACCCACTACAGCAGTCAATCGACATCACTTTTAGACAGGGCATCGATGCGCGCCAGTACACCGCGAACAGCCATCAAGTCACGCTTCAAAGAAGGAATGTCATGTGTCCACTCGCAGCGCTCCAGCCGCAAAATATCGGTCAGGAGGTAACGCTTCCGATCTTCCAACGCGACGATGATGTTCTCGACCTCATGCTGATCCAGACCAAGCATCATGCGACCGTCGACAACAGAAACCACGCGGTACTCAATCTGCGGATCGCCCTCGTTCATCTTGGCAACCCACTCAGCCGGCGTGCAGTCCTCCGGCACAAAGTTCGTGTCGTGCCAACCCCGCGACTCAGGCCAGTGACGGCCTCGCAACTGAATAACGAAAGTCATGTCGTACCCTCATCAAATTCCTGCCCACTAGAGCGATGGAATCTCGAACACCACGCGATCAGCAGCAGTGCCAGCCGCCATCGCCTTCGCGCTCCAAAGCGCCTGAACCAACGGCACATATACGTAGCTACCGAGATCGCCGAACTCCGTACCGTCAACGACATCTGCGGGCAGCGCGAAGGAGACAACTCCGTCCGGATCGCACTTGCTGAGCAGCTCCATTAGTTCACGGACTATCACGGCATCCTCTTCCAAAACATCAACATTACAAATTAGTCAATTTCCTTGGAGTAAAATTCAGGTTCTAGCGCAAGGGCCGACCATGACCACAATCGAACTGAAATTTTTACTTCTAAGCCTGCTCAACCAACCTGTAACTTTTAAGCACCTAATTGGCCTACTTGGACTCGTATGGGCCTATAAGAAACTCAAGGGCTCGGCCTCAAATCGGCACCACCACAACAGCCGCGACGCAATTAACAGAGCTACCTACAACCCAAAACAATTCCGTACCCGCAGCAAGCGCGAACAAGACTGGTAAATTCGCCGTATACCCCAACGGTATGCTATGGTTAACTCACGTCTCACACGATGCAAGAAACTTACATCATGTACGAAATCTTACGTGATGCACGAAGTGTTATCAAGGGGTAATAATGAACAGTACGATTGAATTATTAAATCGAGTTTTGGAAACTCATAAGGGCGTGGCTATCGCTGCCATGTTCAACTTGAGCAGTGGCACGGTAAGCGGATGGAAGAGAAATCAACACGTTTCGGCCTTCTACGCGGCCAAACTTGCTGAATTAATTGGTGAGAGCCCTGAACGGGCGGTGGCACTCGCTGGAGCCGAGACTGAGCACGATCCAGAAAAGAAAGCGTACCTGTTGAATTTGCTTGCAGTGCAAGGGCAGCAACTCGATATGGTCGAGCTGCGCCCTCAGGGTGATGATGGTAGGCCTCCCCGGAGTCGAACCGGGCACCAACGGATTATGAGTCCGCTGCTCTAACCAGGCATGAGCTAGAGGCCCGAAACTGGTACATCGGGAACGCTAAAATCTCGCCACTTGCGGATGCCAGGCTGCAAACGCCTGAACGTCCGAAGTGGCGAGAGGATATTGTCTTAGCGTGGGTACGTCAAGCCTCAGCCGCTGCTGCCTTCGAGAAAACTTTTCAGTTTGTCGGAGCGCGACGGGTGACGCAGCTTGCGCAGCGCCTTCGCTTCGATCTGGCGGATGCGTTCGCGCGTGACGTCGAACTGCTTGCCGACCTCTTCCAGCGTGTGGTCCGTCGACATTTCGATGCCGAAGCGCATGCGCAGCACTTTCGCTTCGCGCGGCGTCAGCGAATCGAG
>Ga0070658_10004022_pt1 | contig 12051 bp, 13 predicted proteins | sample KBSC13metaG_FD_64664 | JGI IMG/M metagenome (GOLD analysis project Ga0070658, IMG submission 64664) | Corn rhizosphere microbial communities from Kellogg Biological Station, Michigan, USA - KBS C1-3 metaG | ecosystem: Host-associated > Plants > Roots > Rhizosphere > Soil ... | reverse complement strand
TATGCCCGCGTGCGTAAGGGAATTCGAGCCGGCCTTGCTGCCACCGACTCGTCGGTGCGCATCGCTGCCGTGCGCCAGGCTGTCGAACTCGGGCTCGCAAGTACGGCGCCGATTTTGCTGCGCGCCGTGCGCGACGAAACCGACCCCGTCGTCCGTGCCGTCGTCATCGAAGCGGTCGCCAGCAGGCAGTGGGAGCCGGCGTCAACCGCTGCGATCGTCGAATTGCGATTGTGGGCCAAGGCCTACAGCGAAAAGCGTTCTGAGCTCCAGCGATCGAGCGTCGGTAACGAGCCGTTGCTGCCCGGCGTCGCAGGCACGGTCCTGCCGCCGTCGTTGCATCCGTTACGCGAAAAGGAATTCCGTCGTCGGAACGCCACCGACGTCGCAACCAGCCCGGACGACGAACAGCCGGCCGATGTCCGCGAACCGGATCCCGATCCGTTGGCGCGGGTGCGAGTGTTGGTTACCGGCGCCGGTGGAGCGGCTGGCGTGTCGGTGATTCGTGCTCTGCGCGATGCCGGCCACTACGTGATCGCGGTCGACGCCGACCCGCAAGCCGTCGGATTGCACATGGCCGACGAAGGCCATGCGGTGCCGCGGTTCCAGGACCCTACGTACCTTGCGGCACTGATTCGGGTGGCGACGGTCTACGAAGCGCAGGCGTTGATCTGCACGGTGGCCGAGGAGTACCTCGTGCTCGCAACGGCTACCGAATTCCTCGAAGAGGCAGGCATTCGCACGTTGATGCCAGGCATCGACACAGTGCGTATGTGCGTCGACAAGTGGCTGTTCGCGCAGGCGATGGAAGGCGCCGGTCTTCCGGTGCCGCCAACCGGCCTCGGCAGCGGTGAAGGAATTCCCGGGCCTTGGATCGTGAAGCCGCGCGGCGGGCGGGGCTCCCGTGACGTGCACGCTGTCTCGACGAAGAAGGCGCTGGCGGCGGCGTTGACCCTGACGCCGGATCCGATCGTGCAAACCCAGATACATGGCAAGGAATTCACCGTCGATGCACTTGTTTTCCCTGCTGGTGAGCTGTGCGGCGTGGTACCTCGCTGGCGGCTTGCCACCAAGGGCGGCATCTCGACGCTCGGCACGACGTTCGACGACCACGTGGTGAGCGACGTTGTGGGCCGGGTATTGAAGGCGATCGGTCATGTCGGTCCAGCGAACGTGCAGGGGTTCGTCACTGACGACGGCTCGGTGATGGTCGTCGAAGTGAACCCGCGGTTCTCGGGCGGTTTGCCGTTGTCGCTGTATGCAGGCGCAGATCTGGTCGGTGAGTATTTGCGGGCAATCATGGGCCGGGAGCCGCGGCCCGAACGCCTCGTCGCTCGCGCTGGTGTGACGATGTTCCGCTACTTCGACGAGGTCTACGAAGGATGAAAATCACCGTGCCCGTAGGCACGCGGCCCGAAATCGTCAAGCTCGCACGAACGGTCGCCGCGTTGCGTGCTGCAGGCCACGACGTTCGGTGCGTGGCGACCGGTCAGCACACTGACGCCAAGCTTGCTGGTGATGTTTTCGTCGAACTCGGCTGCCCGCCCGACGTCGTGTGGCAGCTGCCCTCGACGGAGGGGGAGCGGGTCGGATCACTGCTGGCACAAGCTTTTTCGGAGTTCGCCGACAACCGGCCCGACGCCGTACTGGTGCTCGGTGACACCTATTCGGCGCCGCTCGTCGCGATCGCCGCACGCCGGTTCGGCGTCGGCGTGATCCACCTCGAAGCCGGCCTCCGCTCGTTCAACGAGCGTTCTGTCGAAGAGGTGAACCGGCGCATGATGGTGGCGCTGGCCACCGTGCATCTGGCGCCGACCGAACTCGCTGCGAAGTTCTTGCGCGACGAGGGCGTGCCTGCCGGCCGCATCAGGGTCGTCGGCAATCCGGTGATCGACGCGCTCGCCGCCAGCGGCGTGCAACGCGTTGCCGTCGAAAGCCGTCGCGGCGTGCTGCTCACTGCGCACCGCGCGACCAACGTCGACGACCCGGGCCGCCTCGCCGAGCTCGTAACGCTTGTCTCGTTGCTGGGCGAACGGTATGCGCCGGTTACCTTCCCGATGCATCCGCGCACTCGGTCGAAGCTTGTTGCGGCCGGCCGATTCGATGAACTGCGTGCGCTTTCCGGCATCCGTGTCGTTGATCCTTTGCCGTACGGCGAACTGCTGGCAGCGCTCGCCCGTTCACGGGTTGTGGTGACCGACAGCGGCGGCTTGCAGGAAGAGGCGTCGTGGCTGGGCGTACCGGCCGTCGTGCTGCGTGCGACGACGCCCAGATGGGAAGGCGTTGCAGACGGCGCGTCGGTGCTGTGTGGCCTCGACGCCGATCTCGTGCTTGCCCACGTCGAACGCTTCGGTGCGGACGCGGAATTGCAGCGGGTTGCGGCACTGCAGTGCCCGTACGGCGACGGCCACACCGCGGCTCGTGTTGCCGAATGCCTTGCCGATCAAGAACTTTTGGCATTGTTGGCTCCGCGCGAACCGGTCGTGGGCGATCCGTTGCCCGAGGCGGTTTCGGCCCGGTTGCCCGCCGGGATGCCGGCATGACCGCTGAACCGATCGCGGCGCCGGCGATCGCCGCTGTGACAGTCGATCTCGACGACACCCTCTTCCCGCAGGCAGCGTGGTTGAGTGGTGCATGGCGGGCGGTTGCCGTGGCCGGGGGAACGCTTGGACTCGATGCCGATACGTTGCACGAACGGCTGGTGATGATCGCTGCTGAGGGATCTGACGGTGGTCGCATCGTCGACAGGGCCCTGCTGGCGATCGGTTGCTCCGACGCCGATCTCCCTGCGTTGACGCCGGGCCTGCTGGCGGCCTTCCGTTCGTACGGCCCGGATCACCTCGACTGCTATCCCGGTGTGGCGGCTGCGCTTGCGGCGGTGCGCGGCCGGGTGCCGGTGGCGTGCATCACCGACGGCGATCCGCACATCCAGCGCGCCAAGCTGAGGGCGCTCGGCCTCACCGATTCGTTCGACGCCGTCGTGTTTTCCGACGAACTCGGCCGCCAATATCGCAAGCCACATCCGGCGCCGTTCCTGCGCGCGCTCGATCTCTTCGGCGTCGCGGCGGCCGACGCGGTGCACATCGGCGACCGACCCAACAAGGACGTCGCCGGGCCGAACTCGTTGGGAATGCGGGCAATCCGGGTGCGCACCGGCGAATACAAGCACTTGCCGGACGACGCATGCGGCATCGAGCCCTGGCAAACCTTCGACGACGCCGCGGCCGCACTGACCGCCATGGCGAATTTACTTGACGCCTGAGTTGGCGCGACGGGCAGTAACCAGGTCCTCGATCAATCGAGCCTGCTGCAGGTGGCACGCGCGTTGCAGCCGGAATGAGCGGGCCGCCAGCCGCGTTGAGTAACCGTCTGGCACACTGAAGAGCCGGTCATGACGGTTCCGGTTCACGTCGTCCCGCTTATTGATCGTGAAGCAGGTTGATCACGAGTTGGACGGCGACCCGGCGACCGCGACACCTAGGAGAAGCCATGAAGCCCGACATTCACCCCGAGTACGTCGACACCGCGGTCACCTGTAGCTGCGGCAACACGTTCACCACCCGCAGCACCTCGACCAAGCCGATTCACGCCGACGTCTGCTCGGCCTGCCACCCGTTCTACACGGGCAAGCAGAAGATCCTCGACATCGGCGGGCGCGTCGAGAAGTTCGAGAAGCGGTTCGGCAAGGCGGGTGCGGCGAAGAAGTAGCGCTTTTACGGCGTCGGTTCGGCAAGATCACGGGTCTTGCCTGAGCCGGCGCCGTTCTTCTTGCCTGCCGGCAACTTTCTTGCCTGCCGGCAACGAGTCAGAACGGAGGTGGCAGATGTTCGAGGCAGTCAACGAGTTGATCGTCGAGCACGCCGACCTCGAGAAGCGGCTCGCCGATCCTGACGTGCACGCTCATGCCGGTACTGCCAGAGCTCTCGGACGCCGGTACGCCCAGCTCACCCCGATTATCGAGGCCTACCGCCGCTGGCGGTCGATCGGTGGCGACCTCGAAGCGGCCCGCGAACTGGTCGAGACCGATCCGAGCTTTCGCGCCGAGATCGCCGAACTCGAACGGCGCCGCGACGACGTCACCGAGGAGTTGCGCGCGCTGCTGATCCCGCGCGACCCCAACGACGGCAAGGACGTCATCGTCGAGGTCAAGGCCGGAGCCGGCGGCGAGGAGTCGGCGCTGTTCGCCGGCGACCTGCTGCGCATGTACCTGCGCTACGCCGAACGCCAGGGCTGGAAGACCGAGTTGCTCGACTCCACCGAATCCGATCTCGGCGGTTACCGCGACGCGACGCTTGCGGTTCGAGCCGGCAGCGGCGGCGACGGTGCCTGGAGCCGGCTGAAATACGAAGGTGGCGTGCACCGCGTGCAACGGGTGCCGGTCACCGAGTCGCAGGGCCGCATTCACACCAGCGCGGCAGGCGTTTTGGTGCTGCCGGAGGCCGAAGAGGTCGACGTCGAGATCGACCCGAACGACCTGCGCATCGACGTCTACCGGTCGAGCGGTCCGGGCGGTCAAAGCGTCAACACCACCGACTCCGCAGTGCGCATCACGCACATCCCCACCGGTGTCGTCGTGAGTTGCCAGAACGAGAAAAGCCAGCTGCAGAACAAAGAATCAGCGCTGCGCATTCTGCGCGCCCGGTTGCTCGCACATGCGCAAGAAGAAGCCGCCGCGGCCGCCAGCGCCGAACGCAAGAGCCAGGTGCGCACGGTCGATCGTTCCGAGCGAGTTCGCACCTACAACTTCCCCGAGAACCGAATTTCGGATCACCGGGTGAACTTCAAGGCATACAACCTTGACCAGGTTCTGGACGGCGATCTCGACGCGGTGATCCAGGCCCTCGTCGACGCCGATGCCGCAACGCGCATGGCAGAACAATCGCAATGATCCCAGTAATGGCAGAGCATTCCGTAATGGCAGGGCATCCAGTAATGGCAGGACAACCGTGACTACGCACCTAGACGCCACCGTCGAACCGCGGCCGACCTCGAGGCTGCGTGGCTTCCTCGACGAGGCAACCAAAACCCTGTCGGACGCCGGTGTGCCGTCACCTCGGCACGATGCCGAAAGCCTTGCCGCTTTCGTGTTCGGGTGCCCACGGGCCCGGCTGCTCATGGCGGGTGAGTTCTCGGTCGGCCAGCGCACGGTGTTCGGCGAACTCGTCGCTCGCCGGGCAAGCCGGGTGCCGCTGCAGCATCTCACCGGCAGCGCGCCCTTCCGCTACCTCGAAATTGCAGTTGGTCCGGGGGTCTTCGTGCCGCGGCCCGAAACCGAGGTCGTGGCCGGCTGGTGCATCGAGCAGCTCGCAGCCAACGCATCCGAGGTGCCCGCACCCGTAGTGGTCGATCTGTGCACCGGTTCTGCGGCAATCGCGCTGGCGATCGCACACGAAGTGAAAGGCGCGGTCGTGCACGCCGTCGAGCGCGAGCGCCCGGCGTTCGAGTGGGCTCGTCGCAACGCCACCGCCACCCGCGTCAGGTTGCACCACGACGACGCAGCCCACGCGTTGCCCGAACTCGACGGCACGGTCGACCTTGTCGTCGCGAACCCGCCCTACTTGCCCGATGCCGATCGCCACCTGGTCGATCCCGAGGTGCGCGATCACGACCCCGAAGCTGCGTTGTGGGGCGGGCCGGACGGCCTCGATGGTCCCCGCATGATCGAGGCGGCGGCCCGCCGGTTGCTGCGCCCCGGTGGCGTCGCCGCTGTCGAGCATGCCGACCACCACGGCGAAGCAGTCGCCGAACTGTTCCGCGCGTCGGGTGCGTGGATCGACGTCGTCGTCCGGCAAGATCTGGCTGGGCGCGACCGTTTCGTGACCGCAACGCGAGTGCACTAATACCCACGAGACCGCCGGGAGGATTTCCGTTGAGGCGCTACGACTGCGACGATCCCGACGAGCGTGCTGTGGGCGTTCGCGAAGCGGTCTATGCGGTGCGGCGCGGCGAACTCGTGGTACTGCCCACCGACACCGTCTACGGCATCGGCGCCGATGCGTTCACTCCTGCCGCGGTCGCCGCACTGCTCGCGGCCAAGGGTCGCGGGCGCGACATGCCGGTGCCCGTTCTCGTCGGATCAAGGCAAGTGCTCGACGCCCTGGTCGGCACGCTCTCCCAACCGGCCCGCGACCTGATCGACGTGTTGTGGCCGGGCGCACTCACGATCGTCGCGCGGCACACACCCGCACTGGCGTGGGATCTCGGCGACGCCAACGGCACCGTCGCCGTGCGCATGCCGGCCGACCCGCTGGCGCTCGACCTTTTGAAAGAGACCGGCCCGATGGCGGTCAGCAGCGCCAACCGGTCGGGGCTGCCACCGGCCACGACCTGCGCGAATGCGCAGGCCCAACTCGGTGAGACGGTCTCGGTCTATCTCGACGGCGGGCCGACCACGACGGCTGTTCCGTCGTCCATCGTCGATGTCACCGGCGAGGTGCCCGTGTTGTTGCGCCGTGGCTGGATCAGCGAAGAACGCCTGCGAGAGATCGTTCCCGACCTCGTCGCCGCACCCTAGAGTCGTACCGTGCGCGAGTACTTGATCACTTTGCTGGTAGCGGCAGCGGTTACCTACCTCGCCACTCCTGTCGCCCGCCGGTTCGCTACGCGCATCGGTGCGATGACGAAGGTGCGCGACCGCGACGTGCACACGATCCCGACCCCGCGCCTCGGCGGCCTGGCGATGTTTCTCGGTGTCGCGGCCGCGTTGATGGTGGCATCGCGGCTGCCCACACTGCAGGCCGTCAACCAGAAGTTCTCCGAGCCGAGGGCGCTGCTCATGGGCGGCGGCATCGTGCTCGTGATCGGTGCGCTCGACGACCGGTTCACCCTTGACGCCGTCACGAAGCTGGCCGGCCAGATCCTCGCGGCCGCCGTCATCGTGTTGCAGGGCGTGCAGCTGCTGTGGCTGCCGATCCCGCACTACGGCATCTTCATTCTCGGCCAGGACTGGTCGGTCATCTTGACCGTGCTCTACATCGTGATCGTGATCAACGCGGTCAACTTCATCGACGGCCTCGACGGTCTTGCGGCCGGGGTCGTCGGCATTGCGGCGCTCGCGTTTTTTGCGCTGGCTTATCACCTTTCGGTGCAAGAACACATCAGCCGGGCGATGCCGCCGATGCTGATCGCCATCGTCGTGGCGGGCGTGTGCCTCGGCTTCCTGCCGCACAACTTTCATCCGGCACGGGTGTTCATGGGCGACTCGGGGTCGATGCTGATCGGTCTGCTGCTAGCGGCGTCGACGATCTCGCTCACCGGACAGATCAACCCGACCGATCTCTACCAGCAGTACGGCGCCTTCCTGCCGGGCCTGCTGCCGTTCACCGTGTTGTTCTTGCCACTGGCCGACCTGGTGCTCGCGGTACTGCGCCGGACCAAGGCCGGCCGTGCGCCCTGGGCGCCTGACAAGCAGCACCTGCACCACCGGCTCCTCGAGCTCGGCCATTCGCAGCGCCGGGCCGTGCTGATCATGTACGTGTGCTCTGCCCTGATCGCGGCAGGCGTGGTGGCGATGTCGGTCTCGCAGGGGCTACTCGTCGTGATCTCGTTGGCCGGCTGTCTCGCGGTGTTCGTGCTGCTCGTGGTCAGCTTGCCGAAGCTGCGTGCGTTGCACCGAGCCCATCGCGCCTAGCTCGCACGACGTGACGAAGGCCACCCTCCGCAGGCCGCTCACGCCTGAAGTTCTGAGGATTTGCTGTGGTAGCGTCGCGCTACCCGCAGCGCCGTAGCTAACCCGAGCCAGCCCTAGCCGCCGCACGATCACTGCACCTGGGCCCGTAGAATGACAGCAGACCGTGGGAGGCCAGAACTCAACCTCTACGCCCTGATCAGTATCGGCTCCATCAACCTGGGGTCGCTCCTGATCGGACTCGGGATTGGTTGGTTTGTTGACGGCCGGGTCGGCTCCTTTCCTGTGGGCACCTTGGTAGGGCTCGCGATCGGGATCGGGGCGGGTCTGGCTGTGAGTTGGCTCCGCATCCGCAAGTACTTCACCGACCTGTGATGACCAGAACGAACTCAAGAACGATGACGAACTCAAGGAGTTCAGACCAGTGAACGCCACCGGCCAGCTCATGGTGCCCGTCGGCACCCCGCGGCGCGTGTTCGTGGTGGCACTGGTGCTGGGCGGCGTCGGCCTGTTGATCGCTTCGGTGCTCGGTCATGTCGTCGTCGGCGCACTGTTCCTCGTCGGGCTCGTACTCGGCGCTGCGAACAACATCATGACCGTTCGCTCGATCCTCAAGGCCACCGAAGCCGCCGACCCCGATCGCAAGAAGTTCGCGATGGCGTCGTTGCGCCGGTTGGCCTACATCTCTTTGGTCGCCGTGGTTTTTTTGATCGCGTTCCGTCGCGAGGGCATCGCCGTCCTGGCCGGTCTGGCCGTGTTCCACATGCTTGCCGCGCTTGCTACGAGCTTGCCGGTGCTGAAGGAGTTTCGTAAGGCATGAGCGCTGCTGCCGGAGCCCCGCACGTCGTTGCCGCAACCATCGATGTCGGCACCCATTTCACCACCAAGATTTTCGGCCTCACGATCAACTACGACACCGTCATCACCACGTTGATCGCGGGCGCGATCGTCGTCGGCCTCGGCCTTTACATGCGGCTGCGGGCGACGGCCGTCGGCGCACCCGGCAAGCTGCAGCTGATCTTCGAGATGATCGTCGACGCCGTCAACAAGCAGGTTGAAGAGAGCATGGGCATCAAGGTGGCGCCCTACGTCGTCCCGCTTGCCGTGACGCTCTTCATGTTCATCTTGATCAGCAACTGGATCGGGTTGATCCCGAGCGGCCACCCAGAACACCTGCCTGCGCCGACCGCCGACATCAACCTGGCGCTTGCGATGGCGTTCGTCGTCATCATCCCGATGCACATCATGAGCATCCGGCGCCGTGGCGGCGGTCATTACATCAAGCACTACTTCAAGCCCTACCCGATCATGTTCCCGATCAACTTGATCGAGGAGTTGGTCAAGCCGTTCACGCTGGCGCTTCGACTCTTCGGCAACCTGATCTCCGGCGCCATCATGGTCGCGCTGCTCGCGTTGCTCCCAGCGTTTGCACTGTGGTTGCCGCAAGGGCTCTGGAAGCTGATCGACATGGCGGTCGGCGTGATCCAGGCGTTCATTTTTGCGCTGCTGACGATCCTCTACTTCGCGTTCGCTTCGACCGTCGAGGAGCACGGCGACGGAACACACGGCGAGAGCACTGAGGCGGGCGGGCCGACTGGCCCCAACGTTCCGATGCACTCACACACCTGATTTCACGAGTTCACCACCAGTTCCACCTGTTCACGTTCCGCTCAACGCACGACCACTTCGGAGCAAGGAGAGACATGGCCACGGACGCTGCAAACCTCGACAGCGCCATCAAGACAGCAGGTGCCTTCGTCGGTGGTGGGCTCGCCCTCGCCGGTGGCGCCATCGGCGCGGCCATCGGTGACGGTCTTGCCGGTAGCCAGACCATCGCCGGTGTCGCCCGGCAGCCTGAGTCGCAGCCGCGGCTCATGCCGATCTTCTTCCTGACCGTGGGTCTGGTCGAGGCGATGTACTTCATCAACTTGGCCTTCATGGCCATGTTCGTCTTCGTGCTCGGCAAGTAGTTCGGAGCCAGCTAGTGCCTGCCATGCCAGCAATCGCTTCAGCGGCCGCGCTTCCGAAAGTTGCGGCCGAGAGCAACTTCCTGGTGCCCAACGCCACCTTCATCGCCGAGGCGATCATCTTCTTGATCATCTTGGGCGTGCTCGGCAAATGGGTAGTGCCCTGGGTGAACGCCCAGCTCGCGGCGCGCCAGGAGGCGATCCGCCAGCAGTTCCAGGAAGCCGAAGATGCGCGCACGCGTCTCGAGGCGGCCGAGGCCGAGTACCGCGAGCAGATCGCGGCCGCCCGTGCCGATGCCGCGCGCCAGCGTGACGAGGCGCGCGAGCAGGGCCAGCAGATCCTCGCCGACCTGCGCGCCCAGGCCCAAGCCGAAGCCGACCGCATCACCAAGGCGGCTCAGCAGCAGATCGAGGCCGAGCGCACCCGCACCGTTGCTGCGCTGCGCACCGAGATCGGCACCCTAGCCGTCGAGCTTGCGAGTCGCATCGTCGGTGAGTCGCTCACCGACGAAAGCCGCCAACACCGGGTGGTCGACAGCTTCTTGAGCGAACTCGAAACGCGTGGCAATGCCGGTTCGAGCGGCGCTGCTGGTCGCAATGCCGGCGGCGAACCGAAGATCCCGGTCGGCGCGGAGTGATTGCGCAGTGACCATCACCACCATGCAGGGAGCCAGCCGGGAGGCGCTTGCGTCGGCCTGGGCCAACGTCGAGCGGGCCCTGACAGGCGCCGGTAGCGGTGCGGCCCACGCGAGCAGTGCCGAAGCTGCTCGCATGAGCGACGAGCTGTTCGCCGTCGTCGATGTGTTCGACGAGCAGGTGGCGTTGCGCCGGGCGCTGTCCGACCCTGCGATCGACGCCGATCGCAAGGCCGGTCTGATCGAGTCGGTGCTCGCAGCCCATGTCGGTGCGAACACGCTCGCCGTGATGCGCGACGTCGTCCGCTCGAGGTGGTCGCGCATGCGCGACCTCGGCGATGCGGTCGAGCAACTCGCCGTGCTAGCTCGGCTCGTGGCGGCAGACCGTGCCGATCAGGGTGACGAGATCGAAGACGAGCTGTTCCGGCTCGCGCGCATCATCGAGAACCAGGGCGCGCTTCGCGAGGCGCTCGGCGACGCGAACCTGCCGGTGGCCAACAAGGCAGACCTCGTGCACGCGCTGCTCGACGGCAAAGCCACCGACTCGACCATCGCGCTGGCCGTACAACTCGTACGGCACCCGCGCGGCCGCAAGCCCGAAGTGAGCCTCGCCGAGTACGGCGACATCGCGGCGCGGCGGGCCAACCGGTCGGTCGCCCGAGTCACCACGGCGACGCTGTTGTCCGACGAGCAGCGGGCTCGGCTGCGGACGGCGCTGGCCACGATGTACGGCCGCGACGTCCAACTGCAAATCGAGCTCGACGCCCACGTCGTTGGCGGTCTGGTCGTCCAGGTGGGCGACGAAATTATCGACGGTTCGATCGCCGGCCGGCTGGCCGACGCACGCCAGCGGCTCAAGTAACCCCACGCACTTTCGCAATCCCGACCAAGAAGAACGGAACTGATGGCCCCGATGTCTGAGCTGACGATCCGCCCGGAAGAGATCCGGGACGCGCTCGAGCGCTTCGTCGCGTCGTACACGCCCGACGTCGCGGCACGCGAAGAAGTTGGCCGGGTGACTGTGGCCGGCGACGGTATCGCGCGGATCGAGGGACTCCCCTCGACCATGGCCAACGAGCTGCTGCGGTTCGAAAACGGCACGCTCGGCATCGCGCTGAACCTCGACGTGCGCGAGATCGGCGCCGTCATCCTTGGCGAGTTCAGCGGCATCGAGGAGGGTCAGACCGTCAAGCGCACCGGCGAGATCTTGTCGGTGCCGGTCGGCGACGGCTTCCTTGGCCGGGTCGTGAACCCGCTCGGTGAGCCGATCGACGGCCTCGGCGACATCGTCGCCGAAGACCGTCGCGCGCTCGAGATCCAGGCGCCGACGGTGGTGCAGCGGCAGCCGGTGAAGGAGCCGCTGCAGACCGGCATCAAGGCCATCGACGCCATGACTGCGATCGGGCGAGGCCAGCGCCAGCTCATCATCGGCGACCGGCAGACCGGCAAGACTGCGGTCGCGATCGACACGATCATCAACCAGAAGGCCAACTGGGCTACCGGCGATCCCAAGCAGCAAGTCAAGTGCATCTATGTGGCGGTCGGCCAGAAGGGCACCACGATCGCCTCGATCAAGGGTGCGCTCGAAGAGGCCGGCGCGCTCGAGTACACGACCATCGTGGCCGCACCTGCGTCCGACGCAGCTGGGTTCAAATACCTCGCGCCCTATACCGGTTCGGCCCTCGGCCAGCACTGGATGTACCAGGGCCAGCACGTGCTCATCGTCTTCGACGATCTGAGCAAGCAGGCTGAGGCGTACCGCACCGTGTCGTTGCTGCTTCGTCGTCCGCCGGGCCGTGAGGCCTATCCCGGCGACGTCTTCTAC
>Ga0070658_10004020_pt1 | contig 12052 bp, 11 predicted proteins | sample KBSC13metaG_FD_64664 | JGI IMG/M metagenome (GOLD analysis project Ga0070658, IMG submission 64664) | Corn rhizosphere microbial communities from Kellogg Biological Station, Michigan, USA - KBS C1-3 metaG | ecosystem: Host-associated > Plants > Roots > Rhizosphere > Soil ... | reverse complement strand
TTCTGGCGTCTGGCCAGATGGCCGTCGCATACATCCAGTTTCACTGGAAGCTGGCCCTGGGCGGCGGCATGTGGCTGCCGGCCATCAACAAGGGCGAGCTGGCGGTCCTTTATTGCTTCCTGTTCCTGTTCTTTGCCGCCCGCGGCAACGGCATCCTGGCGCTGGGCGCCCGCCGGGCCGCGGCCTCCCACCAGGAACGGACGGCGACCCTGAAGGCAGCCGGCAGCGAAGCGCGCTGACAGCGGTGCGCCGTTCCGCGGCGCACGTCGCCGCCGGCGGCGACGTTTTTTCGGACGGCGGTCGGGCAGGCGGCTAGAGTCCCGCGCCCGCCGCCGCCGATGTTCATCGATCTGGGACCCCTGCGCAGGAAGCGCGACTTTCGCCTGCTGTTCATCGGACAGTTCGTCTCGGTGTTCGGCAGCATGATCACCTACGTCGCGGTGCCGTATCAGGTGTACGCGCTGACAGGGTCCAGCCTGATGGTGGGCCTGCTGGGCACGGTGCAACTGGTGCCGCTGCTGCTGTTCGGGCTGTGGGGTGGCGCGTACGCCGACGCGATGGACCGGCGGCGCCTGCTGATCGGAGCCGAGCTGCTGCTGACCCTGGCCTCGCTGGGCCTGTCGCTGAACGCGTTCGCGCCCCATCCCAGCGTCACGCTGGTGTTCGTGCTCAGCGGGCTGATCTCCGCGATCAACGGCTTTCACCGCCCCGCCCTGGAGGCGATGACCCCGCGCCTGGTCGAGCGCGAGGATCTGCCCGCGGTCTCGGCGCTGGCCGCCTTCCGCGGCAGCGTGGGCGCCATCGCGGGCCCGGCCCTGGGCGGCGTCGCCATCGCCGCCTTCGGGCTGGGGCCCACCTATCTGGTCGACGTGGTGTCCTTCTTCGTGTCGCTGTTCGCGCTGGGCGCGATGGCCTCGATGCCGCCGCCCGACGAGGCGGCCAAGCCCGGCCTGCGCAGCATCGTCGAGGGGCTGGCCTACGCCCGCAGCCGACCGGAGCTGATCGGGACCTATGTGATCGACATCGTGGCCATGACCTTCGCCATGCCGGCCGCGCTGTTCCCCGCCATGGCCCAGTCGTGGGGGGGCGCCCGCGCAGCGGGCTGGCTGTACTCGGGCATGTCGATCGGCAGCCTGGTGGCGAACCTGTTCAGCGGCTGGACGAAGAAGGTGCAGCGGCAGGGGGTCGCCGTGGTGCTGTCCGCCGCTTCCTGGGGCGTGGCCATCGTCGCGCTGGGCTACGCCCCCAGCTTGCCGCTGGCGGTGGTGTGTCTGGCCGTGGCGGGGGCGGCCGACATGATGAGCGGCATCTTCCGCATGACCATCTGGAACGAGACGATCCCGGCGTCGCTGCGGGGCCGCCTGGCCGGTGTCGAGATGATCAGCTACATGACCGGCCCGTTGCTGGGAAACGCGCGCGCCGGATGGATGGCCTCGTTGCGTTCGGTCGGCTTCTCGATCGCCGGCGGCGGGGTGGTGTGCGTGGCCTGCGTGCTGGCGTGCATCCCCGTGCTGCCCGGGTTCTGGCGTTACCGCCGCGCCCCGCTGTCCGGCGAAGCGCCCGCGACCCCGGCCGTCCCGGCGGCGTGACCGCGCCTCTGCCCGGGCGCTGTGAAACCGTTTTCCAAATCCGATTGACCCAATCTTCCCGGGCGCTAGAACCTGGGCATGTTCACACCCAACTTCTCCAGCGCAGCCATGTTCCACCGGAAGAGCCTGATGCCGGTGATCAACGCCGATCGTCCGGGCAGCGACCTCAAGCATCCCGCCCCCAAGGCGCCTCGTATTTTTGCTGACTCCGCCACGCGCGCCGACATCGAGCCGCTGTACAAGGCCGGCATCATCAACGGCATCACCACGAACCCGACGCTGTTGAAGAAGGCGGGCGCGAAGTCGTGGGATCAGGCCAAGGGAATCATGAAGGACCTGTGCGCCATGCTGCGCCCGAACCCCGTCTCGCTGGAGCTGACCGAGCTGACGGAAGAGGCGATGGTCACCCAGGCGCAGGAGCTGGCGGAGCTGGGCGACAACTCGGTGATCAAGGTGCCGATCGGCGGGTACCGCGCCATCAACCCGTCCGCCGACCCCTTCACCGGCCTGCGGGTCATCCACCGCCTGTGGGAGCGGGGGGTGAAGACGAACACGACGCTGATCTTCAACACCACGCAGGCGCTGTGGGCCGCCAACGCCGGCGCCACCTACGTCAGCCCTTTCCTGGGCCGCCTGGCGGACTACGGGTACAAGAAGGACAAGCCCGAGCGCAAGAGCGGCAACTCGCTGTACTTCGTCGAGGATCCCAAGAACGACAAGGGCGATCAGCACATGTACAACACCGAGTACGTCGCCTCGGGCGGCGCGCTGAAGGACGCGGGCGCGCGCCTGATCTTCGAGATCGCGACGGTGTTCGCGAACTACCAGATCACGACCGAGATCCTGGCCGCCAGCTTCCGCAACCCGGTGCAGCTCAGCGAGTGTTTGCTGGCGGGCGCCGACATCCTGACCGTGCCGGCGAACGTGCTCGCCACCGTGGCCGATCACCCGCTGAGCGACGAAGGGATGAAGTCCTTCGTCGAGGACTCGAAGGCGTTCGGCAAGTAGCGGCTACCCGCTCGCCCCGCGCTCGGCGTTGGCCCGGGCGCTGTGGCGAGCGATGGCGGCGGCCAGGCGGCTCTCCTCCGGGGCGGGCAGGCCGCGGAACTCGAACCGGAGCAGGAAGCGGCCGCCCGGCTTTTCGTCGCAGCGGAGCACGGTGGCCGGAAGCTCTCGGTACACCTCCCCGTCCCAGGTGAGGGCGACGTGCACCGCGGTCCCGGGCCGGAGCGCCTGCGGGGCCAGCGCGGCCAGACCGCCCACGCTGACGTCGATCATCTCGGCGGCGATGGCCTGACTCTCGCCACCGGCCGCGTCGGGGGCGCCGCCCGAGCGCGATGACAGCAGCGCCGTCCCCTGCGCCGTCACCCGCACCGTGGCGCGCAGCTGGTGGCGCTCGGGCTTCTCGTCATGCCGCAGCAGCAGCTTCCGTGGCGCGTGCGGCGGGTCGGCGGCCAGCATGGGGCAGCGGACGATGTAACGGGCGTCGCGCGTGAAGGTGATGCGCAGCGTGGCGCCGGGCGCCGCGACTGAAAAGGTGTTGTCGGGACCGGCGATCACCCCGAACCAGGCCTCGTTCACCTCCATGACCTCGCCGCCCGCCGCGCCCACCGCGACGTGCGTGCCGGGGACCAGCTCGCGGGTGGTCGACAGGGCCAGGTGATCCGGCACCACATGGAAGCCCAGCGCGCGCCGCAGCTCGTGCACGCGGGTGAAGACGTCGTCCGCGCCGTCCCGCTCGGGGCGCGCGATCCCCGACGCCGGAGTGGGGGTCTCGCTGGCCAGCAGCCGGGCGGTCGCGCGCTCGAAGGCGTCCAGGCTGTTGCCGACCTCCAGCGCGGGCACCTCGATGCCCGCGCCCAGCTGCGCCAGCAGGCGCGTCTGCTCCCCGCCCAGGCGCTTCTCCGCCACGAACGCCGCGAAGGCGGCCGCGCCCGCGCGCCGGCCCATCGACCGGGTGCGCCATCGGGCGAGGACGATGAACGTCGTCACGGCCGCCAGCAGGACCGCCCAGATCCACGTGGTGTCGTAGCTGGGCGTGAAGGCGCCGCGAACGGAGTGCAGGAACGAGTCGACGGGCGTCATTCGGGCCGCGGGCCTCGATCATACTCCCCCCCGGGGTCTGTTAGACTTCTTGCCGATGGTCCGGACCGTAGATGTTTGCGCGGTACGGCCTCGGTGGCCGGCCGCCTTCGCTCCGGGCGCGATGGCGCTGGCGCTCTCCACGATGGCGCTGGCCTGCGTCGGGCCGCGCGTCGGCGGCGCGCACGGCGAGGGTGCCGCGGCAGCGTCGGGCAGCGGCGGCAGCACCAGCAGCAGCGTGCCGGCCGCCGGCCTGACCCGGCGCGTGCGCCGCCTCAGCAACCACGAATACGACAACGTGGTGCGCGACCTGCTGGGTGACACCACCCAGCCCTCGCGTGGGTTCCTGATCTCGGACTCGTTCGCGAACGGGTACGACAACGGCTCGGATGGGCTGGCGGTGCAGTCGGATCAGGTGATGGACTATCAGCTGGCAGCCGAATCCCTGGCCGCCACGGCCGTGGCCAGCCGCCTGCCCGCGCTGCTGAACGGCTGCGATCCGGCCACGTCCGGCGACGACGCCTGCCTGGAGTCTTTCCTGGCCTATCTTCCGCCGCGCGCCTTCCGCCGGCCGCTGACCGCCAGCGAGCTGGGCCGCCTGCGCACGGTCTACGCCGCGGGCGCCGGGACGGGCGGCCTCACGTCCGGCGTGCAGCTGGTGATCGAGGCCGTGCTGCAGTCGCCCCAGTTCCTGTACCGGGAAGAGCTGGGCGCGCAGGACGCCGTCGCCGACGGCTCCGGGCGCGTGACGCTCACGCCCTACGAGATCGCGTCCGAGCTGTCGTTCCTGATCACGGGCTCGATGCCCGATGACCAGCTGTTCATGGCGGTGATGGCGGGACAGTTCGCGGGCCCCGACGACTACCGGCGCGAGGCCGTGCGCCTGCTGGGCACGGCCGCTGCCACCGACGCCACGCGCCGGTTCCTGCACCAGTGGCTGGGCACCGACCGGCTGGCCGACGTGGTGAAGGATCAGGGCATCTATCCCGCGTTTCAGGCCGATCCCACCGCCGGCCTTCCCACGGCCGCGGCCTCGATGACCGGCGAGCTGGATCGAGACTTCGCGGCGCTGGCGACCAGCGGGGCCGCTTCGCTGCGGGAGCTGTTCACCGGCACCCAGACGTACGTCGACGACAGGCTGGCGGCTCTGTACGGCGTGGACGCGCCGGCGGGCAGCGAATTCGGTGCCGTCACGCTGGATCCCGGCGTACGGCGCGGCATCCTGACCCGCCTCGGTTACCTGACCGTGCACGCCGATCAGGACAGCTCGGGCCCCATCGCGCGGGGCGTGTTCCTGATGAGCAACCTCCTGTGCCTGACCGTGCCGCCGCGGCCGGCCACGGTGCCGTCCGCCCCCTCGGTCGGTGACGCGAACAGCGCCGGCGAGACCACGCGCCAGCGCTTCACCCAGCACCTGTCGGACGACAGCTGCCGCGGCTGTCACAAGATCATCGACGGGTTCGGGTTCGGCTTCGAGTCGTTCGACGGGGTCGGGGCCTATCGCACCAGCGAGAACGGCAGCCCGGTGGACGCCACGGGCACCATCGTCGGGACGGGCGACGCCGACGGCCCGTTCGACGGCGTGGCGGACCTGGAGGACCGGCTGCTGGCGAGCGCGCGCTTCACCGACTGCTTCGTCCGTCAGACGTACCGCTTCGCGATGGGCCAGATCGAGAGCGACGATCCGGACGACCAGGCCGCGCTGGCGGCCCTGGCGCAGGGCTTCTCGGCGGACAGCCGCCTCACCGATCCGCTGCTGTCGCTGGTGGGCGCGCCCGCTTTCACCTCGCGCGCCACGGGAGGCACCTCGCCATGAAGACGTCTCGCGCCTCGGGGCCTGTCCGGACAATCGTGCCCTCGCGCCGGCGGGCGTTACAGGCGCTGGCCGCCATTCCCTTCGCCGCGCCGCTGGCCCGCGCCTTCGCAGCCGCCGACAGCGGCGCCACGCCGCCCAAGCGGCTGGTGCTGTTGATGCAGAACAACGGCACCCAGCAGGCGAACTTCTGGCCCGACGCGAACCTCAGCTCGCCGATCCTCGACTCCCTGTTCACGGGCGCCGGCGGCGCGGACAACGGCCTGCGCGCCAAGGCCAACATCATCAAGGGGATCTCCATCCCGTTCGATCAGAACGGCACCAACGGGAACCAGCACGACATGGGCTTCGCGCGCATGTTCACGGGTGAACGCCTGCTGTCGAAGGCCGGCTCACCGTGGGGGGGCGGACCTTCCGTCGACCAGATCCTCGCCAGCGACTGGAGCATCGACTCGCTGACGCTGGCCGTGCTGGCCTCGAACTACGAGCCGCACACCAAGCCCGGCTTCGATCACCGCCGTTCGTTCAGCTACGTCGGCCCGGCCACCCTGAAGTATCCGCTGATCGATCCGGTCCGCGTCTACGGCAAGCTGTTCGGCGGCGCGGCGGCCGGCGCGAACACCGACGTGCGGCAGCGCTTGATGGCCCGGCACAGCGTGCTGGACGCGGTCCTGGGAAACCTGACCGAGATCAAGGGCCGCCTGGGGGCCGACGACGGGCACAAGCTGGACTACCACCTCACCGCCATCCGTGATGTCGAGCAACGGCTGTCCACCACCCTGGCCGGCCAGCAGGTCGCCTGCCCCATGACGCCGGGACGCCCGGCCGACGTGCTGGCCATGGATCCCGGGGCCGAGAGCACCGTGGACGCCTACGTGCCGCAGCTGGTGAACGACATGATCGATCTGGGAGCGGTGGCGCTGGCGTGCGGGCTGACCCGCATCGTGACGTTGCAGCTTGGCTATTGCGGTGGCAAATGGTCCTTCGCGTGGAAAGGGATCAACATGAACTGTCACGACGACGTGGCCCATCTGGACACGTCGGACGAGGGCAGCTCGCCCGAGAACACGGCGCGGGTGGTGGCGATGAACACGTTCTACGCGACCTGCGTGGCGCGCCTGGCGACGGCGCTGGACGCCGTGCCCGAGGCCGGCGGGACCTTGCTGGACAGCACGCTGGTGGTGTGGGCGAACGAGGAGGGGCGGGGCGATCACAACCAGGACAACGTGCCGGTGGTGCTGCTGGGCCTGGTGGGGCGGGGCGTCCCGGCCGGCGGGCGCCTGATCGACAAGGGCAAGCAGCCCTTCAATCGTCTGGGCTGCACGATCCTCAACCTGATGGACCATCCGGTGGCCGGCTTCGGCGATCAGGCGACCTGCGGCCCGTTCGCCGGGCTGCTGTAGCGGGCTGCGGCGACCGCGGGGCCAGCCGGTCAGTTCATCTTGCTGGTGAACGTCTCGGCGATCAGGCGCGCCACGCTCTCGAACAGCGTCTGCATGCTGACCGGCTTCAGGATGCAGACCACGCCAGGCAGCGTCTTCTCCGTGTCGTCCACCCCGGCGCCCGACAGCGCGATGACCGGCACGCGGGACCAGGACGCGTTCTGCAGCAGCCGCTGCCGCAGCGTCCAGCCGTCCATCACCGGCATGATCAGGTCCATGATGATGATCTTGGGCAGGGCCTCGCTCTGGTCCAGGTCTCGCAAGGCCTGCTCGCCATTGCCGGCCGTCGCGACCGTGTAGCCCTCCTTGACGAAGGCTCGCTCCAGCGAACGGCGCACCAGCGCGTTGTCTTCGATGATCAGGACGTCTGCCACGATTGGCTATCCCCCCGGAGCCATATCGGCTGATCGGGTGCAAACATGAGGCGTCAAGAAAATCGGCGTTCTGTCGAAGGCAGCAGCGGGTGGACCGGGGGAGAATCATGCGCACGGTGAAGCGGCAGCGCGGCCCGTTGGAGGCCACACGGATGGCGGGGCCCGAAGTGCGCGTCAAGGCCGCACTTTCCTTGCTGGAAGAGCTGTCGTCCTGTCCGCCGGACGTCCCGGAGATCCTGGCCCTGGTCACGAACCGGGTGCTCGAGCTGACGGGCGCCGGCGGGGCCATGATCGGCGTCCACGACGGCGCCGATCTGGTGTTACGGACAGCCATGGGCACGGCCGCCTCAATGCTGGGCCGCCGCGAACCCGCAGGGCAGACGCTGTCCGGTCTGGTGTTCGCCAGCGGGGAGCCCCTGATCTGCGCCGACACCAGCCGCGAGCCGCGCATCGATCCCGCCCGCTTCGAGGGGCTGGGCATCGGCTCGTTGATCATCGTCCCCTTCCGCGGCGCCGACCGCAGCCGTGGTGTGGTCATCGTGACCTCGCCCCGCGCGGCGGCGTTCGACTGCGAGGACGTGCAGGTGCTATCCGTCGTCTGTCGCGCGCTGACCTCGCGCCTCGAGCTGGTGGAGCAGCTGCGCGAGTGCCAGCTGCTGCTGACCGAGAACGCCATCGCGCTGGCCACCCTGCGAGAGAGCGAGAACCGCTTCCGGAGCGCCTTCGACCACTCGGGCATCGGCATGGCCCTGATGGCGCTGGACGGCCGCTGGTTGAAGGTCAACCCGGCGCTGTGCCGAACGCTGGGCTACGCCCGGCACGAGCTGCTGACGCTGGACCACGAGGCCGCCACCTACCCGGATGACCGCCAGCTGGAGGCGCCCTGGCTGAAGCGGGCGCTGGCCGGTGAGCTGACCCACTACGAGATCGAGAAGCGCTACGTGCACAAGGACGGCGCCCTGATCTGGGCATTGCTGACGGTGTCGGTGGTGTTGAACGCGGACCGCCAGGCCGTCTACCTGATCGCCCAGGTGCAGGACATCACGGCGCGCAAGGCCAGCGAGGAGACCCTGCGCGCGCTGGCGGTGCGCGACGACCTGACCGGGGTGTGGAACCGGCGCGAGATGTTCCGCCTGCTGAACGAGGAGTCGTCGCGCGCCGATCGCCACTGCCGGCCTCTGTCGCTGATCATGCTGGACGTGGACGCGTTCAAGCTGGTGAACGACACCTACGGTCATCAGGCGGGCGACGCTTCGCTGAAGCAGATCGCGCGCACCATCCAGGACAGCGTGCGATCATTCGACCGCGTGGCGCGCTACGGGGGCGAGGAGTTCGCGGTGATCCTTCCCGAGACGGTGGGCCTGGACGCGCTGGTCGTGGCCGAGCGCATCCGGGCCCGGGTGGCCGCGCAGCCGATCTTCATCGGCCAGCGGAACGGCGCCGACGTGCACATTCCCCTGACCGTCAGCTCGGGCATCGCCACCATGACGGGGGCCCAGGCGTCCTCGGTGGACGAGATGATCCGCGAGGCTGACGCGAGCCTGTACCTCGCGAAGACGTCGGGGCGGAACCGTTGCGTGGCGGCCGCGTCCGCGTTGCGCGAGAGCCGGCCCGAGCCGGAAGGGTCCGCTGACCGTTCTGACGTGCTGCCGTCCTGACGGGGTCGCGGTGCCCGCGGCGGAGGCGTCGCGACCGGGCCGGTCGCGGTCTGGCCGTCTCTCACCGTCCGGGCGGGTGGCAATCTGGCATGTCGTCCCTGGGCGTGATTCCGCTTTTGCCGCGGATCCTTTAGCCTCCCACGCCCATGTCACCTTCTCGATCCCAGGCAGCCGAAGGCCTCCGCAGCGAGGCCTTGCAGGCGGCGCTGGCCACCGCGCTGGCGGGTAACCCGACGCCCCTGGAAGATCTGCTGTGCCGCTACGGCGGAGGCGCCGACCCTCGCCCGAACTTCCGCCTGGCCGCGGCGTTCGGGGCCGAGGCAGAGTCCCGCTCGGCGGTGGTCACGCGCGTGCTGGCGCGGTTCGCGGCCGACGACGCCGCGCCCGATACGGCGCGCGTCTTCCTGCCCATCGCGGCGGCGCACGGCTGGGTGGGCCGCCTGCGCGCCGGCGCCGATCAGGCCCAGGCCTGGGCGGCGCTGGCCGTGCTGGCCGCGGACGAGCGGCCCCCCGTTCGCCAGGGAACCCTGGACGCGCTGGGCCCCTACGTGTTGCGGCGCGGGGGCGCGGACGCCCTGCTGGCAAACGCGGAGGCGTGGCTGGATGACCCGGACCGGGAGACGTCGTTCGGCACGGCGGCGCTGGTGCTGGAGGTGTTCGCGTCGCGCCAGGCGCTGGGCGCGGTGAGCGATCCCCGCGCGGCGCTGGCCTACCTGTCGCGCGTGATCGAGGCCGTGGCGACGGCGGCGCGCTCTGCCGAGCGCTCGGACGCGCGCCGGCGCCTGCTGCAGGCCCTGCCCCGGACCATCGGGGTGGCGGTGGTGGCGTTCGCCGGTGGCGATCGCGGCCCGACCTGGCTGGAGGAGGAGTGCGGGCGCGCCACGCACCCGGACATCCGCGCGGCGCTGTCCGAGTCGCTGCAGAGGCTGCGCGGTCAGGCCGAGGGGGCGAGCGCGCTGCTGGTCGAGCGCCTGCGTCTGGCGCTGCAGGCCAGCGCCAAGCCGCTGCGCGATCCCACGCGCAAGCGCCCCGGCACGGATCGGGGCCGAGCCTCGCGTCGCGTGAAGTAGCGCGGGGCCGCTGCCCTCGACTGCCACCGCCCGAGGATGGCGGGCCGGCGCGCGCGGGGGCGCTCGCCGGGCTTCCCGGAACCAGCGGCAGCTCGCGCTAACCGCGCTGGTGCAGCTCGATCACGTTGCGATCGGGATCGCGCACGAAGATGCCGCGGGCGCGCGGGCCAAACTGGATGGGGCCACCGCTCAACGGGATCCCGGCCTCGGCCAGGCGCGCCTGCGCCGCGGCGAGGTCCGGGCACAGCAGCGCGATGTGCGTGATGCCCGGCAGCTTGTCGGGCGTGTCCATCAGGACGTTCGGCTGCTGCGCGCTGGTGGCGTTCAGGATCAGGTTCAGCTCGACACCCGACGGGTGGTCGAGGATCGCCACCGGTTCGGGGCCCAGCGGACCGGCGGTCTTGGTGAACCCCAGCAGCGCGTAGAACCGGACGGAGCGCTCGAGATCGTGGACGCGAATTCCCACGTGGGCGAGGCCGGACACCGCGACGGGCGAGGACATGCGGCGAGCATACTCGCGCCGGCGACGTTTCCCCGGAAACGGCGGCGCACGCGGGTCCGGAAGCGCCGCCGACCCTGGCGGCCTCGGTCAGGCGGCGCGGGCCAGGCGGGCGCGCATCGGGTGCAGGGTCGAGCCCTCGACGTACGCCGCCAGCGCCGGATCGCGACGCATCTTCGAGGCGAAGCGCCGCCGGGCGCTGGCCACCCGGCGCTTCACCGTGCCGATGGGGCGGCCGGTGTCCCGCGCGATGTCGGACAGGGGGCTGTCCTCGATGAAGCGGCTCACGAACAGGGTGCGATCCTCGACCGCCGCCTGCATCAGGATGTGCTGCAGCCGCGCCACGGCCTCGCGCGCCTCCAGGTCGGTGTCGGGACAGGCGTGGTCGGGCAGGTCCCCGGTGGGCGTCAGCGCGATGGCCCGGCGCACGTTCGCGCGCCGGCGCTCGTTCTGGGCGACGCCCAGGCAGATGCCCAGCAGGAACCCTCGCAAGGCCTGCGGCACCCGCAGCTCCGCGATGCGAGAGAAGAAGCGGACGAACACCTCCTGGCACAGGTCCTCGTGGTCGGCGCGGGGCCCGAAGTAACGTCGCAGGAAGCCCAGCACCAGCGGCGAAAGCTGGGTCCAGGCGTGCGCGGCCGCCCCCGGCTCACGCGCCAGCAGGGCAGCGGCCAGCGCGGCGTCGTCGTCCTGCTTGGTGCGCTGCTCCAGCTTCAGTCGCGGATCGAAGGGAGCCGCGGCGTGGGGCACGGGAGCGATCGTGATCGACACGCCAGCCAGTGCAGCAACAGGCGCGCCAACGGAAAGTTCAACCGTTTCGGCCGGAAGGGCCACTGTGGTGACCGTTTGGCCCCTCTCGAATGGCGCATGCGGACGTCCGCGGACGTCCGGCGGACACCTCGGCTTCGGCCGGCGCGGCCGGCCGTCCACCTCGATCGTCGGGGCGGGGTGAGGTCGGTCCGGCGCCGGCCCGGACCCTCCGCCACCGGTGCGCTGCGATGAGCGACGCGCCAGCGCCCGTCCGGTCGCGTCCCCGGCCGTCTCGCTGGCGGTTCGTCGTGGTCTACGGCACCGCCGTCGGACTCGGCTGCCTGGTCGGCGTCCTCGGCGTTCCGCCGTTCCGGTCGTCCCTGCCGCCGTCCCCGTCACCCGCCAGGATGGCGCTGGCCCGCGCGCGCGTCGGAGCGGTGCTGCGACAGCCGGCGGTGCAGGCGCCGCCGGCGGCGTGGGCCGAGCTGCAGGCGGAAGTGGCCATGGTCCCGCAAAGCTGGCCGCCCCTGGTGCGCAACGTGTTCGAGTTGGTGGCCGCCACGCGCGGCCTGACGACCGGTGGAAGGCCCGATTGGTCGCGGGCCGAATCGCTCTGCCACGCGCTGAGGTGGTCGCGTTGTGATCGGGACGCGCTCGAACAGCTGCGCGACAGGGGGCGGCCGTGACCAGGCCAGGGACCCGGACGCGGTGGGCGCTGAGGTGGGTCGTCGGTCCGGCGCTGCTGGCGCTGCTGGCCGCGCGGCTGGGCCAGCTG
>Ga0070658_10004011_pt1 | contig 12064 bp, 12 predicted proteins | sample KBSC13metaG_FD_64664 | JGI IMG/M metagenome (GOLD analysis project Ga0070658, IMG submission 64664) | Corn rhizosphere microbial communities from Kellogg Biological Station, Michigan, USA - KBS C1-3 metaG | ecosystem: Host-associated > Plants > Roots > Rhizosphere > Soil ... | reverse complement strand
AAGATCAGCACCCAGGCTATCCGCACCCTTAAGAAAAAGGGGCTGCTGGCCTAGTACTGCTCTAGCTGGCACGATTTAAAAAGCTCCGCATAAAACGGAGCTTTTTGTTTGGCAGTCTATTTTGCGGCCCCGGTTATTTCGCCGCTTCCAGCACGACCAGTTGCGCCGTATCGGTCGCCTCGGCAGCCTTGAATTGGAATTTGCCGACGCGCTCCTTCGGCTCCATGCCGAGGGTTTTAAGCGCGTCTTCCAGCCCAGCCTGCGGTACTTCATAGCTTAGACGCGGGTCATCATAGTGGGTCGGAATGACTATTTTGGGCTCAACGGCTTTGATAAGCTGTAGGGCACCGATGGCGTCCAGCGTGTAACCATTGCCGCCGACCGGCACGAACATCACATCCACGATGCCGATGGACTCCAGCTGGTCCTCGCTTAATTTAGGGAAGGCGTGGCCGACTACCAAAACCCGGGTCTCACCCCAGGTGATCTTGTACATCACTGCGGTTTTTTTGCCATCTTCGTCCATGTGCGCCCGCGTTTGCAGGCCAAAAATAGAGATGTTGCTTACCTCGTATTCACCGGGCATGTCTATGGTAAGCTTGGACTTGGCGGCTACGGCCGGGTGTTCATTGCCGGTAAACAGGCAGATGTCCCCGTCCTTGGCCACGCTCTTAGCACCTAAACTCACCAGGTTATCGTCGATCACTACCCTGTTTTGTTTGCTGGAAAGCACTACACAGTCCGCTCCGTAAAATTGCATGTCCATTGGTCTAACTCCTTCTTAACTCAGCAAGCCCGGCTTGTCGATCAGCACCTGCTTTTTAGCACGCAGCACATTGGTGGTGAACCGGTCTTTGATTTGTAAACGGTATGTAAAGTCATCGAGCGAAAAGACGGTGTAGCGCAAATCTTTGCCTTCCTGCCGCTCCAGCTCAGTCACGTATTTATTAAGGGCATTGCTGTTGACGTTGCCAACAATCAGCACGTCCACGCCAGCGTTCTCATCACGGGTAAACTGACCGGTCAGTACAGCGATCTCCACGTTGCCAAGAGCCTTCAGGTCGGATGCTTCGTCGTGGAGCGGGAGTTCGATGGATTTTGTGGTCCGCGTGCTCTTTGGGCGTGATTTCGTGATACCGCCGCCAAAAATTTCCTGTAGCGGCGTGAAGAACTCGTACTTCTGATTGACCTCGTAATAAACTTTGTTGTTGCTGGTATCGCTGGTGATGATACCCACGTTCAGCAAATTAGCCAGCTCGCGGCGCACCGAGTTGATTTGTTCATCTATTTTGCGCGTGATTTCGCGCACATAGAACGAGCGGTTCGGGTTCGAATAAAAAAGCTGAAGCAATTTGACCCTCGTCTTGCTTCCGAACAATTGCTCAATCATGCTTACATTGTAGCAGGTTTTGATGCGGCGTCTAATTGCTTTTGTTCAGGAACGTTGTTAAAAGCCCTACAGCGTAACTTCGGTCATCCACCCACTGAATACTACTATTGCGTTTAAACCAGGTGCGCTGCTTCTTGGCGAGCTGTAAGTCATTCTGCCTGAACCGTTCCTTGGCGGCATCCAGCGAAACCTTGCCCTGGACGTAATCGGCGAAGGCGCGGTAACCCGGCGCTCGCATCGGCTCACAGTCCCAGCCATACGTTTCACCCAAGCGGCGGACCTCGTTCACAAAGCCCTGATCCACCATGGTATCGATGCGGGCAATAATACGTTCGCGCAACTCATCGAGCGGCCGGCGGACTCCCAAAACAAGTGTATTCGACCGCATCTCCTGGCGAGTCGGCCGGACACCGTTGTTTTCAATCAGCCGGATAACGCGTCGCTTGTTGCGCAGATCGATACCGCTTGTGTCCAGTTCCAGCTCATCCGCCCGGGTGAGCAGCTGTTCCAGACCAAGAGCATTCAGTTCTGTCCGCAAGGCCGGATCGGACGGAGGCAGGAAACTATAATCATACAGCACGCTATCTATATATAAGCCGGTACCGCCAACCAGGATGGGCAGTTTGCCGCGGGCGGAGATGTCGTCAATAGCCGCCACGGCCAATCGCTGGAACACTGCGGCGCTGAAGCCTTCGGCCGGATCGGCCACATCCAGCAGATGGTGCGGGATTTTGGCCCGGTCCGCAGGCGTCGGTTTGGCCGTGCCAATATCGAACCCGCGGTACACGGTCCAGCTGTCGGCGCAGACTAATTCGCCGTCAAACTGCTCGGCCAGATCCATAGCAAGCGCTGATTTGCCGCTGGCCGTCTCTCCCGCAATCGCCACCAACGGCGGCACGTTTTGCGGCATTTTGTCACTTTCTAAAGTGTTATTCTGTTGACCCATTTACAACTTATTATACCAGACGAGTCTGCTCGGGAGGTTCATCATGGTCTTGCGGGCCCTCGGCGCCCGGCGGCCACCATAGCAGCTGCCCCACATCCACCCGCATGTCGTCGTCCACCACCACACCCTCGGCGCGCAAGTGCTCCGCGTGTGCCTGCCGTCCGCCGGGATAACCCGCCGCCAGCCCGCCCGTCTTATTCACCACCCGCTGCCACGGCAGGGCCGGATCGCCAAAGTGCGCGATGCCACCTACGATCCGCGCCGCCCGCGCGTTGCCGCACAGTGCGGCGAGTTGTCCATATGTCATTACCCTGCCGGCCGGAATCTGCGCCACGAGCGCCTCAACTCGCTCACGAAATCCGGGCTCAACTGGCTCCATCGAAATACTCCAGCACCGCCGGCCAATCGGCGCAACGAGTTACGCCAGGCGGCAACTCATCAGCCTGGTTCCATGGATAGTTGCCAAACAGCACCGCCCGCAGTCCATACTCCGCCGCGCTTTTAACATTCGGGAGATGGTCGTCTATTAAAAAGCTGGCGCCCAACTCCACACACATCTCACCCTTGGACCGCTTTTTATCCGGATCAAACAAATTTGAGAAGTTTACTGAGGCGAACACCTCCGGGAAATAGCATCGCAGCCAATCGTTGGTAAGCTCCGTCACGACGTCATTCCGGCCCGTAAGCACGTGAAGCTCATAGCGTTTGGCAAGCGCGCGAAGACAGTGCGTAACCTCCCGCACTGGCTCGCGGTTGGTAAACGCGGATGATTCTGCATATGCATCGATACGCCGACTTGCTGTTGCGATATCTACATCACCCCAAACTTGCCTATTGTACTCCGCGGCGTAAAGATCACCTGGCGTCACCCGCGTACCAAAACGCCGATTATAGTCCGCCACGATAACAGGCACGCCTTCCAGCAGAACATCATCTATGTCGACTGCGACCACTGGTTTACGCATAATGCTCACAGGCTCGTCTTAGTCACGCGGCTCTTAGCTTCGTGAGCAACCGTCTTCAAGAATTCATCTGCGGAATAGCTATTAGTTGTGCTGTTCACAACAAGATCGCTGCGAATGCGCGGCGCCAGCTCGCCGCCGGCAATTTCCTTTTCGCCGATCACTACCGTGTACGGCACTTTCCAGATCTCAGCGGAGCGGATTTTCTTGCCCACAGATTCGTTATTATTGTCTACCGTTACCCTCAATCCCAAATTTACGGCACGTCGCAAAATATCGTCCGCAAACGCAACCGTCGTCTCTTCCTGGTTAACCGTGATGAGACGCACCTGCTCCGGCGCATTCCACACCGGGAACCGCCCTGCCGTGTGCTCGATGTATACGCTGAGGAACCGCTCGATACTGCCAAGCAATGCACAGTGGATCATGACCGGCTGCTGTGCCGAGCCATCTTCAGCCGTGTATTCCAGGCCAAAACGTTCCGGCTGCACGAAATCAAGCTGAACCGTGGCTAGTTGGTGCTCACGGCCAATAGCATCCGTCGCCATAAAGTCGATCTTCGGCCCGTAAAATGCCGCCTCACCTTCTTGCTCGAAGTATTCCAGGTTGTTTTTTAGTACGGCATCTTTTAGCTGCTTCTGGGCGCTTGCCCACAACTCCGCAGAACCGAGGTAAGTGTCCTTGTCATCACGATAACTCAAACTTACACGGAATTTCATGCCAACCGTTGCGTACATTTCATTGGCACATGCCAGCAGCTGATCAATCTCTGTTTCTATCTGGTCATGGCGACAAAAGACGTGGCTGTCATCTTGCGTCAGTGAACGCACCCGGTTCAAGCCTCCCAGCTCACCCGTCTTTTCATCACGGTAGTCAGTAGTAGTTTCAAGATAGCGAACCGGCAGATCACGGTAACTGCGCGGCTGGGCAGCGTAGATACGCGTATGATGCGGGCAGTTCATTGGCTTCATGACCATCTCGTCGCTGGTTTCCTGACTTTTTACCAGGAAAAGCTCATCGCCGAACTTAGCCCAGTGGCCGCTTTTTTCGTACAGGTCTTTCTTGGTGATGTGGGGAGTCCAGACTTTCTGGAAATTGTAGCGCCCGCGAAGCTCGCTGCTGAATGCCGCCAGCTCATCGCGTAACACCGTGCCCCTGGGGGTAAAGATCGGCAGCCCGCTTCCAACCAGCTCGCTAAACACGAACAGATCAAGTTCCTGACCCAGCTTGCGGTGGTCGCGCTTTTTGGCTTCCTCCAGCATATCTAGATACTGGCGCAGTTCTTTGGGGGTCGCAAAAGCCACGCCGTACACCCGCTGCATCTGCGGATTGCCTTCTTTGCCCCGCCAATATGCACCGGCCACGCGCATCAGCTTAAAAGCACCGACTTTGTCGGTCGAGGCTACATGCGGACCGCGGCACAAATCGGTAAAATCGCCGTTCCGATAAAAAGACACCTTGTCGACCCGGGTTTCGCCGTCGGCCGGCAGCCCCAGTTCGGTCGCGTCCAGGTCTTTGGCGGCCGTAGTCCCGGCACGCTGGAGGTCATTCAGCAACTCCTCTTTATATGGCTGTTCATTCTGGCGCGCCCAATCGACGGCATCCAGTATGGGCATTTCGATCCGCTCGAACGGTTCGGCTGCTTTAATGATTTTTTGCATTTCGGCTTCGATCCGCCCAAAGTCGTCAACCGAAAGCTGTTCGTCACTTAAGTCGACATCATAGTAAAACCCGTTTTCGACCACCGGCCCCACGCCAAGTTTTACATTTGGCCATAGATGTTGGATGGCGCTCGCCATAATGTGCGCCAGGCTGTGGCGCATGGCGTAGAGTTGATCGTCTGGTTTTTTGTCAGGCATCGTTTTAGTCTCCTTTATAGTATTTAGAAATTAAAAAAGACATGGGACATATGCGTATCTGTATATACACACGTCTCATGTCTCGGACCCTGCCGTGACATAAGCCACGCGGGCGGTTCCACCGGACTTCCCCGACTTGCCACCTTCCCGCAAATCATGGGCGCTCGTAAGGATTGTTTAGCGTCTGTTCCCTGAAAGACTTTTAAGCTCGACGGTTGGTGAGTCCGCTTCAGTGCTCATTGGTATTGTACCACAGAAAATCCGCCTAACTAAAACAGTCGGACGATCTCGCAAATTCGTCCGACTGTTTTTCGATGTTTGCCTTGCTAAAACCTCTCGGCAAAACCTCGCCTCACTAACAAGTAGTATAAAGCCTCTGGCCGGATTTGGCTAGTACTTTTTTGCAGTGTGTTATACACAGGGTGTGGAAACTGTGGAAAACGGATTTTCCGATTTTATCTCACATGTGACATCGTGTTTTTGATATAGCCGGATAATCCCCTGCCGGATTTTGCCTAATATAAAAGCCCCGGGATTACCGGGGCTTTTATATTGGTGGGCGATAGAGGATTCGAACCTCTCACCTCTTCCACGTCAAGGAAGCGCTCTAGCCAAATGAGCTAATCGCCCTAAACTTGAACTCTATTAATATACATTGCCACCCCTGTTTTTGCAAGTTTGGGTTGGGTCTGTCACTTCACACGGCCTTGACATAAAACACAGGTTCCGGTAGTATTTAACGGTTAAACGAGGTGTTTTGGTGAGTACCAAACAACAAGTGGACTCGCTTGCGAGTTTTGAGTTGTTTTTTGAGGAGCTCCCGGAGGTGAAATACGTTAATCGTGTCCGCCGCGTCCGCATTTCCCCACAAAGCAACGACTAGTTTACGCCAAAATGAAAACTCAGCCAGAGGCAAATGACCTCTGGCTTTTTAGTTCCCCACAATTCCCCGCCACTTTTCCACTGGCTAAAACAATAGCGTTATGTCAATATGTAGACATGGTTTGCGTATATTGCGGCAGTCGCACCCAGGTCACCAATTCAAGACCCCAGAAGCGCCTGCGCCAGGTCTGGCGGCGTCGGTCCTGTACAGAGTGCGGCGCCATCTTTACGACGAACGAGTCGGTCGACTTCAGTACCAGCTTAGTTGTTCGCGGTACCGCCGGAAATGTGCGGCCATTCAGCCGTGATCAACTTTTTGTGAGTATTCTGCGGGCAGTTGGACACCGCGAAGCGCCAATTGACGACGCGGGCGCGCTCACGGCCACTATTACCGGCAAGCTGCTGCACGGCGCCAAAACGGCCGCCCTGACGCGCGCAGACATTATCGATACGGCGCTGCAGGTACTCAAACATTTCGACCGGGCCGCCGCCGTGCAATATGCGGCGTACCACAAAAGATAGGAACGGTACGATACAGCCTGGATCTCTGAAACTATTTTTTAGTACCATTCACGCGCGGACAGTAAGTTGTCTGAGCTGCAAAAATATTTTCGCATCTCCACAACCTACTGACCCGGCTGCATTTCCGCCCAGTACTAAAAAATAGTTTCAGAGATCCGACCCAACGTGTAGTATCAGGAGCTACTTGCGGATAACCGCCCCGTGCTCCTTGGTTTCGACCACGACGGCTTTTTCGGTGACATCGAACTTGGTCAGGTACCGTTTGAAGATGAGGCGGGTCTGCGAGTTAAACGCGGCCAGCGAGTTATAGCACAGTGTGGTTATGGGAAAATATACCCATTGCAGCACCATAAAGACGGTGCGGTGGCGCTTGTAGCGTGCCGGCTTGGGCGGCAGCGTGCGCAGTGCCATAAATACCGTGACCACCAGCGCCATGATGCCTACTGTCTGCACATGGCTGACAATCAGCGGCAGCTCGTTGGCGGCAAAGTTCTTGGGGTTAAAGAACGCGGGGATAAAACCGCTTATCAGCACCAGGATCGGCCCGACCGCCCAGGTCACGTGCCCTTCCAGCAACCGCCAGAACTTAGTCCATAGGTCCCACTTAGGAACCTGGTTTTTACGGAAAAATCCAAACTCCGCCAGATATGCCACATCCGACGCGCCGTATGTCCATCGCCGTAACTGGATAAACTGGGCGCGCAGCGTCTTGCGGTAGCCTTCCGTAAGCACCGCGTCCTGCGAAATCGGCACGTGCAGCGGGTAGACCCGGTAGTTTCCCTGGAATGTCAGGTACGAGCGCCAGAACTGGTGGCCATCCTCGACGACAGTGCGGGCGCTCCAGAAATCGGTTTCGATGAGCGCGGCCATGGGCTGCGCATGCGACGAAAAGTTGCGCAGCGCGTGCTGGCGCAGCGAAATCACCAAGTTAAAGAGCGAGTTACCGGTGGCGATCACCCGCATCGGTGCCGGAGCGTCCCATATGTTGTTAGTATAGAGCGAGACCGGCTGGTACGACGCATGGAGCGGGTCAGGCGCCGCCACGTAGGCGTACGTGAGGGCGTTCAGATAACTTTTGTCGGGACGGTTGTCAGCATCCAGGGTAGTGACCATCACCCGTACCGGGTCGATGTGCTGCTGTTTAAGATATTTTTGCAGCTCGCGCGCGGCAAAGTTGATGTTACCGCCCTTGCCGATAATCTCACCCGGCAGGTTAGCCGGATGCTTGACGGCGAAGGCGTCCATGAAGTCGCTTTTGTACCGCTCAATGAGTCCATTTACCCGGTTTTCGGTCGCCGCGCCCGCCCGGCCTTCGTAGGCCAACACGAAAATGACTTGCTTCATGTTGAAGTCTTCGGCCAACACCGACTCGATAGTTGCCTGCAGGATTTCTTCGGTTTCGGATACGGTGGCGATAATAATGGCGTGGACGACCTGGCTGGGCGGCATGAGCAGCGGCCGCTCAGCGAGGCGCTTTAGCTCAGCAATGTGCCAAGCGGGCCGTTTGGCGTGCGGACTGATCTCCCCTGCTTCGAGTTCGGTCAGCATTTGAGCCCAGGGGTACTTCTGGTGCACGCGCATTACGTGGTAGCCGTGCAAACCGCGGATAGCGCCGGCAATACCACGCGTGAAGTTTATAAGCAGGTACACCAGGACGAATACGGCCGCCAGCGTCACATTGATAAGGCTCAGGATAACGGGCAGCACCAGCATAAAGTACGAGAGTGCGCCGGGGAGGATTTCGAAGAAGCGGTAGCGTCGGCCGCGCTCCTCTGGGAACGGGATTTCGATGTTAGACATTACTGTTATCTTAGCACCAAAAGGGCATTGCTAACCACAATCAGAAACACAAGAAGGGGTATGGTGAGTACCAGGATGACCAGCGACAGCTCGCGCCGGACCCGATATGTCCGGTACCCGAGCAGGGCGCCGACAACAAAAACAATGACAGCCGCCACCGCGAACGCCAGGATGTCGACAACCGTACCGGTGGTATAGTGGTCGATACCAAGTGATGGCCGGTTCGCAACGATGTAACTGCTGCCCTGTCGGCTGACGAGCTCAAGCAGAATAAGCACTACGGCGGCAAGCGTCAGAAAGGCTGTGCCGCTAGCCAGCAGTAGTGCCGTTCTATCTTGGAAAAAATGCTTTTGAGTTGCCATACAAAATAATAGCTTAAGTTGTTCAAAGTCTATTGTAGCAGACCATGCTAAGCACCGTCGAATACAGAAATGATACGGTACGATATGTTAACTATTCGTTACAGCCTACGCACGTGTATGCTTACCGAATAGCGCGATCCCGTACAGCACCGCGTAAAATACAGCGCAGGTAATGAGAATTGCCGCTATATCCCAAGCTACTTGTCCTAAAGGAGAGCTGCGATATATTGTTTCGGCATCCCCCGGATTGTCAGTCCTGTATACTACGCGCGCAGTAGGTGAGAAATTTACCGGGTTTTGTGAGTTCCGTTGCACGTTCACGCTGTAAGAAGACCCGCTGGCCTGGTACTGATACGTGGCCGTATAGTTCGTCGTATTATTAGAGCCGGGGCCCTCGTTCGATACATTGACAAAATGAGCTACTGTTTGCGTCGAGCCGCGTATGAAACTTCCGTCTTTGATGGCGTTACGTACTCCGCCCCCTACAATTACCAGCAGGATAAGGGCCGTCAACTGGCCCCATCGCAGAAGCTTCACCTCTCTTCCAAAGAAGCCTGCGTATCCCGACCAGGGGCTGTTGGGGTTTTTACTGAAGAGATTTATGTACATCTTTGGGAAGGATAGCATAAACGCAATGAGCTGTCACCTTCTATCGCCCCCCAGCTGCCGTCATTTTGACACGCAACTGGCGGCCGACTCGAGAGTGATCTGTACTTGCCGGTAAAACGCATCACTCGCACTATTGCCTGAGGTATCGTTTGTTATCGGTTGAATGCTGATCCTTGCAGCCGGTATACCGCTCGTATTTTCCAGATCAGACTGGACTTTATTATCACGTGCGGTTGCCAGCTGTTCATCCGGCGCCGAAGAGTTCACTGACGACTCAAGCTCTATGACATATTTTTTGTTGGCATTTTGCGTATAGAAATCCTTGAAGTCATTGAAAACGGCAGCCGGATCAGGTACCCCTCCGCTGGTATAGGTCGCGACGTTCGGGTCAAACTCCAGTTGGAAAGACTCCTCATAGAGACCGTTGGGCGTCTGCGTCGGTGTACCCATATTCAGATTCGCAAAGGACGAGAAGTCGCCGGCAGTCAGGCAACCAGCCGCGTCGGATGAAGTAGCTTTGGGTTGTACCCCGCTTTCAGCGGCCGCAGCGGATGAGGAGCTGGATGGTATCAGCGCCAGAGCCGTACCGCTGAAGACAAATGAGCTCACTACACGTTTACCGTTATCTTCCTCAGTTATCGTGCGTGCGTACTTGTCGGCGGCACCGCTCAATGTGTAGAGGTAGTACCCTTTATTGTCCTTGAATTGGCTCTTGGATAGCACATAGCCGCCATGGACGCTTTTGCTTGCCGTTGTCAGGAAGCCTTTTGCAGTATTGTCGCCCGAGAGCCCCGTAGCTTTCGCTACATCACCTGTCGTAATACTATGCATAAAGCTATTCGAAAGCCGCTTGGACTGCGCGGCAGGACTGAAATACATAAGCCATGCCGTTCCAAGGAGGACGATAACAACAAGTGCTGCTACCGCCGCCACAACGGGCAGTAGCTTCTTGACAGACTTGGCAGCCGGCACAGGTTCTTGACCTGCCGCGGACGCGGGCTGGGACGACGGCACATCGGAAACCGGCGGCGTCGGCGCAGACTCCGGAGCAGGTTGACTGTTTGAAACTTGTTGCGGATCCATGATGTCTCCTTTCGCAGGGGTCACGAGTTCATTGCTTTGAGTTTATTATTTTACTCACATAATTGTAAGCCATAAGCAATAAAAAGTATAAAGCAGAACCTCCTTTGTACCGGGGCCGGTTTGACAGACATCTTACGGACAGGCCGGAAAGCCAGTCGGGATCAATGAATTACGAATATGCCTAAATACAGAAGTCCGGCAAAAAGAAACGCGAATGCACCGTCGAAGCTGAGCTCAAATGCTTTTGTAATAGCCGTGTAACTGACTTTTACGCCTTCCAGCCGTAGCCGTTCGGCCAGCTCCGGTATGCCGGCAGACTGTATCTGCAATGTTTCGGTCGCGACAGTCGCCGGCTGATCATCTCCTGTCGCCCCCGTAGCTGTCGGGGGGCCGGCTGCTTTATCCGGCGCGCAACAGTACGTCTTGTCAGCGACTTTAATACTGAGCAGGTTCAAGTTAACATCGAATCTCTGTATGGTATCGAAGGATGTTTCAAATATCGTTTTGATCTGATCTCCCTCGCCAGTGACAAGTCTGACAATCCTCTCGTCATTGACCCACTCAAGCGAGCCCCTTGTGCCGAAAATGGTGCCAAAAAATCTCGCCAAAAAATGAGTAGAAAATTGTACGGGCAAACGGTGTGTCGCATCATCAGGAGCCGGCAGTCCGGCACCCGGACGTTTAAATTGCCAGTGCTTTACCATGAACGATACAAACGGTGCCGAGAACAACACCAGGAGCCCTATTGTTCCCCCCGCCATACCTGTAAGCTTGTTATGTAAGGATGATGAGGCCGGTTTGCTATTGCCAATGATCGTCGAGGTAACGATAAAAGCTATTATAAGGCCAACTACTATAAGGTAAGCAAACGTCTTCTTACGGTCCGGGTGGATGGCTTGCATGCAGTTTTTCCTTTGTTGGTTTGATGTTCTTACGCCCAAGTATACGTCATGTGCCGCATGGGAAAAACTGTTGCCGGCCGCTCTTCAAAAGTACTGACAAAAACACCGATAAGACCTACTGGATAAAAATGGTGCGGGTACCGGGAGTCGAACCCGGATCTCGACCTTGGGAAGGTCACATAATAGCCGCTATACGATACCCGCTTAAAAGCCGTCAGGTTTGTCTCATTACCCTTGGAGCCACCTCGGGGATTCGAACCCCGGACCCCCGCTTTACGAAAGCGGTGCTCTAGCCAACTGAGCTAAGGTGGCACATCGACCCGCGGTCAGGCACTTCCCTGCCGGCCGCACTACCGTCCACGATATTATACGGCCTGCCGTCCCATCTTACAAACAGGTACGCACCGGTGTTACAATACTCTGAAAAGGAGAGCAAGTATGCTAAACGAGTTCAAGAAGTTTATCCTGCGCGGCAACGTGGTGGACCTGGCGGTGGCTGTGGTGGTCGGCGCCGCATTCAACAGCGTGGTACAGGGCATCGTGAAGGATCTGATCACCCCGCTGATCGCGGCCATCGGCGGCAAGCCGGACTTTTCCAACCTGTCGTTCAAGCTGCACGGCAGCGTGTTTATGTACGGCGACGTGCTGAATCTGATCATTTCGTTTATTATCATTGCCGCCGTGGTGTTCTTTTTGATAGTGCAGCCGATCAACAAATTAAAAGGCATGGCAAGCACCAGCAAAACT
>Ga0070658_10004009_pt1 | contig 12066 bp, 9 predicted proteins | sample KBSC13metaG_FD_64664 | JGI IMG/M metagenome (GOLD analysis project Ga0070658, IMG submission 64664) | Corn rhizosphere microbial communities from Kellogg Biological Station, Michigan, USA - KBS C1-3 metaG | ecosystem: Host-associated > Plants > Roots > Rhizosphere > Soil ... | reverse complement strand
GAAGAACAATCATAGTGGCGAACCTCGATAATGGAACGTTAATCGTAAGCTGATTCGAGCTCTGATCAGTGCTGCAGCAGCCGCCAGGCTGGAGAGTTAAGAGACAGAACAGCTGCACGCTTTGGACTGGGAGTCAGGAGGAGTCATGAAAGCAATTCGATTTCGGCTGCCGGGCGGGCTGGAGCTTCTTGAAAATGTTGAAGTTCCCGATCCGGGAGAGCCGCAGCCGGGCGAAGTTCGCGTGCGGGTGCATGCGAGCTCGCTGAATTATCACGATCTGAATGTCGTGCTGGGACAGATGCGGTCGGCGGACGGACGTATCCCGATGTCCGATGGCGCAGGTGTGGTGGAAGCGGTCGGCGCGGGAGTTACGGAGTTTGTGCCGGGCGATGCTGTAGTCTCTACATTCTTTCCGCAATGGCTGGAGGGCGACGCGCAAGTTGCGGATTTCGCCACAACTCCGGGTGATGGAGTGGACGGTTTTGCTTGCGAAGTGGTGGTGAGGCCCGCGACTGCATTTACTCATGCTCCCCGGGGCTACAGCCATGCGGAAGCGGCGACCTTGACTACAGCGGGCGTGACCGCTTGGCGCGCTTTGATAGTGAATGGAGGATTGAAGGCCGGCGAGTCTGTGCTGGTGCTGGGTACCGGAGGCGTGTCGATCTTTGCGCTGCAACTGGCCGACGCGATGGGCGCGACGGTGATTGCAACTTCATCCTCGGACGATAAGCTGGTGCGTTGCCGCGAACTCGGTGCCGACGAGGTCATCAACTACCGCACCGAGCCCGAGTGGGGAAAGCGCGTGCTGCAGCTGACCAATGGCCGCGGAGTGGACCACGTTGTAGAGGTTGGCGGCCCGGGAACACTTGGCCAGTCCATCCGAGCTGCGCGCGTGGGCGGACACATCGCGCTCATCGGCGTTCTTACCGGGGTCGGAGGAGAAGTGCCAACTGCCATGCTGATGCGAAAGCAGCAGCGGCTGCAGGGGCTAATCGTCGGCAGCCGTCGACATCAGATGGACTTCGTAAGGGCGCTGGAGGTCGCGAAGCTGAAGCCGGTGATCGACAGGTCGTTTCCGCTGGAGAAGATCGCTGACGCGTTCCGTGTGCAGCAGGCAGGCGGCCACTTTGGAAAGATTGTGCTGGAGTTCGAGAGTGCGCGAGCTTGATCCAGCAAAGACTAAGCCGGCTGGATGAGGGCGGGACTATGGGCAGGTTCGCCGAGCTCCTGATCCTTGTACTGGAGTTGGTACAGCTTCCAGTAGAGGCCGCGGTGGGCGAGAAGCTCCTGGTGGGTTCCTTGCTCGCGGAGCTGGCCTTTGTGCATGACCAAGATGGTATCGGCAGATTGCACTGTGGAGAGTCGGTGTGCGATCAGCACGCTGGTGCGGCCTGTAATCATGCGCGATAGGGCGAGGCGGACGCGGTGCTCTGTGTCTGTGTCGACGGAACTGGTTGCCTCATCGAGGATGAGGATCTCGGGCGCGTGGGCGAGTGCGCGTGCGAAGCTGATCAATTGCTTCTGGCCGGTGGAGAGTGTGGCGCCGCGCTCGCGGACGGGCTCGTGGAAGCCGTCAGGCAGCGAGCGGATAAAGTCGGCGATGTTAACTTCTTCGGCGGCTTGTTCCAATGCTTCGTCAGTGATCCACGTTGACCCAAGACGGATGTTGTCGGCGATGTTGCCGGTAAATAGGAATGGATCTTGGAGGACGACTCCGAACCGACGGCGGAGCAGAGTGAGATCTTGGTCTCGCACATCGACGCCGTCGACCAGGATTTGCCCGTGTTGAATGTCGTAGAAGCGCATCATGAGCGAGATGATTGTCGTTTTGCCCGCTCCGGTGTGACCGACAATTGCTGCCGTCTCGTTCGAGTGGATCGTGAATGACACGCCTCGGACTATCCATTCGACGTCAGCGAGCGGGCCACTCGCGAGCGCGTGGGTGGCGTCGATCTCGTTGCTTTCGCTTGCGCTCTGCAGATAGCCACGCTGCTCGTCGCTGAGGCGCTGGTAGGTGAACCAGACGTCGCGAAATTCGATGGTGCCGGAATGGGGGGCTTCGACTGGAGCGACGGGGGAGACGATGGTGGGCTGCTCGTCAACAAGTTTGAACACACGCTCACTGGCGGCCATGGCGGCCTGCAGGATGTTGTACTTCTCGCTGAGGTCCTGGATGGGCCGGAAGAAGCGCTGGGCATACTGGATGAAGCCGATGAGCACTCCGATGGTGACCGTACCGAAGAAACCGGGCGCACGAGTCGCAGTGACGGCATCATGCAGGAAAGCAATATTGTGCAGGACGGCCGTGCCGCCTCTCCATAGGACCAGCGCGATGGCGGTGGAGCTGAGAAACTCGACGACCGGGTAGTACCAGGCGTAGGCGAAGATCGCATCGTCCCAAGCCTTCTTGTTTTCAGCATTCACGGCTGCGAAGTCGCGAAACGCTCGGCGCTCGCGGTTGAACAGCTGCACGATGCTCATGCCGGAGACGTACTCCTGGGTGAAGGAGTTGATCTTGGCGGTCGCGGCACGCTGCCGGCGATAGCTGTCGCGAACGTGCGCACGAAAGATTCGGGTGACGAAGAGAATGGCCGGGATGACAGCAACCGTGAGGATTGCGAGCGGCCAGCTCTTCCAGAGCATGATGCAGGTGATGAACGTCAGCGTGAAGACATCCTCGAAGATGGCCAATACGCCGGAGGTAAACATTTCGTTCAGCGCATCGACGTCGGAAGTGAGACGCGTGACCAGCCGCCCGACAGGGTGTCGATCGTAGAATGCGGGCGACATTTGCTGCAGATGACGGAAGATTTGTCTGCGCATGTCGAACATGACCTTCTGGCCGGTCCACTGCATCAGGTAGGTCTGGAGCAGTTCGAGCAGGAACGTGATGAGCAGGGCGGCGAGGTAGAGCGACGCGATCAGCGTGACGCCCCGCATGGGGGCAAGGCCGGTCAAGTGCAGATGCTGCACAAGCCAGGAAGCGTGCGCGGGCTGCGTGTTGCCGGACATGAAGGTATCAACCGCGATCATGACGAGCAGCGGGCCCGCCGAGTCGGTCGCCGACTTTGCAATCGTTGCGACGGCGGAGATAGCCACCTGCAGTTTGTAGGGCCGCAAGTAAGTAAGTAGCCGGCGCATGAGGCGGCTGTCATACGCCTTACCGGCGACGTCGTCATCCGCGTGCTTCTGTGCGGGCTTCGCTTCCTTGGTTTTGTTGTCGTCGGCCATCCGCTTGGTATTGATTTTAGATGGTTGCGCGGCGCAGGGGATTCGTGGAGTAGAAGTTAAGGTGTTTGTGCGGACGCGGCGGGAGCGGGACCAGGTTTTGAGGGCAGGGGAGACGATACGGCGGCGAGAATAGGACCCTGGTCTTTGCCTTGCAGGAAAACGACGATACGGGCATCTGTGGGTGCAAGGTCCTTTGGGATCACCAGCGACAGATCGGCGACCGAACCGCTGCGGACGGCTGCGACGTGCTGCAGTGCTCGGACGATAGAAACATGGTTCAGCGTGTGGCCGCCGTTCTCGCCCCGCATAACCTGTGTGGAAGCCATTGGCTGAACGAGGGCGGCGTAAAGATCGGCACCGACGGGGACCGTGGAGGGTACCGCAAGCTGGCCCGCGATTCGGTCGCCGTCGATCATAAGCGCCTGGATGGAGAGAGCAAGCTTTGGCGTGCGCGCGGCATGGGTTATTGCTCGCACGGCTTGGCCCCTGTCAATGCCGACGAACTGGGCGGCGCCATCGACAACCATCTGCGGTGTGTAATTGCTGTCGAGCTGGAAGCGGCGCGCGTACCTGCTCTGGCGAGCAGTAATATCCGCAGACGAGAAGCGGTCGTGCCAGCCAAGCCCGTCCCAGTAATCGACGTGTTCCTCTAGCGCGAGAACTTCTGCTGAGGCTACGGGCTGCTCTCGCTGCAGACGAGCCAGCAGGGCGTCGGCGGGAGGGCAGCTGGAGCACCCTTCGGAGGTGAAGAGCTCGACGATTACTGGCGTCCGCGCAACAGCGGTATGGCTCTCCGCCGCAAGAGCGTTCGAAACGCGATGCAAGAGGAGGCCGGCCGCGATCGCCACCGCGAGGAGGAGTAACGACGGAAGCAGAATGCGAGATCCCGGTCTGTGCAGGAACAGCATTGCCGTTAGATGTGAACGGGACACCGTCCGAACCAGAGAAATGCATGAAAGAATCGAAGAGATGACCGACACCCTGGGCGTCTATATTTCGGTGCCGTTTTGCCGTGCGAAGTGCACGTACTGCAACTTCGCCTCCGGAGTGTTTGGCCTAGAACGGATGGACGCGTACGTGGACCGGCTGTGCGCTGAGATTGCAGGAGTTCGGGGTCGGGCGGCAGACACAGGGATGGAGTTGCCGAACCTTGTCGACTCGGTCTACCTGGGCGGTGGAACCCCGAGCCTTCTGAACGCTGGTCAGGTCACGCGGCTTTTTGCGGCTTTACAAATCGAGTTCGATGTAGATGAGGGCGCGGAGTTGACGCTGGAGTGCGCGCCCGGGCAGTTGGAGCCTGCAACGCTGGATGCGTTTCTGCGGGCTGGCATAAACCGGGTAAGTCTGGGCGTTCAATCGTTCGTCGACGTCGAGGCGCGAGCCGTTGGCCGGCTGCATACGCGCCAGGTCTGCATGGACGAGATTGCGCGGTTGCGCGGGGCGGGCATAGAGGACATCAATGTGGACCTCATCGCCGGGCTGCCCGGGCAGACTGCGGATAGCTGGCGCGAGTCGGTGGAGGTCGCGCTTGCTACGGGAGTGCCGCACGTCAGCATGTACATGCTGGAGGTGGACGAGGACTCGCGGCTCGGGCGTGAAGTGTTGGCAGCGGGAGTGCGTTATGGCGCGACATCCGTGCCGAACGAGGACGCTGTTGCTGAGTGGTATGCCTCGGCCTGCGAGTGGCTGGATGGTGCTTGCCTGCGACAATACGAGATCTCGAACTTCGCACGTGCGGGCCATCGCTCGAGACACAATATGAAGTATTGGCGACGGGAACCTTATGTGGGATTCGGCCTGGATGCACACTCCATGCTGCGCAGCGGCGTGGAGGCCGTGCGGTTCGCCAATGCGAGTGACCTGGATGCGTACATACCCAGTTCAGAGGCAATCAGCGCGCTTCCGATCTTGGCAGATCCGCCCGAACTGGAGCGCGTGGGCAAGGAGGGGCAGTTCGAGGAGGCGCTGTTTCTCGGACTGAGAATGAACGAGGGCGTCCGCCTCGAGGGCTTACGCGACGAGTTCGGGTCCGAAATGGTAGATGCAATCCGCGAACCGCTTCAGGAAGCCTGCGAGGCAGGGCTGATCGAATGCGCTGGCGATTGCGTGCGTCTGACTGGCCGCGGACGGATGGCCTCAAATGAGGTGTTCAGCAGGTTGCTGGTGGTTCCGGCGTAGAGAGAGCAGAGGAGCGGTTGTGCAGAAGTGGATCGATCTGCGAAGTGATACGGTGACTCGGCCGACAGCGAAGATGCGGCAGGCGATGGCAGAGGCAGACGTCGGAGACGACGTGTATGGGGAAGATCCGACGGTAAATCGGCTGGAGGCGCGGGCCGCCGAGGTGTTTGGGCGTGAGGCAGGGCTGTTCTTCCCAACCGGCTCCATGGCGAATCAGGTTGCGATTCGTCTGCACACACGTCCGGGTCAGGAGATCATCTGCGAGTCACGCGCGCACATTCTTGATTGGGAAATGGGCACGACCGCCGTCTTTTCCGGCTGTACGCTCCGCACCATCAAGGCGGAGCGTGGAATCCTGACATGGGATCTTGTACGTAGCGCAATTTTCCGAGATATATCGTTCCACGCTTCGACAAGCTTGATCTGCGTGGAGAACACGCACAACATGGCTGGCGGCACGGTGATGCCTGTAGATACGGCACGGGAGATCTGCGACGGCGCACATGGAATGGGATTGCCGGTGCATCTGGATGGCGCCCGCATCTTCAATGCGGCCGCGGCGCTGGGTGTGACTGTCAAAGAACTTACGACCGGCTTCGACACCGTAATGTTCTCCCTATCAAAAGGGCTGGGTGCGCCCGTCGGTTCGATGCTGGTGGGCTCGGAAGAGTCGATGCGGCGAGCGCGGAACTTCCGTAAGGCAATGGGCGGCGGCATGCGACAGGCAGGCGTGCTGGCTGCTGCGGGGCTGATTGCGCTCGAGGAGATGCCGCGCAGACTAGCTCATGACCACGCGAACGCGCGCGTGCTTGCGGAGACGGTTGCGCGGCACGCTGTTGCGGAGATTGAACTCGAATCCGCGCAGACGAACATTGTGATTTTTAGGCTGCGAGCCGGCGGTGATGCCGCTGCGTTTGTTATGGCGATGAAGCAGCGAGGTGTGCTAATCAGTGCGGTGGGGCCGCGTGCGGTGCGCTTTGTAACACACCTGGATGTAAGCAGGGAGGAGTGCGAGCGTGCGGCGTCAGAGGTCGCGGAGGTGCTTTCTGACTGGGGTGGCGCTTAGCGCCTACATCGGGGGCTGAATCAAGGCCTTGGCGGAGAGGAACACGCGCGCGGTAGTGCCGTGGGATCCGTTATTATTCACCAGCTCGAGCTTCCCCCCGTGCTTGCGCATAATGCCTTGTGAAACCCACAAGCCAAGGCCCGTTCCTCGCTCACCCTTCGTAGTAAAAAAGGGCTGAAAGAGATGGCCCTCCATCTCGGGCGCAATGCCTGGGCCGTTATCGATGACCTCTACCAGGGCGCCTTCCTGCTGCGGAACTCCGGAGCTGTCGACCCCGGCTGGCTGGCGCGCGGCACGCACCTGTACGGTACCTCCGTTGCCCGCAGCCTCCGCTGCGTTGCCGATAATGTTGGTGAAGACCTGGCGCAATTCGGCAGGGTAGCCATCCACGGTGATGCCATCGGGCAGCTCGGCGGAGACAGTGACCCCCAGCGAGTGGAAGCGGCCTTCCATAAGCAACAACAGATCCTCAATCATCTCCTTTAGGTTCACTACAAGCGGCGAGCGTGATTCCCGATAGAGACTGAGCATGGCCCGGCTGATCTGCGTGACTCGAGCCAACTCCGTTTGTGCGACCTCCAGAAAGTGCTTGGCTTCCGGATCTTGCGGATCGTGCTGCAGCAGGTAAAGCAGATTGGCGACTGAGTCCAGGGGGTTATGGATCTCGTGGGCGATGGTTGCGGCAAGACGACCCGCGACGGCCAGCTTCTCATTTGCGACCAGGGCAGCTCGTGTGCGGCGCTGCATGGTGACGTCTCGAAAGACCAGAACGACTCCCAGCAGTTCGCCGTCCTGCTTGCGAATCGGCGCGCCACTGTCGTCGATAGCGATCTCCGAGCCATCTCTCCGCAATAAAATGGTGTGATTAGCGAGCCCGACAATTCGATTCAGGCGTTGTACCTTACTCACCGGGTCTTCGAGTGGCTCTCGCGTGTCCTCGTTCAGGATGCGGAATACCTCAGTAAGCGGCCGGTTACAGGCTTCTGATTCGGTCCATCCGGTAAGCTCCTGGGCGATTGGGTTCATCAGCTGCACCCGTCCCTCGTTGTCGCAGGTGATAACGCCATCACCGATGGACGCTAATGTCGTCCTCAGATTCTGCTCGGAGCGGAAGAGCTCTTCTGCGCGTCGCGCCTGTGCGTCGAGCGAGCGAAGGAACGCGGCTGAGACCGACTCCATGCGGTCGTGCGTAAACAAGCCAATGATGATGCCCATGGCTAGCGCAGCGATGTAGAGCACCAGGAAGACGTTGTAGCTTTGCGACTTCCAAGCCTGGGTCCGCGTCGAGCGAGTCTGTTCGGCGTCGGATTCGATCCTGGCCAGAAGGCGGCGCATGGAGTTAATGCGGTCGCGGCCGGTGATATTCAAATCGACATCGCTTACGGGCCGGTGTCCTGCTACGGCCGCGATGATAGGCCGCGCAAAGTTATCCTGCCAGTCCTGATGTTGGGTCCTTAAATCGTAGAGTAGCGGCCGATGTTTCGGATCACTGATCTGATCGAGCTCATCCAGGGTGCTGGACAATGGCGCTGCAGCCTGCTCGTAGGGTTCAAGGAATCGTTTGTCGGAGGTAATTTGATACCCACGAACGCCAGTCTCTTCGTCGACGAGCAGTTTCTCGGCCCGGGTTGCAAGGGATATCGTTTCGTCGGCAGCATTGATGCGGCCAACCGTGCGGTTCGAGCCCGTGATTTGCCACACCAGGACTGCGGCGAGCAGAAGGCAGGCAACGATCGGCAACACGAGCACCTGCCGAAGAGTTCGTTTAAACCGTCGTAGCTCCAAACCGTTCCGCTTTCTACCGGACTACTGCGGATCCTCTGTCCCGGGTATTTCTTGAGATGCAGACGGATTCGTAAGCAGGTTGCTCAATCGTTCGAGCAGCGCAGGTGCGCCCTCTCCCTTAGTCATGTAGATGTCTACGATCGATCGGACCTCGTCATGTAGCCCGACGTAAGCCGAGAGGAGAAGAATGGGAACGTCCGGTTTAATCTGCCGCATAGCGCGCGCAACGTCGCCGCCTGACATTCCCGGCATCGAGTAGTCAAGTACGACTGCATCCACATCATGCGTGCGGAACATCTGCAGGCCACTCTGTCCATCTGAGGCTGTAAGCACCTCGTACCCGGCGCGCTCGAGGAGAATCCGGCGAACCTTGAGACCTACCGCCTCGTCATCCACACAAAGAACAACATGGCCCTTACGCGCCGCCATCCCGACCGTCTCCGCGAAACTCAGGAACTTCAACAGTATAGACGTGAGGCTCTGTAGTTGTACGAGAAACATTCAATTCATCGAACATTTGCAAAGGTTTGCAGTTGGTTCGGCTATGCTAAGTGCGACGCGATCACCGACTGCATGGCAGTGGCAGCAGTGCGCGTCATGAGGGCGACTTGAGTCAGATGATTTTCTTGCTCGAAGATGATGCAGATATCTCCCGGCTAGTGCAGTACCACCTCCAGGGAGCGGGGTTTCAGGTAAAGCCGTACATGACGATGGGCACGATCGTCGCCGATGCTGAAAGGGAACCGCCGTCGGTTTTTCTCCTGGATATCATGGTCCCGGGAGGAGACGGTCTCGATCTGTGCCGAAGATTAAGGAAGAACCCGGCGCTGAGTACGGTCCCGATCATATTTCTGACCGCCCGGGCTGCAGAAAACGACCGCGTCCTGGGCCTTGAGCTCGGTGCGGATGATTACATCACTAAGCCATTTGCCACCCGCGAATTAGTGGCGCGAGTGAAAGCTGTACTTCGACGCTTTGAGCGTCCGGCTGCCCCGAGCGTGGTGAAGTTCGACAACGTCGAAATTGACGCCAGCGCCATGCAGCTACGGGTTGAGGGCGAATTGGTGACGACGACGGCGACGGAATTTCGCCTATTGGATTACCTGGCTCGGCATCCCGGGCGCGTCTTTAGCCGCGACCATCTGCTGGACGCGGTGTGGGGGGACGCCCGATTCGTGACACCGCGCTCTGTGGATGTCTACGTCCGTCGCATCCGGGAGAAGATCGAAGCAGATGCAGAATCGCCGCGGTATCTTAAAACCATGCGAGGGGCCGGGTACAGGTTCGAAATTCCGAAACTGGTTCCCGCCGGAGAGTGATGGCTCCTTCGCGCATGCCGCAGGCCAAGGCGGCGCAGAGGGAAAAACCGCGGCCAGAGGTGCCGGAGAGCGAGCTAACCACCGCCCCGCATCAGCAGCCTTCCTTGTTTCTGTGGGGGCTGGCATTGCTGACCGCCATCGGTATCGGTACCGGAACGGCTGCGTACCTGCTGCCGGAAAGCAAGTTGCTGGTGCTTCTCAGCGCCGCGATGGCCGCTGTTGTTGGTGCAGTTGTGCTTCGCGGCAGGATACGCGCCGAAGCACGCCGTTTGGTCTTGGCTGCCCGGGCGCTACCCGACTGGGATACGCATGCGGCTCGGACCGGCTGGTCGAGCGAATTGGCCGATGGAGCCGAGGAACTGAGGAGCGCATCCGAGCGCATCAGCAAGCGCCTTAATCGATTGCAGGAGGACCGGCTGCAGCTCGAAGCACTTCTCGATTCCATGCAGGATGCGGTCGTTGCGGTCGACTCCGGCGGACGCATCCAATGGACGAACCGGGCGATGCAGGGTTTGGTACCTGATGTGTACAGCCGCAGCGCGGTTCGGGTGGGACAGGCGCTGGTGCACACGGTTCGCGACCCCGAGGTGCTGGCGTGCATGAAAGCCGCGCTCGAGTCGCGCACCCTCTGTGAGAGGAAGACCACCTCGCTGGCGCCCGGCCGAATTTTTGAGGTGAACGCCTCGCCCATGCCGGGCGGCGGTGCCGTCGCAGTGCTTCACGACATCACGCAGGTGGAACAGGTAGAGCGCACGCAGCGGGATTTCGTCGCCAATGTGTCACATGAGCTGCGGACGCCTCTGACCTCGATTAGCGGCTATGTGGAGACGCTGCTCGATAATGAGCAGTTGAGTCCCATCGCGCGCGAGTTTCTGGAGACAATTCTCAAGAACGCCTCACGCATGAGCCGGCTTACCGAAGACTTGCTCTCGCTGGCTCGCGTGGAGTCGCGCGAGGCCAAGATGCACGTTTTGCCTGTTCGCGCGGACATGCTGGTGCGCGATGCCGTGGCGGCTATGCGTGGGCTGGTGCACGATGAGGATGCGGCGCTCGAGATCGGCGAGACTACCGCATCGGAGGTAATGGCAGATCAGGATGCCATGCTTCAGGTACTGGGAAACCTGATCGAAAATGGCATCAAATACGGGAGCCGACTCGGATCGGGTCCCAGCCGGGTTATCGTAAGCGCCCGCACACTGGATGCACCGGGTAGTCCGATCGAATTTCGCGTCCGCGATTTTGGCCAGGGAATTGCCTCCGAGCACCTGGAGCGTATCTTCGAGCGCTTCTACCGTGTGGATAAAGCCCGCTCGCGCGACTCGGGTGGAACGGGGTTGGGGCTGGCCATCGCCAAGCGCATGGTGGAGTCCCAGGGCGGAACCATCCGTGCCGAAAGTGAACTCAACTCGGGGAGCACCTTCCTCGTCACACTTCCGTCGGCTGAATCGGCATCCTAGGTACGAGGCTGTAGTTGCAGTGCTTTATCGGGCCATTCACGCGGATGTAACGCTCCCGTAACACTCCGGCGGGACACTATAGATGGCTTGCAAACGGCTTTCGCCCAAGCAAGCGGCGACTGCCGCGCCGCGACGACGAAGGCAGCGCCCGAACAGATTGGACGAGGGAGAGACGAGTGAAGCTCAAAGTACTGGCAGCACTAGCGATCACGATGGCGGGCGTAGCCGCCGTCGCACAGAACATCAACGCCGCGGGAGCGACATTCCCGAACCCAATTTACAACCGCTGGTTCACGGAATACGCCCAGGCGCACCCGAACGTGAAGATCAACTACCAGCCGATCGGGTCCGGCGGTGGTATTCGTCAGGTTTCTGATGGCACGGTAGACTTCGGCGCGAGTGACGGCCCGATGACGGACCAGCAACTGAACGAGGGAAAAGTGAAGGTGATGCACATCCCCACCGTACTTGGGGCGGTAGTGCCGGTATATAACCTTCCCGGTCTCGGCAAGGATCTCAACTTTTCCGGCGATGTAATTGCCGATATTTATCTGGGCAAGATCCAGAAGTGGAACGACCCGCGCATCGTCAAGGACAACCCTGGTGTAAATCTGCCGAATCACCAGATTCTGCCGGTATATCGTTCGGACGGCAGCGGTACGACCTACATTTTTACCGACTACCTGTCGAAGGTCAGCTCTGATTTCTCCGGCAAGATTGGCAAGAACACGTCGGTCAAATGGCCGACTGGCATCGGACAAAAGGGCAATGAGGGCGTTGCCGGCATGGTTCGGCAGGCTCCATTCTCCTTCGGCTACGTTGAGCTGATCTATGCGCTGCAGAACAAGATGTCCTATGGCGCCGTGAAGAACGCATCGGGCAAATTTCTCAAGGCCACGCCGGATGGTGTAACTGCCGCTGCAGCAGCCGCTGCGAAGAACATGCCGGCGGACTATCGCGTGTCGATTACGAATGCCCCAGGCGCTACTTCCTATCCCATCTCTAGCTTCACCTGGCTGCTCATTCCGAA